>TARA_R110000765_G_scaffold75577_6_pt1 | contig 14570 bp, 8 predicted proteins | sample TARA_R110000765 | Tara Oceans TARA_R110000765 (sample SAMEA4398168) | marine metagenome | biome: Polar Biome; feature: [MES] marine water layer (ENVO:01000295) within the mesopelagic zone...; material: water (ENVO:00002006), including particulate matter (ENVO:01000060) such as...... | reverse complement strand
CGGGGCGAGCGGCGGAGCAGGTGGTCTATGACGATCTGCCTCATCCGGTATTTGTTGTCACGCAGTCTTGGAGATGGATTGTTTTTGGGGTCTTGCTCTGGGGGTTGATGATCTGGCTCGATGGTCAGCTCCCCGGATATGGGTTGGTGTACTGGGGTTGGGTCGTGATGTTGTTGGTGGTTTTGCGTGTGATTTATGCCGCGATTGATCGTGCGGTGCGGATCCAGCGGATGACGGATCGGCGGATCATCGCGGGATTCGGGATTCTGAGCACGGTCCGCACGGAGATGCCTTTGGAACGAGTGCAGCACCTGGTGGTGGTGCGGACGCTCGTCGAACGGCTGTTCGGGATCGGGTCCATCGGGATCAGCAGCGCGGGGACCGGGGTCGTCGAACTGGTTTGGAGAGGTGTCGAGCAACCTGAGCGGGTGCGGGAGTTGATCCGATCGACGGTCAGCGAGAGCGGCGGGGGAGTGAAGAAGAAAAAACGCATGGCGGTCATCGGACTGGTCGGGGGGATCGGATCGGGCAAATCGACCGTCGCTCGCGCATTCGAGGACCTGGGGTGCGTGGTCTCGGATTCGGACAAAGCGGGGGCTGAGGCGCTTCGGCAGCCAGCGGTTGTGATCGAGCTGGTGTCTTGGTGGGGGGATGCGATTCTGGACGATTCTGGAGCTGTGGATCGGAAAAAAGTTGCTCAGATCGTGTTCAGGGACCCAGAACAGCGGGTTCGGCTGGAAAAACTGGTGCATCCGATCATCCACGAATCGAGGCATGCGATGATCGAATCTGCACGCTCCGATGGGGGAATCCGGGCAGTGATCGTGGATGCTCCGTTGCTGTTTGAAGCGGGTGTGGACTCGGAATGCGATTCGGTGGTTTTTGTGCAGACTCCCAAGCGAATTCGGGCTCAGCGGGTGCTTGAGGGGCGTGGTTGGGACGAATCGGAGCTGGATCGGCGAGAAAAAGCACAGCTGTCACTTGAACATAAGAGAGAACGGGCCGATCATATAGTGACCAACGGCGGGTCGCACGACGAACTGCCACCGCAAGTCGCCCGGATTCTGGATGAGATCGAAGGATCGTTGACGGATTCGGATGGGGCTTGAGGTCACGCTTCCTACTGATATTCAAATACGGCCTATCCAAGAAAGTTTCTGTTGGTCGTTTCTGATTTGTATTCCACTTTCCAGTCACAGTTGAAAGTCCAGTTCATGCCCCGGGTCCCGGTACTCATTGGTTGAGTGATCGGCAGCACCGGATGGTTGAGCGCACAGGATAAATCCATATGAGCAAAGCAAGCGAAGTTGCAGAGAAGGGCGCGAAAGCACCCGCGTCGTCGAAGAAAAAAGCCACCAAAAAGGCGGCGAAGAAGACGACCAAAAAAACTGCAGCCAAGAGCGGTTCAGAAGAGAGTGCCCCCAAGTCGGCACCCAAAGCTGAATCCAAACCCAAGTCTGAATCAGCCGCCAAGTCATCAGCGGAGAGCAAACCCAGCAAATCCGCGGCTGCTGACAAGAGCGGTTCGGATAAGGGGCGATCTGACAAGGGCCGATCAGACAATGGCTCGGGTGAACGGACTTCCTCCGAGAAGAACTCGTCCGGTGGCGGAGACTCGAACAACTCCGGTGGTGGTTCCAACGGCGGTTCCAACAATGCTTCCAACGGTGGCTCGCAGGGGTCGCAGAACATGGACAACAGCGACGGCGGCGCACGCGGCCGACGCAAACGCAAAAAACGACGCGGTTCCACCGGCTCTGGTGGCGGGCACAGCGGCGGAGGCAACGGCGGCGGTTCGCAACAGAGCAACCGACCAAGCAGCCGATCGCGCACTTCGTTCAACTATGGCGTGCTCCCATCGGATGAAGAGCTCGAACGCGAAGCAGAGGAACTCGAACGGATCATCGCCGCATCCGATGGCACGATGGTCGATGAGGGCATCTCGCTCAATGATCTCCAGCGGATGAAGATCGACGAGGTCTTCGAGGTCGCTGAGAAGGAAGGGCTCGAGGACTTCCACCAGATTCCCAAGCAGGACCTGATCTTCAAGATCCTCAAGATCCGTGCAGCGCGTCAGGGGATTATGTTTGGTGAGGGATCGTTGCAGGTCATGTCCGACGGGTTCGGGTTCCTGCGGAGCCCTGAGCTTTCGTACCTGCCTGGTCCGGATGATATTTATGTATCGCCTTCGCAGATCCGTCGTTTTGGATTGCGTCGCGGGATGACGGTTCGTGGCGCGATTCGTCCGCCGAAGGAATCGGAACGGTACTTTGCATTGCTCAAGGTTGAGACGGTCAACGATCGTGATCCGGCGATGATCCACGACCTCGTCAACTACGAGGACATGATCCCGATGCACCCTGAGGAACGCTTCTTGCTTGAGAACGAAGCGGACTCGATCGAGACCCGGATCGTGGATCTTGTTGCCCCGATCGGCAAGGGTCAGCGTGCGTTGATTGTTGCTCCGCCTCGGACTGGTAAGACGGTGCTGCTCCAGAAGATGACTAAATCAATCTCCGCGAACTACCCAGAGACCAAAGTCTTTGTGCTGCTGGTCGATGAGCGTCCGGAAGAAGTGACTGACTTCAAGCGGAATGTCGCCAAGGGTGTTGAAGTGGTTGCTTCGACCTTCGACGAGCAATCGTCCCGGCATGTTGCCGTCGCTGAGATGGTCATCGAAAAAGCAAAGCGTCTGGTTGAGTATGGAGAAGATGTCGTCATCTTCCTCGATTCGATCACGCGATTGGCGCGTGCGTACAACTCGGAGATCACACATTCGGGCAAGATCATGACCGGCGGCTTGGACTCCAACGCGCTCCAGCGTCCCAAGAAGTTCTTCGGTGCCGCCCGCGCGATTGAGCGGGGTGGCTCATTGACCATCATCGCGACCGCGCTTGTGGATACCGGGTCCAAGATGGACGAGGTGATCTTCGAAGAGTTCAAGGGCACCGGTAACAGCGAGCTGCACCTGGATCGTCGATTGGTCGAGAAGCGGATCTATCCCGCGATCGATGTCGCGGCGTCGGGGACGCGACGAGAAGAACTGCTGATGGACCCCAAAGAACTCGAACTGGTGTACCGGCTCCGCAAGGTGCTCTCGGACATGAATGTGGTCGAGTCGATGGAACTGCTCAAGACGCGATTGGGCAAGCACAAGACCAACGCCGAGTTCCTGATGGCGATGGCGCTGAGCTAGATCGTTCTGGGTGTGCAGCGAACCCTCGATGGGTTGGTGTGGTACACTCAAGAGCCAAGCGTCGTGTTTGTGTGATGCTTGGGTGTATCGAACGGGTCAGGAGTCCGCATTGATGTCAAGTTTGCCTCAGCAACACAGCCCGGTCCTGGATGTCCAGGTCGCACGCGCATGGTTCAAATCCGCTTGCCTGATGCTCGGAGCGGGGATCTGGGGGCTTTCGCTCTCGGTCATCGGCTTGTGGGTGCTTGTTGAGCCTGTGCTTCCGGGGTTCTTGACCGGATTGTCTTCGATCGAACGCGGGCTGGTCGGCGTTGGGATGTTGGCGGGCGGGCAGTTGGTCTTTCTGATGTTTGTCGCCGAGCGTGTGTTTGTACGGGCGCCTCGGAGGGTGACCCTTGTGTCACAGTGGGTGCTGTGTGTGATTGGTATGGTGTGCTTTGTGGTGTTCGCGAGTGCTCGAATCTTTCCGGGAGGTGCGTGATGGATCGCAAGCTTCGAATGTATGGGCTCTTGCTGAGCGGGGTGTTGGTTGGGTTTGTGTCCTCAATGGAGGCAAGCGCCCAGGCGTCCAATGAACTGGCGGCGGACTCTATCGAGACCGTCACGGGTCTGGATCTGGCGCTCAACGAGCCGGTGACTCCTGCGGACTACACACTGGCCATGCACATGCTGGGGATGGCGATGGATCTGAATCCCAAGGATGCGGATCTGGCGCGATCGGTTGTTGAAGCCGCGTGGTTGGCTGGTGAGCACGAAGAACTGATCCGCGCGACGCGTGTGGTCATCAAGAATGATCCCAAAGATACGGTGGCGCAGCTTCGGTTGATCAGCGCGATTGTCAACCGCGACCAGACAGTTGAGGGACGGATCGAAGCATACAAACGCTTTATCGGGGAGGAAGACAGCCCGATCGACGCTTCGGTGCGGTCGAGATTGATGCTTGATATGGCGCTGCTCGAACGCGAGCGCGGCAACGAAACGGGGTTCTTGTCGGCGCTGCGAGGGGCGGCAAAGTTGGACCCCGCCAACAAAGAAGCGCAGTCGCTTGTCGTCCAGCATTATTCACAGGTTATTGATGATGCATCCACGATGATGCGTTTGCAGCTGCGTGTGCTCTACGCTGATCCGCTGGACCCGCATGTCCACATCGCGATTGCGCGGATGTGCGCCGCGGAGGGGGCGACGGACGCGGCGTGGAGGTTTCTCAATTCCGCGATCGCGATTTTCAGGATCGATTCAGGGAAGGTGCCCCCGCGGCTGCAAGAGCAGCAGCTCTCGATGTTGTGGCAGTACGAGGGGCCTCAAGCGATTCTCGATCGATTGAATCCAACACTCGCCGACGAGCGTGCCACGCGTCAAGCGCAGATTGAGTCCCGGATTGCGGCCGATGAGCCGTATGATGATCTGGAACCACCAACCGACATCCGCTATGAACCGGGGACCGACCGGATCCGACTCCTCGCGGCGTTTATTCTGAACGATCAGATCACCGTCGATTCTGTACTCATGGATCTGCAGCGGAGTTTGATCGCGTACTACGCTGCGACGAAGGAACAGACGCAGGTTCGCGGCGCCAATCGTGGTGCGTTGCTGGGCTCCTACCTCAACGAGGTGGTGACTTTCCAGACCATGCGTGCGATTGTGGGTGTCGATGCGGAGTTGATCCGCAATGACATGAACAGCATCGTGTCCAACGCGCCGGAGCTTGAGAAGTTCTTTCGCCCGTTTGAACCGTTCAGCCAGTTTGCCGGCGGAGAATACCTTGAAGCCAAGAGCAGCGCGATCGAACAGCTCGCACCCTCTGCGCCGCGTGATCTGCTGATCGCGTTGGCGAGTGAAAAACTCGGGCAGACCCAGGAAGCGATCAGCCTGTACACGCAGTTGACACTGGATTACCCGCTTGAAGCAACCGGGGCATTGGCCAGGTCGCGGCTGGAAGAGCTGACCAATGGCGCGGACCAGACCACCCCGGAAGGGATGAAGATGCGGGACATCGCCAATGAGGTTCCTACATGGTTGGATCAGATGATTGTCCAGCCTGAGAACACGATGGCGCTGAGCATCTCTCCAACCAAAACAAGCTTCAAAGCCGGCGAGCAATCGAGATTGACGGTTCGGCTGACCAACCTCTCCACGCTCCCGCTCTCGATTGGGAGTTCGCATCCGATCGATTCCAATCTGCTCTTTGTCCCCGGTTTCCGCGAGATTGGGAGCAACTTCAAAGGGACGGGTCGATCGAAGGTCGTGGACCTGGGACGACGATTGAGACTCATGCCTCTCGAAGAGCTTGAGATTGAGATTGAACCCGATTCGATCCAGACGCGTTGGTTGATCCAGACACAGCCGCAGAGTGTGGTTCGCCAGCGCTGGCGTGCGCTGCAAGGATTCAAGCCGCTCCCGGGTGGCGGGATTGTCAACTCACCCTTCGCTCTCGTGAGCGAGACTCCCCTCATTGAACGCAGGGTACTCCCGGAAGTTTCAGCGTCGATCGATGTGATCGTTGATGGCATCGGATCATCAAACCCAGACGAAGTCTTGCGCTGCGTGCGAGCAGCGGGGGCGATCCTGTACAAGCCCAACTCCAGGCCCGACCTTCTGGAGGAGGACCACAGCAGGCTCGTCAACGCGCTCTGGGAACGATTCGCCTCTTCGGATACTTCCACCAAGGTCTGGATGCTTGGTGTGCTCCCGACAAGGGTCGCGAGCCCGCCGATGAAATCATTCGACGATCAAGTCCAGCAGACACTCACGGCAGACTCATTGCTCGATTCGGACCTCCCCTCGGTGCTCGTCGCGATGACGCTGCTGACCCGGGTGGAATCGATGAGCTCGCCTATGTTTGATGTTGCTCGGTCACATTCTGATGAACGCGTCCGGTGGATTGCCGAACAGATCGCCAAGCGGATTACAAATGTTGAGCCCATGTTCACGGGGACTGACCGTCCGTTTGAGACATTCACCGGGTTGCCCGATCAGGGATCAGGCTACTAAGGTTTCGCACAGTCGGTTTGAGGAGACGCATGGTCAAGAGCCCCACACCCGATCAATCGACTCCTGATGACATGCCCAGTTCGATCGCAACGGCAAGCCGGGGTGGATCCAAGACCCGCTCTGCGGTGATGTTCGTCGTCAGCATGATCCTGCTCGTCGGCGCGGGGTATTTCGTGTACTCTGCGACCGATGGACTCGAAGGCGTGTGGGGGTCGATCAAGTCCGCGCCGTGGTGGATGATCGTGCTGATTGTTCTTGGACCGATGGGGAACCATGTGTCCGTCGCGCTGTGCTTGCAGGCGCTCCAGTCTCGGCACGGCAAGGTCGGGCTTATCGAGATGTATGTTCTCGTCGGCAGCGCGTGGTTGTTCAACTACATGCCGATGCGTCCGGGACTGATCGGACGCATCGGGTACCACAAATCGATCAACAACATCCGTCTTCGTGATTCGCTGGAATCCTCCGTCTGGTCCGGGATCCTCGCGGGGATCGCCAATGGCTTGATGCTCCCCATCGCGTTTGTGATGATGATGGTGCCCGAAGAAAACGCTGCATGGTCGTTGTTGCTACCGTTTGTTCCGGTGGTGGTCGCGTTCGTAGTGTCGATGCTGCTGTCGGGACCCAAGAAGAAGCTGATCGTCCTTGCACTCGCGTATCGGCAGCTGGATGTGATCGTCTGGTTGGGACGGTACTGGCTCGCGTTTAAGGTGCTGGGGTTGGATGTGAGCATCGGGGACATCGCGGTGATCAGCGCGGTTTCTCAGCTCGCGTCGTTGATGCCTTTGACTGGATCAGGGATCGGGTTCCGCGAGTGGGCGGTTGGGTTGATGGCGTCTGCGGGCGGTCACGCGATGGGGACGGCGATGGCGGGGGACCTGATCAACCGAGCCGCGGAGACTCTGGTTGTTGTCCCGGTCGGATTGATCTGCACCGCGTTGGTCGCGCGTCACTGGAGGGGTGTCCGCGATGGGCGGATCGTGTTGGAAACCGGGTTAGCCGAAGATGATTCTGGAACCAACACCGAGGACGAGGATGAGTCCCGGGATTCCCGCGAGCAGGATCAACCGGTAGGTTGAGAGCTGCGATGGGGTGAGTGGCGAGATCGTCGCGATGGGACGCGCCTGGATCCCCGGCGCGATGAGATCGTCGAGACCTGCGAGCCATGCGATGGAGCTTTCGAGCATCGCCAGGTTCCCCGGGAACGCGGTGGTGATGCGCCCGTCAACGAGCTGTCCCTGACTGAAGGTGACCGCGTCGTAGATCCATGAGTTGGATCCGACGACCACGACCCGCTGTGTTTCTTGATCCCGCGTCCGCTCAGCGCCCGCGGCGACGATCCATTGATCCCTGCGGATGTCTTTGGATTCATCGAACATCGGTTGATCGCTGAGATACTGGCGCGACTGGGCGGGTGTGGACCAGAGCTTGAGCCAATCGCGTTCTCCCCAGAGTTCGTTGGTGCCTGGAATGGTGAGGATGGGTTTGGTGACCGTTCCTACGCGAGAGTCGATGGAGATGGGGACGGACCAAGGCAGGACGGTCGAGAGCCCGCTCATCGCAGACCCGATCGGGTGGATGTTGGACGCTTCGTTTGTGTCAACCGAAGGGAGAAGAATCGTTGCGGGGTCCGCGTTGCGCTTTGCGCCGGAGAGGCGCTGGGTCAGGAGCGTGAGGGTTGGGTCGGGGACGATCCCGAATGGGTCGAGTGCTTTGACGAGCGGGTCGGGGTCGCCGATGGAACCGAAGATGGAAGGGTTCATGCTGATGAGCACGGATTGACCTTCGTTCAAGAGCTGATCCGCGACGCTCGCGAGCGAGGTGGCGCGCCGTGCGCCGGTGATCCCGGTGTCTCCGCCGCCTGCGGCAGAATCCGCGGCGAGGATGACATACACGACCGGACGCTGGTTGAGCGGATCCATCGCGGTGAGCGATGGTCGGTCCGGTTCGTGGAGGGGCGCCCATTCAATACACTGGGTTCCTTGTTGACGGAACCGGTTCTGTGCTTTGGTGAGCAGGTTGGATGCACCAAGCAGCTCGCCAGGATTCCCGGCATGCACAAACACCACGATCGGATGCGACTTGATGACGAGTTGACCGATCGCGGACGCGATGAGTTCCTGAGCGCGAGGGCCGATGACCCCTGCAGGAGAGATCCCGGCGCTTTCGAGGACCTCGGTTGGTGGGAGCAACGCTTCGAGATCCACCGCGGCGACCCCGATATCGGGTGGGCCGATGATGAGCAACGCTTCCCCGGTTTCGAGTGCAAGTTCTACGCGGTCCGCGTCGATCGGGATGAGACGATCGAGACGATTGATCGCGATCGAGAGCGCGTCGATGATCTCGCTGAGCTTGGTTCCCAGTGATTTGGACAGGGCGCGAGGGACCGGCGCGATCTCGGGCGCTCTTGCGAACGCATCGAGCTGGGCGCGGAGTTCTTCGAGCTGCCCGAGCTGGGAGCGGATGAGCTGTGTGCCTTGGACTCGTTGCGGGCCGTCGAGGGAGGCCGCGACGGTGCTCAGGTCTTGAGCGCTGAGCCGAACGAGGGTGGCGCGTTGTTGGAAGAAGGCGCGGTTGGTTGAGCCATTGGGCGAAGCAGGGTCGATCGCTTCGCGGATGGATTCGAGCTGGGGAGACGCGGCGAGCAGCGACTGTGATACTTCGCGGATGACCTGACCGACCTGAGTCAGCGTTTGGGAGTTCTTTGCGATGGAGGACGCTTCCCGATCGCGGAGGTCCGCGATGAGCGATGCTTTCCTGTTCGCGCCGTCTTGGGTCGAAAGGTCGATCATCTGGGCGCTGAGCGACCCCGATGCACGGTCGTAGGTTTCCATGACATCGGAAACGAGGTCGAGCGCGAGCTGGTCGGTCTGGGTGGTGTTGATCGCGAGGACGATGCGGGTCTCGCCGGTGAGTGCGTTGACCATGCTGGTGGCGCGGGGTGAGAGCTTGTGGGCGCTCGTCGCGGTGACATCGAAGCGGAAGCGGTGGTCGTTGGTGAGGACTCCCGCAAAGACCGCTGCGGTCCCGGTGGTGAGCAAGAAGATGCTCCCAAAGAAGATCAGCGACAACCGCGAGGACGCGAGCCGACGGGCTTCGAGGACGCCTGCGGTCAGCGCGACCGTCCAAACACTCCCGATGACGAAGAACAGGATGGTGCTCGAATCAATGACCCCTTTGCCCATCTCCCCGGCACGCGAGATCACAGACAGTTTCAACAGGATCGGGCTGAGCTTCCCGGCGCTGGGCGCGAGGACGGAGGTGACCACCATAAACAGCACCAGGACCATCATCGTCCCGAGGAACGCGAGGGTCTGGCTGGAGGTCATCGACGATGCGAGGAGTCCGATCCCGAGGTAGAGCGATCCGACGAGCAAGAGCATCAGGTATCCCGCGAGGATCGGTCCCGGATCGGGCATCGGATCGCTGAGCATCGCGAGCATGATGGGGTACACGAGCGACGGGACGAGCATCAGCGCGAGGAAGAGGGTGGACCCGAGGTACTTGCCGCACGCGACGGCCCAGTCCCCGGCGGGGGTTGTCCGCAATGATTCAAAGCTCCCGGTCCGGTACTCCTCGGACATCAATCGCATCGAGATCGCGGGCGCGATCGGGATCAACAACCACGCGGACGCAGCAAAGAAGTACCGCATCGATCCGGGTTGTCCCGGGACCAAGGTTTGGTTGACAAACAGCACCGCGGACAAGAACGCGAAGAGCGCGATGATGATCCATCCCGCTGGGACGCGGAACATCGAGACCAGTTCGCGGACCGCGATGGTCCAGATGAGTCTCCACGCGGTGTTGAGTTGGGTCAGCAGCGTGCTCATCATGCTTGGGTCCTGACTGATTGTGCCCCGTCTTGTTTGGCCCCGATCAGGTGAGCGCCGGGGTTGTCGATGAGCGACATGAAGATCGATTCAAGAGTCTGGCGCTGCTGGCTGAGCTCGCGGATGAACAACCCTTTGTCTTCCGCGGCTCCGGCGATCGTTTCACGCAGATCACGCTCATTGGGCATCGCGTTGACAATCACTCGGCACCATCCTCGGCTTGCATCGTCGGGCTGGGATTCATCGGCGATGGTTGAATCGACTCCAGGCACCGCCGCGAGGACGCGCAATGCGTGCGCGATGCCCGCAGTCGGGTTGGTCCGGATCTCGACGGTGTAGCGGATCGGGCCTGGGATGGAGTTGATGAGGTCTTTCGGAGAGCCGTCGGCTTGGATTTGTCCTCGGTTCATGATCATCACGCGGTCGCACACCCGCTCGATTTCGGGGAGGATGTGCGAGCAGACCAGCATGGTTTTGTCCTGCGCCAGGTCTCGGATCAGGGAGCGGGATTCGCGGATTTGGGAGGGGTCCAGGCCGTTGGTGGGCTCGTCGAGAATTAGGACTGGTGGGTCGTGGATCAACGCTCCAGCGAGTCCTACGCGTTGTTTGTAGCCTTTGGAGAGCTGGCCGACGCGTCGCCTAGCGACCTGCGTGATGTGGCACAGGTCCATCGCTCGCTCGATCGCGGGCTTGATTTCTCGGGTTTCGACCCCAAAAAGTTTCGCGCGGTGCTTGAGGTACCCTCGCACGGACATCTCGGGGTAGATCGGAGCTTGCTCCGGGAGGTATCCGATCATGGATTTGGCAAGGGAGGGCTGCTTGGAGATGTCGTATCCCGCGATGGTGATGGTTCCCGAATCTGGGGCTAAAAACCCCGTCATCATGCGGATAGTGGTGCTTTTGCCCGCTCCGTTGGGTCCGAGGAGCCCGACGACTTGGTTTTCACCGAGTTCGAATGAGACATCGGTGACCGCGCGGAGAGGGCCGAAAGTTTTCGAGATTTCTCGGACCAAAATCATAGAGTTCTATGGGCTCCATCGTGCACAATCCGATACTAGCTGCAAAGAAGGTACGATGTTGGTGGACCCGTAGGGGCTGACATACGAATACAGTTTTCAGAACCGGTCTACAATTCGAGGCATTCGTCTCTCCGGGTCCGTATATTGCAGTTCTCGATGGTCAAGACACAACCAAAACTCGTGTTAGTCGGCGCCTCTCCGGAGGAAACCTCGCAACTCAAAGAGATGCTGGGCGATCGCTACGAGATTGTCGTCCAGCCCGATGAGTCCAGCGTCGCGGCGGTGCTCAAAGCCCTCGGCGAGGGCGTCTGCATTGTCAATCCTGAAGGCGAGTTGCTCTGGTCCAATGAGTACTTTGAGACACTCGATGAATCGGTCCGGGACCGGGTGTACGCGTTGTGCGTGCAAGCCGCGGATGCGATCCCGGGTTCGATGCATGATTCGTCGGATCGTGGAATGGGCGGGGCGGGCGGCGCGATGGTCACCAAGCACCGTGTCTCAACCGATGAAGGTCTCCGATCCTTCGATGTGTATATCACCGGCATCGCTCGGATCGAGGGCGACGAGATCCAGACGGGTCGCATCGCCGCGATCGTTCGTGATGTGACCATCGCTCAGCGGACTCAGCAGAAAATGGATGCGATCGATCGCGCGGGTTTCGAGCTTGTGCGGATGGATGTCGATCAGATCAAAGAAATGAACGCACTCGAACGGCTTCAACTGCTCGAACAACGCGTGATCAAATACTCGCATGAGTTGCTCCGCTCGGATCACTTCGTGATCTTTCTCACGGACCAAAGAACCAACCGCTTGCAGCCGGTGATGCAGTCCGGTTTGCCTCTGGAGATCCAGGACCTTGATCTGTATCTCGAAACCGAAGGCTCCGGGATCTCGGGGCATGTTGCCAAGACCGGCGAGAGCTACATCTGTTACGACACGCTGACCGACACGCGGTTCCTCCCGGGACTCAGCGGCGCGCGGTCGAGCTTGACGGTCCCGCTGCGGGTGTGCGACCGCGTGATCGGGATCATGGACATCGAGTCCAAGCAACCCGGCGCGTTTGATGATCAGGATCGACAGTTCGCGGAAATCTTTGGTCGCTACATCGCGATGGCGCTCCACATGCTTCAGCTTCTGGTCACCGAACGGACCACCACCAACATGACGGTTTCGGGACGATTCGAGGGCGAGATCAACGCGCCGCTCGACGACATTGTCCACGAAATTGATTGGCTCAGAGAACACCAAAAGAATGTCGATCCCGAAACGAGCCGGCATATTGATCGGATCCTGAGTGATGTGTCTTCGATCAAGGACCGCGTCCGTTGTGTCTCTGAAGGCCCACAGAACCTGCTGGGAGTCGACGAGGCACTCATCCAACGCGAGAAAGATCCGCTGCTGATCGGGAAGCGTGTCTTGGTGGTTGATGACAACGCGAACATCCGCAAAATCATCGGCGATGTGCTTTCCCATCGTGGATGCATCACGACCGTTGTCAATGACGGCGCCCGCGCGATCGAGATCCTCGAAGAGATCAAAGCGCATGGGACCGAGCCATTCGATCTGGTCGTGTCGGATATCCAGATGCCTGATCGAAATGGCTACGAGGTGTTCAGCGCGGTGCGTCGCTGCAATCCCGCAACACAGGTCATCCTGATGACCGGGTTCGGGTACGACCCGCACCACTCGATCGTGCGTGCATCACAAGAAGGTCTTAAGAGCGTGCTGTTCAAGCCGTTTGAGATCGAGCTGCTGCTGACGCAGGTGCGCGAAGCTTTTTCAGAAGCGCGATAGCGAATCAGTTATTTTCGAGTTGCAATGAGTACGCGATCAAGGCCATCGGAGTCTTTGGCGATGTGCTGCTGTGTGAGCATCGGGTGATCCATCGCGAGTTTGAGCGCGTCCTTTGCTTTGATCGATGCAAGTTCGATGAGCAGCAAGCCGCCTCGAGACAGGTGCTTTGGTGCGCCTTGGATCAGGGGCGTGACGAACTCCATGCCGTCGTCGTTGGCGCGGAGCGCCATGGTGGGTTCGTGGTCTTTGACATTGGGTTCGACCGAACCCCACTCGCTGTCGGGAATGTACGGCGGATTGCTCACGATGTACCGCAGCGATCCAGCACCGCCCGCGACCGGATGATTCTGGATCGGTTCGAGCAGGTTCCCCTGCGCCAGCTCGACACGGTCGCTGAGTTTGTGAAGCTCGATGTTCGCCTTGGCGCACGCGAGCGCGTCGGCGGATAAATCCGTCGCGATCACGCGTGCTCCGGGGAGGTGCTTTGCCAGCGCCGCGGCGATGCACCCGCTCCCGGTACAAATGTCCGCGATCATGATCCCGCGTCCCGCGTCTGAATCGCGGAGCGTGTTGTCGTCGGGATTCTTCCGAGCGTGCTGGAGGACTTCTTCAACGATGGTCTGTGTGGATGGCCTTGGGATGAGCACGCGTTTGTCGACTTTGAAGATCATCGTGAAGAACACTTCTTCGCCGACGAGGTACTGGATGGGTTCGTGATCAAGAGCGCGTTTGACGAGTCCACGGAGCGAGTCGCGTTCTAGGGGTGTGCTGGGACGGTCGGGGTCCATGTAGAGTTTGAGCCGCTCGACACCCAACACATGCGCCAAAAGCATCTCCGCCATCCGGCGCGGCGAATCGAGGTCCTTCTTCACGAAGGCATCGTTCATCCATGCGAGCAGGTCGCGGGAGGTCCAGGTTTGATTGGTCGCGGGTGGCACGCGTGTAGTGTATCCGATCCGCGTGAAATAGTGCTTATTTGCCCCCGAACCAGTCTTTCGAAGTTTGGGCATCGACCTTGAGCGGGACCTTTAGGTCCATCGCGCCCTCCATCCGAGCGGTCACGATGGGCATCACCGCGGCGGTCTTCGCGTCGGGAACCTCGAAGACCAACTCGTCGTGGATTTGGAGGATCATCTTGGTGCCGTCGAGATCGGACCCCGGCTTGGCGGCGGTGATGTCGCGGTGGAGATCGATCATCGCGATCTTGATGAGGTCCGCTGCGGAGCCTTGGACGACGGAGTTGATCGCGACCCGCTCGGCGAGTGCTCTCCGCTGGGGGTTGCGGGCGTCGATCTCGGTGATCGGTCTCCTGCGACCCATCATCGTCTCGACATAGCCATGGGTCTTGGCGAACGCGACGCACTCTTCGAGGAAGGAGGTGATGTTGGCGAACTTCGCTTTGTAGTCGTCGATGATCTGCGCCGCTTCGGTGTTGGAGACTTTGAGTCGTCGCGCGAGTCCCCAGGGGGTGACGCCGTAGACGATCCCGAAGTTGACCATCTTCGCGCCTGAGCGTTGGTCTTTGGTCACCTCGTCGAGCGGGATGTCGTTGATCTGTGCCGCGACGGCTTGATGGATGTCTTCCCCGGCTTCGAACGCGGCGATGAGCGCGGGGTCTTCGGACAAGTGGGCAAGGATGCGGAGCTCGATCTGCGAATAGTCCGCGGTGATCAGCTGGTGGTTCTCGGGGGCGACAAACGCTTTGCGGATCTCGCGTCCGATCTCCGAGCGGATCGGGATATT
>TARA_R110000765_G_C18965636_1_pt1 | contig 14581 bp, 9 predicted proteins | sample TARA_R110000765 | Tara Oceans TARA_R110000765 (sample SAMEA4398168) | marine metagenome | biome: Polar Biome; feature: [MES] marine water layer (ENVO:01000295) within the mesopelagic zone...; material: water (ENVO:00002006), including particulate matter (ENVO:01000060) such as...... | reverse complement strand
CCACCTGGAATCGAACCAAGATCTAGCCCTTAGGAGGGGCTCGTTTTTATTACCCCCTCCTTAGAGTTACCATAATTTACCTATTTAGCTAAGGGATGAGTGCATTACGGGTGTATAATTTATAAAAGCAGCAACTCACTAAAAAGTTGTTCTCAGGTGTTACCCCCTGCGCTATAGTTACCACATACTATATTGTTAATATTTGGAAATGGCTAATGGGTACCACTTCTGCCGTCCCACAATTTCATACAGTACTAAATCAGGAAGTTGAACATATGGGCGGCTTGATTATACCTGTACTTTATATTAATACACCGGAAGGTATTAGGAGGATGGGCTCGTTAGTTGGGTATTTAATTTCTCAAGCGGGCAAAAGCACATCGTGGCATCGAACACGAGCACGAGCCGTTGGTTTCTTTTACGATTTTTGTCAATCTGTAGCCAACAAAACTTATTTTCAGGGAGAAGATCCTCATAGAGTTATTTTTAGGCGATTTTATCGTTCATTAGTAATGGGTACGATAGATACCACAACAGGTTTAGATCCAACAAAGCTTTTTTGGCCCCCGAACTCCGTTAAAGTAGCTAACCGAATGTGCTCTGCAATAACAGAGTTCATAAGATATTTAGACTCCGAAGGGATCGGAACCAATAACTTTTTAAAAGTAAGTCATTCCTCCATCCCAAATAACGAACCAGCTTCATTGAAATTCTTATATAGAGCCATAATAATAAAAAATGCATCCTTTCTTTCACACACAGTAGATGTAAATAAACAAGCTAAAAAACTACGTGACAGAGAACATAAGGCCATCGTTAACTTTAATCGTTCTACGAATACTAATTATTCCGACGATGAGGCCAAACGCTTTCCATCACAACTGGTTGCGCCTTTATTCAAGTACGGATTTATTATTGATGAAAAATCTGAAATCCCTCATGTTCGAGAAGACATTACTGCAAAAATGATGAGCCTGTTATTATTTTTTGGTGGTACACGAATAAGCGAACCCATGCATTTATGGTTTAACGATGTACTACCTGACTACTCGGTAAGTGGTCTGTGCAATGTTTATTTAAGGCACCCAAGTGATGCCAAAACCTATATTGCAGGAGAAAATAAACTGCGTTCTCAGTATTTAGCTGAAAGAGGTCTTAGACCGCGTAACAATAATGGTAATACCAAGAGTTATTTTGCGGGATGGAAGAATTTACAAACAGATAAAGCGTTAACTGCACCAGTGTTTTTTCTACATTCCAATGCTCAATATCTGTTTAATCAAATGTACATATATTATATGGACCACTATCGACCACAATTAATTCAGGTCAATCGCAACCTTGGAAAACCCGACCACCCTTTCTTGTTTGTTTCAGCAGGAATAGACCAAGCAACTGGTGAGAGTTATGAAGGTAGTCCTTATAGCTTAAAAGCTTACAATAACGCTTTTTCAAGAGCACTGGACAGGGTAGGGAAAGCATTAAATATCGTGATTCCTAAAGGACTTGAATATGGCACAGTACCACATGGGTCGCGACACTTTTATGGCGGAACACTATGTGATATTGGCATAAAGGAAAAGATCGTACAGAAGTGTTTGAGGCATCGAAGTATTCTTTCCCAAGGGGCCTATACAACGCCTACCTTTGAAGGAATTCAATTAAGCCTTAATAATGCAAAAAAAGATATAAACAATGGTATGGAATCACCAATAGAAATAATGGAATTTAAAAATGGACAATATTAAATCAAGTATTCGGTCATTTATTAGTAATAATAGCTCCGCAATGACAAGCTCCATAAAAAGAAAATATTTCTATGAAAAAGCTAAGGAAAACCCGCTCTGGATAGAGATTAATAGCTATGCTAATTCAGTAGATATTTATAAAAAGTCAAATACTCCTGAATCAAGAAAAAAAGTAGATACTTTACTTCTGCAACTTGTTCCAATGCTCGCTGAGCATCTCAATATTGTTAAGATCGCCGAAATAACACCAGAGTGTTGGACTGGCCTGTTAGATCAGGTAAAACAGCCCAACTTAAAATACGATGATGATGTACCTAAGAGATTTTGTTCTGCATTTCGAACAATAGGTAGAGTTCTCTCATTCGCAACACTTAACGCTCACTATGAAGACTATACCAAGGTCAGAAGATATACTGCGGAGAGGCTGCGAACATTAGAGGAAGCATCACCCAACCAAATAAAATGGCGTGAGCAATTTAGGTCATGGGTTAACGATGAATTACACATAAAAAGTACCAAAGCCCATTATTTAGCCTTTGAACAACTCCTACAATACCTTTCATTGTTTAGAGAAGCTGAAATTGACCCTTTAATCTTTCTGTCAAAGCATAATTCCAAAGAAGCTTTGGCATTTTTTAAACAAAATAGCCAAAAAAGCTACGCCAAACATCTATCATATATGTATAAATTCACACTGTGGATTGTAGAAACTCAAATGTCTGAGAAAGATGATGATGGAGTGTTTGTATCAATAGGCTATCCTATTATTACCACGTATCAATTTGACCAACTCCCTAATAAATATAAAGCGCTTAGTCCATCCGAGTCAACACAAGTAAAAATTCCAACTAGCTTCTTATTCACATTGCAAGAAATTTTGACAGAAAATGATTTCGAATGGCCTAAATCTATTTCTAATCAGTATTTTAGAGGGATAAATCCAGAGTCAAATGAAATTGAATCAATATGGAGTCCTGTCCATACTTATAATTTTTTAACCATGTTAGAAATACCAATTCGTAAAATCCAAGTTCAAATGTTGGATTCTGGTGAAGGTGATGCGGAGTATTTCAATGTAATCTCAAAGAAATGGGGGCCAAACAGTTCTATTCATAAAGGATACTGGAATTCTATCAAAGCTGTTCGCCCTGCTAGGGGTGCAATCACAAAGGTAATCGATGGACTAAGAGAAACTGTAGGTTTTTACATTAGTACAAATAAAACAGCCGATATTAAAGTAGGGTTCGGTCCAGAATCTGGTTACGTTATTCCATGGAATAACGTACTTCTTATACAAAGATTGGATGAGTTAAGGTCATGGCAAGAAAAATACTATCCTGTCTCTGGTCCCCTGGCATATAGAGACATAGTTCCAGGTGCAACCACTGATAGAAGCCCTTCAGAGTCCGTTTTAGTTAATACACCAAGTCGATTTTATTTATTTAGATGTCCTATAACATCCAAGAACGGCTCTCCAGCAACTAGCAGTATTCTAATGCGATTTTGGCAAGCGCTAATGGATAAATTAGAGCAGCGTCTTAAAGAGCAAGGTGAAGATGTACAGATTGTCCTAAGAAGAAATCCAACAACCAATCAACCAGAACAAACGCTTTTTAACCCGCACGGCTTAAGGGTGGCGGGGCTTACTAGTTTAGCTGAAGCCGGTGTACCCATTGAAGTGCTTAGTAAAATTGTAGCAGGGCACTCTTCAATTTTAATGACAATCTACTACATTAAATATGGTGATGGTTACATTACAGAAACTTTGGATAATGCTAAGCGTCAAGTTGAAGATAATGCTAAAAATGACCTGAAGAATTGGCTGAAAGACGCAACATATGAAGAAGCTAAACGCTACATGGTGGCAAATAGCTCCACTGGTTTATCTGTATTACTAGAAAATAAGGCATTAAGCGCTATTTGGGGTGGAAGTAGTTTAGGGATATGTCCTTTTGGTGGTGCTCGTTGTGATGACGGTGGGCCGATGATCAAAAAACCAACAGGTGCCACGAAAGGAAAATTTGGCCCGGTTCCTGGTGGCCAGGGTAATTGCATGCAGTGTCGTCATTTTGTAACAGGTTTGCCGTGGTTAATTGAGCTTTGGCTTCATGGCAATAAATTGCTAGAGGAAATCAATTTTCAATCAAAAGGTCTTGAGGAGCTGAGAGCAAAACAACTGATATTAATCAAGCAACGCCATGCTTTCATGAAGAACAATGAAACACATCTGATCACCTCGGACTTAATAACAAAAATAAAAAATCTTGATGCTCTAATTGAAACCAGATCTGAGCAGTTAGACGCAACCATTTACAATGCCCACGCTGCCTACAATTACATTAATCAAGTTAGAAAACTAACGCCACTACAAAGTGACGATAAGTCAGTAAAAGAGCGTACAGAGCTTGCAGAGACGAAAAAAGATAATGATCTTGGCATCGAATTTGTTGATGCCACCGATTTTCAGGTGAAAAATGTACTTGTGCAAGCAAGCAGGGCATATCCAGAAATAGCGGATGCCAGAGTCGAAATGGAACGCGACCATTTCGTTGACAAAATATTGGTGAATAACGGGTTTCAAGCACTCGCCTTTTCACCGTTAACAAAAGAAGAAAAACGTGCCGCAAGTGATGCTTTGTCCAATCTGTTATTGAGCAAGGTTGGTGCTGCTGAATGTGAATGTTTACACAATGGTAGAAAAACATTAAGTGAGGCTGGCATAGAGGAAGATATTACCCTGTCACTTGAACGTACCAAAGAAGATCCAAGTCAATTTATGCTTGAGACGGAGTAGCACATGAGCAGTAAAGACCCTTTAAGTTCAGTAAAAACCCTATTTACCAAACTGAAATCAGAATGCAAAACTGAAAGCACAAATCAAATGTTAACCAATATTAATGAGGTATGCGCCACAATCCATAAGAATGGCGGTCAAGTTTCTATACCGGCTATTGTCAAGATATTAAATAGTAGTGGCATAACGATAACTAAGCGCACTATTTACAACAAAGACAAAGGAATACACCCTTATCCACTGATAATTAACGCATGGATAAAGATATCTAATGTTACTGACATAAGTGGAAAGTTCAAAGATAAAATAAATCCTGAAAGTGCCATTCAGATTATTACTGATGAGGAATTTATAAAAATTGACGATCACGCACTGCGCTATAAAATATCATTAATGTCTGGTCAGATAAAAGGCTTAAGAAATCAGCTTAATACGATCAGGTCCATAAAAGAACAACCCTTGTTAAATGCATCCGATTCCTTGCCACTTCTCGATCATCAAACCACATCTAACTTAGCTTTTAATGTACACGAGATCGATGTATTAAAAGACTTTGTTAAAACATCAAAGTCAAAGAAAACGAACTTTGATGAAGATGATAGCCTTGTCGCAACCAAAGCTATCATTAGGCATGAAGTCCTCAGTCAACCAGGGTTAAAGGAAATCATCAATAAGATAATCAAATCATATACACTGCCAGAAAATTAAACCAAATGCAGATAGAGTAAAGAACAGAAAATCCTTAAAAAAGGCGACACAGTAACATCTCAATCAAATAAATATAAAGTGCCTCACACTACTATCAGGAGTGAAGATAATGAGTAAAGCAGCAGGGCAAGCCAATATTGAAACATTTGAAAAATGGCGTGATACCATGCTCAGAAAAGGATTTTCTGAATTTAAACAACTCGTGTACAGAGGTGATTTAAGTCGGTCAAAAGTTGCCAAGTCATCAAAGGTTGATCTAAATGCATTAAAAGAACATGGAGGTAATCCCTCGATACTCAGAGATTTCGATGAGTTAGTAAAACTACTACAAAAAAACCTTCCTGATCTCTTTATAGTTAAAAAGTCCGCTCTTGAAAAATATCATGATTACGTCGAACAACTTGAGATGACTGGCGGTAAATTCCCAGTTGACGCTGAAGATGATCTTGATGTTATCAGGTTAGCAAAAAATATTGGATTTCCAACGGCACGTTTAAGTTCACCAAGCATTAAAAAACAATTAAATGATGACATAAAGCGCATTGGAACTGAGCTGGTAGCAGGAAAAACGGTTGAAGAAAGAATGGAAGATAATCTGATTTCAACATCGTCAGAATTATCTAAGTGTCGAAAAGATTTGGCTGTAGCTCAAGAGAAAATTGATGGTCTCACTAAGCAGAATTTACAACTGCACAGTTCAGTTCGAAAATTACAAAAGCAATCGACGGAAAAAGACGAAAGCTTGGAGCACGCTATCCACTCAGGCCGGAGATTTGCGTTATGACATTCTCTGGTATTGTTGAAATTACAAATGTGTTTCCAGGCCCCATTGGTGGTTGCATTTTTTGGGGCGTAGCTCCAGGTAGGAAGCGCTCCAGCCCTTTTAAAGTCGACAAAAAGGTGAAAATTCGCAATCCTTGTATTGGTGAAAGATGGCAAGTAAAAGGTCAAGAACGCCCCTATGACCAATACAATAAGCAAGTTGTAGTTCATAGTGCGCAGTTCCAAGGATTACCCCAGGATCTCTACATTACAAGGTTTCTTGGAGTGCATCCGAAATTTCGAGGCTTTGGATTTGGAGAAAAAACTGCGATTAAACTGGTTTCAGATATTGGCGTAGATGAGCTGGTTAAATTATTGAATAACGGTGATTGGAAAACCATTGCTGATGCAAGAATTTCAGAAAGCAATGCGCAACGAATCTGCGAAGAATGGCACGACTTAAAAGAAGAAACTGAGCTAGTTATATTTCTCTCAGAAAACAAGTTAGATGCAGATTTAGCCAGGCAAATTACTCGACTGTGCAAGTTTGACACTGTTGAGCGCTTAAAACGAAATCCTTACGCGTTAGTCGCCTTGAGCAATAGCAAAGCAAAATCACTCATGGCCATTGCGAGAGTAGCAAAAGCACAAAACATCAACTCTGACGATGATCGTGCGTTGATTGGTTGTGTTGAATTTTCGTTGTATCAAGAGTTAGAACTTGGTCATACACTAACAGAACTAGCTCATGCGACAAAAGCGATCAAAGCATCACTTAATATGATCGGCAGTGAAAAGTCTGCTGAAATTGCCATTCAAGTTGCTTTAGTCGCAAAAGCAGTTTGCATCTTAGAGGAAGATGAGACTATTTACTTACAGCCAATTTCTCTCGCTTATATTGAGCAAAGTGTTGAAAAAGCACTGATTTCACTTTACAAAACCCCCATGCAAGATGATTTATTCTCAACACGAGACCTGATGCCAGATCGTATTGAACAGTACAGTATTGAACATAAAAAGAATCACGGTTGGAGTTTAGTTGCGAAACAATGCGAAGCAGTGAATATGGCGTTAACGAATAGAGTATCCTTACTCAGTGGATACGGTGGCACAGGGAAAACCGCTGTGCTTAAAGCGATTTATGACATCGCTACGGAAATGGGAGTTGTTGTGCATGTCGCTGCACTTGCTGGTAAGGCGGCTAACCGAGCGAAACAATCCATAGGTGCTGCTGACGAAAAAGTTAGCACTATTCATACAATGATAAAATTAATCGAAGATGGTAATACTTTTGGAGTAGATATTTCATCTGATCCTTTGTTAATTATTGACGAGACTTCCATGGTTGATATATCGCTAATATGTAAATTGATTAAGCTGTTTCAAGGAAATCCGTTTCGCTTGTTGCTCGTTGGCGATGGTGCTCAATTACCGCCAATCAGCTTTGGTTTGTTTTGGCATAAACTGGTCGAGTCCAATGCCCCACACACTCGTTTAATAGAAGTACATCGTATGCTTTCTGGCTCACCATTGCATGAATGCGCCATGAAAATTCGTAATGGTGAAGCACATAATTTGCCAGTTTATAATGGGGAAACTGAGGGCGTTTATTTAATGACAAATGTCACTGACTATGCATCCGCAATTGTTAAACTGCGCAATACTTTTGAGCACTGTATGGTGCTTACAAGTTATGCTTCTAAACGATTTCAATCATCCACACAAACATTGAATACCAAAGTACAAGCGATAGTTAATCCGAAAGAAGATGGTGATTTTTTGATGAGTTATGGTACAACTTCATTGCAAAAAGGAGATCCTGTTCTCGCGACTAAAAATGCACACCAGATGGGGATTTTTAACGGTATGACGGGGGTAATAGAAACTATTGTGGCGGATAGCGGCAAGATCAGTTGTCACGTCAGATTTGATGATGATGACGAAGTTAGCGTCTTATCACAAGAAGATTGTTATGAGATCGGGTTGCAACTGGCTTATCTCATCACCATTCATAAATCACAAGGTTCTGAATACGATAACTGTGCGATCATAATGGATTCACCGTTTCTAGAGCGTAGCGGTATTTATACTGCCCTCACACGCACTAAGAAGCTATGTGTGCTGATTGGCACTAACAAGCAATACAATAACGCAATTGAACGAGCACCATCGTATGAATCGATACGATCTGGTTTCTCCCCGGTGTTCGAATAACATAAAGTAACTCGCAAAAATTTTGGGGATTGTGCGTAACACTTTCTATAACTTTTTTTCGAGTTAGCAAACGAAGTGCGGTAGTGTTCCTCCATACCAGTGAGTTTTTATAATATCAGTGAGTCACAAAGCGGGAACCACCAATAGCCTGGTTTCTTTTTCGCACTAAGAGCGGCAACTTTCGAAGAAAAAATGGCGGCAGGAATAGGATAAGTATTGGCACGGGAAATAATTATCAAAAATCTAATTGATAGATACCATAATTAAATGAATAATCCACCAATTTAAATAATTCATTTCTAGGTTATTTCGCGACAATTAACTTGATAGGCAGTGCAAGTTAATTGTCGCTTGATACTTAGGATAAAATTTAAACGATAATAAATTTAATATTGAAAAAGTCACAGCTTACTCAATTTTTTTCAAAATGATAAATTACTCAGAACTTACAACTGATTCATATATGTACATCTCACCTACACCAATTGATCTTTCTTTAGACTTTTTAGGGAAATCATAAATAGCCCCAACATTCTTATGCCTGGTATTTTGGGAAACATTGTTGATAAGAAAAACCGCACATGCAATTGCTGCTGGTTTGGTTCCCATTGAAGTGATAACAATTTGCTTATAAGCACTAAAAAAACTATCCAATATTTTTGTTAATTGATAAGGGTTAGTTGAAGGATAAGGATGTATTTTTGTACCATGACTAAAATGCTCTATATGTCGGTGAAGTGACCTGTTTTCCCACCCAGGTTTAAATGCAGGGAGTCCAACCAAAGCAACCATATTCTTGAATATTGCCTTGTCATCTTCTTCCAAAACTTGACCTAATCTTTGCCCCTCAAAACCAAGTAAGGCAAGCAAATAAGGGCTACTTCCTTCTAGGTGATTGGTCGAAAAACCCGGTAAACCCAAAAATTTTCGACGAGAGTCACTCAACAGGAACTCTTCTTTTTCTTTTAGATGTGAATTTCTATTCTTATAATCTTTAGGCTCTAAATAAGAAAAATACACTGACAAATTGACATTTCGAGCTTTTATCCCCTGCAATACATATAGAATTTCAGAGAAGTCTAAGCTGGTCGACTCAATTAAAATTTTGCTCTCATCTTTTAGCCATTTAAAGTCACCAAACAACGTTAAAAGAGATCTAAGTGACTTCTTAGCTCCATTGATGTAAAAATCATATGATTCTATGTCTATAGACACTTGATATACTGGCGTGTTTTCACTTCTAATTTTAATCTCATTTAAAATCGCTCTAGTCCTATCATCTATAGCGGCACCGATGAAAATTGCATCGTAACTCTCTTTAAAAAAAGAAGATAATTCGGTTAGCGGTCTGATTCGTTTAAAAACTACCATGACAATCTAATCTGCGTGTTACTTAATTCTGTATTTTCGTCTTCTTCAATATTTAATTTTTTTCGGAACACCTCTAGTAATTTATTAAAATCTTTATCAGGCTTCACGAAAATAGTATTAACTTGCTCTGGTAGTAATTTTATCTTCCGTTTTTTCCTTGGGCTGATACCAAAATAGCAGGACAGCACTGGATGCAATAAATACTCAGATTGTTCAATATCTGTTTCAGTTTTATTTTTTGTGCTTTTGTATAGTTTTAAAACAGACCAAACGAGAGATTCATTTAATAACTTTTGTACTTCAATATCCAAAAGTGAAACATCACTTATTCCAATTGAAAAGTGATTGATTTCTGGTTCGCTTTGAGTTTTTCTCTTCTGATGTAACGAAAAAAGTATGCCTAGCCTTTGAGCGATTTTTTGCAATTGTCGCCCATATTCGCCAGCATTTTCAATCCGACCAAATTGACTCGTACTAGTTACTAAGGTTGCTCTTGCCTGAGTGTCTATCGGGACAGGGTGAAACACGTTATCCTTGAAAATATCGTGCTCCACATGCGCTCTGGTCAAGGACTGGAAGCATAATTCTAAGAAGTGTCTCAAATTGCCTTTAGACATCAAAATAAACTCAGAAAAACCAGCATATATTGGGCATATTCTGTTTGGTAAAGTGTTGTATATATATATTAGGGCACCGACGAGATTATTTTGAATCCACTGGTCATAATTCTTGCTTGCTTCACCTCTTCTGACAGCATCAAACTCGGATTTCAACTCATCAATATCGGTACGAATTCGATGAAGTAAAACTCCGTTAACGATCGAAGCTTCAGGATGATTTTTATCTATAAAATCATTAGGTGAACAATTATGTTTTTTGTTCTTCTTTAATGCATCTTCGATTAGTGTCTTTTTTAACTTACCGAACAAAGCTTCATCATGAACTACTTCTTTCGCTATTTCTGAAAATGACATACATGGAAATATTCTATTAACTTGTTTTTTTACTTTAGACTGATATTGGCTTTCTTTCCTTGCATCTATTGACGAAACATCAGAGTACATAGCCACTAAAGCTTTAGAAACTTCCAAGTCCTTAAATTCAATCATTTTTAGAAGGACTAATTCGGCAGCAAGAATTTCAAAATTCTTAGGTTTATCGGGGTCGAAATATAATTTTTCAACATCAATTAGTCTAAAATCATCCCTTTCTTCAAGCCTTTCATTTGTCTTAGTTGCTCTCGTTACTTCGGCATACTTCTTGTGGGCGATACTAAATAAGAGTGGGTCTTGTCCATGCTTTAACCAAGAATTTATAATCTTCTGTTGTTCTTCATCTAAATTTTCAAATTCATCTATAAAAATATGAAAAATGGAATGTCCGATTTCTGGGACATTTAATTTAAGCTTCTGAATTAATAGGAGTACAGTTTGCTTGAGATCCAAATTTAATAGAGGATTTTCTGTTGTGGGAAGTCTTATCCAATTAGTAAGTTCGAACAAAGCATCCTGAAAAAACTCTTCTCCATTTATCAATAAACAACTTTCAATTTTCAACTGGCTACAAATCGCCCTAGGCACCAGAAAGTTAGTTATGTCCTCCTTGAGCGTTTTAGAGCTTAGTGTAGATTTGAGAATGTTATTAGAAAGCTTAGTAAACTCAACTAAAATAGATAATGATAAGACACTATTAAATACACTTTCCCACCTTTTACCTACCCACTTTGCATTGATATTTGGCGTAAAAGAAGTATCAGGCCTGTAGTGAATACCGATAAAATTCAGTGCACTTGGCTTAAGTTTTTCTCTTTTAGGACTCAGTTGAGTTGCATGACAATGATACTTTATGAACATCGTCTTGCCGGTACCACGCCCCCCCACAAGCACAGCCGCTTTCTTCATCTCCTTGATTGGGACTTCCTCGAAGTCCAAAGGGAGAACAAATTCGTTCCAGAGATCGTCAGGTAGTTCTTCCGCCCTGTTTTTAGCAAACACTTCGAGAATAGAAACGGTCATAAGATTACCTCTTTGCTAGTCTTTTCCAATTGTTATCGGAATACCAAATGGCGGAAATATTATTATTTGGTGTGGAATCATTAAATAGGTATGACAAACTTAGCTCGCCCCTGCCTAACCACTCATTTGCTGGTAGCTTAAACCCTTTTTCTTTACACATCTTAAGATAGAACTCTTTACATTCTTCCGAAATTGAGCCACTTTCAATACTCAATAGCTTGTTGTCGGTGCAGAATACACTGTTTTCTTCAGTCAAAACTTCAACAGGACGTAGATCAATCTTTGGGAATTTTTTGCGAACGTTAGCCAGCCCTTTTTCAAATGCGGCAAATGGGCAATAGAGAATATTCTTACCTAGATCGTCAAGTTTGTACTTTTCAACAAAATCAATAAATTGCTGGCCTGTCCCTAGTATATCGTCAAAAAAGATTAAGGTATTTATCTTCTGATTATCTTTTAGTTTGAAAAGTGCATTTGCACCTACCCCTAAATTTTGTTCGAAAAACTCCCCCTTTAATGCTCGATAAATTGATGCACCGCTTTTGGCAGGTTTATCATCAACAGACTCAATAGTGGAAAAGCGAAATGGTAATCTTGAACGGGAGTCCGGACGGTTTAATTCAGTCTGCCATTCATCTAAATCATTTACCCTGTAAGCACCCTTAACTTCTAAATAATCAGGAATAGTTATTTGGAATAGCTGTGCGCCGAACGTATTTATTGTTTGTTGATTTCTGTAAATTAGACGATAGAGAATTATGGCAGCAATATACTTTTCCTGTTCTGTGTCGAAGTTTTGAAGCCAATTTAAAAGTTGGTCATCACGAATACCATCCCAGTATTTAAGGGCAACTAGCTTTTTGGCATTTTCAAATATACGTTCAGAAATGATATTCGCGTCATTAGGAAGTTTGAAAGTCATGATGTATTGGGAACTCCTTTATGCTCTTCATTGTAATATGTTTTGCACCCACTCCTTTAGAAACTGATTCCAACCAATTCTTTCCATATGGAGACTTTAAAACCTGCAAAATTGCCGCTCTATCAAATTTATTGCGAGCACGAATTGCAATTATACAGTCTGAAATAGCAAAACAACCTTTTTTTACAAATCCTACTCTGCCAATTATGCGACTGCCAACCCTTGCAATTAGAATATCTCCCTTTACAACGGTCCCTTTTCCATCAATGCTATTAGCTGAGTTTGAAAATTCTCTATACTCACTTTTAAAAGACGTTGTGTGGATTACTTCTCTTTTTGAGTCGTCGAGGTTTTTATGAGATTCGCGACCTCTGAATATATGTACGTCAAAGTTCTTCAATGGAATAGCGCTAATGAAAGCCGGCATTGTATTAAAGACGTAATCACCTCTTTCTTTAAACTGCTCTGTCGAAATACTAATGACTTTTGTGCATTCATTTATTGAATCAACGATTATTTCAAAGTTTCGGTGAGGTTTTGTATTTTCTATTGTTATTAGGTGTGTTCTTGCTTCAGTACCATAGAATCGATCATTACCAAGATATGTAACTTTCTTGACCTTATAGTTTTCAATTAGAACCTTTCTGAATTTTGAAAACTTATCATTAGTAATGATCCCGTCGGGTACAATATAACTCAATACCCCTCCAGGTTTAGTCAGTCGCAACCCTAAAACTAAATACAGCACTTCTAAAGGTATGACAGTCGAAGACCAGTCCCAGCCGAAATCTTTAAGTAATGATGTAATGAAATGACTTCTTGGTGTGGTTCCAAATGGTGGATTACCTAAAACTATGTCAAAAGTATTAGTAGGTAGCTGTGCAATCAAATTTTCGGAAGTAGTATCAACATGATACGCATTGATATAAGAATCCGCACATTGATTTATACTTTTAATATTTATCGGATCGATATCGTAACCGTATAACTGAGCGTTGGGGTACCTTTCTCTTGCAGCGTGAAGTAAAGCACCTTGCCCTACGCAAAGATCAATGACACTTCTAACAGCACTTTGACAGTCAATTCTTTCTACAAGCAGCCGACTCACTTCACTGCATGTATAATATTGCCCAAACAATCTCTGTCCTTTGCTTGCCTTAGTCTTGCTGTTTACACTCGCTGACATGTGTTTTTTTATCGTCCATTAAAGTTTCTGTTGATTGGACATCATGTTATACAAACAACAAAACAACTCATTTGCATACAATTAGCTATTTTGAAGTGTACAGCCGTTACAATAAAATGAACAGCATCAAGCTTGCCTACAAATTATGTTCATAGACTCTTAACTAATTCAATTTATTACGGAAATTATTGATATGATGATGGCACATTATTCGTATATGACGAGCACATAACCTGAACAATCTAAGTGTAGATTATTAAGGTTGAAAGACTATATATGGCAATTGCTGATGAAATCATTGTTGACGAAGAAAAATCAACTGTAAGAGGAGGGAAGCTTCAGTTTATGAGAAGCGTATCAAAGTATAAAGCTGGGAACCAAGAGTTGGTTCCCAGCTTTATAACAAATTGGCGGTCTATGCGGGATTCGAACCTGCGACCTTCCGCTTCATCACACTACAGCTTTCACTGCCACCCAAAGGCTTTGTGCGCTGGACTATCCCTTCACCATAACTTATAGCGTTAGGTGGATGCCGTCTAGTCTCTACACCTTCCTTATTTACATAAGGCTTGGCTCGGGATTGCCATCAGCATTACCTGAAAGGTTTCCCCGAATTTGACATCTTACACTCAAGAGCTTTCGCTAATGAGGCCCAAATTAATAGGAGGCGGATGCTCTATCCAACTGAGCTAATAAACCATTAATGTTACCTATCATAGGTAACTTTTCCTCTAGAGCAGGTAATGTTACCTGCTATGTATTCACTGCCTTTACTCACCCACCCACCGGATTGGTAACATTATAGGGGGTTATTCTCGTTTTATCCATTAAACTACGGGGACTACGTTTATTAGCGCGCGT
>TARA_R110000765_G_scaffold80243_6_pt1 | contig 14586 bp, 10 predicted proteins | sample TARA_R110000765 | Tara Oceans TARA_R110000765 (sample SAMEA4398168) | marine metagenome | biome: Polar Biome; feature: [MES] marine water layer (ENVO:01000295) within the mesopelagic zone...; material: water (ENVO:00002006), including particulate matter (ENVO:01000060) such as...... | reverse complement strand
AAGATGCAAGTGGTTCGGGAGAAACAAGAACATATGAGATTTCGGAGGTATTGGCTCTCGGAGCTGAAGGTACAGTCACATCTGTTGCTACTTCATCACCAATAACAGGAGGAACAATAACAGGTACAGGGACTATAGGTTTTGATGCGACAGCAGTAACTGCATTAACAAATTTAGTAACTACAGGAACTATAACTACAGGAACATGGAATAGCAATACTCAATTAGATAAAACCACTTCGTCGGATTATGATTATCAGGGAGAAAGTGTTTATTTTGGAGCAGGATCAGTAACAAGAGGTAAACTCTATGTATATAGTGGAGGAGATTGGGTAGGAGCAGATGCAGATGCAGTTGCAACTGCTAAAGGTTTGATTGCTATTGCTTTAGATACTGGAACGGCATCCACAGTAGGAATGTTGACCCGAGGAATGTATACTTTAAGTTATGATCCAGGAACTGATGGTGATATTCTTTATTTATCTACCACGGTAGGGCAAATGACTTATGAACCACCAAGTGGTTCACAAATAATAGTAAGAATTTTAGGAACTTGTTTAGATAGTGCTGACGGCCAAATATTTTTCCATCCAGACAGTACATTTATTGAATTAAGCTAAGATGGCAATATCTAAGTTAAACACCATAACTGCGACAGGTATTGTTAAAGTAGATACTATAGCATTTTCCTCTATAGATCAAATTAACACCGTAGATACAGCTGCAGCTTTTACCACTACCTATTCTGTTGATTTAAATGGAAGCACCCAATATGTTACGTTAGGAGATTTGTCATCTACAGTATTAGAACCAACACAATCCTCTATGAACACTACAGGCTTTACATTTGCTGCGTGGATATATATTGATTCTTTATCAAGCGGTGAATATATTTATAATATTGGTATGTCAGGAACAAATAATTATGCAGGACTCAAAGTACAGGTAAATGGTAATGGTGCTTTAGTATTTCATGTTATGGGCTTAAATGGTACTACACCTGGTGCAGGTTCAAGTAATAGAAATACAACAAGAACTGCTAATTCAACTTTTTCGGCTGGACAATGGTATCATGTGGCTATTGTTGTTCCTTCGGGAAGCATGGGAACTACTCAAAATAGAGATGCATGGTTAATTTATATTGATGGTTCTGCATATAGTGGCACTTATACCAGGTCTGGTAATAATAATGTAATTTTAACTTACACAGGAAGTTCATCTTTAGGAGCTTTTACCAAAGTTGCAATTGGTAATTATTTTGATGGTGAATTTAATAATTTAGGAGTTTGGAGTTCAGACTTAAACGCTACAAATATTGCGGCTATATATAACTCAGGAGCACCAATAGATTTAAGTTCAGATTCGGGTAATTATGACAACTCTTCTAATTTAATTTCTTGGTGGAGATTTAATGAAGGAACAGGAACTTCATATACTGATAGTTCTACTAATTCCTTTACAGGTACAGGGGTCAATACACCTACTTGGAGTACCAATGTTCCAACATAATTTCATAAATAAAATTATTGTATCTTTGTTAAAAATAATAACTAATTAAATAATAATAAAATGGCAAAAAAAGAAGTAAAATTAACGACAGACGAATTAAATAAATTCCAAGGGCTTCAACAAGAATATAATCAATTAAAATTACAATTAGGTGATACCATATTACAACAAAATCAACTAATGGAAAAAATTGCAAGTATTAGAGAGGCTTTTAAAACGCAAGAAGGTCCATTAATGGAAAAATATGGTAAAAATGCTACCATTAATTTAGAAACAGGAGAAGTGACGCATAAACCAGCAGAAGAAACTCCTGATTTGAAGATAAGCAAATAAAAATGAAATTATATGGCTAAAATATATAATACTACGGTATATCCTACTGTTGTTCCTGCAGCAACTGATTTACTAATAGGAACTGATGTTAACAATGATAACAAAACCGTAACATTTAAAATTAGCGATATAGTTGGAGGAGGAGGTGCTGCTCAAGACTTAGCTTCAGTTCTGGGTGTGGGTAACACTGCATCTAATAATATAATACTTACAGGTACGGGAATATTGACAGCTGTTGATATATTTCCTACTGTTATTTCTGTAGGAACACAAGGTTCTCATGGTACAGTAGGACAGTATTTAATGTCTACAGGAACAGGATTACAGTGGAATGTCCCCTCAGGAGGTACAATCAGCTGGAATGATGCTGTAGGTAATGGTAATACTGTTACATCTCAAAATTTATTTTTAACAGACGGTAGTTTTTCTATAACTCAACCAGGTCTTGTCGCTGCACAATTATCAGGAGACTTAAACACAACCTTAAATTGGGCTGGAGTCGCTGATTTTAGAAATAATGTTTTAATTGGAGATCCTGCAGGGATTACCACTCGTCACTTAGAATTACAATCTCTAACTCAGTTACGGGTGGAAGATGGCGTTACACCAGGAATATTAAGTGCAGGAAGTACAGGACAGTTTTTAATGTCTACAGGAACAGGTGTTCAATGGACATCTGCACCCTCTTTAGTTTCTCCTACACTACAAGATGTATGTACCCCAACCTCTTCAGGAGACAATGTTTTAACAGGGGTTGGTATTAGTTTTGTAGGTACAAGTTCAGGAAGCCAAACTACTTTTGATAGTGATACGACTGTATCAAGCACAGGATCTGTAATGATAATAGGTAATGCAACTATAAGTACCCCTGCAAATCAAGGTTTTTTAATAGTGAATTCTGGTGCTTTAGATATAATAGGAGATTATACAGAATTAAGATTGAAAGGTAGTCCTGGCTCAACGGGACAATGTTTAGTTTCAAAAGGACCATTAGTAACTCCTACATGGGATACCCTGGTAGGTCTTAATCAAGATTTACAAAGCGTATTAAATAGCGGTAATACAGCCAACGGTGCTAATGCTAATATAACACTTGTAGGAAATGCAGAGGTAACAATTTCTGCAACACAAGGTATTATAGATATTAATGCGGGAGCTCTAAAATTAACAGGAAGTTATACACCAATACATTTAGGTACTGATACAGGTACTGCAGGAGAAGTATTAACTTCCGCAGGAGAATTTTTAACACCTACATGGGAACCAATGGGAGGTGGTGGAACAGTTAATAGTGTAACAGGATTAGCTTCAAATTACATAGCCACAGCGATAGGTGGTACTGCAGCTGACCCTACTATTGAAGGTTCATTAAGAACAACAGGAACATCTATTCCTGCAGGAACAGGGGTGGCAATAACTTATGATGTAAATACAAACGGAACAAACTATACACCAACATCAAATGTTACATGTGCAACTGTAACAGGAGTAGGTTCAGGATTTACAATTAATGTTTTAGGAACATCTATTTCTGGAAGTGCAGATTATTCATTAGTTTCAGGAGGTACAGGATATGCTCCAGGAGATACGGTTTCAGTACCAGGCTCTTCAGGTGGTGTTACTGCAATTATTGAAATATTTTCAGTAGATACAGGAAGATATTATGATGCTCAAGGTAAATTTTCTTTACCTGCAGGAGCTGATTGGAATTTATCATTTCCTGCTACAAGTTCAGCTCAAGTTCCTGTTACAGTTAGTATAGCTTCAGGTTTAGGAGGTACAGGATATACAGATCCATCTACAACAGGTGTAAGTGTAGGAACAGGTGGATTAATAGTTACATTAAGCACAACGGGTGGTGTGGCTACAGCTGCTACTATTACAACACCAGGGACAGGCTATGCTCCTTCCTCAATAATTTCAGGAGTTTCAGGAGGGACAGGTTCAGGAACAAGTGTACAAATAGATACTGTACAGGGAGATCAAATTTTAAGAAACACAGATGAGACAGGCCGAACAAGCAATGTTACATTTAAAGAAGGAACAAATATAGAATTAGTGCATGGTGCAAGTAGTAGTGAAATAACTATTAATTCAAGTGCTGGTGGAGGTACTGTTAGCTCAGTTGGTATTGCTTCAACTAATGCTACTTTATCCGTTTCGGGTGGTCCTATTACTACGTCAGGAACATTAGATGTTGAAATGCCTGCTACAGGAGTAACAGCATCGTCTTATACAAATACTGATATAACTGTTGATGCATACGGTAGAATAACCGCTGCTGCAAATGGAGCTGCAGGAAGTAATACTACTTATGATTTAACCTCTTCTCAATCTGGTCCTGTTTTAACTATGACAAATCCATCAGGAGGTACAAGTTATGTTGCGGGATCAACCCTAACAACAACTGTAGTTTCAGGAGGTGGAGATGGAAACTTAACAGTATTAGTAGGAACAGTTACGGTTGGCGTTATAGATGTAGATCAAATTACAGTTGTTGCAGCGGGTACAGGATATGCTCCAGGAGATACATTCACAGTAGATGGTCCAGGTACTGATGTTACAGGAACGGTAGCTACCGTTAGTACAACTACAGCGGGAATTAATTTAGTTCCATCAACAGGTGTAACTGACACTGTATTATTAAAAGAAGGTACAAATGTAACATTAACAGATAATGGTGCCAATGAAATTACCATCTCAGCTGCTAACGCTTCAGGAATATCTTCTTTTATATTAGCAACTGATCCTGTAAGTAATCCTGGATTAATAGATGTAACAAACAACACTTTATCTTTTGAAGCAAAAGAAGTTACTGTTGGTACATCACCCATTGAATATATTTATCTTAATTTAGGAACAGGAGCAAGTTTAAATGAACTTTCTGTTGGGTTAACCGCAGATACCAGTTCTTTAGATGATACTACAAAACTTACACACTTTTTAAGAGCTGATAATACATGGGACGTTCCTGAACAAACTAATTACGGTTCATCAGGTTTGTTAGACAATGGAATAAATGGAGTAGCTACTTTTACTACAACAACAAATACATCTACATATCAGACAGGTTTTTATATAGAAGGCATAGCTGTTGGATATTCTGTTCAGTTTGAAACAACAACTAACTCAGTTACCGGTGGTACAGGATGTATAATCTCTGCAACTAATGATGGCTTAGGAAACTTAAGTGGATTTGAAGTTTATGCTTGTGGTAAAGACTACGCAGCTTCAGATGAAATTTATTTACAAGAATCAGTAGGATGGGCAGTAACTCCTTCACCAGCTTGTACTTTAACTGTTGCCACTATAAATTCAGCAACAAACAAAACATTTTTTAATAAATACTTAGACAAGAACGGAACAAGGCCTACTATTTTATGTTCAGTTCCAGGAACAATTGGAGATTTAGATCCAAGTCTTTTCACCTATTTATTTGGTCCTGCTTCAGTTCAAAGCGATGCTTTTAAAATTGTTGGGGGTACTGATATTATCGTAAAGAAAGATAATGATGGTCAGATAAGTATTGATAGCACAGCTTCTTTTTCTCCTACAGGGGGTGCTCCAATTTGGATAGATGGTGGAACAATAAAATTATCTTATGATGAAGCTGATGCAAATCCTAATGTAGTAACGGCAGGAAATACATATAGTGCCGCACAACCAATAACTGATAGTGATACTTTATTATATAATGCAGCTACAAGCTATCAGTATACTCTTAGTGGAGTAGGATCAGGATATACACCTGGTACTTATACAAATATAACTCCTACTCAAACAGTTGGTTCAGGTGCAACAGGTATAAGGCTTAATTATACTATAACGGCAGGAGGGAATTTAGATTCTGCAACTTTAGTATTTTCTAATTTAGGAACGGGTGTAAGTGCAAGTGATCAGTTTAGTATACCAGGTTCAACAAGTGTTTTTGTTTTTATTAACATAACAGGAATATTAACAAATGTTGTAAGAGAAATTACTTTTGCCGACTTTAATACTAATTCAACACCTATTTCTATAGGTTTATCAGCTGATACTGGATCAAATACAGTAACAAACGGGGAAACCATATCTTTCTTAGGTGGAACAGGAATAGATACTTCTCTCGCTACAGGAACACAAAATGTAACTTTTGGTTTAGATTTAAATCAACTACCTACATCTACAACAAATGCTGACGGAGCATATTTTTCAGTAGTTGATTTGTCAGGAGTTCAAAACAAACTGACTAAAGCAAATATAGCTTTATCAGAAATGAATAATGATTCTGGATGGACAGCTAATACAGGAACAGTAACGGGAACAGGAACAGCAGCATATTTACCTACATGGTCAGCAAGTGGAACGGCAATAGAAGATTCTCTTCTTTTTATAAATGCATCCACTGGAGTAGCTGCCCTAAATAATGCAGGTACAATAAATATTGATTATACCTTAACTTTAGGAACAAGTGTGGGTGCAGGAAACGGTTATGTTCAAATTGTAAATACTGACAATAATATAAGAATAGGTTCAAGTGTTTCTTCTTTAGCAGAAACAGGAAGTGCTGTGAGTAATACTATAATAGGTAAACAAGCTGCACAAACATTAACAGATGGTGCGGAAAATACTATAATAGGATTTAATGCTGCAGCTATACAAACTGTTCAAACTAAAAACACTATTATAGGACAAGGAGCAATGTCTAATGGATATGGTGGTTCGGATGTAGCTATAGGAAAAGATGCTTTACAATACGGTTCTAATACAACTTCTGATCCATCGGTAGATGACGCTACGTTTAGAGTAGCTATAGGAATTAACGCTTTAGCTGGTTCAGGTTCATCGGTACAAGTAGGAGAAGAAATTGTTGCAATAGGTTCTTCAGCTGGTCAATACACTTCAAGCACTATAGCAGGAGGAGGAGTATTTATAGGTGCTTTTGCAGGGCAACATAGTGTAAATAATCAATCAAAAAATGGTTTAAATCAAATTGCTATTGGTAGACGTGCAATGGAACATTATACTTCTTCAGGTTCGGTTGCTATAGGTGCTTACTCTATGCGTGATGTATCGGGAGTTTCCGTTATTGCGGGTACAGATCATATTGCAATTGGTACAAACTCTTTAGGTTCTTCATTAGGTACTCCTTCAGTTACAGGAAATTATAATATAGCTATAGGATATCAATCTCAAGATGGTAATACAGATATAGGTTCAGATACTATTGCTATTGGAAGAATATCTACGGCTACAGGAAGTGATACTATTGCTATAGGTACGGGAGCAAATGCAGGAACATCTATATTAGATTATTCTATTGCTATAGGTACGGGAGCAAATGCATTAGGAGATACTTGTATTGGTATAGGAAGATCAGTATCTGCTGATGGAGAATATTCGGTTGCTATTGGTTTTGGTGCGGCAACTACCGACTCTAATCAGTTAGCTTTTGGAACCGTTTCTACTCCTTTAGGTACAATTGCCACAGGAACACCAACTCCTGATAAAACATGGAAAGTATATATAAACGGTGTTTATTATCATATTCCAATAAAAGAAGTACCGTAAAAATTAAATAAAATTAAATGAAAGTAGAATTAAATGAAGAATCTATTAAACATATAAACCGACTTTTACAATCTCTACCAATTAGCACACTTGCTATTGTAGAAAAAATAACAGCGGAAATCAATAAAGGTTTAGTAGAAAAAAAATAAAATTAAATGGATATTAGAAAGATTTCCATTGGGTCTGATTATAAATCAGGATCAATGCACTATATAGTAAATCAGCCTGTTCTGGGAGGAGAATACAAAATACACTTAATACAAGCTAACGAGGAAACACAATCGTATAAGTTGTGGGTTGAAAAAAATAAAGAAATTTTTATATGGAAAGAATTTTTATATACCCTCCCTATTACATTAGAATATAATATAAACTTTTAATGAGAGCTTTATATTCGTTTATAGTAAAACCTTACAATAACCGAAGATATGATAACATAAAATCTATTGGTGGGTTAGAGTTTGTAACCAGTGTATCTGAGGAAGACCATACTGTTTCTAATCGTTATGCTGAAGTAATATCTTTACCTTTACATTATAAAGGAGAAATACAAGTGGGTGATACTCTATTAGTTCATCATAATGTTTTTAAATTTTATAATGATATGTATGGAAACACTAAAAGTGGTAAAAGCTTTTTTAAAGAAAATATGTTTTTTGTTGAAGAGGATCAGTTTTTTTTATACAAAAATAATAATGAATGGAAAGCCCATGGTAAATATTGTTTTATAAAACCCGTAAAGAAAAAAGATTCTTTTTTAGATAAACACACAAAATATGAACCATTAATAGGTGTGGTTAAATATATAAATGAACAATTATTAAAATTAGGTGTTAAAGAGGGAAATGAAGTAATTTTTGAACCTGAAAGCGAATATGAGTTTACAGTTGAGAATGAATTATTATACAGAATGTTTACTAAAAATATAACAGTAATATTAAATGACAAATAAAGAATTAAAATTACAAATTATTGAGGCAGGCGAAAAGGCTGTTAAACAATTAGTTAAAGTTGCTAAAGAAGATATTATTAAATTTGATTCTGAAGATGAATTAGCTGCCGATAGATTAAAAAATGCTGCTGCCACAAAAAAACTATGCATAATGGATGCTTTTGAGATTATTAAAAAAATAGAAGAAGAAAGAGATTTATTGGAGGGGAATATAAGTGATAGTAAAAACAATACATTAAAAGGATTTGCAGAGTCAAGATCAAAATAGTATACATAAAGTTTTAAAAAACTATATTCCTAAAAATGTTATGGCTAATAAAAACAAAGCTAAAACATGGAAATACGGATATAATGAAAAATATAAATTAGTAATTATATCAAGAGATGGAACTTTAGGAGATATATATGAAATTAGTAATATAATAATTGGCTTACCTAAAACTCCAAAAACTTTTGACAATCAAAACGACAAAAAAGAAAATCAAGTCTGGTTACCAACCGTACAACCAAAAGTATTAAAAAGAATACAATCTATTTTTCAATGGAATGAAATGCCTTCTAATTTTAAAAATTCTTGGGTAGATTATATAGAAAAAGAATTTGACAAAAGAGAAGAGGGGTATTGGTTTTTAAATAACGGAAAACCTATATATATTACAGGAACTCATTATATGTATTTACAATGGACAAAAATAGATGTTGGACACCCTGATTTTAGAGAAGCAAATAGAATATTTTATATTTTTTGGGAAGCTTGCAAAGCTGATAACAGATCTTTTGGAATGTGTTATTTAAAAATTAGACGTTCAGGGTTTTCTTTTATGAGTTCTTGCGAAGGGGTTAATCAAGCCACAATTACCCGAGATTCACGTGTGGGTATTTTATCTAAAACAGGATCTGATGCAAAAAAAATGTTTACAGATAAAGTTGTTCCTATATCAAACAATTATCCATTCTTTTTCAAACCTATTCAGGATGGTATGGATAAACCTAAAACAGAATTAGCGTATCGTGTTCCTGCTTCAAAGATTACAAAAAAAAATATGTATGTTACTGATGATGAGGATATTGACGGATTAGACACCACTATTGACTGGAAAAACACATCTGATAACTCTTATGATGGGGAGAAGTTACAATACTTACTGCATGATGAAAGTGGTAAATGGGAAAGGCCAGAAAATATATTAAATAACTGGCGAGTAACTAAAACTTGTCTAAGGTTAGGTAGTAAGATTATTGGTAAATGTATGATGGGTTCAACTTCCAATGCATTAGAGAAAGGAGGAGCTAACTTTAAAAAATTGTTTGAAGATTCAAGTGGAGCAAAAAGAAATCAAAATGGTCAGACAAAATCAGGACTATATAATTTATTTATTCCTATGGAATGGAATTTTGAAGGATATATAGACAAATACGGTATGCCTGTTTTATTTACTCCTGAAAAACCTATAATGGGAATGGATGGTGAAAGTATAAAAATTGGTGCGGTTGATTATTGGAAAAATGAAGTTGATTCTTTATCTCAAGATCCTGACGCTTTAAATGAATTTTACAGACAGTTTCCTCGTACAGAATCTCATGCTTTTAGAGATGAATCTAAAATGTCTTTATTTAATTTAACTAAAATATATCAACAAATTGATTATAATGATTCATTATTGTTAGGACAACATACTACAAAAGGTTCTTTTCAATGGGCAAATGGAGTAAAAGATACTAAAGTAATTTTTAGTCCAAATAAAAGTGGAAGATTTTTAGTAACCTGGACACCTAATAAAACCTTACAAAATAAAGTTTTTTTAAAACAGGGAATTAAATATCCTGGTAATGATCATATTGGTTCTTTTGGATGTGATTCATATGATATCTCAGGAGTAGTAGTTGGAAAGGGTTCTAATGGAGCTTTACATGGGTTAACAAAATTCAATATGGATGAGGCTCCAAGTAATGAGTTTTTTTTAGAATACATTGCTCGTCCCCAAACAGCAGAAATATTTTTTGAAGAAGTATTAATGGCGTGTGTGTTTTATGGGATGCCAATTTTATGTGAGAATAATAAACCAAGATTATTGTATCATTTTAAAAATAGAGGATATAGAGGTTTTTGTACGAACAGACCTGATAAAAGATTTAATAAACTTTCCAAAACAGAAAGAGAATTAGGTGGTATACCTAACTCATCAGAAGACGTAAAGCAATCACACGCTGCTGCAATAGAATCATATATTGAAAAGCATGTTGGATTAGATTTAGACGGAACATTTAGAGAGACAGATATAATGGGGACTATGCCTTTCCAACGCACTTTGGAAGATTGGGCAAAGTTTGATATTAGTAATAGAACAAGGTTTGATGCGGCTATTAGTTCTGGATTAGCCATTATGGCAAATCAAAAACACCTTTATACACCTACTAAACAAAAATCAAAAATAAGTGTTACCTTTGCAAGATATGATAATAAGAGTTCCATTAGTCAAATAATAAGATAAATGAAAGGAATAAGTATAGATATAAAATCCGCTGCTTTTCCTGATCAGTTTGTCTCTGATTCTCAGAAGAAAACAAAAGAATTTGGATTACAAGTTGGTCAAGCTATTCAATATGAATGGTTCAGGAAAGAAGGGGTAAATCAATGTAGATTTTACAGTCAATGGTGGGAATTTAACCGTTTAAGATTATATGCTCGTGGAGAGCAATCAATCGCTAAATATAAAAATGAATTAGCCGTAGATGGTGACTTATCATATTTAAATTTAGATTGGACTCCTGTGCCTGTTATTCCAAAATTTGTAGATATTGTAGTTAATGGAATGTCTGATAGATTATTTACTGTAAAAGCGTATGCTCAAGATGCCATGTCTTCTGAAAAAAGAGGAGAGTTTCAAAACATGGTAGAAAAAAATGTAGTCTCAAAAGATTTATTTAAACAAATAGAAAAAGATTTTGATGTAAAATTATTTACAATGAATCCCGATGAATTACCAGAGAGTGATTTAGAGATGGAACTTTATATGCAAATGAATTACAAACCTGCAATAGAAATTGCTAATGAGGTTGCTATAAATACTTTGTTAGAAGAAAACCATTATGCACAAACTCGTAAAAGATGTGATATGGATTTAATGACTTTAGGCTTGTCAGTAGTTAAACATAATTTTCAATTAGGGGATGGTATAAGAGTTGAGTATGTAGATCCTGCAAATTTAGTATATAGTTACACAGAAGATCCTTATTTTAAAGATTGTTTTTATTGGGGTGAAATTAAAACTGTACCGATTGGAGAGTTAATAAAAATAAAGCCTGACTTAACTAACGAAGATTTAGAAGAAATATCCAAATATAGCCAAGCCTGGTATCAATATTATAATGTAGCAGCAATGTATGAAAACTCTATGTTCTATAGAGATACGGTTACCTTAATGTATTTTAATTATAAAAGCACAAATACTTTTGTATATAAAAAGAAAAAGACAGCATCAGGAAATTATAAAGTAGTTTCTAAAACAGATGAATTTAATCCACCTGAAGAAATGATGGAGGAAGGTAAATTTGAAAAAGTTACTAAAAAAATAGATGTGTGGTATGATGGTGTAATGGTTATGGGAACTAATATCCTCCTTAAATGGGAACTTGCTAAAAATATGGTAAGACCTCAGTCAGCAAGTCAGTATGCAATGCCAAATTATGTAGCAACAGCACCAAGAATGTATAAAGGAAACATAGAATCTTTAGTAAGAAGAATGATACCTTTTACAGATTTAATTCAAATGACTCATTTAAAATTACAACAAGTAATTTCAAGAGTAGTTCCTGATGGTGTATTTATTGATGCTGATGGATTAAATGAAGTAGATTTAGGCACCGGTAACGCTTATAATCCTGAAGATGCATTACGTTTATATTTTCAAACAGGTAGTGTTATTGGGAGAAGTTTTACGCAAGATGGAGAATTTAATAATGCAAAAATTCCTATTACACAGTTGACATCGTCAAGTGGTTCACAAAAAATGCAAATGTTAATAGGTAACTATAATCATTATATGAATATGATTAGATCGGTTACAGGATTAAATGAAGCAAGAGATGGTAGCACCCCTGACCCTAATGCTTTAGTTGGTGTTCAAAAATTAGCTGCTCTTAACTCTAATACAGCAACAAGACATATATTAGAAGGAAGTTTATATTTAACACAAACATTAGCAGAAGCATTATCTATTAGAACTGCAGATATTTTAGAATTTTCTGATTTCGCAGATGAGTTTGCCCAACAAATAGGTAAGTATAATGTGGGAATATTAGACGATATTAAAAATCTTTATATATATGATTTTGGTATTTTTATTGAAGTATCTCCTGATGAAGAGCAACAAGCTTTATTAGAATCTAATATTCAAACAGCTCTTTCTAAAGCAGATATAAATTTAGAAGACGCTATTGATATTAGAGAGATAAAAAATATTAAGATGGGTAATCAATTGTTAAAAGTAAAACGTAAACAAAAACATTTGCAAGACCAGCAGCAAAAACAACAAGAACAACAAATGCAAGCTCAAGTAAATATGCAATCTCAACAAGCAGCGGCACAAATTTCTATGCAAAAAATCCAAATGGAAACGCAATCTAAGATGCAAATTAAACAAGCTGAGATAGGTTTTGAAATAGAGAAAATGAAAAACGAAGCTGCTTTAAAAGAATCTCTAATGCAAGTAGAGTTTCAAATGAATATGCAATTAAAAGGAGTTGAGCAATCTCAAATAGATATGAGAGAGCAAAACAGGGAAAAAGCAAAAGACGACAGAATTAGTCAGCAATCATCACAGCAATCAAAATTAATTGACCAGCGTAAAAACAATTTACCACCTATAAGTTTTGAATCTAACGAGGATAGTTTGGATGGTTTTGACTTAGCTCAGTTTGACCCAAGATAGCTTAAAATACTTATGGGATAATTACTAACTTTGTATAAATTAAATTAAATAAAATGGATAATATTAAAGTAAAATCTGTTGAGTTTATTGAAGACAATAAATCTCAAGCGGAAATAGAAGAAACCCTTCTAAAAGAACATAAAGAACAAGAACAATCTCAAGAGGTTGTAGTAGAACAAACAAAAGAAGAAACTCCTGAAGCGGAGGTAAAAGAAGAAGTTAAAGAAGAAGTTAAAGAGGAGGTTCAAGAAACAGAAAAAACTCCCTCGTCAGAGTTAAATGACGAAGATGTTCTTGAATATATTAAAAATAGATATGATAGAGATATAAACTCAGTTGATGATTTATTTGCTCAAAAAGAAGCAAATCAAGAATTACCTGAAGATGTCTCTAAATATTTGAAATATAAACAAGAAACAGGCCGTGGAATTGCAGACTTTTATAATTTACAAAAAGACTACGATTCTATGGAAGATGATCAAGTTTTAGCTGACTACTATGCTAATATTGAAGATGGTTTAGATTCTTTTGATATACAAGATTTATTAGAAGATAAATTTAGTTTTGACGAAGAATTAGATGAATCACGAGATATTAAAAAAAGAAAATTAGCTAAAAAAAGAGAACTTGCGAAAGCAAAGAAGTATTTCAATGATCAAAAAGATAAATATAAAATTCCTCTTGAGTCAAGTGGGAGTGGGTTATCTGACAAAGACAGAGAAACATTAGATGCTTATAAAAGTTACATTGATGAATCTAAAACTGTGCAAGAAGCTCAGAAAAAGAAGTATGATTGGTTTCTCCAGAAAACCGATGAGGTTTTCAACAATGAATTCAAAGGTTTTGAATTTAATGTAGGAGATAAAAATTTTACTTATAAGCCTGGCGATGCAAAGGAAATTAAAAATGTTCAAAAAGACGTTAACAATTTTGTTGGCAAATTTATGGACGACAAAGGTTTAATTACTGATGCAAAGGGATATCATAAAGCATTATCAATTGCTATGAATCCTGAAAAATACGCTAAGTTTTTTTATGAGCAAGGTATGTCTGATGCTGTAGATGATGTTTCAAAAAAATCAAAAAACATTAATATGGATATTAGACAAGCTTCTCAGAGTGTATCAAAAGATGGTTTAAAAATTAGATCTGTAGGTGATACAAGCAGTGGTAGAGGACTCAGAATAAAAAGTATAAAACGAATATAAATTTTAAAAAAATTAAACAATTATGTCAGTACAATTAAACCCAACATATGCTTTACAGCCATCGGCTCAAAAGCAAGTGTTATCAACAAACTACATAACTAAT
>TARA_R110000765_G_scaffold39588_1_pt1 | contig 14651 bp, 23 predicted proteins | sample TARA_R110000765 | Tara Oceans TARA_R110000765 (sample SAMEA4398168) | marine metagenome | biome: Polar Biome; feature: [MES] marine water layer (ENVO:01000295) within the mesopelagic zone...; material: water (ENVO:00002006), including particulate matter (ENVO:01000060) such as...... | reverse complement strand
CACCTTAGCATGTGTTTAAACTGCTACATTAACCTAATAGGAGAGACCATGTACACCATCATCACCCGTAACGAATGTAAGTATTGTGACAGAGCTAAAGCCTTACTGGACCTAGATACGATTAAGTACGTAGAGGTAAACATAGAGTTGACTGCAAACAAGTGGGTGTTGTCTCTTATGAAAAGCAGTAACCTTAAAAGTGTGCCTCAGGTCTTTGCCCACGATGGAAATTATGTCGGTGGGTTTCGAGAGCTTGAGTCAGTGCTAGGTCATGCAAACAGAGGGGAGTACTAAGGTGGGTGAAGAAAAGATCAAAAAGACCCGACGAAAAACCAACTACAAGGGTGCAGATAAGAAGACTACCTCAGGGATTGTTCCGAAGACGGTTAATCAAGGTAGGCTTATTGATGCTATTGCTAATAGTAACCAAGTCCTCATTTTGGGACCAGCGGGAACTGGCAAGACCTATGTTACGGCCACTTGTGCAGCTGACCTTTACACGCTCAAGGAGATCGACAAGATTGTCATCACACGCCCTCACGTAGCCGTAGGTAAGGACATAGGGTTCTTGCCGGGGACACTAGAGGAGAAGGCACAACCTTGGGCATTGCCTGTCCTAGACGTTCTGGTTAAGCATCTGGGCAGGGGGACAGTGGACACTGCACTGAAGTCTGGCAACATTGAGATAGCAACACTGGCTCTCATGCGTGGTCGTAGCTTTGACAATGCTTTCATTATTGTTGATGAAGCTCAGAACATTGAAGTGCCAGAGATACAAATGGTCTTGACAAGGGTAGGAGAAGGGAGTACTATTGTGCTTAACGGTGACATACAACAGTCAGACCTTAAGGGTACGTCTGGTCTTGCAAAGATCATTCACCTCGCTAAGAAGTACATGTTGAATGTTCCCGTTGTTGAGTTTGTACTAGAGGATATTGTACGAAGCGGTATCTGTAAACAGTGGGTAGAGATTTTCACCAAGGAGAAGATGTAATGGTTAAGCAGCATGAGTACGACGAAGTTGATAATGTAAATAGCCCAGCGCACTATGGCAACGGTAAGATTGAGTGTATCAACTACATAGAAGACTTCCTGTCAAGGGAGGAGTACATTGGGTACCTCCGTGGGAATATAGCTAAGTACATGCACCGATGGAAATATAAGAATGGCTTAGAGGACCTCAAGAAGGCTGAGTGGTATGGTGCACGACTTATCGCTCTAGTAGAGGAGGGTGGCGTATGACTTTATACGAGGGGATCATATTAGCTAATATAGTTATTTCAGTGTGGACTACCTATCAGATAGGAAGAATAAAGACAGACGTTGATAACTTGTACGAGGGTGTATCCTTAGCGATGGATCAAACAGCCAAGACCTAGAATCAAAGAAGCCTCCCCAGTGAAAACTAGGGAGGCTTTTTCTGTATGTATTTAAGGGTAATCTCTATTTCCTCGAGTAATGGGAGAGGAGCTACTTACGTCTGAAGAGGTTACGTATTCCCCTAGCCATCTCGTTAGGTGAGGGAGCTAACCAACCAAGCACCAATAGGATGAGCATGAGTGGATCAATCGTAGTGTTCTTAGTTGTGCTGGTGTCCTGTACGATAGTCTCTACGGGTGCTTCTACCCTTAGCTCTGGTCGTACAGTTGTGTTGTACCCTAAGTTCTGCGTGTTCTCTTTACCTATCTGAGTATTAGCGGCTACGTTAGTCCCACCAGTTGGTAAGAGGGAACTAACCGCGCTACAGTTACTTACAAATAGCAGGCTCAGAAGGCTTAATAGGAGTATTCGTTTGTTTGCCATTGACATAAATCCCAAAGAAGCCAGCCCCTGCACCGACCATTACTGATACGAACCCTGATTGGGCATTGGATGGATCAGGGAGAGCCATAAACCATTGTGTCGTTTGATAGAAGGACAGGCCGTACATTGCAAGAATCATCCTTGGTAGTATCCGCCATCTGTCTAGTAGTTCTGGTGTGAATTTCATGACGATGCCTCATATAATACATAAATTACCATAACTGTCCCTGCGAACTGCGACAGTATAATACTCTTGTCTCTCCACAGTAGGCCCACAACTAGCCACCCAAAGACACCTATGAAGTTGAGGGCGTTGTCAAGGACATAGTATCCACCCTCTCCCCCTATACTCCTTGCAAGCAGACTGCCTAATAGCCCTAGTGAAGCTACCCACTTGATCCACCAAGAGAGGTCTTTGTCTGGTCTTTTCATAATAACGTCCCTAGACTAGTAGATTAAAGTAATTCTAATTACCGATCCAAATTCTTGCAGGGACCGACTAACGCCATACAACCACTGAAGACTACCCCGACCGAATGGGGGGCATAAGATTTTAACCCGCATTTCGGGTAAGATGTCCACCGTTTGCATACGAGTTCCATGCATAGATGCTGCGTCACTGTGTTCCGCAGTTACAGCAAAATAATCCCAAGGCTCCAAAATGGTGTGGGTTTTAACCCATTTATGACTGGAACTTAGTCTACCCTCTAAAGCGTAACCGAAGCCATTTTCGATAAGCCTATTAACCATCCTCCCACGATAAACAAAATCAGTGATTTTATCTGGGTCTTGTGAAAGCTGAAGTAGCCCCTTTCTAAGTTTGCCATCCCTAGGCATGTCAGCAGTATAGATACCCCTACGTTCCAACTCTAATTTAGAGTTATTAATGCTTTCCATACTTGGATCGTATGCTACCTCATCAAACGTAGTTGTTCTAAGTTCTGGACTTACCATCATAAAACGGTTGCCAGCATTATCCTGTTTACCGTCGAGTGACTCGTAGCCCACTGGGCTAAATTCCATGCTTACTCTATTTGACATAATTTAATCCTTAGCTTGCTGTTTGATTTGATAGAGGCGAACTTCACTCTCTAGGTGCTTAATCTTCTCTTGACTAGCAGCCAGTGCTATGGAGACTTCCATCAACTTATCTTGTAGTTCCTCTACCTTTACATGAAGGCTCTTATTCTCAGAGGATACAATCTTAATTCTCTCCATTAGGTTTTCCTTAAATTCCCCTGAGGTGTCCTTCTCCTGAAGCTTCAACTCATGGCTCTGTTTCGATTTGATAGTGAGCCAGCCCCATAGGCCAGTACCACCGATTAACGCTATCAAGATAGGTGTTAGGTCTTCAAGATTCATTGTACAACATCTCCAGTCTTTTGTACTCCAGTATTTGACGATTAGTTAAGTAAGCTAGGTAGACAGCAAAGGCGATCTGACCAACTAGGATGCCCATAGCAAAGAGGATATCTGGCCCCTCTATCATGAAGTAGGAGAAGATAGTCAACGCAAGCATAGCGTCAGCCATCAGAAGGTTACGCAGTACCTTGATTGTACAGTGGATGGCTATGGGGATCATAGCGATACCTACAGTAAGCCAAGCAAGAGAGAACCAAATGGAGACGCTTCCAGTGTGAGCTAACTCAAGGGTAAGACCAGCTACTACGATTAACCACATTGCATGGTTGATAGCTGATGGTCTTGGGTTGTGAGTACCTACCGGGCTTTCTTTAGACATACTTCTTCCGATCCAATTCAAAGTGGGGAGCATCGTAGAAGGACTTCCAGTCACCACCCCATACGATGGAAATGTCAAGCTCCTTAGCTGCTGACTTCATAGCCTTAGCCATTAGCTCAAAGCGCTCTAGGTCTTCCCAGTCAACAGGATAAGGAACCATGTCCACAGCATGACCTGTGAGGTGTCGTGAGTTTAGTGTGGTAGACTTACCAGCCTTAAGCAACTCTCTTTGACGACTGATGTGACGAATACCTTCAATCACTGCAAAGTCAACCTCAGTTAACTCAATGGCCCTACTAACTACAGCGACCATATCAGGATGTACACCCGACAGTCTCTGTAAGCTACGTGATCCAAGTTTGTATGGCATAATAGTGTATCCTTTAATTAGGTGGCGTGGGCCAAACTAGCCCTGCTATGTCTGTTGTGTTTTCAGGTAGGTCCCTTAGTTCTTGACGGTAGGCTTTCCACCTTATCTTATCTGGTTCACTAATGGAACTATCCGACAACAGATAATGATCTGTCCTTGATAGAAGTCCATCCCTTTTGTTTTTCAACATGGTCATCTCAGTAACAGTAAGCAAGTTAGTTCCCCTTATGCTTGAGTGAATATTGCAGTTAAGGCCCCAGAGGTAGCTGCGGTTGCCCTACGTTTGCCAGACCCTTGAGTGAACTTACACTTGATGGTGTATAGGGTATTAGCTGACGCTGCAAAGCCGTAAGCTATAGAGATAGGCTTTGGGTTACTGTTACCGCCATCAAAGACAGTTCCAGTATTTGCAGTGTTAAACTCTGTGCCATTGACATCAATCACAAAACCCATATCATAGGTACTTTCGTTATTGGCATCTGGACAAGTAATGCTTGCCGCTACTTGAACAATGCACACTGATGCTGCTGTAGGAGTAAATGTAACTGATGCAACATCACCACTATTTGCAGGGTCACCTTGGTTACCATTAGTACCAATTGTATCCCCAGTGAAAATCTCGAACTTAGAAGTCGATAGCGTAGGGATACGTGCTGCATTCAATGTTCCGACAGTTATGTCCGCTGCATTTAGTGTTCCACGTATGGTAGCATTCCGAAACTCAGCATCTCCTGTATCACGCTCAATCCTCCAGCCACTTGTTCCAGCTACATAGTTATCTGACTCAATGTTAGTACCAACTTGAATAGCTCCAGTAGCTGTAGTAAACACAAGGGTCTGTGCAGCTGTTGTACCGTCAATGGTCACTGTAAAAGCAGAAGACCATTCCTGTACAGATGTATCAGTTATACTAATGGTTGGCTGAACCGTTGACCAGCCAGTAGTAAGCCCGGTAAAGGTTGCAGTTGCCGTATTATAGCTTGTAGCAGTAGGGTTTCCCGGTGAGGTATTCCGTAGAGTACCAAAGTAAACCCTACCAGTGATGACTGTATCACCCGCCGCTCCACTTGTGGGGTCTGATTGAACTACAACACCACCAGTACCAGTAGAAAATGCAGACTTGTTGCCTGAGTAATCAACAGCCTTCACGAAGTAAAAGAGGGTTGCTCCACCTGTTAAGCCAATGTGTGTAAACCCTGTCCCCGCTGAAGTACCAACAGCGGTTGCTCCAGTAGTTGAATTGGTTGTATTAACATAGACCTCAGTAACTTTAAAGTCAGCATCTGTTGGGTTTACCCAAGATATAAAGTTCGACAGTATGCCGCCAGTTCCTGATACAGAAGTTGGTATTCCCGGTGCAGTAAGGTCACCCCCACCAGTAAAGTTAATACCGACGAATGTACCTTGAACCCCATTAACACTAACAGCACGAACCCTAAAGTTGTAGAGCACTTGATCTATAAGTGGTGACAGTTCTATGGTTGTATTTGTAGTTGTGGTACTTGCATAGTCAGCATCAGTAGCAGCCTTCCACTGTACTTCATAGTAAGATAAGAAGTAGTTTGGTGCAGCGGTCCACGACAGAATAGCAGAGTTAATGAACGTACCATCACTTGTGAGTTTACCACCAGCAGTTGTAGTTAACCCTGATACCTGTAAGCCACCGAAAGGGCTTGGTAGGTTAGTGTTGTCACGTTCATAGGCTGCACCATCATCAGCTTCATCGTACACACTCTCAGCAGTTTCTCTGAGTGTTAACTGAGTTTGAAGGTCAAGGCCATCAGTTAAGCCGAAGTTCCAAGATACTACTTCAAACTCTTTATTAGTCCAACCAAAACGAGTGTTACTTAGACGTACATTATCACCCACCTGGACTCTTAAGGTCTTTAGTCCGAAGGAAGCAGTAACTGTAAGTTGTTGTCTGTTACGCTCTAGTGTAATCCTAGCGATACGCTTAGCTTCAATAGAGTTATCAGTAAAGGTCAAGTCAACATCAGCTACAGATACTTGGTTGTTATCAGCAGCCAGTGAAGCTGTACTAGTTACCTGTGGGTAATCTGTAGTTTGCCAGTTACTCTCTGCACCACGGAACGTACCCTTAACTGTGTTAAAGTTACTTCTACGGGAGTGTCGTGTAGACACATTGATACTAGAACGTAGATCGTCCTCATTGAGGTCCAACACAGGGGTAGTCCAATAGGCTGGCTTCATGCGCCACTTACCCTGAGAGTACCACAGACTGCCATCCATAGAGGTCAGCATAGCGTTAATCATTTCGTATGGAGTAGAGGCTGTAGTGAAGGCACCATTACAAGTGTAACGTGTTGTACCAGCGTCTGTGTTAGTCTGATCACATACGTTAGCGGCAGAGCTAACTAAAGTATCATCAATGTTGCCAGCTATTTCACTTATGCCATAAGATGATGTGAGGTAATCACGAATACACAAGGCTGGGTTATCTGACCATGATGTACTATTACTACGTGGATCAAAGACCTTCTTACCCTTAACGATAACAGTAAACTCTGGGATACCGTCAGGGTACACATCTTGGTTGTACTCCATGCGGAGATACATATAAGCAATGCCACTCAGTTTACATGAGCTTGTCCAGAGACTATCAGACTCAGATACAAGGGTTGCGTCAGCAGCTTGAGTAGGAGAACCCAGATGAAATTTAACACGTAGCTTACCATTGTAGCGAGTAGAAGTAGTTCCATCTGGTTCTACTACTGTGGGTATGTTACCGTCTGCGGCAATGTCAGCAAGGTTTACATAAGACTCATTGATGTAGAGTGTATCAAAAGACTGTATCTCATGTCCAGCGACAGCAATGATCCTGTGAAGGTATTGGTTTGTTGTACCTGTAGACTCATCATAGATACGAGCACCACCAACACGCATCTTACCATAGACTACCTGATGGTCTAGTGCAGTGCCGATAGCTGTGGTTTGATATCCCCGGTTACCCCCTATGGAAGGCTTAGGTGTAAGTGCGCGTAGGGCTGCACCAAGGACTACTGTTGTAATAAGGCCCACAGCGAAAGCTGATAAGCCACCAAAGATTGCTCCTCCGACAACTGTTCCAAGAATACCCGCGCCAATAGCAGTGAAGACAACCATGTTATAATACCTTTTCGTATTTAGTTTCTACCTCTTGGTATCCCATTCTAGTAAGGAAGTTTCCAATCGGGTTCTTTACAGAGGAAGACGCTAGAACCCTATAGATTCCGTCATCTTTAATACAGGTCTCCACAAACTTAAACAGACGTTTACCAACGGTAGACTTTCTGTAGTCCTTGTGTACATACACTGCATCGTAGACAGCCATAGGATCATACTTAGATGTTAAGGGTGCTGCAATAATGACTACGAAGTAGCCTATCAACAGACCTTCCTTCCTAGCGGTAAAGAACTTAAGTAGTCCCCCTTCCTCTAGTCTAGCGTATGCGTCCCAGTCTATGTGTAAATCTTGTGTGGGGTGACCAGACTCGTCCCATTCTAGGAGAGCCAAGGGAGTTACTTCTTCTTCAGCAAGCATCAGGAACTCTTGTTGATAAGTAACCATTATTCAGCCACTCTGCCCCAAGGTATCTTCTTGTCCTGTAGGTCCTCAAGGAAGTTTAACCCATCGTCATTAGGGTAGACAGACTTCTGATAGCCAGAGGTAAACCTAGCAACCCTAGCTCTCTCAAGATCAATAAGCCTGTTCTCCACAGCCATCTCAATAGTAGCTGTCTCAACACCCTCTTCGATGTTCATCTGATCCATGTACCCTGAGAATAACTCGTTGAATACATCCTCACCATTGATACCGAAGTAAATCTTAGCCTCACGGCCTTGGTAAGGCTCTGTCAATGCCAAAGCGATTAGATTTGCAGGGATACCACTCAAAGTGATTGATGCACCCTTAACGCTCATCTCAGAGGTTTCTTCGATAGATGAGATACTCAGGAGTTGACCTAAGCCAACCCAAGTAGTTCCATCAGCAAGGGTTAGTGTGCCTTGACCTGTCCACATCCTTATGATGCCACCAGAAAACGAAAGCTGAACGGCAAAGAAAGGGTAGACTTCGGGTTGTGCTATTGCAGTTACTGTTGCTGCTGTTAAATCTCTTGACATGATGTTACCTTATTATACGATAGCTTCTACAGCCTCAAAGGAGATGCCGTAGGTAGAAGCATTGTTGATTGACCATGAAGTTAGGTTGGTGCTTAGTCGGAATACACCTTTAGGGGAATTAAAGATTGCTGTTGCACCAGCGTGATTGCCACGTAGTGCAGGCCATATCTCTACGTTAACTGTAGTAGCGGTACCTAAACCAGTTACGTCCTTTAGAACTGTGTGTAACTTAGAACTAGCGCCTGTATCAATTTGAAAGTAGTCACCAGCTTTAAGGGTACCTGTCAAATTGGCACTAACAGTCTCATCCCCAACAGACCCACTTAAAATAAAAATACTGCAAGTGCCTTGTGGTGTAGCGTAGTCAGGGTCACCCAGTAGAAATGTGCCAGCTTGACCCTTAAGGGCTACCAGCATAGACTTCCATTGTGCAGCCTTATCACGATGCACTGAGGCAATACTAACTGAGGCTTCCCACCTTTGCCCACCGTGGGAAATAACTTGCTGTTTATAGGTGAAGGGGGACTGAGAGACAGCTACGGCATTAACAGCCCTAAGCTCAATACTCTCAATCCCTATGGATGTTGGTGTCGCTAGTGGATAGGTGATTGCCATTGATTATTCCTTTAACCGAAGACTGACTTCATTTGACCACCACGACGACGATCATTCATCATTGATGCTTTAGCAGCTTGAGTTAAAGCTGGTTGTGCTTGTTGAATTGTCTGAGTAACAAGTCTCTTAGTGTCCTCAGATGTATTGGCTGAGATGTTGTAGTTGTTAGTGACATGAGTACTACCGCCACCACCTTCCATCTGTACACCTAGCTTACCGTTAGCACCACGCTTGAGTGGCATGATAGCTTCAGGACCAGCTTCTCCCATGAGGCCAGTCTTACCGCCTGCCATAGCAAAGTTAGTGGGACCATTAACGACACCACCATTAGCGTAGGCTGTAACTTCTTTCCCACCACTAAAGGCACCGCCATCAGCAAAGAACCCACCAGCAAAAGTCTTGATTGCTGCGATAGCCACTTGCATGACATAAACCTTGTATAGTTCCCTAACAACTTCAGCAGCCATAGTCCTGAATGCATCACTTACAGACTTAGTGCCATCAGACATAGCCATAAAGGCATCGCCCATTGACGTTTCAATAGTGGCTGCTAGTTCCTCTTGTGCTCTCTTAGCTTCTTCTATGATGCGGATACGCTCTTCTTCAGCCTTCTGTAGCTTCTCTACAGCAACGACTTCAGCCTCTAGCTTTGCAATAGCTGATGTTGACCACTTACTCTGGTCTACACCTAAGGCATTGAGTACACGTTTCCTAGCTGTAGTCTGACCAACAAGCGCTCTCTCTAACTTGAGTTGCTTCATTAGGTCTGCATAAGGGTCAACGACCTTCTTCTTCTTCTTTTCTTTGTCTTTAACGTAGTTAGGTATGAACCTCCCCTTCCCACCAAATGGGTCTAAGGGGTTCTTCTTCATAAACAAGTCTTGCTGCTTTATTAGCTCAAGTCTGTCTTTCTCTGACTGTTTGATATCTTCCAGAATCATCTTTTGATCCGTAAGATTATCAGTAAGTAGCATAAGCTCTTTACCTTGCTCTTTAGTAATTTGCTGAGACTCTACTTGCAGTTGTATCTTTTGACGGGCTATAAGGTTCTGGATGTAGAGTTTATCTTCGTACTGCTGTTCCAGATTTGCTTGCATCAGGCTAAGATCAAGGGTTTGCTTTTGCGAAGAGAACTTAGCTTCTTGACTAACGACAAGCTTCTTTTCGATCTCTGCCAAATCCTCTTTAGCCTTTAGTTCCTTTTGCGTCAGTATCCCACGAGCTTTTGAAAGCCCATTTATAACAGATTGGTTTCTAATCCTAAGCTCTTCCTGACGCTGCATCTCTCTTAGTGCTGCAAGCTCTAAAGTAGATTGGGCAACAAGCTTCTTAGCATCCTCAACCTTATCTTCCGCACTAAAGCCAAAAAGACTAGCTAGGTCTATGCCACCAGCAGCACCTTGACCTATTAGGGCAGCACCTGTAGTAGCTTCTTCAAGGGCTTCCTTAGCCAACCTTAGCTTCTCTACAGACTTGTCAATCTGTTCACTAAAAGTCATCTCATCAACACTATTAAAGCCAGATGCAAGGAACTGTATTTCATTACGAAGCTCTTGTACTTTTTCTCTAGCACTTTCTAGGTTTGCTTCATAGGTCTTAAGTCTTTGGCTTGCTACATTTGTCGCATCATTTACGTCCATGAATGACCTAAGTAGCATAGTACCAACAGCTAAACTGATACCAACAACAGCACCAGCAACACCGGGAAGCAAGCCAGCTAACTGAGTACCCTGTTGACCAAAAGCAACAAGGGCAGAGGTGCCAGACTGTACTTGTACAAAGAAGTCACCGACCTGATAACCAACCTGTTGGGCATACATACCAAACCTATTGGTTGACTTACCAGCCATGTTAGTAGCTTGAGTCATCCTAAGTTGATCAGCGGTTAACTTACGTACAGAAGCAGCGTAAGTCCTAACTTCAGAGTTAGCCTTATTGTAAGTCCCACCTAAACGGGACATTTGCTTTGCCTGCCTGTTTAACTCACCCGCATATCTCTTAGCGGTAATGTCACCCTTACGGAAAGCAGCTTCAATAATAAGGATATTACGCTCAAACTTCTTCTGTTCCTTTTGAGTCCTTATCAGGTCCCTGTCGTCAACGCCAATTACTAATCTGATATCGTCAGCCATTTGCCACCCTTAAATATTCTAAGTCTACTCTTTTGACAGCCTCAATTTCCCAAGGCTCAATAGATGTTTCAGTTAGTTCTTTCCATGCTTTAATCTGCTCAAAGGTTATCGGTGATGGGCCACTAAAGCCTGAACCCCTGCTGGAGCTTAAAGTAATGAAGGTAGACCAGATGTGAGATATTAGTATTGGAAAGGTGGTCGGGGGTTCCAATTCCTCTAGTCTCAATCCGGTCTGAAGCTCCACTTGTTCAAGATGTTCTCGTTCTGTGATGCCGTTCTGATCTGGCCTGTTGAGTTTAAACTGGTGCTTAGACCACTCAACAAGCTGACAGATCAGACCTTCGTAAAATCCAGAGAGTCAGTAACAACCTCCTCAATTTGGTTTTTAATCCAGAAGACCTCTTGGTACAGTTCCTTAGCCTTAGCAACAGTTAGCTTAGGTTTTTCACCACCATAGGTAATGTCCCAAGACTTAGTTACTTTAGATAGAACCTCCAGCGTAGCTTCCTCAATATCTGAGTAGTCAACCTCTTGAGACTTACTCTTCTGAGCCTTCTTAAGTCGTTTGCTGATTTGTTCGTGTTGGCACTTCTTGTATTCTTTAGAATGGGGCGCAGCAATAGTAACTGTCATAACTGTGCCATCGTCATTCTTTAGTGCTTCACCTGTTGAGGGATGCGTAATCTCAACAACAAGATCGTCTAAATTCGGTGTCAGGTCTTTTAAGTCCATTGTATGTTCCTTTTCGGGGGAGTGTCGGGTGATTAAAGTGTGGAGGCCCCGACCCGACTCAGGACCTCCACGTACCTAGCTAGGTATTAGTTTATGCTGGGCGTGTGATACGAAGGCTAGTGCCCTCAGTAGGATCACGAAGCGCAACAAAAGACATTGTGATCATTCGGCTGGTTGGGCCATCGACACCAACATCAGCAGAGTTAATCTTAACGCGAGGGAAGTCAAAGACATAAGGAGCCGATGAAGTTGGGTTGTCTACAGACACTCGAATTGCTGTTTCTGTCTCGTTTATGAAACGGTTAATCAAATCGGCATCTTGGAAGTACGCAGTTAGTGTACCCTCAATCTCAGCACGACCAGCCTCAAGGGAAGGTGCACTATCATCACCAATGACGAATGTAGCTTCATATGAGTTGTTCAAGGTAAAGTCTAATGCAGTTACGATAGCTATAGCAGTAGGGGAACCAACAGTACCAATGGAAATGTCACCTGAGTAAGCATCAAAGGGTGCAGCATTAGAGGCAGCTGTTTGTGCCTTCTGAGTTTGACCCAGAGTCATGTTCTTACCAACCATGCTGAAGGTAGTCGCTACCATCTGGTTAGGGGCAAGGGAAATAGCCATACTGGAAACAGACATACCTGTGAATAAACGAGCTTGATCAACGTCAGCAGCGTAATCTTCAATAGAGAAGTACTTAGGCGTAGTGCCAATATCTATAGTTTGAGTTCCAGTTGCTGGGAACGCGCTAAGCATAGCTGACTCAAGGAACAAGTCAAAGTCTCCATCACGAAGGTCAACAACAATGTCGCCACCTACTTGACGGTTACCTTGGCGGTTAACACGAGCCATACGGTCCGCTTGAATATCTGTGCCAGCAAGAACATCTTTAGTTAGGTTTAAAGAGTGGGTGCTGAATGGAAGGTTAGTGAAGTTACCAGAGGGTGTTGTACCAAAAGCTGATTCAACAGCGAATGATAAGCTGGAACGTGAACCCTGTGCAAAGGCCATATTAATTCTCCTAATTAGTTATAAATGTACCAACCGATATTAATCGGAGTAAAGTACCAAGGGCTATCTACCATACCTTGCTGACGTTCAGCGTAGTCAATAGACACTGTGATTGTTTCTGCATCTGCATTTGTAAACGAGATGTCTGTAGTTGCTGCAAAGGCGTCTATCACTTTATTAGCGAAGTCGTCTGCTGTAGCTGGTCCTCTACCCTCTGGGGTGTAGGCTGTAACGGAAAAGACACCTTGGTATCTTAACTGTGGGTTTAATCCTCTTGCAGCGGGTCTAGTAACTGTTGGGAGGTATTGTACCTTAAGGAAGCTAGTGCCTGTTGTAGGTACGAATGCTACGTTCTCATAGGCTATAGGGGGTAGACCGGATGTTGAAGATAGCTTACTCTCAAGTGCAGCCCTGATATCGTTTTGGATACTAGCCATAGATATTCCTTATCTTTGCAAATACATGGTATCCATCACGGAACCATTTCTCTCCGTACTCTACATCCACAGCGTGGGGTGAGCCGTTTCTAAGTGTTATCTGGTTGAAGGTGTCTAAGTCTTGAATCCTAGATACATCTTGCATCAGGTTCTCATAACCCTCTTGCTGTTTACCCTGCCTGTTTGCATTATTGGGTAAATTGTCTGAAGACTTACCTCTTGGGCGACCAGCACCTACTGCATAAGAGAATGAGGTAACATATGCACCTGTATCAACGGGGGAGTATTCTACAGCAGTCCTTGCTATGTCTTCCAACCGCTCCTTAACACCATTAAGTGCAAACTCATCTAAGTGTGTTAGTTTGTTGTAGAAGGAACCGTCTATAGCAATCTTAGATACTTTCATGCCTATTCTCCTACGTTACAAATGTAACCTACAGCAGTACCAGCGGAAAAGATCGACATGACAGAGACAACCTTTACGGTGTCACCACTGCCAACTATAAGATCATCAAAGTCAGGGACAGCGGAAAGTCCTAATGCTGAGATAACACACTTTCGAGTTCCACGTACAACCTCACTATCACCAGCAGGGACACCTACGTTATAGTTGTAGAGGTAGGCTGTAATGGAGTAGTCAGTTGTAGCTGAACCGTCTACTGCACCTGTGGCTGGATTGTATGCGCCATCAGCAGTAACCTTGCGTAGAGTAAGAGGCTGACCAAAGTCTCTAACTAGGTTAAGTAGATCAAAGGGGCGAAATGACATGTGATCTCCTATTCGTAATCAGGTGTGTTATATCCTTGGGGGTTCTTAAAGCGGTCCCTACGGAAGGAGTTTTGGACACGATCTGTATCTTCTCTTACAGACTTTATGTCACTCTTAGTTAGCCCTCCAGCTAAAACGCCCATTGCTGCACCAGAGGTCTTACCTTGATACTGTAGGCTATCAGCTAGTGCCAAGTACTGCTTAGCTAGGTCTGAGTAGCTTGCACTTAAAGCTCCACTGAGTTGTGTCGTTACCCGTCTAGAGTATTTAGATGCTATAACACGAGCCGACCAAGCCCCAGCGTAGTAAACATTGTTGCCATTCTGACTGAGAGCAAACACAACCTCTTCGTTCTGGTTCTGTTGGTCAAGTTCGTCAGTATCACCAACTAGTAGTCGTACTGTGTTGAGACGACCAGAGGCCGTAGTAGTGTCCAAGTCTGTAGGATCGTAAGACCATGCCATGTAAGTCGTCTCCATTGTTATTATTTAATAATGCTGTCTCGTATTTCGTAGAAGTCTTCTGTGATCCAGTGGCTTACATTAAGGAAGCGACGAATAAGACCACGTTGCTTGTCATCTATCTTAGACTTCTTACACTTCTTAGAGGCAAACTCTGTGTCACTTGAGGTTCTCTTCTTGACCTCTGCGTTCATCAGGTTAACCAAAGTCTCTAGTTGCTTTCCAGCTAGTTCAGACAGTCGATCTCCGACTTTGTTCTGTACTTCTAATTCTGTGTTGTGGTGAACGTACTGAGTGACGTACAGGCTTGCAACCTTGTCTGGGTCAATCCCGCGCTCTAACCAATTAAAGTGATCTCCGACCTTCCAAAGTTTACCATTTGCGTGTAAAGGCATCTTGATAAACAGGGGCCAATCAATTTGTATTCCCAAGTATGTGGGGTGCATTGTTACTCTCCA
>TARA_R110000765_G_scaffold225118_1_pt1 | contig 14725 bp, 9 predicted proteins | sample TARA_R110000765 | Tara Oceans TARA_R110000765 (sample SAMEA4398168) | marine metagenome | biome: Polar Biome; feature: [MES] marine water layer (ENVO:01000295) within the mesopelagic zone...; material: water (ENVO:00002006), including particulate matter (ENVO:01000060) such as...... | reverse complement strand
TCAGGGTTTGATTGTTTTAAGCGTTTACGCAAAGGCGAAAACGCAGATAAAGTGCGTGCAGCGTTGAGCTCGATCAAAGTAACTGAATCATTCAAAAACGGTTTATTGACCCCTCCACCTGTTAACAGAATCATTTCGACACTGTCGCCATTTTCAGCTAGTTGATTCGCTAGGCGCACCATCATTTTTTCTGCGCCACCACCGCGCAAATCATGTAGCACTATGCTGATATTTGCCATTATTTACTCACTGAATTCATTAATGTACCGACGTGCAACACTTTGATACTCAAATGTGTTAACACTGTGAGCGATCTCTTTGCCTCGTAGTTGCTCGTAATGACATATAGCATCTGCTAACTTCTCTACATTATTTGCTTCGACTAAGAAGCCATTGGTACCGTTTTCAATTAATTCGGATGGCCCGGTTGGGCAATCAAAGGCAATAACGGGCGTATTAAGATACATCGCTTCAACCAATGCTGTGGGCATACCTTCGTGCCTTGAAGACAAGATAAAAGCCTGAGCATTGCGAATAATGTAATAGGGATTATCTGTAAAGCCATAAAATTCAATATAGTCGTTTACTTGCAGTGACTCTGCGAGCGCTTTTAATTCTTCAAGTAAATCACCAATGCCGACAATGATTAACTTTGGCAAATTGATATTCCCCTGGCGCGCTTGGGCATACGCTTGAATGAGCATATCAAAGCCCTTTTGTTCGACTAATCGCCCTACCGCACAAAAATATTCTGATGAAGAAAACTCCTCTGTATTGGTTAGAGATTTCGCAATCACTTGCTCGTCAACCACTGCATTGGGAATAAACTCCACACGCTTTCTGCCCAGTTTAATATTACTTAACAGTTCTTGTTGTAATGAACCAGAAACGGTCACAATTGCGCCACCTGTTAACGAATAAAAATTGTACAGTAGTTTTATTTTTGCTGGCGATAGTTTCTGGTCGCTCACGTCAAAGGCACAATGCCTAGTGTACACCACAGAAAGCTTCGGAAACCTTAAAGCACAAAAAGCTGCAAGTATGTTTGCCGTTTCGGTGGCAGCGATAATGACATCAATCTTTTGAGCCTTAATATGTGCAAACAAATGACGAAGCTTTTTTAAAAAACCATCAGATTGATTTGGATGGTTGGCCGTTTTTGTTTCAATGAGTTTATCGTAACCGGCTTTCATATCGCCTGTTATGTCATACACATAAAATTCAGAAGCGATCCCTTCACTTGCTAACGCATGAGACAAATTTTGATGAACACGTTCAACTCCACCCGACAAAGCAAACCACTTATGTAAAAACAGTACTTTTTTATGACCCACGTTATTCCTTGAAAAAGTATTGATGCTCGATGGTGCAATATACAGCATGAGCGTTAGTCGCGATATATGGGCTTAAAACTTTTTAGATCCATTACATCCCTAAGTCGCCAAACCGAGTTTTAAAATAAATTTTAGTGCGCAAATCTAAGTACCAATTATAAAATCCTTTCTACTAATATCTGTTGGCGGAAAATTAGACCTGCAACTCTATGTATTATCGATAACATGTCATTACCTTAACCCAAGTTCAAATGCATTAAAATTGATCCAATCTTACTTTGCAGTACTGAAAAAGCGCCACAAAAACTCGTTTAAACACTGATCTTGCGGTATTACTGCGCTGTGGTGCGTTAAAACCGCAACACCTAGGCTAAAATAGCACCGGATATTCATATCAAATCGCTAGCAAGCGCATTACAGAGCCAAAATTAGATCATTTGAAGCCTAATTTAGTTACCTAGTGTTTAACCTTTGTGACATTAAAGCCTTCTATAATGATGGAATGAGAAAAGACAAAAATAGAAGCGCGTAAAGTGCATCATTCAATGTCTTAAGCTCAAGATTTTATTGCACAAAAATAGTCCATATAGGCATTATTTTCAGACTATTTTAAAGACATAAAAATTAAATAATAAAGTCGATGAAATATGCTGAATGCGGCTGTATGATCACAAGTAGAGGTTGCTTTAACAGTTACGCAGTTGATAGGACATAGTTGTTATTCCTAGACGTATGATGCTGTAAAGGGCTTAATTGGTATTTTTATGCGATTGCAAGGTTTCTCCCTATGGTGACAAGTTGTGTCGCTAAATTAGTTTAAATGCAAAATATCTAGTGCTCTGCGATGGTAAATGGTGAACTAGGCACATTATTTGCTATATTTAACCTTGTTTTACAATATTGCAGTTAAAACAGCTGACAGAACAATAACAGAGAAAATATTACATAATGCAAGATTGTAACGTGAATAAAGATATAAGCATATTTCCCAAATTCCAAGGCGATAACGAATACTTACTCAATCTATCATTCATTTTAAGAAACAAATTTAATAGCGTAGAATTTGTTGGGCTACCTTTGAAACCCATGCTTAAAAAGGCGTTAAGTGGGAAAAGCTCAGATATCCTTATAATTAACTGGCTAGAAGATTATCCAAGCTTGAAAAGGGGCTTTTTAGCTGAAGCACAAGCAACACTGCGGTTTATTTTCGCTCTGTTCGCTGCTAATTTGTATTATCGTAAAATAATCTGGGTACGACATAACTACAAGCCTCATCTAGCACATAGTAAATTCTGTTACCGCATACTATGTGGCGTCATTAGCTTTTTTAGTGACAATATTGTTACACATCGGCGTGTTCAAGAATTTGACTCTCAGGTTATATTCCACCCTCTCTATAAAAAAACCGAGGTGAACACTATAGCGCCTTTTGATTGTTTAATATTTGGTAATATCAAACCATACAAAAACGTGCCGATGATTCTTCAGGATTGGGATCCTAAACGTGAGCTTAAAATAATTGGCAAGTGCAAAAGTGCAGATCTTAATAATGAAATTACAACCTTAATAAAAGGTAGGCTGCCCAAGGTGATTTATGAAAATAGATTTATGGAGGTCGAAGAATTAAACGGCTTTTTATCATCTGTTACCTTCGTTATTCTTGCTCATGAAGAAGCTTCAATGATTGTCAGTGGCACTTTTTATCATGCTATATCTTATGGTGCTAATGTGGTTTTAAAAGATTCTGAGTATGGAAGGAGTATTAAGAGTGAGTTCCCATTAGTTCACTTGGTTAAAAACTTTGAAGGTGAAGCTTTATCGAATCTGGTCCCCTTTGCACGAGAGAAAATTATAGCGCTAGCAGGTCATACCTATTCTGATAGCGTGATCGCAGATCAATGGTCTCGCCTCCTTGCAGATTAATATTCAAGGTTGTACTTACCCATTTTTATATAACTTAATATGTAATTTATTTTTATGAAAAAACTTACCGTACTGTCATATCACCCTAATCGGTGTACTGGTTTTGGTGGAATTGAAAACCTTGTTAGGTCCATAAAACAGACCCTTGAACAAAGTAATATTGCTTTCTATGAGTTGTACAATAGAGACCCATCGGATAGTGAAATTGACATTTTCGACTCTGAATTCTGTATCCAAAAAAAGCTTTTCTTCAATTCTAGATTTCTTGAAATGTTAAACAAAGCATTTTGTTTTTACCAACAAGCCATGCGTGGTAACTATGACGTTGTTATTACCTATCATCCTGCAAACTTATTATTTTTCTTACTCACGAAACAAAAACCTAAAATAGTATTAGTACAGTCAAATAGTGTAGCAAAACTCTTTCAAGGCCGTATTCTAAATCTTCTGGCGCAAAAGATTCTTAACAGAGTTGACGCGCTGACGCTTTACACTTCATTTGATAGAAAAGCGCTATGTCAGCGCTTTGATGTGGAAGACAGTAAGATGTTTATTATTCCTAGAGCGTGTAAGTTGCCCACAACTGCACCACGGGAAAACAAAAATAACAAACTCGTGACCATATGCAGAATTGCCGAAGAGCAAAAGAATTTTACCGCAATGATTCAAATGATGGCGCACATCCCTGAAATGACTTTGGATATATACGGCGCAGGCTCAAGTGAAGAAATTAGTGCTTTAGAAAGTCAAATTTCAAATGCAACAAATGTCAGGTTTCTTGGTAAAACGAATGATGTGGCCAAGACACTCTCGGAGTACAGCGTATTTATAATGACGTCTTATTATGAAGGCTATGGTCAATCACTTATTGAGGCAAGAAGCCAAGGATTGCCTATTGTATTATTCAATACATTTGATGCAGCGCAATCGGTCGTAGTTGATAGTAAAAATGGTTTTTTAATAGAGCCATTCGACCAAAAGTCGTTTATAAATAGTATTCGAAAAGTTCTGCAAAACGACTCAGTATATCGACAAATGTCATATGAAAGCGTAGCGCTATCTGCAACAACGGACACGCTTTCTATTAAAAATAAATGGCTAAAATTATTCAAATCGTTTCAAAAACCTTAGATTTTGAATTTATCTTGGCTACTTTAGTTAAGCAGCCTTGTTAGGTCTTTCTACTGTTGTAACGTGAGAAGAGAGTCGAGCTTATCAGACAATATAAACATAATAGGTCTCAGCTCAGCACTATTAATACATATGATCTATGGATATCAATTAGTTGTGTGCAGTAACTTAGCTATGGCTTAAGACTGATGATGCCAATTATTTTGGCCGGTGGACAATCGTCAAACGTAGAAACCTAATAGAAGATTGAAAAAGTATTTTAGTTAATACGAATTACAGTATATAGGATTGAAATATTACAATGAGAATTATTGAATGTCGTTAAAAAAACAGGCAGCAAAGCAGGGAATATGGATTTCAATCACACGTACTGGCATCAATATTGTTGATTTTATGGTGTTTGCTTATCTTGCGCGCATTCTTAGCTTAGAAGACTTCGGTTTAGTGGCATTTTGCATGCTCTTTATTGAATTTGCCAATACCGCAGTAAACGCGGGTGTTAATCAAAATATAGTACAACGTAAAACCTGGGATGAGCAATATGCATCTAGTACCATGGTTTACGTGGTCGGTTTAGCGATTTTGGTTGCTGCTGGCATAGTATTTATTGGCGCACCAATCGCTTATTACTCCTATTCGCACCTAGCAGCCTACGTTTTTATGAGTCTAGCACCAATAACTGTTCTCATGAGTTTGCAAGTAGTTTTCAACGGAAAACTCGTCAGAAATTTTAAAAATAAACAAATGGGTATTGTTAAGCTTATTGCCACTGTACTCTCAGCCATCATTATTATTGTTCTAGCTGAGTTGGGATACGGCTTGTGGTCATTGGTAATAGGCCGTTTGATACTCGCTACTTTAGAGCTACTATTTTTGTCATTTATTTCTGAGTTCAAACCCAAATTTTATTTTAATAAAGAAGACAAGAAAGAACTGCGAGAATTTTGTCTACCACTTTTGGGGGCAGCAGTATTAACCACAGTGAATCAAAAGTGCGTTTCATTATTTACAGGCTTGGTCTTAGGACCTGCTAATTTTGCTTTGCTAAATGCAGCCAAAAGAGGCGAAAATATGGTAAACCAAATTACAATGAGCTCAATCAATTCTATGGTGGTACCCAGCTTCTCACGTGTTAAAGAAGGCACGAATATGGGTGATTTATATATAAAATTAGTTGTCATTACCGCGACAATAGTGATGCCTATGTTTATGGGACTTGGCGCTATTGCGGATCCACTGGTAACTATTTTATTTGGTGAAAAATTCGGCGATAGCGCTATCTTTATGAATATTTCAGCTTTTGTTATGTTCCCAGCTATCATAGGTTGGTTTTTACCAACTTTACTTATATCCCAGGGACAGACTAGTGATGCATTTAAACTAACTTTAGTCAGTGTTACCAATAGTGTAGTGGTCGCTGGTTGCAGCATTTGGTTCGGCATTCCAACTATGTTAATTTGTATCGTTATCGCAAATTTTTTAATACTACCGATACGTTTTAAAATCGTGTCAAAACATGTACCAATTAATATTAAGAAGTTAGTTTTCGCTATTTTCCCATCCTACTTTTGTGCCTTGACCATGTTTGCCTGTATTATGGTCGCTAAGCATTTTTTAAACCCACTGATTCCAAATCAAATTATTCTACTTGTGGTATTGATACTCACAGGAAGTTTAAGTTACCCCATTTTGAGTTTTTTGTTTTTTTATAGATACACAACTGAACAATTGAATCAGATTAAAGGTATGTTTTTAAAGGGGGGGAAATAAAAATAACGAAATACACCATACATGAAGGGTTTATTGTCGGACAGTGTGACAGCTAACATATGCTGCCCTAGGTAATGATTATCAGTTCTTTTTTGTTTAAATATTTCCAAATTATGTTTGTATCTAGTATCGAAAGTTACTATTTAGAAGGCGTCTGTTAACGCTAGAGCTGGCGATATCAAAGACTATAAGTGCCATGCATTCAAGTCGTGAGAGCAAGGAGAGTAGTTTATCATTTCGTCTAAGATCATTTTTGACTAGATATTAGACTGAAAATCCTTAAATTTTCGACATTTGTAGGGATAATCAATACAAAAATAAGCATGCAAGGCCTGATTAAATATACCGACCCGATCCAAACAAGTAATTAGAAAGCATCAAATAAAAATGGAAGCATAATATGAAAATTGCAGTATTAACGTACAATTTTAACAATAACTATGGCGGGATGCTTCAAGCATATGCCATGCTTAAAACATTGAAAAAATTGGGCCATGAACCTGAGCTTTTATTAGTTCCGTCTATCAATTTATCTAAAAAAGCAAGATTGAAAAAATTTATCAAAAAACACTTTCTTTCCTACCTATCGAGTAGATGGCGAGACAATAGTCAGAAAACTATAATAGAAAAAAACACCAAATATTTTATAGAAAAATATATTACGCCGAAAACCAATCCTATCTCTACAAAACAGCATTTTTCAAAGATAACTAAAAATAATTATAATGCTTATTTAGTCGGCAGCGACCAAGTATGGCGGGCAAAAGTTTATCGATATATTGACTATGCCTTTTTCGGGTTTGTAAAAAGTGATGAGCCTATCCTAATGTCTTATGCTGCATCCTTCGGTGTTGATACATGGGACTTCAATGAAGAACAAACATCGAGGTTCAAAAAACAGATCCAGAGGTTCAAAGGTGTTGCAGTTAGAGAAGACTCTGGTGTAGCTCTTTGTAAAGAATATTTTAATACTGATGCGGTCCATGTTCTAGACCCAACCATGCTTCTAGATCCCGATGATTACAGAGAAATCATCGAACAAGAAAATGAGCCGAACCATTCAGGCTCCCTTTTAACATACATACTTGACTTAAATGAAGACAAACAAAGTATCATAGACAGAGCTAGTAAAGAGTTAGATTTTAAGCCCTTTAAGGTAAATTTAAAACCAAAGGAAGAAATGAACACCCTAGAAGATATGGTCTACCCTACCGTTACAGCTTGGCTTAAGGGCTTTGACAATGCAGAATACGTAATCACAGATTCTTTTCATGGCTGTGCTTTTGCGATTTTATTTAATAAACCGTTTATCGCTTATGGTAACAAGGCAAGGGGAATGGCAAGGTTTAATTCTCTTTTAAAAATGTTTGGGTTGCAAGATAGATTAGTTGCTAGCAAAGAAGAAGCGAGTATAGAGAAAATTAAAGAAATTATTGATTGGAATAGCGTAAATTCTAAACTTTTAGAGTACAGGAATATTTCTCAAAATTTTCTTGTAGAAACTTTAAAATCAAAAAAGTAGTCGACGCGTTACCCGTTTGATGTTCGCGATTTTATATTAAAATTTTGGTTAAAGTGCCAAGTTATTTTACATAGAAAATATGTATTAAAAATAAGACGCGCTATTAAGGATTAGTAATGAATACGAGTCTTATGAAGACCGATGTAGAGAAAGTGGTCAATGGTGGTTTTTGTGTTGGTTGTGGGGGTTGTGCAGCTATCGATAGCGGTATTAACATGCGCTTTAGCGACACCGGTGTTTATGTGCCAATTATCAGTGAAGTTACCAACCCAAAAATTGATGAGGTTTGTCCATTCTCTAATAAAGGCCCACACGAAAACGAATTAGCTAAACCTTCCCTTGGCAAAAGTGATGAAGATAAGTTAGGAACTTACTTAACTTTGAAGGCTGGTTATGATCTGCATGAGCCTAGTCGATTAAATAGTAGTTCTGGTGGTGGTGCCAGTTGGATCTTGAAACAGCTATTTGATGAAGGTCATATAGATAAAGTTATTCATATAAAAGAATCACAAGAACAGGGCAAACTATTTAAATATTCAGTTTCGAACTCTATCGAAGAAATTAACCAAGGGGCAAAAACACGCTACTACCCAATTGAAATTTCAGAAGTTTTCGATTTTGTCAAAAGAAACAGTGGTAAATATGCATTCGTTGGGGTGCCTTGTTTCGTGAAAGCGGTAAAGAGGTTAGCTTTAATAGATCAAGATTTTGCAGATAAACTAAAATTTACTATTTCTATATTTTGTGGTCACCTTAAATCAGCAGCCTTCGGCGAAAGCCTAGCTTGGCAACTAGGTGTTAAACCAGATAATATTCAAAAAATTGACTTTAGGCATAAAATACTTTCTGCACCCGCTAATAATTATGGTATCGAAGTAACTGATCGTGAATCAAAAGTGCATATTTCGCCCATGCAAGGTTTACTTGGTAAAGATTGGGGCATGGGCGCATTTCGCTTAAAAGCCTGTGATTTTTGTGACGACATAGTAGGCGAAGTAGCGGATGTTTCATTTGGTGATGCATGGTTGGATAAATATAAATCTGACAGTAAAGGTACAAACTTAATAATCATTAGAAATGAGATCATAAAAGACATTTTTGAAAAAGGTTTGCTGGATAAAACATTTCATACAGAGGATATAAGCTCCGCTGAAATTGTAAAGTCACAAGACGCTAGTTATAGACATAGGCGTAACGGCGTTAAGTATCGAGTGAAGAAATATGATAAAGAGTCGAAGTGGCATCCAATCAAACGTCAGTTTTCTGGGTTAGAAAAACCTAATTTTCTCGTTAAATTAAACTGGGATTTTAGAGCAAAGTATAGCCAGAAATCTCATGAATCTTTCCTAGAAGCAAAAAGAAAAGATTCGTTAACTATTTACACAGATTTTGTTAATCAAGGCACTTCTAAAGCAAGTAAGCTGCAAAAGTTAATCCGGCACTATAATCGGTTAAAGAGGATTATAGGCTCACGAATCATTCCTTTTTTTAAAAAAGTTAAAAGTAGTAGTTAAGCTCCCATTGAAGGTGTAATCATGAGGATAAGTTTTTGGGATAAATGGAAGGGTGTAGCAATAATTGCAGTCGTCCTCATCCACGCATCGGGGAGTACTGCCAATTTTCCAGTAGGTACTTTAAACAATAATTTTGGCATTATCTTACGCCAATTTATTAACTTTCCTGTTGGTTTATTTATTTTTCTGGCAGCTTTTTTTGTTGCTAACTCCAAGAGCCTTAGTGAAAGCTATTGGAACAGCGTGAAAACTCGGGTCTGGCGGTTAGGCTTGCCATTTTTAATTTGGTCATTTATTTATTTTGGTATGAGGATGGCCAGAAGTAATCTTATCTTCGCTGATATTCCACTTATGTTGCTAAATGGCACATCCGTGTCTGTTGGATATTTTGTAATAGTGATGATACAAATAAGTATCATTTCTCCCTTTCTAGAAAGGTTAAATGTTGCAACGCTCACCAAGCTCCTTCCGCTGTCGCTTTTGGTATCCATATGCGCTACGTATACTTTAAACGTGATTTTAACTGAAAGTATATGGAGTGAATTTCCCTATAGCGCACTGCCTTTTTTTATATGGCTTCCTTTTTATATAGGCGGAATTATCTTTGGTAAAAAAGGCGAAGATTTCTGGCTGAGCATAAAAGTATGGCAAGCGTTTGCAGCTTATTTGGTATTTGTTTGTCTATCATTAGCTGAAGCTATGTTGGTATTTGAGGACACTCGCAGCCTTGCAACGTCTCAGCTTAAAGTCACGTCAATGTTGACCACCGGCACTGTCTGTATTTTGATCTTTTCCAGTTGGGTTTATGGTAAAGACAAAGAGGGAAACTTACTTTCTTGGATTGGTCAGCGTAGTTTTTACTTTTATCTTTCCCATATGTTGATTCTATGGAAAGTAAAATACTTTTTGGATAAATTTACCGTTCTTTATGACAACCAAGTAATATTTGTCCTTATTGTTACTTTTATTACTCTAGGAATTACTTCTATTGGTGCACTCGTTTTGGATATATTATTTTCTAGATATAATTATATTCGACGAGCTCTTGGATTGTCTTAAGTTATACAATAGTTAAAAATGTTTATAACAGTTGCCCGCGCTGAAGACTGAATAGCATTTTAAATCACCACAGAAAACCTGTTTATTTTGTGTATCGGATACACAAACAGAAAAGGGTTAATGGTGCCTTCTTTGAAAGGCACTGTTGTTGACCACGGATTTAATTGTCAAAAAATGTCGCTAACATATTAACTGATACATAGGTTCCTTTGGGTTTGGGTTTGGGTTTGGGTCTGAATTATATCTTTTTCTTAAATAAGGCAACGAAAGACCTAAAATCATTAAATAAATTAATTTTGGCTCATCAACACTTATCGATTTAACAAGTTGTATACTGAAATCATTAGATGAAAAGTCTACCGTTAAACGACTCGAGTCAGGATAGATCCCCGCAGCAGGATCCCAATCGGTATAATATGCGCCTGCTGAGCGATAAGCTCCATCGTTATCCAGGTCATTGCCAAAAATAACGTTTGAAATGCCACCGAACTCGGCAAGGCTTACGCCAAAAATAGAGGTTAAAGCGTGATATTCGTCAACAGAGATAAACTCTCCTATACCACTATTCTCGTCTAGGCTTGCCGCCCAGTCGACGCCGGGAATAAAGTGACTGTACATGCCTACCATTTCTTCACTCGAGGCGAGTCTCCAGCCATCAGAAGCATAAAGCCCTAACGCTTGACTAATTGATACACCCACGACAGCATCCCACCGCGACCAATTTAGTCCATTGCCAGTAATCGTGTTTGACCCTGTATCAAGTGAAAATCCCCCACGCACAATAAGCGATGCGTAGGCTGCATGGCTTGAGAGAAGTAAGGTTAATATTAAGGCATTTCTGATCATGGTAAAGAATTTCATAAGCGCTCCTTTGCAAAATAGAGAAAATTATTCGAATAAAAGACACAGGTTCGTTTCGAACTCCAAGTTCCATTAGAATAGTACGCTTCTCGCAATTTAGCGCATCGTTCTTTAGCCTTTCGTTATCTCCTATTGTTCATTACTCTTTTATTGCTCATACAATTAACACGAACATCAGAACAAACCAAACTTTGGATTTCACTTTAAATCCACTAAAATTAGCAGCCAATAATCCCTACCAACTGGCATCAATCATTCGTTAATCCGACGCTAATCATCGAATTACTGGCACTTTGCAACATTTTAGCTGGCTCATAGAACTTCACGTTTTTGTATGACACTTCTGAAGTTGTATATTTAGGCTGATCGTCATCCATTACAAAAACAATTCGATTAAATTCACCAGTTATTAAATCACCAATGGGCATGGTAATGGTTTCAAATTCATCAATGTTACTGTATTTGTATGAATCATTCGCCCAATTTTGGCTACCTGTAAATTTGTACATCCTTGAGCTTGTTAGCTTGTTATCATTTTCAAAAGCAATACCTGCTATTTCACCTGCCCCATTATTTTTTACTTCTAGGGATAACATTGTTTGTGACGTTAGCGCTATATCGATAGCCATGCTTTGCCACGTATTACCGGTTAATGTAAGGGTGCTGCCATTATCACTAATAAGGTAATCACTGGCTTCGTCTTGACTGTCAAATGATTGCATTTGTCCGTCGTTGAAATTGACTAAATAGTCTGTGTCGTTAGTATCTGAATCGGTAGCGACTTGAGAACCAGCGAGTTCGGCAGTAGGTGACATACTCGAAAAATTGGGAATAATAAAGCGCGCTTCGAGCTCTAAGTTAAAGCTCGCCGCTGAATTATCAATATCTTCTATTAATTCAGCTTGCTCAGACCAGGGATGATAGAAGTCGTCTCCAAGATTGGCAAGCACTGCGGGGGCGTCTATGCGACTGTTAAATATTAGGTTATTTTTAAATTTTGAGTTTTCGTACTGCTCGGAATCATAGATACCATAACCCATTTTATTCCAGTACACATCATGTACTAAAACGTTGTTTCTTATATTAGCCCAAAACGTGTAATCACTCTTAAACCCTGCTGCAGCGATACCATTACTGCTAGTCACAATTAGATTTTCAAAGATATTCACTTGGCCCGCCGGCATTGACATTAGCCCCCCAAGCTTAATTGCCGCCCAAGCTTTTTGTCGCTCATCACCCAGGTTATGGATGTAATTATTGAAAATATAACTGGGCCCGAGCATATTTGGTATAGCGCTTATACCACAGTAGCCTTGCTCTATTTCATTGTTGTAAAACAGTACATTACTTTGGCCACCATCAAGCTCAATAATGTCGTCGTTGGCAAAAGCAAAATAGTTATTATAAATAGCAGAATCTCTTATAAATCCCCCCCAAGGTCTACCATTCGCACGGCTTTCAATGACATCGTTGAACCTTTTATTGTCACTGCCGTAAAAGCGATTATTGCGAATAATATATTGACCTCGATATTCCTCTACAGAATGACGAGCCGTCAGTAATAAGGCACTCGGACCATAAGGATGCCCATATCCCCAGTGATTAGCTTTTCCGTTAGGGCTGTGTATTTCACAATTTTCAATCGTTACTACCCCTGACTCTTGAAGCGAAATTCCTGAGTCATAGTTTATCGCTTTAGTACTTTCAGCATTTGCATAAGCGACTCCGTCACGCATGTCTTCACCTACTCTGCCAAATTCAGAGATATCACAGCCATCTATCCACAAGTGATGTGCTTGTTTTGCGCCAATGCCATATAGTCTGCCTCCTTTCACCGTTATGTTCTCGAATTTTACGTAGCTCTGACTTCCTATATCAATAGCAGCATTATCATTTTCCCCTGCGACAATATCGGTACCATCACCTTTAATTAGCGCCCAACCCTCTTCAGTGCCTTGAATGCCCAAGGTGGTTAGATTAAGTTGACCACCAGTATATATATCAGATAGGTAATAGATTTTATCAGGATCGATGGGCGGCGTATTGGGCCGAGTTTGAAAGGTGTATAATTGCTCGTCAACTACTTGGTTATCATCTAAATATTCAAGTTTAACATCGTAAGTGGTATCAGGTTCTAAATGCACGATTGAGCCTGAGAGTGCGCCTTTGATTGGCTCCCATTGTAATGTCAAAGCTGGTAACCAATCTGTTGATGCATTGAGCTTAAACCATAATCGAGTTTTGGTGTCTTCGTTTTGATTATATACCGTCAGACTGGCTGAATGGATTAATGGAACGATACGATAATCTGTATCACTTGAAGCGGTTGCAGGAAATATTCTAGCAGGATTTAAACCTGCTAATAGCGCAGCGGACTCCAAAGTTGTGGTTTCGATTGTGGAGTCAGCGTATAGCTGCTCCACTATACGATAAGCATCAATAGGATAAAGTTGCAATGCTAATGTGACCCATTTTTCTGTGGTTGAAACCTCGGTTTCGCTTAAATGAATCACCGCTTGAGTAACGTTTTGAGAAGCCATTATTTCTAAAAGAAGCGAAGCTACGTTCTGTCTATTTTTGGTAATGAAGCTATTTGACTTTTTTGAGGTAAATGCTGGGTTTTGCAGCATAGCAACGACTTCGGACTGACTATTTAATTGTTGCTCTTTGATTTTACTTATAAGGTAGCTACCTGGTTGGCTCGTTACTGATAGTTTTTGTGGTGCATGGAATCGCGAACAGCCTATCATGCTTATAATCATAAATATTAGGGTAAAACGCACACCTAACCATGTTGCTTTACTAGATTTATACATAATCAATTATCCTCCAGACGCTTAAATTCACACCAACTAAAGCTCATTAATGCTTCAGAGTACACTATTAGAGGTCACTGTTTATTCTGTTTTATTTTACAGAAACACACTTCACATTGGGATGTTATTTTTACCCATTATATAACACTGTTCTGTTTAAGGTAGGTTCATTAGATATTTTATTAATTACCTATTGGGTTATTTAGATACTTGACTTTCCATACTACTTCTTAACATTAATAAATATTCTTATATGCTGGCCTGTTCTCTGATGTTCAGTCCTATTAAAAGGTATAGTCTTGGTCAATATGTAAGACTTCGAATTCATGAACAAAGAGATAATACGATGAACTTCATTAAGCAGTTCATATCAAGAATACTTTGCTAATGCCAAACGGGCTAGCATACTATTGATATTTATGACTACATTAGCGTTCAATTTTTCGGCAATAACGTCATTATGCTATTACTATGGAATGAGTAATAGCTGTTACTACGTTGGCTATTAAGGTGACTCCCGATTGCTTAAATTATCACTAGGCTTCATTTTAGCTGGGTAAAGGATTTCGTTTCATTCATGCGTTTTATTGGCTATTCCATTACGACAATATTGATTTTATTTATGCTTCGCGCTGTAGCCGATAGCAATATTGTGTTCAATGACGCGCTATTTAATAAAATTCGTAATCAATACGAAGACGATGCCCTTGAGCGTGTACAAGATTGGCAGCAACTGTTAAATGATAGCCACAATTTATCCATTGATGAAAAACTTTATCAAGTGAATAACTTTTT
>TARA_R110000765_G_scaffold238371_1_pt1 | contig 14737 bp, 21 predicted proteins | sample TARA_R110000765 | Tara Oceans TARA_R110000765 (sample SAMEA4398168) | marine metagenome | biome: Polar Biome; feature: [MES] marine water layer (ENVO:01000295) within the mesopelagic zone...; material: water (ENVO:00002006), including particulate matter (ENVO:01000060) such... | reverse complement strand
CCATGAGCTACAACGCCAAAATAATTTAAATACAATAGGTTAAGGCACATTTTGGAGGATTTCGTCAGAATCGTTGCCGACCCTCAGTTTGGCTCTAACGCGATCATAGCGAGCCAGTAGTTGCTTGAATTGCCCCTGAATCATCACCTTTTCTGAATTATTATTTTGTTCTCGTCAGTCAGAAATACAATCTTGTCCCGGCAGGTTTTTAGTTCAGCTTTGGCGACCTCCAATGCCTGGGATAACACAGCCACTTGCTTCTCCACTTCTGCTTTCTGAGTGGTGATCACTGCCATGTTTTCCACCAACTGTTCATTTTTCTGCTGGAAAACGGTGAAAGATGGAATGAAGTCCAATCATTGATTCAGTCTTTCAAGACTAATCCGCTGACGCATCCAGCAGATATCAGTTATTTGCAAAAAAAATTATTCTATTTGGGGTCTGGCGATCATCTCTACGGGATTTATTTTTCCTCATCGGTAAATCCTGCAGATGATCGCCAGACCCCAGGTGCTACTTGTAAAAGTGAAGAGTTCATTGAGTTTGCTCGTTGGCTGTTCTTCGCCAACGGTGGGAAAATACCAGCTAATTTGAAACATGGGCAAAGTAAAACTGTTAAGCACAACCATTTTGTTTGCAATCTTGTACAACGTGAATGCGATGACAGAGGCATTTAATCAATTGAAGTCGTAAGGGCACCACATCACTCGGGAGCATATGGCTGCATTTTCTCCATACCACACTGAGCATTTTGGTAGATTGGCTAGATTTGACGCTTTTACCGGTCGGACATCAATCTTGCTCTCCAAAATAAACCCTTTCGCACTGTGGATTGAAGTAGAAAATCAATGTATTAGCATAGTTCCGATCATGCCCAGTAAAAAACCAGTTACGGCACCCATTGCTGGGAAGTCTTGATCTTTTAGATGAGCCGCTGGAGCAATATCCTGAAAAATTAGATAAATGATACCGCTACTGCAGAATAGCATGATCAATCCCAGAACATGATTACTTGCTGACAAACAAGTATAGCCCAACCATGCCGCGAGCGGCCCCACTATTGGAACCGTAAGAAAAATCACCCAAAGTTTTATTTTTGTTACGCCGCCCGAGTTCATTTCATGATATGCTGAAAAACCTTCCGGCATGTTTTGTAGTGCTATCAGCGCAGCGAGCAGATACCCTGTATTCGAGCCTGTTGCCGCAGCTGCGCCTAACGCTATTCCCTCCGGGATAAAGTCCAATATCATTCCAAGAAATTGAGATATGGTATTACGTCTACGCCTCATCCATGAACTAAGTTGCCAAAAGACAATTCCTCCGGCCAAAAATGCTACTGTGGCATCAGGAATTGTGGTGTGTTCTATACCGTAAGGTACAAGTACAAGCGCTATTGCAGCTAGCAGCGCTCCACCACCAAAGTAAGAAACATAACTGTCAATCTCATGTTGGCAACAGTAAGATCTTAGCCTCTTATTGGTCGAGATCAATGCCCCTACAGGTATACTCATTCCGGCGACAAGAGCAAAACTTAATGTAGATGCCAGAGACAGCATGTTCGTTATTCCTAATAATTTTGATTAATTCCGTCCCATGATGCTTACACATATATGACCGCGTCATTTATCGATAGTTAATTGCTTTTAACAATACTTACCGTGGTGACTCATAGAGAACGCTTCAATTTTGCTGTTTTCCTATTTGTAATTCCAATAACTTAATCCTCGTAAGTGTTCGTTCTGTAACTAATCTAAATCCGGCTTCAGATTACCGCTTCTTTCTAAATAACGTTCACAACAGCAACGACCTTTTATTTTAGGTAGGAAAATCTGCCAAACAACAGGCGCCTGGAGGCAGGATCGCGGGGCAGTCCTGCAACCGCAGTTCCCAAGGGATCAGGACGAACCGCTGCACCGGACGACCACCAAAGACCCGATCGACTCGGGAAACGCGCGCGGGATGGCGCAAGCCCGAGACGGGCAAGACCCCGCCCCCGCCGGTCGATGCTCACGCCGGCATAGTGGGCCAGACGAGATTCCGTGTGGGGACCATTTGACACCGGCTTTGTTTGCATTGCTGGGCCACCCGGGTAGATTTCGCAGAGTGCAATCCGCACCTAGGAAGCGAATACCTAGCTGTAGAATCGTTATCCAATCACGATTTTCTCGATGGAATCGTCTGCAGCAGATGTCGATTAAGCTCTTGGCCCAAGCGGAAGCCATCTTGGACGCTTACGATCTCCACTCCTTCATGCTTGGAGGCCCAATCTTTCGCCGTCACGGCCGATGCAAAGAAATGGACGTGGCAACAGAATGACCGACGAATGTCCGCTGTTTCCTGCGGCAGTACCAACGACACTGCGGCGTCGGTCGGTGCGATATCCCGGATTTCGTTCGGCGAAACCGTGAGGGAAACTGGCGCCCCGGTTGCAGCGCAATGCGACGTCACGCGCGCCGTCTGGCCGATGAGGGCCGGAAACATCAGAGTGTCCAGTGCGCACCAAGCGTATAGACGGCGGCCGTCAATCTCAAAGATATGCGAAGTCTCGCGCAAGGTGAGGCCATAACCAACAATATTCCCATCACTATCGTACTCGGTACTAGTCGTCCGTTCGAGTACCGCATTCACTTGCTGAGCAGGCCAGTCGAGAGACTTGGCAAGCGTCGTTCGTGAAACTGGACGCCCCTTGGCAAGCTCACGCAGCAGCACGACGAACAGTTCCCCGAAGCCTTGGGGCTGATTGGCTGGCGTCAGACTTTCTGCAATCTCGGTGAGGTAGCGGGTATGTTTCATACTAATTTCCTTTATAATTTCCTTTAGGATGCACAGCACCAAAGCTGCACGGTTCCGGCTCGGTTTATCCAAGCCTCAGCAATTCCTGTGTTTTGCTCCAGTTCGCGGAGAACTGGCTTGGCGAGACCTCCGCAGGCGATCTCTGGAGCCGCGGGGCACTGCCAGGGCACTTGGTAGAAGCTGACAAGCTCAGGTTGAACCTTCGACCTGCCCTCCGCGGCAAAGCTGGCTGTCGCCCACAGGGCGCTAATCACGGCAAAGGCCAAGGCGATGAAGGATTTTCTCATCAATTGTTCCTTCCTATTAGAGGGTTCCATTGTAACGTCCTCCGACGTAGTTTCTTCTGACATGCTGTTACGGTTGGGACCGAGGCTTTCGGCTCGCGCTGCAGGCACCCTACTAAGATAAGTTCGCAAGCGCCGCTCGATCGGTTACATTGAATGTGATTTATTCGCGCGAACTTGAGCATGAAATCTTGAGCCGCCGGCCGCCAGCGACGAAGCCGCTGCTCAAGCATGGCGCGATGCCACCGCGCAGCAAGACGGCGCGGCCCAACAGTGGTCTTCCTGAGATAGACAGGCGACTCTCTGCGGCATGCCTCACTCCGTGAATTTCGAACACGTCCCATGGCTCTAGCCCGGTACTGGGGTGACCTCGATAAAGCCCTGGTTAGGGCTGGCTATCGCTCCCCGTTGTGTCTCAAGCAGCTTGCGCAGAAAAGCGGGACACTGATGGTAACAAAACACCGAATGCTGCACGCCCAAAATAGACGGCGTGTCCAGAAAGAATGGCACTTCGGCGAGGAAGTAGCGGGCGCCCATCTCAATCGCCGTTGGCGTCAAGGGGCCCTTTCGATCTGGATGCTTGTCAAGCACCCATGCTGCACTCTCAAGACAACCTTCTCGGAACTCGGGGTCGGAGGCAAAGAGGTCTTGATAACGAGCGTGCCCGGCCGAATAGTTGCGATGTTCATCGAGAACGCGACCGTTCAGCAATATGGTGCTGAGCTCGTCTTCAGCTTCTACGGTCGAAAGCGCGCGAGCGATTTTGTTCTCGAGGTAATTCGCTTGTCGTCGCGCCTTCTTCTCTGCGCGTGCGGGAGAATACCCTAGCGCCTCGAGCGTGAGCGCAGCGGATCTGTCGGGCACATAGAAGTGAAAGGCTGTAAAGTTTCGGCGCGCCCACCGAGCAAGCTCAGAAATTCGTATCTCTGAGAAATAGCTGTTGAAGGGGCTGATGCCGATGACAGCATGGGTTCGGCTGTCAAACAGCTCGGAACAACGCAAAGTTACGGGATTGGCGAGCATGCAAATTCCAGATGTCTTCAAGCGCCTCCGACAGGCGCTATACGAACATAAGTTCGCAAGCGCGGCTCGATCGGTTACATCGAATGTCGGTTTCGACCGGAAGGTGCAGGCGATTTCTCCGCGAGGACAGAAACCTCGCGATGAACTACCAGCGCAGAAGCCGTTGTCCGAGCATGCCGCCGATCAAGCCGCACATCAGGATGGCGCTGCTGTACCAGCAAGCGACGAAGGGCAGAGAATCGTCGCAGCAAGCGAGGGCATAGGCGCTAGCGCTGACGCCCCCGGCTAGAAGCCCTGCGAGTGCGCCCGTGCGCCAGAGGTCTGTGGGCGCCCCCCAGCGCAGCGCCAGCACCATCAAGGCGTAGGGCACCGCGGCCATAACCGGGATGATCACCAGGCACTTCGGCCACGCATGACCAGCAATCAAAGCTGCCCATTGTGCGCCAGGTGTTACGTAAAGGTCCAGCGCCGCCAGCAACACGATTCCGACGAAAGGTAGCGCCGCCACAAGGTTCGACGACCGTCGTGCTTGCCCCGGCCTGGCGAACCGGAGCAACAACAGGAAGGCGGTGGCTGCCACTCCAGCCGCAAATACAAGCTTCAGCATGAGAAAGCCAAGAGCGTGGGGTTCTCGAAGGTCGGGCCGCAGGCCGAGAGTCAGGCAGATCGCGGCGACAGCCGCTAGGCTCCCCGCCGCGAGTGCGAGGCCTAAGGCGCGCGAGGCGCGACGATAATCAACGGGTTTGAGATCGACCGTCAACCGGTTGATCAGATCAGCGGTCTTCACGCCACAACCTCCCGCCGATGGCAATAGTCATCGCCTTGAGTCCCCGATGGATGCGGACTTTCGCCGCCGCCTCAGTAATGCCTTCACGAGCGGCGGCTTCGGCGACGCTTCGTCCGTCGAGTTTGACGTCGCGAATGACACGCTGGCTATGTTGGGGAATCGTCGCAAGCAGTTTTTCCCTATCGATTCCGGACTCCACCGCCGTATGATCGAACCCGTCCGACATTGCCTCGGCCGCGTCGAGCGGCACCTCGGCATGAGCCATCTTGCTCCGGCGGAGATGGTCGATGAGCTTGTAGCGTGCGATCGCGTACAGCCACGGCGTGAAGGGCTGAGAGGGATCATAGGAATCTCGTCGGGTGTGCACCGCCAATAGCGCTTCCTGGACGACGTCCTCAGCATCGGCGACGCTCCGTCCCATTTGGGTCAGCTTCCTCCTCATATAGGCGCGAAGCAGCGACCTCAGCTGTTCCAGGAGAGTTCGGTAAGCCGTCGCATCTCCGAGCTGGGCTTGTTCCATCATCAGCCTGAGGGCGCCTTCCTGACGTTTCATCCCCGGCTCAGGAGCGCACTGCTTACAATGCCTAAGGTAAGACCGAAACCCGCGTGTCCGACCGCCTCCCAGATGAAATTGGCAACGGTGTGGGACCCCATTGCTGCGCCGGCGAGCTTTTCGCGTGATACAGGTCCCCCCATCGCTAGCTGTCGGAGCAGCGCGACAAAGAGCGTTGCGAACTCTTTAGGATGATTGCCAGATGAAAGGCTTTCGGCAATCTTTTTGGAATAAATAGTCTTGTCCATTTTCCACCTGTTATATCGGGCAGCGATCAACCGGGATAAACCTTACTCGGCGGTTACGTCCTGCGCTTAACAAAGACGAATTACTTTGTGCCTTGCCGGCGTTGCCATTCCTCGGCCAGCAGCTGGGCTTGCTGTAACTGTTCGGGCTTCATTTGAGCTGCATAGTCTGCAACGACTTTTGCTGCTGTCGGTTCTCCCGACGCTGCGGCCAGACTCATCCACTGGTATGCCTGCACCTGGTCGGGCGCGATGTCGGTAAGACCCTTTGCAAACAGCTGGGCCAGCCTGACTTGAGCCTGCGTGTGTCCCTGCTCGGCAGCGAGGCGGTACCACTTGAAAGCCTCTGCATCGTTGGCAGGAGCCGCACGCCCATTCTTATACATACCGTCGACTTCACTTCCGTAGAGGCGCCCGAGGTTGAACTGTGCATCGGCTTCACCCTGCTCGGCCGCCCTGCGGAACCACTGGATCGATGCCGCGTGGTTTTGCTTTACGCCCATACCGCATTTGTACGCAAGACCCATGATGTTCTGAGCCATGGCATCGCCAGCCCTGGCCTTCTTTTCCCAATCACTGACGGTCTCTGGCGACAATGTTTCAATCGCGGCGCCGAGCTTAGAAAAATCATAAGCCGCCAACGCTTGGTTTGGCATGCCTAACGTTGCGGTACTTGCCAGTACGATCGTCAAGCACGCGCGTACACGGCGTAATTTAAGTCTGATGTCACAAAACATAAAAACTCCTCTGTCCCTGTTTTGGTGCCCAAGGTTTAGCCGGCACAGCACGATAGCTGTGTCACATCCTTCGAAAAAGTCTGTGCCACCAGTTTGAGACCTTCAACCATGGTGAGGTAAGGGAAAAGCTGGTTAGCCAGATCCTGGACGGTCATGCGGGCCCGGATGGCAATCGCGGCAGTCTGGATGATTTCGCCTGCTTCCGGTGTCACAGCCTGGACTCCGAGAATGCGTCCGGACCCTGCCTCAGCAACAAGCTTGATAAAGCCGCGGGTATCGAAGTTGGCGAGTGCACGCGGCACATTGTCGAGCGTGAGCGTACGGCTTTCGGTTTGCAGACCAATGCGCTGGGCCTCTGCTTCACTGTAGCCTACCGTGGCAACTTGCGGATCGGTGAACACGACTGCCGGCATGGCGTCGAGATCGAGCTTTACGTCGCCGCCGGTCATATTAATGCCAGCCCGGGTACCAGCCGCGGCTGCAACGTAGACGTACTGAGGCTGGTCAGTGCAGTCGCCAGCTGCGTAAATGTTCGAAGCACTCGTGCGCATGCCTTGATCGATCAGGATGCGATGTTGCGAGTCAAACGTCACACCTGCGCGCTCGAGATTCAGGCTTGCGGTATTTGGCGTGCGGCCGGTGGCAACAAGCAATTGATCCACCTTTAACTCGCCCTGCGCGGTCGTCAGGATGAATTGGCGGTCGCAATAGGTCACGGCACTCGCCTGCGTCTGTGTCAGCACCGTGATGCCTTCCGCACGGAAAGCTGCAGTCACGGCCTCGCCAATGGCAGGGTCGTCACTGGCAAACAAGGTGCGCCGGGCCAGGACCGTCACCTCGCTGCCCAAGCGCGCAAACGCTTGTGCCAGTTCCAGTGCTACGACCGAGGCGCCAATTACTGCCAGCCGTTTAGGAATGGCTTCGCTAACCAGGGCTTCGGTGGACGTCCAATATGGCGTTCCTGCAAGACCAGGCAACGGCGGGATGGCAGCGCTTGCACCAGTGGCAATGAGACAGCGATCGAAGGCCACTTCGCGAGTGTCACCTTCTGCCGCTTCCACGATAAGCGTTTGGCCATCCTTGAATCGGGCGCTGCCTCGCACCAGATTGATCGACGGATTGCTTTCGAGGATGCTTTCATATTTAGCATGACGCAGCTCGTCCACACGGGCCTGCTGTTGCGCCAGCAGACGGTCACGCAGGACAACTGGGGGCGTTGCCGACAGTCCCACGTCAAAAGGACTTTCGCGTCGCAGATGAGCGATATGCGCTGCCCGAATCATGATCTTAGAAGGAACGCAGCCCACGTTGACGCAGGTGCCGCCGATAGTTCCCCGCTCGATCAGGGTGACACGGGCACCGTTTTCAGCTGCCTTCAGCGCTGCTGCCACAGCGGCGCCGCCAGTACCGATGATCGCCACATGCAGCTGACCTGCCGGTTTCTCCACCGCGCGCTCGCCGCTCAGCCACTGGGCGGCTTTGCCAAGGAGTCCTGGCTGTTCAACACTGCGCTCTTTGCTTTCAAATTCGTCTGTAGGCGTAGCACCGTAACCAAGGGCGCCCACTGCTGCTACGAGCGCGGACACGTCAAGCCTATTGCCTGTGACTTGCGCCTTGTTCGATGGATAATCGACAGCCGCTCGCGTTACGCCGGGGACCGCCAGCAGCGCGTCCTCAACGTGCCTTGTACAACTTGGGCAAGTCATTCCCGCCACGCTCAAACCAACTTCGTTTAACTCTTGCATTCCGCTCTCTCTTTTATCCGTTGTGCCCAAGCCAACTAGTACGACGCCTCGGTCACTGAATCGGTTGTGCGCTTCAGGGAACAGGCTCCGTGGGTCGTTTACAGGCTGCTCACGCGATGACGACCGGCAGAATCGCCTGAGCGGCATCTCTGCCGTGGTTCTAGCGATGCTGCCGTTATTTGTTGCCTTACTTCTTCAGCTCAGATGGGTAGCCTACATCCGTCGTCGCCTTGCTAAGCGCCTGGACGTTGGTCTTCGCATCGTCAAACGTTACGACGGCAAGCTTGGTTGAGAAGTCGACCTCGGTCTTGCTAACACCGTCGACCTTGCTCAAGGCCTTTTTAATGGTGATAGGACAAGTCGCGCAGGTCATGCCAGGAACGGCCAAGGTGACCGTCTGCGTGGCGGCCCAGGCAGGGGCAACAAAAGTAGCGGCTAGGGCAAGAGTGGTGAGCAGTTTTTTCATGATTTTTTCCTTAATTAGTAGAACAAAGGCATTACATACGGGAACGTCAGTGCAATGACAACCAGCGCAGCCACAATCCAAAAGATGACTTTGTACGACGTCTTGGATTGTGGGGCAGCGCATACATCTCCAGGCTCGCATGCTTGCGTAGTCCGGAAGATGGCGCGGTAGGCAAAAAACATCGCTACCAATGCCGCGCCAAGAAAATAGGGTCGGTAAGGATCCAGGGCTGACAAGTTACTCATCCAAGCACCGCTAAAGCCCAACATGACCAACACCAACGGCCCTAAGCAGCAGCCCGAAGCAAGAATTGCGGCTAAACCGCCAGCAACCAGTGCGCCGCGGCCTTTTTGTGGCTCAGACATATGTTCTCCTTTGCTCAACTATCGAAAACATCATCGTACGTCCGGAGTGGGGTACGGAGTCAAGGACTTTAGAAGGAAGCCTGTTAAGCTTCCGTCAGATTGAGGCATGCCTGAGTCTGACGGCAGCGAGCCGCAGGTGTTCGGATCAGCACCGGTTTCGTTCTCTGCCTTGGCCCGCGCCTGGAAGCGATGATAGCACTCCAGCCCGCAGAAGTGCTCGACATACTCCACGCCTTCCGGGGTAAAGGCGGCATCGAGCGGGATTTCCTTGCAGCACACGCAGCAACTGGTGGCAGTCGGATCATTTGCATTCATGGTGGCACCCCTCCATTGACTGACAAAGGCGGCGAATGCCGCCGCCGGCATTGGCTTGGCGAACAGGAAGCCTTGTCCCGTATCGCACTCCGCTTGCCGCAACAGTGCGAGACTGGTCGGCGTTTCCACGCCCTCGGCCACCACGTCCATGCCCAGCCCGTGCGCAAGCTGAATCACGGAGCGCACGATGGTTCGGTCGCGGTGATCGGCGACGAGTCCGGCGACGAAGGACTGGTCGATCTTGAGCGTAGTAATCGGGCAGCACTTCAGGTGTTGCAGGCAGGAATAGCCGGTGCCGAAGTCATCGGCGGCGAAGCGCACACCGATCTGTCGCAAGGCTTCCAGGGCGGGGAAGATCGCCGGATTACCGAATGCGACCGATTCGGTCAGCTCGATTTCAAGAGACTCGGCGGGCAACTCGGCATCAGCCAGCATGACCTTTACCCACCCGTCGAAACCCGGTCTCACTTGGCTCGCCGAAACATTGACGGCCAGCCGGAACGGTTGCCACGCCAGCTTCCGCCACTCGCGCATCTGGCGGCAGGCTGCGCCCAGCACCCAGGCACCGATTTCCGGCATCAGGCCGGACGATTCGACCACAGGCAGGAACTGGCCGGGCGGCAGCAGCCCGAGCGTCGGATGACGCCAGCGCAACAGGGCTTCCGCACCGACAATCTGGTCACTGCGCAGATCGACTATCGGCTGGTAATGCAGCTCAAGTTGCCCGCGCACAACCGCCTGCGCCAACTCGGTCGCCGTCCATCCGGCGGGGTGCGAGGTCGTCATGATCCGCCCCGGAAGGCCCGCAGTAGCCGCGTCACGGACAGCACGAACAAGCCGGTCAGCGTGAGGGCTGCAATACCCCAATGCTCCCCGATGAATGCGCCGGCGGTCGTTCCGGCCAGCACAACGGCGAGAATCGGCAAATGGCAGGGACAGGTGAGCACGGCCAGCGCGCCCCACAGGTGGCCGGTGAACGGCTTGCGTGTCTTGGTCGGCAGGCGTTCCGGGCCGTTCATGGCAGACTCTCCGCGTGCTGTGCCGGCTCGGTCGGCAGGGTGGCCAACTGCGCTTCCAGATCGGCCAACGCTTCGCGCCGGCGTTCGACGAACTGGCGCAGCACGGCAAGCTGCGTGGCCGCTTCGCCACCGTCCGCTGCATCCAGCGCCCGGCACAGCCGCGCCAGCGCATCGAGACCGATGCCCGCTTCGAAGGCGGACCGCACGAAGCACAGCCGCTGCAAGGCAGCCTCGTCGAACAGGCCGTAGCCGCCTGGCGTGCACGCCACCGGCCGCAGCAGTCCGCGCAGCAGGTAGTCGCGCACGATATGCACGCTCACCCCGGCATCAAGGGCCAGCCGGGACACCGTGTAGGCGTTCATCGAACACCTCCTTTTTCTCACCCGGCGCAGCAGGAAAGCTGCTTCACATCCTTGTTGAAGGTCTGCGCCGCGAGCTTCAAGCCCTCGACCATCGTCAGGTAGGGAAACAACTGGTCGGCCAGTTCCTGCACCGTCATGCGGTTGCGAATCGCCAGCGCAGCGGTCTGGATCAGCTCGCCCGCTTCCGGCGCGACCGCCTGCACGCCGATCAGTCGTCCGCTGCCTTCTTCAACGACCAGCTTGATGAAGCCACGTGTGTCGAAGTTGGCAAGCGCCCTCGGCACGTTGTCCAGCGTCAGCGTGCGACTATCGGTCTCGATGCCGACGTGGTGCGCTTCCGCTTCGCTGTAACCCACGGTCGCCACCTGCGGATCGGTAAACACCACGGCCGGCATCGCGGTCAGATTCAGGGATGCGTCACCGCCGGTCATGTTGATGGCGGCACGGGTGCCGGCCGCTGCCGCCACATAGACGAACTGCGGCTGATCGGTGCAATCGCCGGCCGCGTAAATGTGTTCTACGCTGGTGCGCATGCCGGGGTCGATGACGATAGCGCCTTGCTGGTTGAGTGCGATGCCCGCAGCATCCAGCGCCAGGCTGCGGGTGTTGGGCGTGCGGCCGGTGGCGACCAGCAGCTTGTCGGTGCGCAGTTCGCCGTGCGCCGTGGTGAGCACGAATTCGCCGTCCCCTTCACCATCGATATAGGCGACCTGGCTGGCCTGGGTGTGTTCCCTCACCTCGATGCCTTCGGCACGGAACGCGGCCGTGACGGCTTCGCCGATGGCCGGGTCTTCGCGGAAGAACAGCGTGCTGCGCGCCAGGATCGTCACCTTGCTGCCCAGCCGGGCGAACGCCTGTGCCAGTTCCAGCGCCACCACCGATGAGCCGATCACGGCCAGGCGCTTAGGGATAGTCTCGCTGACGAGTGCTTCGGTGGAAGTCCAGTAAGGGGTGTCTTTCAGGCCGGGGATCGGCGGCACGGCCGGACTCGCGCCGGTGGCGACTAGGCAGCGGTCGAACGTCACCGTGCGCTCGCCGCCGCCGTTGAGTTGCACGACCAGGTTGCGATTGTCTTTGAAGCGGGCTGCACCATGCAGCACGGTGATGGCCGGGTTGCTCTCCAGGATGCCTTCGTATTTGGCGTGGCGCAGTTCATCGACTCGGGCCTGTTGCTGGGCCAGCAGCGCCGTGCGCTGGATTGCCGGCTCGGCGGCCGTGATGCCACTATCGAACGGGCTTTCTCGGCGCAAATGGGCGATATGGGCAGCGCGGATCATGATCTTGGACGGCACGCAACCGACATTGACGCAGGTGCCGCCGATAGTGCCGCGCTCGATCAGCGTGACGCGCGCGCCTTGCTCGACGGCTTTCAACGCCGCCGCCATCGCAGCGCCGCCGCTGCCGATCACGGCGATGTGGAGCTTGCCCCCGTCCCCGCCAGTCTTGTCCTCACTGCCCAGCCATTCGCGCATCTTGCCAAGCAGTCCGCCACCCACCGGGGCCACGGGCGCATCGGCGAGCGTGGCCCGATAACCCGTTTTTGCCAGAGCGGCGGCCATAGCGGCCGTCAGCGCGTCGGGTGACGTGCCGGCCTCGATGGCGAGCCTGGCGCTGCCCTTGGCGTAGGAGACATCCGCCGATTGCACGCCGGGGACTTTCTCCAGGGCGTCCTTGACGTGAACCGCGCACGAGTCGCAAGTCATGCCGGTAATTTTGAGGGTGGTCATTCATCATTCCTTTTCTGTGTCGGCTGCCGGCTCCCGCCGTCAGCCTTGTTTCGTGGGGAGTTCGCAACCGTCCGGGCCGCAACGGCGATTTGCCGGCGAAACCAAGTCCCAGATCGACACGCCGACCATCAGCGCCAGGCCGGTGTATACGAGCTGTGCTGCCCACCAGTTGCCAAGCAGCCAGACAGTTCCGACGAACACGATGGCTGGCCCGATCATGCCGAGCAGACTGCGGCGCCATTGGCGATGACTGAGCCAGCCCAATGCGTTCGCCAGCAAAGCCACGACAGCGAACAGCGGCAGCAGCTTGGAGATGAACAATTCTTCGTATTCCTGTAGAAAGCCCAGGCCGATGGCCACGCCCAAGCTGGCGATGGCCGGGAAGCACGCGGCGCAGCCCATCGCGGAAACAACGCTGCCGAGCGCCCCAGCCTTGTCGGCAATGCGTGTGATCAGTCCCATGATCGCCCCAGGTTCGGGTTCAGTGGTTCACTGCTTGACGCTGGAGGGATAGCCCGCATCGGTGGTTGCTTTGGTGAGCTTCTGGACGCTGGTCTTGGCATCATCGAAAGTGACAACCGCTTCACGGGTCTCGAAGGTCACGTCAACCTTGCTGACGCCTTCGACCTTGGAAATCGCCTTCTTGACGGTGATCGGGCAGGCGGAGCAGGTCATGCCCGGTACAGACAGCGTGACGGTCTGAGTGGCGGCCCACACGGGGGCAACAATGGCGGCGAGGGCAAGGGAGGCAAACAGTTTTTTCATGGTGAACTCCGATCAGTAGAAAAATGGCATGACGTAGGGAAATCCGAGTGCGACCAGGACCAGCACGGCCACGACCCAGAAAATGAGCTTGTAAGTCGCTCGCACTTGGGGAATCGCGCAGACCTCACCCGGTTTGCAGGCTTGCGCAGGGCGGTAGATGCGCCGCCAGGCGAAGTACAACGCCACCAGCGCTGCGCCGATGAAAATCGGGCGATACGGCTCCAGCACGGTCAGGTTGCCGATCCATGCCCCGCTGAAGCCCAAGGCAACCAGAACCAGCGGCCCGAGGCAGCAGGTCGAGGCGAGGATGGCAGCTAGCCCGCCAGCGAAGAGCGCGCCGCGCCCGTTTTGTGGTTCAGACATGCGCTTGTCCTTTCGAATTTGAATTGGATAGCGTAACCTTACTTCCGGAGTCATGTACGGAGTCAAGTGGTATGGAAAAGAATTTGGAAAACCTGACCATTGGCGTTTTTGCCAAGGCGGCCGGGGTCAATGTAGAGACCATCCGGTTCTACCAGCGCAAGGGCTTGTTGCCGGAACCGGACAAGCCTTACGGCAGCATTCGCCGCTATGGCGCGGCGGATGTAACGCGGGTGCGCTTTGTGAAGTCGGCCCAGCGGCTGGGCTTCAGCCTGGACGAGATTGCCGAGCTGTTGCGGCTCGACGATGGCACCCACTGCGAGGAGGCCAGCAGCCTGGCCGAACACAAGCTCAAGGACGTGCGCGAGAAGATGGCCGACTTGGCGCGCATGGAAACCGTGCTGTCTGAACTCGTGTGCGCCTGCCATGCACGAAAGGGGAATGTTTCCTGCCCGTTGATCGCGTCACTACAGGGCGAAGCAGGCCTGGCAAGGTCAGCTATGCCTTAGCGTGCTTTATTTTCCGTTTTCTGAGGTGCCCCCTACCAGCAACGCACCGCCGAAGACCGGCAGCAGGAGCGCGAGCAATTCCAGATGGTTAACCGGGGCCTGAAAGACCAGATTCAAGACCTGCAAAACCGGCTCATCCAAGCCGAGTCAAGAGCGTCCGAGCTGATAGACACTAATGCGCAATTACAACGACAAACGCATGAGCTCGAACAGGCCAATGCGATGCACAAAAGCACCTTGGATAGGCAAGTGGCCGATATCCAGAACTTGGAGCATCAACTTAACGACGCCTCGGCAAAAAACCGGGAGCGGAAGCATGAAAGCAAACAATTGGCGGATAATATTGCCGCACTCGCAAGCCAGAAAGCAGATGCCGATAAGCAGGTGGCCGTACTATCCCAAGCATTAGAGGTCACCAAAACGGATCTGAAAGCCTCTCAGAATAGAGCGGAAGTTCTGTCCGATGAGAACAAGTTGATTCTTCAGGAAAAAGCGGTGATTCAGGGGCAGTTTAAGCAGCTTCAGGAGTCACTGTCGCGATAAAGGCTTTAGTCAAACATTCATCGAAAAAGCTATATTAATCAATATATTATATACGAAGTGGCTAATTCCAACGCTTTTACCGGCCGGACCTCTACATCCCTATGATGGATATGTTTGCCGCCATCATCTGCATCAAACC
>TARA_R110000765_G_scaffold67462_3_pt1 | contig 14739 bp, 24 predicted proteins | sample TARA_R110000765 | Tara Oceans TARA_R110000765 (sample SAMEA4398168) | marine metagenome | biome: Polar Biome; feature: [MES] marine water layer (ENVO:01000295) within the mesopelagic zone...; material: water (ENVO:00002006), including particulate matter (ENVO:01000060) such as...... | reverse complement strand
CCCGGCATGGCCGAGCTAATCCAGCGAGCTCTCGAGCAGAGTTCAGCCAGTACCGAGGTCAAACGATCGGGAACGCTCGAGCAGCCGGACCTACGGGTCTACGACGCATGGCGTCACCAGCTCGAGGCGTACAGCTTCGCAGCGGATCTCGACGCAGTAATGCTGAACATGGACATGGGAACCGGCAAGACGAAAGTCGTGATCGATACGATCCAGAACTCCGGATCCAAGACGATCGCCGTCCTCTGCCCATCGTCGGTTGTCGGCGTGTGGCAGCGAGAATTAGAGAAGCATGGAGTCCCCGAATATCTCTGGAGCGTTCCTGAGTTAAAGGGCTCGGTCAGGAAGCGAGCCGAGCAAGCGTCGATGGCACTCGCTCTCCGCAACGGCATCACAGTAATCATCGTGAATTACGAAGCTGCCTGGCGAGAGCCGATGGCGAAGCTCCTCAAGGACTCAAACCTCGACCTCGTAGTATTCGACGAGATCCATAAAATCAAAGCTCCAGGCGGGAAAGCCTCCCGGTTCTGTCAGCAACTAGGCAAGACGGCAAAGCGCAGGTTCGGCCTAACCGGAACCCTGATGCCACACTCTCCGATGGACGTTTACGCCGAATTCAGGGCGCTGGCGCCTGACGTTTTCGGAACGTCGTTCGCTCGTTTCCGAGCCCGGTACGCCGTCATGGGAGGGTACGGGAATCACCAGGTCGTCGCCTATCAGAACGAGCAAGAATTGCGGGACAAGATCAGGTTTATGACCTACGAGGTTTCGGCCGACGTCTTAGATCTCCCGGAGGCGACTCACGTTTACCGTGAGTGCGACCTCGGCGCTCCGGCGATGAAAGCATACAAAGAGTTGTCGGCGTTCTTCTACACGCAGGTCGAGTCGGGCGAGGTCACGGCGGGGAACGCTCTCGTCAAACTTCTCAGACTCCGGCAGCTAACCGGCGGGATCCTCAACACTGACGACGGCGAGGTTGAGCGGATCGACACAGCGAAACCTCGATTGCTCGAGGACACGCTCGAGGATATCGGGAACGAGCCGACGGTCGTATTCTGCCAGTTCACCGAGGATATAAAAACAGTTCACGAAGTTGGGAAGAAAATGGGCCGGAAAGTTCTCGAGCTCTCCGGCAGGGTCAAAGAGAACTTTGCATTTCAAGCTGGCGAGGGTGACATTCTCGCCGTTCAGATTCAGGCCGGAGGGGTCGGGATCGACCTCACCCGAGCTCGCTACTGTATTTATTACTCGCTCGGCTTCAACCTGGGCGAGTATCAGCAGTCGTTAGCGAGGGTCCATAGGCCGGGGCAGGAAAGGCCAGTCACATATATTCACTTGCTCGCCAGAGGAACGGTCGATCAGCAGGTACACAACGCACTACAGCGACGAGAGAACGTGATAAAGGCGGTGCTACATGGGAACGAGTAACGAGAACCCGAACGACCAATGCGCCTACACGGTTGGGCTGGAAGCGTTGCGAGAGGCGTTAGAAGTGTGCGTTGACGCTCTCAAGCTCGGCAATAACACCATAGACAACCGTGTAAATGCACTCAGGGTAGCCGGAGCAGCACTCGCAACGAAGCCAGCGGTGGAGCCGGTGTGTGGCAGATGCGGGGAACTTACGAAGAATCACCCGCACTCGTTATGCCCTGAACTATACGAGCCAGCAGCGAGTAGCGAGGAGGTAGACGGAAAGTAGACATATAGAGTATGCTGTTCGCCCCGGTAAATTTCCGGGCCAAGTTTCAAAGCAAAGAGGTGACAATGACAGAACCACGCACGAGCATGAATGACGACCAGCCGGAGAAATCCGAGGGAGTCACGCTCGATATGACGGCCTTACAGAAGTTCGCCAACGACAAGGCAGAACTCACGATCAGGGAAGCGCAACTCAAGCGCGATAAGGCACAGCTCCGGAAGGACGAATCAGTCGTCCTCGAAGCACTCTCCCACAGCGGAGTCCCGAAGATCTCGGTCAACACCGAGGACGGCCCACGGACGCTCTACGTCCGGAGGGAAATGTACGCCAGCGTCAAGCCGGGTGTGGAACCCGAGGCAGCGATGGCGGTTCTCGACGAGCTCGATCTCGCCGACTTTCACAAACAACGCATCACACTCCCGAGCGTCTCAGCCTGGCTCCGGGAAAAGCACGATGCACACGAGGAGATTCCAGAACCTATCAAGGCTGTATTCAACGCAGAACCCGTATTTCGGGTCGGAGTAACAAAGTCATAATGGCACAAAGTTCAAAGAAGCCCGAGACGGCTCTCGCTCTAAACGAACTCACCGACTACCGGATCGCTACCCTCGCAGGGAAGAACGTCCGGGAAATCGTAGAGGCAAACACAGGCGGAGCTATCTCGCTCCAAGACCTGACACAAGTAACGATCCCCGCAGGAGGATCTACGACGTTCGATATCGCTAACCCGCTCGGCGACGACACGGCGGAAAAAGAAATCGAGGGAGTCCTCGTTTTCTGGAACGACAGACGGGCCTACTGGTCGAAAGACCTCGACGATGCCGACGACGACGAGGGCGGGATGGTTCCCGACTGTTCGAGCGCAGATGGCAAGACAGGCGTTGGAAGTCCAGGAGGCGACTGCTCGACCTGTATCTTCGCAGCGTTCGGCTCCGCTCGAGACGGGGGGAACGCACAGGCTTGTAAGTCACAGCGTCTGTTCTTCCTGCTCCGGCCTAACGGAATCATGCCTCTCGTAATCCGAGCAGCGCCGACCTCGATCCAGCCGAGCAAAAAGTACCTGTTCGGCCTCGCTGCCGAGATGGTTCCATATTGGGCGATCACTACAAAGATCACCCTCGAAGCTCAGAAGAACGGGGCGATCAAGTATTCGACTCTGAACTTCGAGGCAGGCTCGATCCTGACAGGCGACGACGCAGCAATGGTCGACGCCTACCGGAACGACCTGCTCCCGGCGCTCGAGGCTTCGATGGTCAACCCTCCGGCGAGAGCGGTTGGTCAGGACGCTTCGGCTCCTGTAAATGAGGGCGACTTAGCGGAAATCTAAGTCGGACTGTCAACCTCATTTAGTGGCGGGTTCCGCAGGTAGCTCCTCGGGACTCGCCACGTACAGAAAGCACGCACCCTAATGCCTCAGACTCGCCAATTCCTAGATCATCTATATCCCAACAATCTCCCAGACAAAACACATCTCCTCGTCTGGACGATCCCGGGCAAAACCTCGCACTGGTTCACCGACATAAACGAGGTCGAGAAATCTCTCGAGTCAATGGGGAAGTCGAACATCTACATCGGCTGCGGACTCTCGCCCAAAAACTACGGCGCAACGAAACGAGTCCTCGCAAAACAAGTCGCAGGGATCCCCGGGTTCTGGGCTGATATCGACTACGGTGATGCAGGTCACAAAGGCAAGACGTACCCGCCCGATCAAGAGACAGCGCTCCGGATCCTCGACGACCTCCCGGCCAGACCTACGATCATCATTCATTCAGGGAACGGCCTACAGGCGTGGTGGCTGTGGGACGAGCCGTGGATCTTCAAGAACAAACTCGATCACGCCAGAGCGACACAAATGTCTAAGGCGTTCGGGGCGCAGCTAGCCGAGGCTGCTGGCAAATACTCCGTTGACTCCGTGAGCGACCTCGCCCGGGTTCTCAGGCTACCGGGGACGCAGAACGTAAAGGATCCCAAGAACCCGAAAGCCGTCAGGCTTCTCGTCGAGGACGGCCCTCGCTGGTCTGACCACGACAAATTCATCGAACAGACCGGAATCGAATTAGCACTCATCCCGGCAGGAAAGCCAGCGTCAGAAAAACCCCGGAAAATCGTTGACGGAATCCCGACCGGCGATCCGTCCGCATCCCGGATGGCGATCCTTTGGTCAGTAGACCCCCAAGCGCTCACCGTGTGGCTCGGCAACGACGCTCCGTGGCTCAAAGACCAGAGCGACTCGAGCAGGGACCTCTCCGTGGCGACCAGGGCAGCGATGGCCGGATGGCCAGACCTCGAGATCGCCCAACTAATTCGCGCAGGCCGAGAGACACGCAACGCCGATCTAAAACACCCCGGCTATTACGACCTCACCGTCTCGAAGGCGACGAGCAACGCAAGCCGTCCGATGCACATCAGGGAGGCCGACGAGAGCCTCGGGATCGACCCGGACAACGCCACGCCAGAAACTAGGCTCGAGAAAATATCAGAGCTGATCGGTGTGAAACCTCCGATAACGAAGATCACAAAGACCGACTCCGACCCTGCCGTCTACCGGATCTACTGGCGAGGGAAGCGAATGGAGCTCGGCGACTCGTCCGGGATTCTCGAAGCCAATAAGTTCCGGCGTGTAATGGGCGACCTGACAGGCCTCGTCGTAAAACGCCGGAAGGTCGACGCCTGGGACAACATCGCTCAAATGCTGTTCAACTGTGTTACACATCTCAGGGTCGGATCTGAGGGCGAGGCGACGTCGCAAATGAAAGAATACCTCTCCGAGTATTTCGAGGCGTTCGGTGGCGATATGTCAGTCGAGTGGAAAACCCGAGCGCAGGAGCGACAGCCGTTCATACGGGAGGTTGATGGCTCAGACTGGGTCTACTTCTCTGCGACGGGTCACTCCGGGCTGTCCGCTTATATCTGGGTGAATCACAATGTACGGATCAAGCCAGCGAAGATCGCCGGGCTCCTGACTGAAATCGGATGGACCCCGGAAACGGCTCATGTTCGAGACGGCGACGATACCTTCCGGCGAAACGTCTGGACTAAAGTAGTCCAGCCAAAAACAGAGGCGAAGTCGTGACGGTTACATTCGATTTCTGGGCGCTGCCTCGACCAATGACAAAGCATTGGGGGAACGGCCCTCGTATGTGGGATCGAATAGTTGAAACATTCGGAACCCCAGATGCGTCGTTCGGTTCCACAGACGGAATCCCAGAAGGCCCGGTGCATGTGGACTTGAATACTGGATACAACTGGCTTGATCTTCCGTTCGAGGACGATCAGTTCGAGTTCGGTTATTGGGATCCTCCATACGACCGACTTTATAAACCCGAGGGACTTGAGATATGGCGAACCGTTCGCAAGATAGCCATATTCCACACCCACGTATACCCGACTTCGTGGTTCATCGGAGCCAAGCGAACAGGGATGGTTGGAATCACGATGGGTCCACTGAAAAAAATCAGAGTTTTACAAGTGTTTGAAAAGACACAGATGGCGATGAAACTCTAATGGCTATCTGTAAAGGTACAGACCAAGAAGTCGTGACGAAACTCGGCCTTACACATACGTGTGCGCACATACGCGCACACGGGAATCAGGGGAGACAGGGGAGACATGAGTTCAAAATGTATCCCCTCGCAGTATAAAAACATTAGGGGAGACAAATCGATTAAAGGGATACAAAACCACGAAACTGCTCAGCAACACCGGGAATTTTCAGGAACTCAACGACCACATTTGCTTAACATAAGGCGATGTTTCGGTGTGGATCAGCGGAGGAACATATGATCCAAGAGAGTAATGAATTCCGAGTGATCGGGAGTCCTGGTTGCGGCAAGACAACTTTCCTCTCCAAAGAGGTTACGAAAGCGGCGCAGAAATACGGCTCCGAAGCTGTGATGGTTACGAGCCTGACCCGGACGGCTGCTGCAGAAGTGGCAGGGAGGGACGTTCCTATCAATCCCGACCGGATCGGAACGCTCCATGCTCACGCACTCAGGGCGCTCGGCTACCCGGAACTCGCTGAGACTCGTGAGCATGTGGAAGTCTGGAATAAAGAGAACCCGAGCTATGCGCTAACGGTTCCGGGCGGGGTCTCCAGCAAGGACGACGGCTTCGATTCGGTCGGTGGAAGCATGGCAGGCGACAAGCATTTCGCACAGGTCAACATGGCGAGAGCTCGCAAGAGTCCGCTCGACGAGTTACCGGCGACGGCCAGGCGGTTCAATGCTACGTGGACGGCGTGGAAGGAAGATCTCGGCGTCCTCGACTGGACGGATCTAATCGACTTCGCAGGGCGAGACTCTTATCAGGCTCCGGGGATGCCGAAAGTTATGTTCGTCGACGAGGCTCAAGACCACGACCGGCTCGAGCTCGACCTTGTTCGGAAGTGGGGCTCCGCCATGCGAGGAGTCGAACGGCTGGTAATCGTCGGGGATCCGGACCAGAACCTCTACGAGTGGCGAGGGTCAGATCCCGAGGCGTTCTTTGATGTGGATCTCCCGGAAGAAAATAAACTCGTTCTAACGCAGTCGTATCGGCTTCCTCATGCGGTCTGGGCTAAAGCTATTGACTGGATCGAGCGGATACCTGGTCGAGAGCCGGTCGAGTATTGGCCGACGGACGAGCCGGGCGAAGTCCGGAAGCTGGCGACGTCGCTTCGGGATCCCGCCGGGCTGCTGCGAGACGCACAGAAGTACATCGACGAGGGTAAGTCGGTGATGTTCCTTACGGCCTGCGCTTACATGATCGACCCGCTCAAAAATGAAATGAGGGCTCTCGGGATTCCGTTCCACAATCCGTACCGAGCTCGGACGGATTGGAACCCACTGAATCCGACGGCCAGGGGGACAACGACGCTCGACAAGTTCCGGGCGTACATCGCTCCGATGCTCGAGACGGAACAGTATGTGAATCCGTGGTCGGTCGGCGACGTTCAGGTCTGGACTCAGGCGTTAGCCCGAGTGCTGAAGCGGAATGCGAGGACGAGGCTCGACGAGCTAGACCCGATGCAGGGCTTCACGGTGGAAATGCTGGAGGAATACTTCGATCCGAAGTCTGACCCGGTGATGGCTTATAACATCGAGGCGGGTGATCCGGGGTGGTTTCAGAATCACATGAAAGCCGGAGCGAACGTCGACTACGCTGTGAAAGTCTTGTCGAAGTTCGGCCCTGAGGCGATCAATAAGACTCCGCAGATCCAGATAGGTACGGTCCACTCGGTCAAGGGCGGTGAGGCTGACGTGGTTTATTTGTTCCCGGACGTTTCGAGGCTGGGCTACCAGTCGATCCAGACGCCTCGGGGTAAAGCCTCGACTATCCGGCAGTTCTATGTCGGCATGACGAGGGCTAAAGAAACGCTGATTCTCGCGGGTGCGAGCAGTCAGACAGCAATTCAGTTAGGGAGTTAGAGGTGAACGCAACTGAAATCAATCTCGAAACAGCACGCCCGTTCATCGAACGATGGCACTACTCTGAACGTGTCCCGACAGGACAGAATCAGTTTTTTGGAATACGACTACCATCGACACCAGACACGCTCATTGAAACTAAAGATATGTTCGGTGATGTTTTATACGCCGTTGCTGATTACGGTATCGGGGTGAATCCCTATCAAGCTGAATTCATTGCTCGTGAATCGGGGCGAGAGTTGCGAATAGATCAACTGGTTGAACTAAAACGACTATGCAGGGTTGAGCCACGCAGGGATGATTTACCTCTGACCAAATTCATATCCATGTGCAACAAAGCATTGAAGAAGCAAGGCATCAAATGCGTGGTGGCGTTCAGTGACCCCGAGCAGGGGCATTCCGGTGGTATTTATCGTGCTGCTAGCTTCACCCACATGGGGGCCACGCAAGCAGAAGTTCACCTCGTGGGGCTAGACGGGAAAGTGAGGCATCGACGGTTCGCCTATCGGCATGCAAGGCGCAACGGAATACACGTTTCTGAATCAAGGGATGCCCTCAACATGCAACGAATCAAGACAGCCCCCAAAGACAGATGGGTCAAATGGTTGTAATCTTTAGGTAGACAAACGGTAGACACTTACTATATGATTCGATACGAGGTGACAAAATGACAAATTTCGACGCAGCTCAGGCTCGTCATGACGCTAACCGGGAGCCGAGAGAAGCGCAGCGTTGCGCTCCGGACGAGCATAGCTACATCAGCGACGACGGCTACGTTCGCAACGGCACGGAAATCGAGTGCGGTGATTGCGACTCGGTCGTCGTGGTGAATCTGGTGGAGATCGAATGATTCTCCCCGACGACGTAACGCAAGAAGATATCGACAACGCTATATCTTTCATCAAAAATGGGGACGAATGTCCCTGCAAAGAATCCGAGGAAAAGGAATTGCTAATCAGGCTGTTCAAAATATGTGGGGGCGACCCTCAAGAACATGGGACTAATCCTCATATGATGTTCGGATTTATCCGGGCTGAGATTGTGCGGATTTGTGAGCAGGTGACGGCATGAAGATTTGTTTTTACATGTACGCCGACGGGATCTGCGGGAGGTTCGAGGAGTTCCACAAGAACACCACCCACGTACACGAATTTACTTCGGAGGTTGACCTGGTACTCACGGCATCCCTCCTCGACCAGGTAGCCCCGGAGGAACCATCCAATGCCAGGTAGCCCAAACAACAGCTTCTCCGCTCCGGCGGTTCATGGGAACAGGGGCAAAAAAGCTTATCGGCCAATCGGCGTGAAGTCGCCGAGAGAAGCGAGGGCTTATCGAGAGCGGAAGCTCGCCAAAGGGGTCGAGCCCGTCGGCCTCTGCCGTCATTGTGGACACTCGCAGGCTCCGCACTTCACGGTCGACGGCGAGAAGATCTGCGCTATGTGCCACGCTGCTGTTCAGGACGGGACGGCACGAAACTATCTATGCGAATTCGAGGAGGACGAAAAGTAATGGCAACTCCATTCGATGATATGGATCCGGCTGAATTTGCGATCCTAGCTCCGGGAACTTTGATCCGTCCCGGAACGATTATGGAGTACAAAGGGAGGCAGCACATTCTTAACGAGGGGCTAGCCGTCAAGGGCGAAAACACCGTCGTTGAAATGACGCTGAAAATCCTGAAGATGAAGGCTGCTCTCGAGCGCATCTCTAAGGACTCAAACGAACAAGAATTCAGGAACGTAGCTTTGGAGGCGTTGGTATGACGGAAGCATGGTACGAGGGACCGCTGGTCGGATTCGACCTAGAAACAACGGGAGTCGACCCGTTCTCCGATCACATAATTCAAATCGGGATCGACTTCTCGACTGTCCGTGACGGTGTGCAGGGCTTCGAGCGACTTGTCAATCCGGGAGTCCCGATCACCAACTCGGATATCCACGGCATCACCGACGAAATGGTCGCCGGAGCGATGCCGGAGGAACGCGGGATTACCGAACTTGCGATGTACCTCCGGGAGATAGTGGAAGCCAAGACCCCGATAGTGATTTTCAACGCTCAATTCGACTGGACTTTCCTCCGCTCAAAAATGGAACAATTCGGCCTCGATTGGGATCTCGACGACGCTCGTATCATCGACCCGCTTGTCTGCGATCGGCACTTCGATAAATACCGCAAGGGTCGAGGCATGAGGAAGCAGGGGAAAGTCGCCGGGATCTACGGGCTTCCGGAGAACCTGGAGGCACACACAGCCCGAGCGGACGCTGCGGAGTGCGTAGCGATAGCCCGGGCGATGGCACGTAAGTACCCGGCGATGCAGACCGGCTCGGGTATGGATCAAGAACTCTGGGCGAGACGCCAGCAGTTCGAGCTCCAGCGGTACTTTGACGGCTCCGGTCGTAAGGACGAGGCGACCGGGGAGCGAATCGTTATCGAAACGGGCTGGCCTCTGCGGGATCACGAGGGCTGGAAATGAAACGAAGTAGATACAAACACCCCGTCGATCGCTGGCATGGCTGGAAGCTCCTAGCGTTCTGGATACCGGCACTCACCCTGATCGTCTCGGCGTACGTGGGGTTCTTCGTATGGCTCACCTAACACGGATCGCAAACAAGAACCATCAATGCACCCTCTGCGAGCGAATGATCCCGTCTGGCGAGGAGTACGTCTGGCAACAACTGAAACCGTGGGATCACCCAGATAACGACGGGTATTTCGTTCTAAAGGCGCACAGATACCCGTGTTACGAAGCGCTCCTCGACTCGGCAGACGAGGACGGATGGCAATTAATGCCAGGGTACAACGAATTTGTCGATATGCTCGACGAACGAGATGCAGCGGTCGTCCGGACATTTACCGAGTGGGTTCCCAAATGAGCAGCTACACTCCTCAGATGGAAAAAATCTGCTGCGAAGGCGAGGGCGAGCAGCCCAGACATACCCGCACTCGGTCGTTCTGCCCGGTCTGTCACCGCCCTGTGGAATACAAGGTGATCCAGTTCTACTCCGAGCGGGATCGGAAGAACGTCGAAATGCAGATGGTCAAGCGCCACCGCTCCGACGGGATCAAGTCCTGCACTAGGATCGGGATACCGAACAAGAAAGTTACTACGCAATAATGTAGGATTAGGGGAGCGCACGTTGACGTTTTGTCACCTCGACTTGCTGGCGAAACTCCTCAACCGGCCGGATTGGGGAGTTTTGTTTTATGGCAACAGAAAAAACGATCACTAAAAACATTCAGGCGTGGCTAAAATCACAGCCGAACGTCTGGCACTTCAAAGTTCACGGCGGACCATTCCAAACAGCAGGGATACCCGACCTGATCGTCTGCGCTAACTCTCGACTTGTCGGCATCGAAGTCAAACAGCCCGGCAAGAAACCAACCCCGCTACAGTCCTCGACGATCAGGCAGATCCACGCATCAGGCGGGATCGCTGCGGTTGTGACGTCGCTCGACGAGGTCAAGACGATAATCGAACCGCTGCTGTAAACTCTAGGAACTACCAGCAAATCACTCGGGGGTGATGAAATGAAGTACCGCAAGAAGCCAGTCGTGATCGAGGCTATCCAGTGGGAAGGTAATGTCTCACAGGAACTTAGTAACTGGGTTCAGGCTTACCGAAAAGAACATGGGTCAAAATATCTCCCGGAGTCGGATTGGATTCGCCTCGACGGGCAGAATCTAATTATCCTGACTCTTGACCGTGAACACACAACTCAAGTTGGCGACTGGATCATCCGAGGCATTCAGGGCGAACTCTACCCTTGCAAGCCTGATATCTTCGACGCTACATACGAAGCGGTCTAGCATGGAAATCCTAACCGTTCCGACCGGCGAGCTCTCGCCGTATGCCAACAACGCTCGCACTCATTCAGAGCAACAGGTCCGACAGATAGCAGCGTCGATCCAGGAGTTTGGTTTCACCAACCCGATCCTCACCCATAACGGCACAGTCGTCGCAGGACACGGACGACTCGAAGCTGCGATCCTGCTCGATCTCACCGAAGTTCCGACGATCGATCTAAGCCATCTGTCCGACGCTCAGATGCGAGCCTATGTGATCGCCGACAACCGGCTCGCCGAGCAGTCAGAATGGGACACGAGCGTCCTCGAATTAGAGATAGACGAGCTTCAGGATATGGACGTTGACCTCACCCCGTTCGGTATCGACGACGTTTTCTTCGAGGAGTTATCAATCAGGGACTTCGACAACACTCCGTCCGATGGACTGACCGACCCGGACGACGTACCGGAGCCTCCAGCCGAAGCGATCACGCAGCCGGGCGACTTGTGGCTGTTGGGTGCGTATTACGAGTGTGACGATTGCCATAAGCGATACGAGTACGACGAAGGGCTGAAGATGGAGTCGTGCCCCTGTGGGTAATTTGACACTGAAATCCGATCACCGTCTACTCTGTGGGGATAGTACGGACGCTGAATCAGTGGCGTACTTGATGGACGGAGCAAAGGCGGACATATGCTTTACGTCGCCGCCTTACGCACTAGGGAAGTCCGTCTCTCTATCTGGTAATAAGGCAATGTCGGAAAAGAAGAATGCTTACGACCAATATGATGACACTCCTGAAAATTGGGCTGAGTTGATGGATGGATGGTGGAACGCTAGTCAGTCAGTGGTTAGCGATGCGTGGGTCGTGAATTTGCAATTACTCGCAGGGAATAAACAGAATATGTTCAAGTGGGTAAGTGAACGGTCTGAAAGGCTTGTGGATGTGGCGGTGTGGAATAAACAAAGGTCACAGCCAGCCATGGCAGAAAGCGTAATGAACTCGGAATATGAGTGGTTAGTGATAATGGGGATGGATAACGCCACTCGGAGCGTCCCTTTGTCATCGTGGCGCGGAACTGTATCGAACGTGTATACAGCCCCGCCAAACAATTCAAACGAATCGTCAAAGATACACGCAGCAGCAATGCCCATTCATCTTCCGTTGTGGGTAATGCAAACGCTATGTGATAAGTCGAAGTCTGTATATGAACCATTCGCAGGGACTGGCACGACGATCATTGCCGCCGAACGAACAGGGCGACGGTGTTTTGGTATCGAACTCGACCCAATTTACTGCGACGTATCAGTCCGCAGATACGAGGAACACACTGGCAAGAAGGCGGTCAGAATCAGTGGGTAACTTACAACTCAAATCCGACCACCGCTTGCTGTGCGGCGACTCTACGGACGCTGAGAGCGTGGCGTACTTGATGGGCGGTGCGAAGGCAGACATGGTGTTCACTGATCCGCCTTATGGGATTGGGTTTACAAGTGAGGCTGGCGGGGAGATTCAAAACGACGCCCTTAGTGATGACTCTATGGCAAGTTTCAACCAAGCGTGGCAGAGTGTCGCGTACACAGCAAGCGCAGTAGATTGTTTTTTACTGGCGTGGCAAAGCCCTCGGAAGTTCCACCTGTTGAGTTTTGATGGTGAATGGGAGTTCTTCAGACTGGTTTCGATGTATAAATCGAACCGTATTTCCTACCCTCACGGTGCATGGATAAACAAAACAGAACCATGCCTTATTTTTACGAAAGGGAAACCAAAGCCCTCGACTGAGAATTATTTAGACGATTGCTATATTTATACTCACGACAAAGAGAGCCACGAGGATAGCAACGTAGGACACCCGACTCCTAAGCCTGTGAAAATGGTTGTGGAGCATGTGACAGCCTGCACAAAAAAGTCTGACGTTGTACTCGACCTGTTCCTCGGCTCAGGCTCGACACTCATCGCAGCAGAGCGCACCGGCAGGAAATGCTACGGCTTAGAACTCGACCCGATCTACTGCGACGTGATCGTAAACAGGTACATCAATTATGTTGGCTCTAGTGATGGTGTAATGCTATCATCAGGAGATGAAACACTTACATTCGAAGAAGTGCAGCAAGTGCGAAAAGGTTCTTCCGCTTGACCGATTCCACCGCACAACACGGACTAATGGATACTCTTCCGCTTGCAAAGATTGCCACGGAATCAAAGCGCAAAAATGTAGGCGATGCGATACATCGTTCATTGCTAAACAGCGACCGTATTGCTCATCAGAATGCAGAAGGGCAGACCGTCCTCAGACGTTCAAGGATTGTGCCAGTTGCGGTAAACGATTCGGACCTCTTGCGTACCTATCTGCTCAGTTCTGCTCGTACAGATGCAAGGTTGTGGCTCAATCAACAGGCATCAAGAAGCGATGGGTCGGAACAAAAGAAGCGACAAGAGCGCAAAGGCGAGTCGCATATGCTATCCAAACAGGGCGAATGGTCAGGCCATCTGTCTGCGAAGAATGCGGGAAATCGGCAAGGATTGAAGCGGCACACTACAACTACGCAGAGCCGCTCAGAGTCAGATGGCTTTGTAAGGGTTGTCATTCCCGATGGGACAAACAAGACCCAAAGGGTGGAGCAATGAGGGCTACCCTCCAATCCGATACCATAAAGAATAAGAAGGTATCGAAATCATGACTATGGCAGTATCCAAAGATCCCGACAAATGGGAACGTATGCCCTCCGAAGGCTCGAAGCCGTGGGCAGCGTTCAACGTCTATTTGCAACTCGGGCCAGACCGGACGGTCGACCAGACGTGGCGGATCGTTGCAGGTGAGCCGCTGGAGAGTGTGCGCCGAGCGACGGGGCGCTACCAGACGTGGGCAGCGAAGTGGGGATGGCTAGCACGAGCACTGGCATGGGACGAATATCTAGCCAGCCAAGCTCGTCAAGCGATGATCCAAACCGCCGAGGAGAACGCTCGGATCCGGGTGCGGAATCTTACACAGATGATGAATCAGGCAATGGTGATTATCCAACGTGCTGACCTGAAATCACTCAGCAATACCGAAGCCCGAAAGCTATTGCCACAGGCGTCCCGTGCGCTAGAAATAGGCGCTGAAAGCCTCCGTGAAGAATTCGGCGTGAAGGCACGACCCACGACCTCCAGGGACCTGTCCCTGCATGTGGAAGCGACAACCGGCATCAGGAGCGATGAAGACCTTGACAACGCACAGTTACTCAAACGGATCCTTGCTGACGATGCCGGAATCCCCGAAGGCGAAGATCTCTCACGATACCGAATCAACGGTAAGGGCTCGCTTACTAGGCTCTCGAATGGCAGCGGAGGCCACACTAACGGGGTTCGGTGAGTACATCTATCCGGGGTACATAACGTCGCCGTACACACTGATGCTGGCGAACATTCTCGAAGGTGTTTTAGAGGGCGATATCAAGCGCCTGATTATCGAGACTCCGCCACGCCACTCGAAGTCCGTCCATGTGTCTGAGCTGCTCCCTGCGTTCGCTCTAGGGCGCAATCCGAACATGCGATTGATCCTTGCCTCCTACGCCTCGAAGCTGGCAGTCTCGTTCTCTCGTCGTGTGCGTAACGCTATCCAGTCCGATAAATACGAGAAGGTATTTCCCAACACTCGGCTCGCGGCTGACTCTCGCTCCGCTGCCATGTGGGACGTAGCGGGATCTCGCGGCGGGATGATCGCTGCCGGTGTCGGTTCAGGAATCACCGGACACGGCGGAGATCTGATTATTATCGACGACCCGATAAAGGATCGAGCGGAGGCGGAGTCGGCGACCAGACGGCAGGCGGTGTGGGACTGGTACACCTCGACGGCCAGGACGAGGCT
>TARA_R110000765_G_scaffold4056_12_pt1 | contig 14755 bp, 10 predicted proteins | sample TARA_R110000765 | Tara Oceans TARA_R110000765 (sample SAMEA4398168) | marine metagenome | biome: Polar Biome; feature: [MES] marine water layer (ENVO:01000295) within the mesopelagic zone...; material: water (ENVO:00002006), including particulate matter (ENVO:01000060) such as...... | reverse complement strand
ATAGTGTATTTAATCGATATTTATTTTTGACTTATCGAATTTTGTTGGATTGAATGTTGGATTTAGACTATGGGAAGTTTTACTTTTTGCTAGAGGAATGCAATCATAAAGTGGAAGGTTATCAAAATTTCTCCTAGGGTTCCTAGCTGCAGAGTTAAAATACTATAATCTTTGTGTCCTTTGGGAAAAACACAGTAATTTTCCTTAGTGAAGCATAAATTTATTTGAATACATGGCCCATATACCTATTGAAGTACAGCTAAGTTCGCTTCCTACCACTCCCGGGGTATATCAGTTTTATGATGTGGAGGACAAGATTTTATATGTTGGCAAGGCTAAAAATTTAAAAAAAAGGGTTAGCTCCTATTTTAATAAAACGCACGAGCAAGGAAAAACCCGTGTTCTGGTAAAGAAAATTAGAAGTATTAGGCACATAGTGGTGCCTACCGAGTCCGATGCGCTATTGTTGGAAAATAATCTAATTAAAAAATACCGTCCTAGGTACAATGTTCTGCTCAAGGATGATAAGACTTTTCCATGGATTTGCATAAAAAATGAAAAGTTCCCAAGAATCTTTCCTACCAGGAAATTTATCAAGGATGGATCCGAGTATTTTGGGCCATATACCAGCATGAAAACCATTCATACCTTGTTGGACCTTATAAAAAGTGTTTACCCGCTGCGGACCTGCAACTATGATCTTGCCCAAGATAAGGTCGCCGCCGGGAAATATAAGGTCTGCCTGGAGTACCACTTGGGAAATTGTAAGGGACCTTGTGAAGGGTATCAATCCGAGGAGGAATATAATCGGCAAATACAGGAGATCAGGGAAATCATAAAAGGTAATTTTAAGTCATCACTCCACTATTTTAAAAGTCGCATGAGATTGCTGGCCCAGGAGATGAAGTTTGAGGAGGCACAGCTTATAAAGGATAAGATAGATGTTCTGGAAAACTATCAGGTAAAGACGACTATTGTAAATCCCAAGATCAATAATGTGGATGTATTTACCATAATTTCCGATGAGGCTTTTGCTTATGTTAATTTTTTGCAATTGTCCCATGGTTCCATTATACGTTCCCATACGCTGGAAATCAAAAAGAAATTGGATGAAACGGATGAGGATTTGCTCCAATTGGCAATAATTGAAATAAGGCAACGCTTCAATTCCCATTCAAAGGAGATTTATGTTCCATTTGAGGTTACCTTGGAGTCGCACCTGAAGGTGGTAGTACCTAAACTGGGAGATAAAAAAAAGATCTTGGAGCTATCGGAACGCAACGCCAAATTTTTTAGACAGGATAGGTTTAAGCAAATAAAGATTATTGACCCGGACAGACATACCAATAGGATAATGGGGCAAATGAAAAAGGATTTGCGACTTTCAATGGAACCCAGACATATAGAGTGTTTTGATAATTCCAACATCCAGGGTAGCAACCCAGTGGCGGCATGTGTTGTATTTAGGGATGGAAAACCTTCAAAAAAGGAGTACAGGCATTACAATATTAAGACGGTTGAAGGTCCGGATGACTTTGCCTCGATGGAGGAAGTTGTTTTTAGACGCTATAAGCGACTTTTGGAAGAGGAACAGTCTTTGCCACAACTTATTGTTATTGATGGAGGCAAGGGGCAGCTGTCATCTGCCCTTAAAAGTTTGGATGCCCTTGGATTAAGAAGGAAGATAGCCATTATAGGAATCGCCAAAAGATTGGAGGAAATTTACTTCCCGGAAGATCCTATTCCTTTATATTTGGATAAAAAGTCCGAATCCCTGAAAATAATTCAGCAGTTGCGGAATGAAGCCCATAGATTTGGGATAACCTTTCACAGGAACAAGAGAAGTAAGGCTGCCATTAATTCGGAATTGGAAAGTATAGAAGGGATAGGGAATAAAACCGTGGAAGAGTTGTTGAAAAACTATAAATCGGTAAAAAGGATAAAAGAGGCCAGTTTAGAGAATTTGGCCCAAACCATTGGAATGTCCAAAGCCAAGAAAATTTATGAAACCTTTCATTAAACCACTTTATTAACTTTATGCTAAAGTCGCTTCTTATATATTGTGTGTTGATTTTTCCGTTGCTCATCCTTTCCCAGGAACGGTTGGAAAATAAGGATGTAAAAGTTGGGCTGGTCTTGAGTGGGGGTGGTGCCAAAGGGTTGGCGCATATTGGGGCCCTTAAGGTTATTGAAGAGGCCGGGGTTAAAATAGACTATATAACAGGAACCAGTATGGGGGCCATTGTTGGGGCGCTCTACGCTTCGGGTTATTCTGCAAACCAATTGGATTCTATTTTTAAAAATACGGATTTCGAGTCATTGATCCAGGACAACGTTCCCAGAAGCGCCAAAACATTTTACGAGAAGGAAGATTCCGAAAGATATGCCCTTACTCTTCCGTTCAACAAGTTTAAAATTTCCATTCCCCAGGCCATATCGGGAGGGCAAAGTATTTACAATGAGTTTGTTAGGTTGTTGTACCATGTTAAGGAAGTTGATGATTTTAGCAAACTTCCTATCCCTTTTTTGTGTGTTGCCACAGATGTGGAAACTGGGGATCAGATATTGTTGGATAAGGGCTATTTGCCAGAAGCAATTTTAGCAAGTGGCACGTTTCCTTCGCTTTTTAGACCAGTAGAGATCAATGGAAGAGTATTGATAGACGGGGGTGTGGTAAATAACTACCCTATAGGCGAATTGAAGAAGATGGGCGCCGATGTGGTAATAGGTGTGGATGTACAGCATGGCCTGTCCGATAGGGAATCCTTGTTGAGTGCTACGGAAATACTACTACAGATCAATAATTACAGAACGGTTAGGGATATGCAAAAGAAATCGGCCCAAACCGATATTTATATTACCCCGGATATCAAAGATTACTCGGTAATCGATTTTGACATGGGAAAAGTAATAATAGATAGGGGGGAGGAAGCAGCTAGATTGCAAATGGATGAATTGATGAAAATTTCCAAAGCCCCCAATATTAAGAGGCCGAAGATTATAGCTGCCGGGGTAAAGGACACGCTGTTGGTCAATGAATTGATGATTCAAGGGAATTACAATTATTCCAGGGCATATATCAAGGGTAAATTAAGATTTAACGTCGATGATAATATAACATTTGAAAAATTGCAGCAGGGGATCAATAATTTGTCCGCCACTGGTAATTTTAGATCCATAAAATATCAATTACTCGATAATGGGAACGGAGTGGGTCTGCTATTGAATGTAAAAGAAAATCCTGATAAGATGTTCATTCGCCTAGGGGTTCATTTTGATGATCTCTACAAAAGTGCGGGTATCGTAAATCTAACCAGAAAGAATGTTTTAATGGATGATGATGTGGCCTCGGTAGATTTTATCATTGGTGACAATCTTAGGTACAATTTGGAGTATTATGTGGACAAGGGCTTTTATTGGAGTTTTGGAATAAACTCTAGGTTTGATGATTTTAATAAGGAAATAAATTTTGATCTTATTAAATCCAACTTTGATGTAGATAATAGTTCCAATATCAGAAAAATAAACCTAAGTGCCTCTGATCTAACCAATCAGGTGTATTTACAGACCGTAATAGAGGAAGAGTTTGCCTTTACCATAGGGCTGGAACATAAATTACTGAAATTGAGTACTAAAACTTTAGGGCAATTGGACACCATTAGTACTTCTACCTCCACAAATAAGAGAACCTATTTTGAAAATAGTAATTATTATAGTACCTACGGACAGCTGACCTTTGATACCTATGATGATATTTATTTTCCCACCAAAGGGTTATTCTTTGACGGGGACTTTCATTTTTATATCCTTTCATCCGATTTTAACGATAATTTTAAGGAATTTTCAATTGGCAAGGCAAGGATGGGCGGAGCATTTTCATTGGCGAGAAACCTATATCTTAACCTGGAGACAGAAGGAGGGTTTAAGTGGGGCATATCTCCGATTACCTCTCTCGATTTTGTGTTGGGGGGATTTGGGAACCATTTAATAAATAATTTTGTGCCTTTTTACGGATACGATTTTTTAAGTTTGGTTGGTAACAGTTATGTAAAGGCATACGGCAGGCTGGATTTTGAGTTTGTTCCCAAGAACCATATACTGTTGGCAGCAAATGTAGCCAATGTGGGCGATGACCTTTTTAGAACGGCAGATTGGTTCAAAGCTCCTGAGTTTTCCGGTTATGCACTCGGATATGGATTCGAATCCTTTATTGGGCCAATCCAGGTGATTTATTCCTATTCTCCCCAAATTAAGGAAAACCACTTCTTTTTTAGTATTGGTTATTGGTTTTAAATATGGCTTTTGGGTGAGTTTTTTGACATCAAAGGAAGACTCTTAACACTTAAAGCCAACATTTATTCCGATATTTGTTAAACACGATTCAGATCATGCTACAATTTAGAATTGATATTACGGCCCATCTTAGGGCTATGTGGTAATTTAACACGATTTGGAAGTTGTCCAACTTTTGTTTTAGACCGTTTGGACTACCTTCTTCTACTGGCTAATTACTTAGCTAATTATGTATTAATTCCATTCAAAAATCTATTACTATGGCAACTACTGATAATACCTCTTTAAAACTAACAAAGGAAAATCTGGAAGCTCAGGATTTTCTGCCACTGCTGGGCACAGATTACGTAGAACTGTATGTGGGCAACGCAAAACAAGCCGCTTATTACTACATGGCGGCATGGGGTTTTCAGCCCCTGGCATATTCAGGATTGGAAACAGGATTAAAAGATAGGGTTTCCTACGTGGTACAACAGGACAAGATAAGACTGGTGTTAACTTCACCCTTAAAATCTGGCGGGGATATCAATAGGCATATAGATGCTCATGGTGACGGGGTAAAGGTAGTAGCATTGTGGGTAGATGATGCCCGGGAGAGTTACGTGGAAACAATGAAACGCGGGGCCGAAAGTTACTTTGAGCCCCGGGCAAAAAGGGATAAAGACGGGGAGGTGGTTACATCCGGTATCCATACTTATGGGGAAACGGTGCATGTTTTTGTGGAACGCAAGAACTATAAGGGGGCATTTATGCCGGGATTTAGGCCTTGGAAACCTTTTTATAGACCATCGGATGTTGGGTTGAAGTATATAGACCATATAGTGGGCAATGTAGGCTGGAACGAAATGAACAAGTGGTGCCAGTTCTACGCCAAAGTAATGGGGTTTGCCCAATTGGTATCTTTTGATGATAAGGATATATCAACAGAATATACCGCTCTTATGAGCAAGGTAATGAGCAATGGAAACGGAAGGATCAAATTCCCGATAAATGAGCCGGCAGACGGAAAAAAGAAATCCCAAATCGAGGAATATATAGAATTTTATAACGGTGCGGGGGTACAGCATATGGCCTTGGCGACCGACAATATTATTGAAACAGTGAGCGCTCTAAAAAATAGGGGGGTTGAGTTCCTTAACGTACCTTCCAGTTATTATGAAGATGTTTTGGATAGGGTGGGTGCCATAGACGAGGACTTGGTGCCTTTGAGTGAGCTCGGAATATTAATAGATAGGGATGATGAGGGGTATTTGCTCCAAATCTTTACTAAGCCTATTTTGGACAGGCCAACCATGTTCATTGAAATAATCCAGCGGAAAGGAGCAAAATCTTTTGGGAAGGGTAATTTTAAGGCATTGTTCGAAGCTATAGAGCGGGAACAAGAATCCCGAGGAACCTTATAAAAAGCCCCCTTTTCTTAACTTTTTGCCAATTTTGGGTATCTAATTATTAAATAGTGTTAATAGAATCGTTAAAGTAAGTTAAATCTTATTTTTAAAGCGAATCTTGTATTAAATTTGTTCTCGTAAGGGGTGGTTCCCTTACAACTTTAAGTATTGGTTTTTCATAATTTAAAGTTTGGTTGGTTATTTAGGAAAAGCCCAGTTTTACGACTGGGCTTTTTTTGTGAGCTAATTTTTGGAACAAATTTTGTTTTAGTAATATCAAATAAAAGAAAAGTAAAATCGTTTTTATTAATTTTACATGAGTAATGAGGTGTTACATAGGCTATTGCAATTTACGGCCTTAGCCATCAAAATCAAGATCGCCTATGTATTTGATAGGCAGAAAGTACATTAATGCCTACTGTAATTAGATCAATTTAAACAGATGAAAAAGATTTGTATTGTACTGGTTTTAATATTTGGATTAACTATCAATTCCCAGGTTCAACAACTGGAAAATGAAGGCGGGTTTCTTATACCTGAAAATACAGAAAATACATCGGCTTTTAAAATAGGGGAATGGCTAAAGTTTAGAATACATTATGGATTTTTAAATGCAAGTTACGCCACACTACAGGTAAAATCCCATGAATTGGACGGGGTTCCGGTCTATCATGTGGTCGGGAATGGTAAAACTACTGGTTTTGCCAGTATATTTTTTAAGGTGGATGACACCTATGAGAGCTTTTTTGATAAAAAGGATGGCAAGCCCTATAAATTTATAAGAAAAATTGATGAAGGCGGATATACCAAGGATATTGAGGTTAATTTTGACCACAACAAGGATATTGCAGTCTTAAACGATAAAAAAAAGGATAAAAAGTTTAATTTTACCATTCAAGAGGGGATTCAGGATTTGGTTTCGGCCTTTTATTTTCTCCGTAACAACTACAAGGTAGAAGATCTTATAGAAGGTGAGTCTATTGAATTGGATCTCTTGTACGATGATGACGGTGTCTTTAAGTTTAAGCTTAAATACTTGGGCAAGGAGGTCTTAAGAACAAAGTATGGGAAGGTCGAATGTTTAAAGTTTAGGCCTTATGTACAATCCGGACGGGTATTTAAGGAACAGGAAAGTTTGTCGCTTTGGGTGTCCAATGACAGTAATAGAATCCCCATAAGAATACAGGCGGATTTGAGTGTTGGGTCCATAAAGGCGGATTTGGACGGATATAACGGACTCAAACATCAATTTAAAATAATAATGGATTAAAATGAATAAAGAGCATATTGATTCCCAGATTTCCAAACTAGAAGAAAAATATAAGGATTCTGGACAGGACTTAAGCTCTTATTTGGACGGTCTATTATACCAGCGATATCTTACTTATTGGGATTATATACATTTGGATACCCTGCTCAGCATCCAAGTGCCCAGAACACATTTTCCGGACGAGGAGATTTTTATAATGTACCATCAGATTACCGAATTGTACTTTAAACTTATCCTGCATGAGCAAAAGCAAATTGTGGATGATAAGACCCAGGATGTTGACTTTTTTATTGAGAAGGCAAATCGTATCAATAGTTACTACAAGGTTTTGATATCTTCCTTTAGTGTTATGATAAAAGGTATGCAGCGGGAACAGTTTATGCAGTACAGAATGGCGCTACTTCCGGCCAGTGGGTTTCAATCTGCACAATATAGAATGATAGAGCTATATGCTACCCCTATGGAGAATCTAGTGCATTTCTCAGAACGGGATAATTTTTCCTCAAAAAATTCAATTGAGGAATTGTACGAGCATATTTATTGGAAAAAAGGAGCTACGGATGTGGTTACAGGTGAGAAAACTTTGACCTTAAAGCAATTCGAATATCGTTACACTCCCAGGTTGATACGTATAGCCAATGAGGTGAAGAACAGCACTATATATCATAAATACCAACAATTACCACAGAAAGGTAAGGATAATAAAACCTTGGTTGAAGCGTTAAAAGCTTTAGACGTTAATGCTAATATAAATTGGCCACTGATGCACATGGGGTCGGCATATCGTTATTTGACCAAGGACAACGCACAAATTGATGCCACTGGTGGAACAAATTGGAAGGAATATTTGCCTCCAAGTTTCCAGAAAGTTGTATTTTTTCCGGAATTGTATACAAAACAAGAGTTAAATAATTGGGGAAAACAATGGGTAGACCATATCTTTAACCCAGAAAAAGTATAGAATAACAATGCAAAAATATTGGGGCCTAATTTTTAGTTTAGTATTAATTTTTTCATGTAAGGACGACAAACCTGTTAATGAGGAAATAGCGGAGGTGGTAACCATAAAAAAACCAGTTGTTGTAAAAGAGTTTGGGTTTAACCTTGACGATTTTGAGGTCTTGCGGGATACCGTTAAAAATGGGGACAGCTTCGGTGAGCTAATGCTGAGGAATAGTGTTGAATATCCCAAGATAGCAAGAGTTTCAGAACACTTTCGGGATACTTTCGATGTTAGGAAAATAGTTGTTGGCAAACCTTATCTTATTTTGAAGTCCAAGGACACACTTAATAATGCACAGGTTTTTATATATCAAAATGACCCCATAAACTATACGGTGGTCGATTTTAGGGACAGCGTCCTGGCCTATAAGAAAAAGCAAAAGGTAAAATATGTGGAGCGTGAAGCCTCTGGAATTATTGAATCCTCTTTGTCCGAAGCAATATTGAAACAGGGTATTGATTACAACGTTACCAACAGTTTATCTGAAATTTACGCATGGACCATAGATTTCTTTAGACTTCAAAAAGGGGACAGGTTCAAGGTAATCTATAAGGAAAAGTATATTAACGATACTATTTATGCAGGAGCCAGCGGGATAGAGGCTGCTTATTTTGAGCACAATGGGGAGCCATTTTACGCCTTTAATTTTGTGTCCGATTCTACCAAAAACATCAATGACTATTATGACGATCAGGCCAAAAACCTTAGGCGTACATTTTTGCAGTCGCCAGTTCAGTTTAGCAGAATATCATCCAGGTATAATTTAAACAGAAGAATTGCCTATTATGGTTATAAGGTAAGGCCACATAAGGGAACGGATTATGCAGCTCCAATTGGAACACCTATCCTGGCCACGGCCAATGGTACGGTTACCGAATCTACTAGAAGAGGTGGCAATGGGAAATATGTCAAAATTCAGCACAATGGCACCTACAGTACCCAGTATCTTCATATGAAGAACCAGAAGGTGAAGAAAGGGGATTTTGTGAAGCAGGGCGATGTCATAGGTTGGATAGGAATGACTGGCAATACTGGTGGCCCGCACGTCTGCTATAGATTTTGGAAAAATGGGCGCCAGGTAGATCCGTTGAAGGAAAAATTACCGGCTGCCGAACCCATAGCGGATAGCCTAAAAACAGCTTATTTGGATTTTGTAGGGCCTAAGAAAAGTCAATTGGATTGTATTGAATATATAGAATTACCAGAAGAAGATTTGCTAACACTCAACGACTAACATGGCTTTACAGAATACCGACCCGACCAAAACAGAAGCTTGGAAAAAACTTTCACAACATTATATCGAGAATACCGATCTTTCTTTAAAGCATTTGTTTGTTAAGGATTCTGATAGGGCTAAGAAACACAGCATTCGCTGGAACGAATTTTTCGTAGACTTTTCAAAGAATAGGATTACTGAAGAAACCCTTCAACTACTTTTGCAATTGGCAAATGAAGTTGGATTGAAGGACGCTATCCAGAAACAGTTTGAAGGCGGTATTATAAACCAAACGGAAGGAAGGGCGGTTCTTCATACGGCCTTGAGGGCAAAAAAATCGGATGTCATCAAAGTAGATGGGGTTAACATTGTCCCGGAAGTGTACGAGGTGAAACAAAAGATAAAATCTTTTACGGAGTCGGTAATTTCCGGATCTAAAAAGGGATATACCGGAAAAGCCTTTACCGATGTGGTCAATATTGGTATTGGCGGATCGGATTTGGGTCCTGCCATGGTAGTGGAAGCCCTAAAATTTTACGGCAACCATTTAAAAATGCATTTTGTTAGCAATGTGGATGGTGATCATGTTTACGAAACCCTAAAGGGACTAAATCCTGAGACAACATTGTTCGTTGTGGTTTCCAAGACTTTCACTACCCAAGAAACCCTAAGCAATGCCACAACGATAAAAAAATGGTTTCTAAAACATGCTACTCAGGCAGATGTAGCCAAGCATTTTGCCGCGGTCTCAACCAATGCTGAGAAGATTTCGGAATTTGGGATTGACGCAGATAATGTGTTCCCTATGTGGGACTGGGTTGGCGGAAGGTTTTCACTTTGGAGTGCCGTTGGATTATCTATTGGTCTGGCCGTGGGATACGAAAATTTTGATGCCATGTTGGTTGGAGCCAATGAAATGGATCAGCATTTTGCAACTGCCGATTTTGAAGGGAACATACCGGTTATCCTTGCGCTCATAAGCGTTTGGTATAATAATTTTTACGGGGCTGAGACAGAAGCCATTATTCCCTATACCCAATATTTAAGTAGGTTTTCGGCCTATTTACAGCAAGGGATCATGGAGAGCAATGGGAAAAGTATGGACAGGAACGGAAATAGGGTAACTTATGAGGCCGGAACCATTATATGGGGAGAGCCTGGTACCAATTCCCAGCACGCCTTTTTTCAATTGATCCATCAAGGGACTAAATTAATTCCTACCGATTTTATTGGATTCAAGGAATCCCTGCACGGAGACAAAGACCATCATAATAAATTAATGGCCAACTTCTTTGCCCAAACCGAGGCACTAATGAACGGCAAGACTGCTGAAGAGGTTAGAAAGGAATTGGAGGATAAAAAGGTTTCGGAAAAAGAGATTTCGGAAATCCTGCCATTTAAAGTTTTTGAAGGAAACAAACCTACCAATACCTTATTAATAGATAAGCTAACCCCCAAGAGTTTGGGGTCCCTAATTGCCATGTACGAACATAAAATATTTGTTCAGGGCATTGTTTGGAACATATTTAGTTACGATCAGTGGGGTGTAGAATTGGGCAAGCAATTGGCTACTGCCATATTGAACGATATTGAGGGGTCCACAATTGCGAATCATGACGCTTCTACGTTAAATCTTTTAAATTTATTTAAGAAATAATTGGCAATTTTGCCAATTCCTAATAAACGGTATTAACTTACTGTCTTTCAGGAGTTATTAAGGTTTTTAATGTTAAATTTGCACCTACTAATTTAACATTAAAGTAATGTATTGTTGTAAAAATTTACTCACTTTTGCAGCCATTATTTAAAACTAATTAACTCTTAGAAAAATGAAAAAAATGTACTTTGCTATTGCCGCATTTTTGTTAACGGCGATAGGGTTTTCCCAAGGAACCATTACTGGTTCTGTAGTAGATGGCGATTTTGGTGATCCCTTACCTGGAGCGAATATTATGGTTCAGGGAACCACCACTGGGGTTGCCGCAGACTTTGATGGTAATTTTACCATTGAGGTATCCCAGAGTTCTGGAACTTTGGTAATTTCCTATATCGGATTTATAAGTAAGAAAGTAAATTTCACAACAGTCGGCAACATCGGTACCATATCCCTAAATCCGGACGCACAGGAATTGGAAGGAGTGGTTATTGTGGGCTCTGGAATTATCGATTTGGCCGAGGACAGACAAACGCCCATAGCAGTGTCTACCATAAAGGCAAGGGAAATTAGGGAGAAAACAGGAAACTGGGATTTACCTGAGTTATTAAAGTCTACGCCTTCAGTTCAGAACGTTAAGGGAGGTGGTTTTGGAGATGGTCAAATGTTCTTAAGGGGGTTTGATCAGACCAATACGGCATTCCTGTTAAACGGACAGCCTATCAACGGGATGGAAGATGGAAAAATGTACTGGTCCAACTGGTCCGGAGTATTGGATATTGCCAATGCCGTACAGGTACAGAGGGGATTGGGATCTTCTAAATTGGCCATTTCATCTGTTGGAGGTACGGTAAACATTGTGACCAAAACCTTGGACAAACGCGAAGGAGGTTTTTTTCAATCTATGATTGCCAATGATAATTATATTAAGACCACAGGATATTACTCGACCGGGATAATGGAAAATGGCTTGTCTGTTGCTGCAATGTTGGGCCATTGGCAAGGAGATGGTTATGTGAATAATACCGGAGGTCAAGGTCAGACTTATTTCTTGTCCTTTGGTTATGTTCCCAATGAAAATAACATCTTCAACTTTTTGATAACAGGTGCTCCACAATGGCACGCTGCCGCTGGGTCCGACAATCTTAGAACTTTTTTGGATAATGGAAGAAAATACAATTCTTGGAATACTCCAAATGTCAACAGTCCTAACACCTTAAATGGAGGCGCTTACCCAGGAGGTAGAAATATTTACCACAAACCGGTAGCCAACCTAAGTTGGGACGTAACCTTTAACGATACCGCCTCTTTGTCTTCCGTATTGTATGGTTCAATAGGAAGGGGGAGTTTTGCCCAATTAATTACAGATAGAAATACAGGGGAAGCACTATATGCCAGAGGTTCCAACAACAACCATAACTGGGGAGGTTTGGTAACCAACTTCAATAAGCAAATCAATGAAAACCTTAATTTCAACATTGGGGCGGATGTTCGTTTGTACAACGGAATCCACTTTAGGGATGTAAGGGAATTTATAGGGGTTAATTCGGTATCAGCTTCCAGCAATTACAACGGAGGTGCCTACGAACTTACCAATGCCTATGGAGGTATTAATCCTTGGAATATAACCTTTAACCCCAATGATGACCACTCCCAAAGATTTGGTTATGATTATGAGGAAAGGATAAACTACGCAGGTGTTTTTGGACAATTGGAGTATTCCAAAGGTGCTTTTTCTACCTTCTTTCAAGGGTCCGCCTCTACACAATCCCATATCAGGGAGGAATTTTTGAATGCAGCCAATGAAGGGCAATCCGAAGAATCGGAAAAAGTAAACAACCCAGGATTTAACGTTAAGGCAGGTGTGGCCTATAACCTATCCGAGCAAAACGCAATATTTGCCAATGCTGGTTACTACTCGCGACAGCCATATCACAGTGATCTGTATATAGACGATAGAAATTCAAATGAATTGAATCCTTTGGCAACCGAAAATCAGAAGATTACAGGATTGGAAGGTGGATATAAGTTTATGGGCGATATTTTATCTGCCAACCTGAACGTGTATTACACTATTTGGGACAATAGGATACAATATAGTTCCGATGACACCAATAATGACAATATCGTGGACGAGTTCACTCAGACAAGTCCTTTAAAGCAGGTACATTCCGGTGTAGAATTGGAAGTGTTTGCACGGCCTGCGGACGGGTTGAATTTTCAGGGATTTGTGTCCATTGGAAATTGGGAGTATGACGGGAATGTTACCACCACCACCTCTGATGAAAACGGAAATATAATTTCTACGGGAGACCCTAGTTATATAGATGGTGTAAAAATAGGTCAGGCTGCACAGTTTACTGCAGGAATTAGTGGAGACTACGAAATATTGCCAAGACTTAAATTGGATGCCAACTGGAATCTTTATGACAATTTATACGGTTCTACACTTTTTGGGGATTCCGAATTTTCAACTGCCAACAACAGAGGTGCTATTAAATTGCCATCTTATGACACTATGGATGCCGGACTCTCTTACCGCATGTTGGTCGGAAAGGACAACAACAAATCCATTCAGTTCCGTTTAAACATTAACAATGTCTTTGATGAGGTATATTTGGAAAGTTCAAGTGATAACACACATGTTGAACCGGGAGATGATGTTTGGAACGGTGTAAATACCGATAACAGAGTTAGGTTTGGTTATGGTAGGACTTGGAACTTTAATTTGCGCTATAACTTCTAAGTATCAATAAAAGCAAAAAATGACGACCCCGCTATTAAGCGGGGTTTTTTTATTCCCAAAATTCCTTACATTTATAAATTAAAATAAAAACTATGGAAGATTACGGATTAGCACATCAATGGATTCTCGCCTTACATTCTTATTTTGCCTATGTGGTATTGGCTGTTTTATTTTTAGCCGTGGCCAATGGTATTTTGGGGTGGACAGGAAATAAGGATTTCACACTGAGAAAGGATTTTAGAATTAGCCTATTTGCGCTGATTTTATCACATCTACAACTCTTGGTGGGCCTGGTACTCTATTTTGTGTCTTCCAATGGGTTGAATGCCATTAAAACGTTGGGCATGGGTGGGTTAAACTCTGCATCCCGTTTATTGGCCGTAGAACATCCATTTATCAACATAATTGCAGTTGTCTTTATTACGGTTGGCTGGTCCAAACACAAGAAAGTTTTGGAAGGCAAAAGAAAATTTAAGACCATTACCATTTTTTATGGTTTGGGATTGATCCTTATCCTTAGCAGAATTCCCTGGGCACAATGGCTCAATTGATAAATTGTCCTTGGGGGTATTAAGGTTCTTTGGACAAATGACGGACTATTGGCCGTTGTAGCAATCCTAACAAATTAAAAATCTCAATAAATCATAAACCTAATTTATGTACCACATGAAAAATTTAGTAGTTGTTGTTCTGGCCCTTATGGCCATTCCTGCCATCTCTCAGGAAATGTCGCTGTTTAATGGTAAAGATTTATCGGGCTGGACGATCTATGGTACCGAAAAATGGTACGTGGAAGATGGACTGCTTGTTTCCGAGAGTGGACCGGACAAACAATATGGTTATTTGGCCACGGATAAATATTACGATGATTTTGAACTTACCTTGGAGTTTAAGCAGGAAGCAAATGGGAACAGTGGCGTGTTCGTGAGGTCTACTGTGGACGGCACCAAAGTTAGTGGTTGGCAGGTAGAAGTTGCACCCCCGGGCCATGATACAGGTGGTGTCTATGAGTCCTATGGCAGGGGATGGCTAATTAAACCCGATCCCGAAAAGGATAAGGTACTCAAGGAAGGGGAGTGGAATACGATGAAAATAAAGCTCTCTGGCAATAAATTAACTTCATGGCTCAATGGTACGGAAATGGTAAGCATTACCGATGATAAAATTGGTGAAGGTAAGGGATCC
>TARA_R110000765_G_scaffold1770_5_pt1 | contig 14786 bp, 18 predicted proteins | sample TARA_R110000765 | Tara Oceans TARA_R110000765 (sample SAMEA4398168) | marine metagenome | biome: Polar Biome; feature: [MES] marine water layer (ENVO:01000295) within the mesopelagic zone...; material: water (ENVO:00002006), including particulate matter (ENVO:01000060) such as...... | reverse complement strand
ATAGAAAAGCAATTAGACCAAGGCAATGCCAAGTTTGATAAAATTAACGCTCGGTTTGATGCTGTTGACAAGCGGCTGTGGCTTCTTTATCCCTTTGTGCTAGTCTCCCCTTTCTTAGAGAAATTATTCCAATGAGTATATTTAATTCTTTAATAGCACCCGTAACTGGTCTTCTTGACAAGTTTATTCCTGATGCTGATACCAAGCAGAAGATCGCGCACGAGCTGGCGACTATGGCTGAACGTCACGGTCAGGAAATAGCCCTAGCTCAGATAAAGCTAAACACCGAAGAGGCAAAGGGCAATTGGTTTCAGAGTGGATGGCGCCCTGCGACTGGCTGGGTCTGCGTAGCTGGCTTTGCCGTAAACTTTTTAATCTCGCCATTAGCGGCTGGACTTGGCGTAGATATACCCCAGGCTGACACCGCCACTATGCTGCCAGTTTTGATGGGCATGCTTGGTCTTGGTGGACTTAGAACCGTTGAGCGGATTAAAACTAAATAAGGAAGTAACCAATGCCATTAATAAGTCTTGATATTCCTGCTGGCATTTATAGGCATGGAACAGATTTAGAATCAGCAAATCGTTGGCGAGACGCGAACTTTATACGTTGGGAAAATAATGCTGTTCGCCCTATTGGTGGATGGCAGCAAAGAGAAAACATTACTGTCCCGGCGGCCCCTGTTGGCATTACTATTAATGCTCCAGCCAGAGGAGCTTTGGCGTGGGTAGATAACTCTGCAAACCCTAACCTTGCCGCTGGAACTTACGAGAAACTTTGGCATATTTCAGCAAGTGGTGTGGCGACAGATATTACTCCGGCTGGCTATGTTGCAGGAACCGAAGACTCAGATCCCAATATTGGGTTTGGTGGCTATTATTTTGGGCTTGGACTTTTTGGAACTGAGCGCCCAAGCAACAGCATTGGTGCAGAAGCTACAACCTGGTCAGTGGATACTTGGGGTGAATATCTAGTCGCTTGCGCTAATAGTGACGGAAAAATTTACGAGTGGACATTAAACCCCGCTGCACCGGCTGCTGTTATTGCTAATGCTCCTATTGGCTGTAATGCAATATTGGTTACAGAGGACAGGTTTTTGTTTGCTTTAGCTCCTGGCGGAAATCCTAGAAAAATTCAATGGTGTGACCGAGAAGACAACACCGACTGGACTCCTACCGCGCTTAACCAGGCTGGTGACATAGAGCTTCAAACTTCCGGTGAAATACAGTTAGGAGTCAATACGCGAGGCAGGGCGCTTATCTTAACAACTACTGACGCTCACGTTGCAAGTTACAGTGGACCTCCTGTTGTTTACGGATTTGAAAGAGTTGGAACTGCCTGTGGTGCCATATCTCGGCATTGCGCTGTTGCAATTGATGAGGGCGCTTATTGGATGGGTTACAACGGCTTCTTTGCCTACAATGGCTCAGCCGTAGTGGAAATGCCTTGTGACGTACATGATTACGTCTTTAAAGACATTAACCGGGCAGAGCAGTCAAAGGTTAACTGCGTAGATAACAGCCAGTACAACGAGTTGTGGTGGTTTTATCCCAGTGGCGGATCAAATGAAAATGATAGATATGTAATTTATGATTACAAGGAGAATCATTGGAATATTGGTCAATTGGCCCGCACTGCCTGCACTGATATTGGCGTGTTTACAAATCCAATCTGGTTTGCTCCAGACGGAAAAGTTTACAACCAAGAGTTTAATTTTAGCCACGGTCAAATGCTTCCATTTTTGGAAAGCGGCCCTATATCAATTGGCAATGGCAACGACATTATGAAAGTTAACGAAGTTATCCCAGATGAAAGCAACCTGGGGGATGTGACGTTGACCTTTAAGACACGGTTTTACCCTACTGACACAGAGTATTCTTACGGGCCTTACACGATGTTAAACCCTACTGGAGTGCGCTTCCAGGGGCGTCAAATTAGAATGCGCATGACTGGCGTTGAACTTATTGACTGGAAGGTCGGCACAATGAGAATAAATGCCATGCCTGGAGGTAGTCGATGAGCTTAGCTGAAAGACCACCGTCTGCGGGTAGAACCGAATACAGGCGCTGGTCTGAAAGGCTAAACGATTTCTTGGTGCGGACTAAGTCTAAGTTGGCTTTTTATGTTGCTGGAGATACAGCTCAGGAAGACGGAGTTATTCTTTGGGACCGCACCGGGTATCCTGTTGTATCCAAAGATGATCAATGGCGGCAAGTTGTCCTTGCTGATGGATATGGTGAGTTTGCATCTTCTGTAACTTTAACTGCTGCTGCTATAAACACTGGCTACAAAATGCCTTTTAACATTGCCTCTGCGGATGGTGGGTTAAGCATAAACGTCAGTGATAGCACCAGGATAGATTTTGCCGAAGCGGGCGTGTATTCAATTACGGGGCATGTTCAAATAAAAAGCAGCAGCGCCGCCAGCAAAACTATGTACTATTGGCTTGCGGTAAACGGTGTTGCCGTAAATCACTCTGAGCGTGTAACTTTACACAATAACAACGCTTATTCTCTGCTGGCCATTACAGACCAGGTAAGCCTCTCTGCTGGCGATTACATAAACCTATATTGGGCTACTGATGACACTGATTTATGGCTAGATGCGGCTGCTGCAACGTCATTTGCGCCTGCATCTGAAGCTGTTCGCATTAGTATCACCAGATCAAGACAATAAGTGGTATAATCAGGCATTATAAAAGGTGTTTGCATGAATATAGATGATGAGCTTTCTCGATGTCGGGAATGGATCGAAGCTGCCCTTGATTATTCTGGTGGCACACACGATTTTGACGACATTGTGCATGGAATACACCAACTGCGATACCAGTTTTGGCCTGCCGAAAGAGGGTGCGCCGTTACAGAAATAATCATCTTTCCAAAAAAGAAAATATTTCATGTGTTTTTGGCTGGTGGAGAGATGGATCAGATAGTAGATATGAATGATTCAGCAGCACAATTTGCAAAGGCTCAAGGATGTGATGGAATGTCCATAGCTGGCCGTAAAGGTTGGTCTAGAGTCTTAAAAAACGAAGGGTGGACTGAATCGTTCACCACACTAGCTAAGGAGCTATAAGATGAGTGGTGGAAAAGGCGGAAGCCAAACAAGCGAAGCAACAATTCCTGAGTGGGCAAAAGAGCCTACGATACGAAACCTAGCAAGGGCTGAAGCAGCTCAGCAAATTGGCTATCAACCCTATATGGGGCCAGACTTAGCAGCTTTTAATCCAACTCAGATGTCTGGCTTTCAGAATCAAATTGATGCGGCTAGTGCTTTTGGTTTAGGCAGCCCCGGCGCTCCTATGCAATCTCTAGGTCAGGCGCAAGATTTTGGCAGTGTTCAGGGCTACTCTGCATTCCCTATCTTTGAGCAAGCGCAACAAGAGCTTGCAGCACGAGATCCAGAACAGCAGGCTAGGTATGACGCTTTGTTTGGAAATGCGGTTCCTGAATATAAAGAAAAACAACGTGGTTTTAACGGCAAAGTTGGTTTAGGTGCGGAAATGGCTGCGAACAATTCAATTGTAGGGAGTTTGCTCTAATGGCCGGAACTTTAAATGGCGGAAACGTCAACCAAACGCAAGGGCAGGGTGGAACTGGCGCAAACGTCAACCAAATGGCAGAACGGTTTAATGGAATTGGAAGCTATAACCAAGCGCCAGTGCAGGGAGGAAAATTCAGCCAAGCGCCAGTGGGGGAAAAACACTTCATCCAAGCGCCAGTGCAGGGAGGAAACGTCAGCCAAGCGCCAGTGCAGGGAGGAAACGTCAGCCAAGCGCCAGCGCAGGGAGGAAACATCAACCAAATGGCCATGCAGGGCATTCAAGGCGGAATGGCAGGCACAGCAGCAGCAGGTATGTATCAGCCTATGCAGGTCCAGGCAGGACAACTTGCCGGCACAGATCTAAGCGCTTACACAAACCCATACGAGAGCCAAGTTGTTGGGCAAACTATCTCTGACATGGATCGAGCGCGTCAGCAAGAGCAGATGCTAAGTGGCGCCAAGATGGGTCAAGCTGGTGCTTTTGGCGGATCTCGTCATGGCATTGCCGAAGCCGAAACAAACAGAAACTTTTATGATCGTCTTGGCTCTACAGTTGGCGGATTGCGTCAGGCAGGCTTTCAGAACGCTCAGAACATGGCCCAGCAAGACATTTCTGGACGCATGCAAGCTGACCTAGCTAATCAAGGTGCAGGGCAGCAGCAGGCTAACAGAGGTCTTCAAGCAGCCAATCAATTTGCTAACATCGGCAACTTAGGCTTTGGCATGGGTCGTGAAGTCAACCAAGACCTTATGAACCAGGGCAATATCGAGCAGCTAATGCAGCAGCAGTTGATTGACGCGGCTAAACAGCAGTTCTCTGGCTACACTGGAGCCCCAGCAGACACTATCGGTTATGTGTCTCAGGCTCTAGGTTCTTCGACTATTCCTCAGTCTCAAACTACGACCAAAGAGCCAGGCTTGTTTGATTACCTGTCTATGGGAACTCAAGTAGCTGGAGCGGTGGGTATGTCTGACATGCGCCTTAAAACAAACATAGAGCGCGTTGGCGAGCTTCCTAATGGTCTAGGCTTATATACTTGGGAATGGACCGAGGACGCCAAAGATAAGGGTCTAAGCAACAGCATGACTCTGGGTGCAATTGCTCAAGAAGTAGAAGCATTTGATCCTTCGCTGACTGTTAAGACGCCGTCTGGCTACTTGGCTGTAAACTATCAAGAATTGTACAGAGGTTTATAAAATGTTTGGTGCAGAATACGACAAAGAAGAAATGATGCGCAAAATGGCTGAAAGCGCAAAAATGTATGACCCGTCTGCAATGATGGGCATGACTGCTGCTCCAGGCGGAATTGACAACATCAAGGCAACTATTGAAACCACTCAAGCTCCTGCGGGGGATCTAATTGGTCTAACCCCAGGGGCGGGCGTTGATAATGTCGCTGCTACTATTGCAGATATTGGAAACTCCCCTGATCTTGACCCAGCAATGATAGAAGCCTCAAAAGGAGCTGCGGGTGGAATGTCGCTAGATATAGGCAAGCTTGCATCAAGCATGGCAGCTACGCCTATGATGCAATTTGACGCTCCGCCTCTCCCTCAATCAGCTCCTATGGGCTATACGCCAATGCAAGGCGATAGAACACAGGCTTTGGGTAGCGCGGCTGACAATATGGGCTTAATGGAATTGATTAAAAGAGCCCAGCAAATGGGCAACATGTGAGGGTTGTTTGATGGCTGGAATACTTGATAGCTTAATTGACAGAGAAAGACAAAAACGTGCTGATGAGGCGATGCTTCAGCAGTCCTCTCCTATGCCTGTAACCTCTCAAGATGTTCCGGGGATACTCAGCAACGCTAATGCTATGGGGCAAATGGGCCAGGATGTAATGTCGCAGCCACAGATGTCTCCTTTAATCCCTGCAAGCCAGCAGCCCCAAAGAGCGCCAGAAGCACCAAAGCCTCCGGGATTTTTGTCTCGCCTTGGGACTTCTTTAAAAGACCCTACAACCCTTGCTGGTTTGTCTGCTGCTTTTAACTCGATGACGCTGAATCCCAACCAGGCTCTTCAGCAACGCGCTAGTGACATGATGGCGGTAAGATCAGCTACTAAACAATCTAACAAAACTGTTGAGATGCTGCGAAAATCTGGTGATCCGGCGGCTGCTAAAGTGGCGGATATGATAGAGGCAAACCCAACTAACGCAAGCGCTATCTATCAAGCATATGTGACATCTAAGTTGCGAACTCCCAAAGATACCTTTGTGACAATGACAGGCGCTCAACTTGCAGAAAAGGGAAAGGAAGGCTTTATTCCTGAAAGTTTGTACTCAGTAAATACTGTGAGCGGAGAGATTAAGCCGATTGCAGGGCAGAAGGGCGCTGAAACCTTTGGTACTACTGTGCGAACCTATACTGAAGGGGACAACGTAGTACCCTATGTAGTGTCTAATTACGGAAATATAAAGCCAGTTGCGTTGCCAGAAGGTGCACAGGTCTCAGCAGGCTTAACCGAAGTGGATATGGGAACCTCAACTGGGTTGATGAATGATCAGGGCGTTATTGTAGGCAGTATTCCTAAAAATGTTGGTGCAGTGGCAAGCGAGCAAAAGTTTGGGGCTGTAGAAATCATCAACACCATTGATGATGAGCGAAGCGCTCAGAAGACTGTTGATGTGCTAGGAAATCAATTTGACGCTATAAATCGCATTTTAAATGATCCAGAAAGCCTTGCCGCAGTTAAAGCCTACGTTGGGCCAATACAGGGCAGGTTGCCTGCTGTCACACCTACTCAGGCGCTTGGTGAATCCCTTGCCAAAAATGTATCTGCAAAATCGTTTTTGCGAGCATTTGAGCAGTTGAAAGGGGGTGGACAGATTACTGAAAGAGAAGGCGCGGCTGCTCAAGCGGCAATTGACCGATTATCGGCCTTTACGTTAAGTGACGATGATTATGTTGCAGCTATGAAAGAAGCGAGAGATGAGCTCAGAGTTTTAGTGGATAAAGCCGAGGCTAAGAAATACGCAGCATCTCAAGCCCTTAGTGCAATGCGCAACGGATCTACACAAGTAACAGAAAGGGTTGTTGACTAATGGCATATGAGTACGATGTAATTCTTAATGGCGAGACAGTTACCGTTCCCTCTGACGCTAGGCTTTCAGATCAAGATGCTTACCTGAAGGCGCTGGAGGTTCAGCGATCTAGCCAACCAGTACCAACAGTCACCCCCAATTCTGAGATAGAGCCAGAAAGAACTTGGCCACAAGCCTTGATGTCAGGAGTGGCTAACGCTCCAGGGTCTGTTTATAACCTTGGAGAAGGTTTGGTACAGGCCGTGGCAAGCCCAATAGATACCCTTACTACGCTGCAAAAATTAAGTCGCGGGATAGTTCAGAGGGTAATGCCTGACAGCGTAGTAGACGCTCTTGGAAGGGATAAGCGAGGTGATGAGGTGTATGACGCAATAGCACAGCATTATGTTCGACAATACGGTAGTGAAGAAGGATTTAAGAACGCTGTAGCTGAAGATCCTGCCTCAATACTGGCTGATGCGTCAACACTACTTACTGGAGGGGGGTCGATTGCATCAAAGGTTCCCACATTGTCTAAAGTTGGAGAAAAAATGTCTAGTGTAGGGGCGGCAATTGAGCCCCTATCAGCTACCACTAGAGCAATCGCCCCTGTGGTATCTAGCGCTGTTACAGGACTTTCTGGCGGGCTTACTGGCGTTGGGCCTGAACCGATTAAGCAGGCGTTTAGAGCAGGGCAGGAAGGAGGTGATGCGAGCGCTTTGTTTACATCTTCTATGCGCGGCACAGCCAACCCTACCGATATTGTTGACACGGCTCGCGCAGCTCTGGCAAGCATTCGAGCTCAAGCGTCACAAACCTACAGACAAAACATGGCAGGCGTATCGAAAGACAAAACAGTGCTTAGTTTTGATGACACAGTTAATTCGCTCGGCGATTCGTTTAACAAGTTTGCTGCATACAAGGGGCAAATTAAAAACGAGTCTGTAGCAAAAGCCTTGCAGTCTGTAGACGATAAGGTCCAACAGTGGAGACAGCTTGACCCAGAGCAATTTCACACGCCAGAAGGGTTGGATCAACTCAAGCAATCTGTTGGTGAAATTCTAGATGGGCTACCAGTCGAAAACAGGACCGCCTATGCCGCTGTCAAGCAGGTATATGACTCTATTAAAAATTCTGTAGCTCAGCAGGCTCCTGACTATGCCAAAGCTATGGATAATTACTCAAAGTCTGCGGATTTATTAAGAGAAATGGAAAGGGCGCTGAGCCTGGGAAATAAAGCCTCTGCTGACACGGCCTTACGAAAGCTAACGTCTTTAATGCGCAACAACGTAAACACTAACTATGGAGAGCGCTTGCGCCTTGGGCAGATTCTTGACGAGGCATCTGGAGGACAAATAATGCCTGCTATTGCCGGGCAAACAATGTCTACAGTAATGCCGAGGGGATTGCAGTCTGCTACTCAGCCAGCGATAACCTCCAGCATGGCGCTTACAGGGCAGCTTCCTCAAGCAGTGTTGATGGGAGCGGCATCTTCTCCCAGGGTGGCTGGCGAGGTTTCACACGCTTTAGGCAAGGCAATGGGAGGGCTTCAGCAGTTTGGAGGCAATAAAGCCGCACAAATCACGGCTCCATATCGAACTCCAGAAGTGTATAATGCACTGTATCAGGCAGGACTACTTAAAGATAAAGAACAGGGGCTACAATAAATGGAACTAAAACCATTAGAGAAAGATGAGATCCAAAACATTGCTCGAAGCGCTATTGAGGACTGTGTTGATTTTGTAGAGTCTGAGATTGCTTTTAGCCGATTGAAGTCGCAACGCTATTACGAGGGTAACGTAGACATTGGCCAAGAAGAGGGTCGGTCCAGCGTTGTATCTACAAAAGTGCGTGATGCAATTCGAGCGATTAAGCCCAGTCTGATGCGAGTATTCCTGCAAACTGACCGCGCTGTCGAGTATATCCCTGAGAAGCCCCAGGATGTCCCATTTGCCGAGCAAGCTACCAAGTACGTCAACTACAAGTTTAACGAGTTAAATGGCTACAGAGTGCTGTATGACGCCATACACGATGCCCTATTGAAGAAGAACGGTATAGTTAAGTCTTACTGGGATACGTCAGAAGAAGCGGAGACGTACACCTTTGATAACCTGAACGACATGGAATTTACTGCTATTGTAAATGACGAGGGTGTTGAAGTTATAGAGCATACTACGCGCATTGAAATTGAGCTGGATCAGATGGGGCTTGAGGTTGAGTCTCCACGGCACGATTTAAAGATTATGCGTACCAAGGAGATGGGCAGCCTAAAGCTTGAAAGCGTCCCGCCAGAAGAGTTTTTTGTTGATTCAAATGCTAAATCGCTGGAAGACGCTTACGCTGTATGCCACAGAACAGACATGCGCGTTGGCGACTTGGTTGAGATGGGCTTTGACTTTGATGAAGTAGCAGAGCTTGGAGATTCCTCGCAATCTTCTACCTTCTCTGATATGGAAGAGTTTGAGCGTACAGGTTACATGGACAACTACAACGACAACGATGACGCTGACCCTAGCATGCGCCTGGTTATGATTACCGAGTGCTACATGAAGATGGACGTTGACGGTACTGGCATTCCCCAAATGTACAAGCTGACTATGGGTGGAGATAATTACCACATGCTCGGCATGGAGCTTTGGGGCCATTTGCCATTTGCAGTCTTTGAGGTCGATCCTGAGCCGCACACGTTCTATGGTAACTCTGTTGCAGACTTGATACTTAACGACCAGGACAGTGCCACAGCATTGCTTAGAGGCGTACTTGATAACATTGCCCTCACTAACAACCCTCGTACAGAAGTTATTGATGGTCAAGTTAACATTGACGACCTGCTGAATAACGAAATTGGCGGTATCATCCGTACTAAGCAGGCTGGTGCAATTACTCCACAGACAATTCCTTTTGTCGCAGGGCAAACTTTAACTGCTATTCAATATTACGATCAAGAGATACAAAACAAAGTCGGAATATCAAAGGCCAGTATGGGTCTAGACCCTGACGTACTTCAGGCAAGCACAGCAACAGCTATTATGGCCGCCAGGCAGGGTGGAGATGATCAAATTGAGATCATGGCCAGAAACCTTGCAGAAGGCGGAATGACTCAGTTGTTTAGATTGATGCTTAAACTTGTTGTTGAGAACTGTGACGAAGCCACAATTATGCGCGTTACTGGCGGCCAATATGAGCCTATAGATCCCAGGTCGTGGGACAAGGCTATGGACGTTAGAATTAATGTCGGTCTTGGATCAGGTAAAGATGGCGAGAAAATGGCTGCTTTACAGCAGGCACTGCAAGTTCAAATGCAGGTATTCCAAACGTATGGTATAGGAAACGGTTTGGTTGGAATGACGCAAATAAGAAACACTTTGGCCGATATGCTGGCCATGAATGGTCTGACCAATGCCGAGCGATACTTTATGCCTATGGATATGCAGATTGAACAGCAGGTTCAACAGCAGCAACAACAGCAGCAACAAGGTCAGAAGCAACTTACGCAGCCAGAAGCATTTGTTCAGGCGGAGCAGATTAAAGCTCAGTCTAAGGCGACTACTGATATGGCTAGGTTGCAAATTGACGCACAAAAAGCTATTGCCAATGATGACCGAGAGCGCGACCAGATGGATCAAGACTTACTGGTTGATGCGGCTGAGATACTAGGTAAGTACGGCACAGCAGTAGACACTGCAAGAATTAAAGCTGAGCAAGCTGCGCCTAGATACCCAGACAGCACTCCGGTTCAAGCTGTAACCGGCGGTCGATTTTGAATATAAAAGATAAGGCTGCATTAGCCAGAAATTTAAGTCGAGATGAAACCTTTCAGGAAATCTTGCAAATTATTCGGGATAGGCAGTCCGCTGTCTTCCTGAACAGCCAGTCTCAAATAGAGACTATTAAGGGCGCTCATGATATAATCAGGGCGCTTAATTTGATTGAAGATCAATTCCAAACTGTATTTACAGACGAGGCGATCTACGACAAAAAGCAGAAGGAAACAGCACCGTGGAAACGACTGAAACTTTAGGCAGTACAGACGGCTCTATTGAGGGAGCCATTGCGTCAATGCTACAACCACAAGAGGAGGCCAATTCCGAATCGGAAGCGCTTCAAGATGAGACAGAAATTGAGTCTGAGCTTGAGCCCGCTACTCCAGATGAGGAAGAGGAAGATTCTGAGGATGTTGACAGCGAGCAACCTGATGATGATGACGATGAAGAGTCGGAAGAATCAGATGAGGAAGATGGAACGTCCGATGAGGATGACGAAGACACTGAAATAGCCGAAGACAAACAAGAGCAACAGTCATTCACCGTCAAAGTTGATGGCAAGAATACAGTTGTTACCCTTGATGAATTGAAGCAAGGATACAGTGGGCAAAAGTACATCCAAAAGGGAATGCAGGAAGCCTCTGAAGCCAAGAAAATGGCTGAGCAGGTCTATAGCGCCCTGTTGCATGAGCGACAGCAAATTGCACAAGTATACGAACAGGCAAAGAACGGGCAGTTAGCTACTGCGCCAATTGAGCCAGGAAGAGAGTTGTTTGAGACAGATCCAATCGGTTATATGGATGCAAAACTGAAATATGACGAAGCGCTAGGTTCTTATCAGAATCAAATGCATCAGATGGAAGCTGTTAACCAACAACAAACTCAAGCGACTCAAGCGGCCCAGAAAGCTTACTTGCAGCATGAATTGGCCAATCTCCAAAAGGCGATGCCAGAATTTGCTGACCAAACCAAAGCTCAAGCATTACGAGAGCAATTGGTTACCGTGGGTGAATCTGTTTATGGATACGCTGCCGATGAAATTTCTCAGGTTATGGATCACAGAGCCATTAGGGTATTAAGTGACGCTATGAAATATCAAGAGTTATTAAAAGGCAAGAAGGCTGCTGAAGAAAAAGCTGACCCGGCAAAGCGCAGAAAGCGCCCCGTTAAGTCTGGATCGAAGCAAACCGGAAGCAACAATGCTAAGCGCAAAAAGGCAAAGCAAACTTTATCCCGCACTGGCTCCGTACAGGACGCCATAGCTTTATTAATTGATTAAGGAATTTTAAAATGGCACAGCCTACTAATACTTTTGACACATATGACTCGGTCGGTATCCGTGAAGACCTAAGCGACATCATCTACTCCGTAACTCCTGATGATACCCCGTTTTATACCGCTTGTAAGAAAACCAAAGCAACTAACACTCTGCACGAATGGCAGACTGATTCCTTGCGCAACTCCGCTGTCAATGCCCACGTTGAGGGCGGCGATACTACTGCTGATGTTGTATCTCCAACTGTTCGCCTGGGTAACTACACGCAAATCTTCAAGAACGCTGTTACTATTGCTGACACTGAAGATGGCGTACTAAAAGCAGGCCGTAAGCAGGAAATGGCTTACCAAATGCTGAAAGAAGCACGCCAACAGAAGCTCGATATTGAAAAAGCTCTGTTTGAAAACCAGGCTCGCGTTTCTGGCTCCGCTACTGTTGCCCGTAAACTTGCCGGTCTTGGCGCTTGGTTGGCAACTAACTCAAGCAAAGGCACTGGTGGTGCTGACCCCGTTCAAAACGCAAGTAACCCAGCAGGATCAACTACTCGTACTGACGGTACTCAGCGCGTATTTGACCAGACTAAGTTTGATGCTGTGATGGAATCAATTTGGACTAACGGTGGCGATCCTGATCGTGTTTATCTGTCTCCTTTCCAAATGAACAAAGCTCTTGGCTTTACTGGTAACAACAACCAGCGATCTACTGTTCAAGCTGGCGATGCTAAAGTTGTTAAGTCTTTGGACGTTTATGTTACTCCTTGGGGTACTGTAGAGTTCATGCCTAGCCGTGAGAACCGTTCGCGTGATGTTTACATCCTTCAGAACGATATGTTCTGTGCTGCTATCCTGCGTCCAACCAAGAGCGTTGCATTGGCCAAGACTGGCGATTCAACTAAGCGTCAGATTCTTACTGAGCTTACTCTTGTATCTAAGAACGAAGCTGCAAGTGGTATCGTAGCTGACTTAACTGTTAGCTAAATTTGTAATAAGTGGTAACATTAAGGGGGGCTTCGGCCCTCCTTTTTTTATGGAGATTACGATGGACGACAAGTTTAAAGAAAAAGTTCACTATCACAGTGATGGCAATAAATTTACCATTCAACGGCAGTATGACGTTAACCCGATTCTAGAGCAGAACAAGATCATTCGAGACTCTGGCGCAGGCGTTACTGGCGAGAACAGGCTGGTAGGGCGCATTCCTATGTTTATGGTTACCGAATGGATGAAAGAAGCAGGCGTTGCCCTGGATGACAATGATGCGAGAAAAGACATTATTCGCAAAAAGATGATGTCTGGCGACTTTGATAAATTTCGAGTGTGGGATGGAAAATTCTAATGACCGAAGAAACCTTAAAGTATTTTAAGCTATCGGACTTTGATTGCCAGCAAACTGGTGAAAACGAAATGGATATGGGGTTTTTGTGCAAATTAGACAGCTTGCGAGAAGCTTGCGGGTTTCCTTTTATAGTCACTAGCGGTTATAGGTCGCCAGATCACTCCCTGGAGCGCTCTAAGCCAAATGGTGGAGGAAGTCATACCAAAGGTATAGCTGCTGATATAAGGGCTCTAAACGGCTCTCAGCGCTACGATATACAGCGTCACGCATATGCCCTTGGGTTTACTGGAATTGGCGTACATAAATCGTTTATTCATTTGGACATTAGGGACACTACTCCCGTATCCTGGCTTTATTAACAGGCAAAAAAAGACCCTGCGTTAACAGGGCCAAAGGGGAATAACAATCAACTGGCGCTAGGCAACCGTAGGCCGCCCAAGCCTAACCATGTGAATGAGGCATGGTTATGTGCAAAATTGCACGACTACTATTCTACATCAAACATTGGATTTAGCAACAACAATTGCTCTTCGTCTAAGGGTTTATTTAACTCCGCAATGACATCCTGGACCTCAATCCCTATAGAATTAATTTCTTGTATTGCTTCGCATGGCTTAGCTAACCCGGAAACAATAGATTGGACAATATTGTAGATTCTTTGTTTTGCGTCAATTAATCCGTAATGTTGGGTCAAATCTATTAGCTGCCCAATATCGTATTTTTCGTATTTTGACTCAATAGTTAAATTCATAATAATCGGCTCTCTTCAATTTTCATCTGGCTTTTCATAGACTCAAGCAATTCTCGATAATCTGCTGCGTAAAGCTTTTTTAATTTGCGCTTGTCTCGATGCATGTTTTCAACAAATTCTTTGCCATAGTAATCAATCATCCAGAGCGTGTACTGACCCTCAGCGCTGCCTCTAGACATACCAAAAATGTTACAACCTACACACTGCGGATGAACATTTTCTTCTTCAAGAGCCCAATAGGATGAACTACCTTTGGCAATGTAATGCCCTCCCTGCGCATCTTTCCAATGAAGGTAAGCGTTGCATGACACGCAGTTTACCATTCCATCATCATTGGCCGCTTTCATCCTTACAAGGCGTTGTATGGCCTCTAAGCACTGCGCTCTTAATGTTTTTTTAGCCATGTTTCTTTGCCTTTTCAGGGTAATCAAGTATCGCTGGAAATGGCTCATTAACTTGCCCATTTGTTAAATCAACTAATTTCCTGTTTATAATATCATAAATACTAGAAACTTTGTCTTTTGGGCATTTTCTGGTTGAATCTCCAGTACCAGGGGCAACCGCTTCCTGGACTGAAAGCCACATTTTGGAAACTAAATCCTTAGTCCATTCTACCTCAATGCCTGTTTTAAACATTGGAGAGCTAATGTAACAAGGGATTTCAATTCTGTTTAAACCCTCCGCTACATGGCCAAAGTATTTCCACATTGCAGAATTTTGGTTGTTAGACCTAGTCCTGCCCGTTGCCCAAGAATACGTTACCCATCCACTTGATGCGTGAAGTTCTGCTACTCTAGCCATAAACGTGCCAAGGGATTTGTCGCTGTTTACCGTAACTCGCTCGCCCATTATAATTTCACCTTTAACCATTTGTTTGACAAAATTTCAGAAAGTGTTTCACACCTATTGATCTTGAGTGCTCGCTCTTGATCAGTTTTATTGACTTGTTTTGGCTTAGCAAATGCCCTTTCTTGAGCTGTCCTTAACGTATGACGAGTAACCACCCATTTAGATCCATCTTTTTTATCAAGGTTTTCAGACCTTAACCTGGTTCTTAACGATTCCGTCTGAATGCCTGTTGCAGCGGATAG
>TARA_R110000765_G_scaffold139653_2_pt1 | contig 14829 bp, 23 predicted proteins | sample TARA_R110000765 | Tara Oceans TARA_R110000765 (sample SAMEA4398168) | marine metagenome | biome: Polar Biome; feature: [MES] marine water layer (ENVO:01000295) within the mesopelagic zone...; material: water (ENVO:00002006), including particulate matter (ENVO:01000060) such... | reverse complement strand
TAAGACAAAGATGCTAATTAACCACCTGGGCATATCGATTCGCATGGTACACCATCCTTGTCACGATCTAGTCGTTTATTACCACACTTTAATGCCTGCTTAGCTTGCTCACAATTAGCCATCTGGCCACAAGTACTAGGTAGGCCCTTACATTGCGAACCGCCAGCACCTTTGGCAAATAGTGGGTGATCGACTTCGACAGACTCTTTCAAAACTGTATTACTTTGGAACGGATTATCTACTGTCTTAATTGCAGCATGAGATGAAAGTGCGAAGATAGATAGCGCAGTGGCTAGTACTATTTTTTTCAAGCGTGAATTCCTTTTCTGTGAATTATACTAATTCTTATTAGTTTATCGTGATAATAACGAAAAAATGTTCATTAAATTTAACTGATTAGTAAGATTTTAGCAATATTAATAAGCACCTATAATTTGCGATAACCTCTTAAGTATAGTTGCATAAATGCTAATTATAGGAATTTTCGTAAAATCCAGGATAGTATTTGAAATGCGAACCTATGAAATTAATGCAGTAGAATGAAAGGCTTTTTGTTTAATATGATCGGCTGGCAAGAACATGTCAGTCGGTTGTTAGTTTGGATATCTCAAGCTTGTTCTGATCACCGTGCAGCCAACGACCATATCGCTTAATAAGCATCTGCAAGCTATGGCCCAATTGGTTGGCGACAAATACGGGATTCACGTCTGACATGAGTAGCATTGTGGCATAGGTGTGTCTGGCATTATATGCTGGGCGATGTCTCACCCTCGTAGACTTCATTGCTTCAATCAAGCGCATACGGGCAGGCTTTTCATTGTAGAAAGGCTCATTCGTTTCTGGACATATCATCACATAGTCTTCACTCAGCTTCATAGCGTCCAGTGTTTCAAATGCACGCTTCGAACGGTCATTCAAATATACTTCACGCGCTGTATGAGTTTTGGTGACTTGCTTCTCAACACCACGCACACGGCTTTTATTAATGATCACTGAGCCGTTAAACCAGTCGATATCTTTCCATCTTAGAGCGTTCAGCTCACTTGGTCGACATCCAGTCCAAAACGCTACTTCAAAATACCAATAATAAAAATGGTCCTTATCTGCCAAGTTCTTATCCAACCAATTTAGTAAGGCATTCATTTCAGCGCGGGTAAATGGGTCGGGTAGTCCTGACTGTACCTTTTTATTCTTAATCATGGCCATGGGGTTTTCTGCAGGCGTGATTAATCGAAGCTCAATGGCTTTTTCAAAGACACCGCGCAGTGGTACTAGGCAATTATTAAAGGTCTTGTCAGACTTGAAGTTAATGTCAGAGATGATGTCACGTATTAGATCAGACGTTATTTCGTGAATCGGTATCAGTGCCATTTCAGGCATCCAGTGCTTATTCAATGCACTCACGTAGTCTTTTTTAGAGTCAGTATTGGCTTCACAGTGCTTCAGATACTTTTGGGCGATTTCTTGGAATAGGGCGCCATCACCAACGATAACGCTATCATCATTAATCATTTCGCCTTTAGCGCTGGCGAGGTCTGCCTCTGTGAGCACACCCCACTCAGCCTTTGTGATTAGGTCACGTCTAATTTTAGCAGCTGCCTTGATGCCTTCCGCAGTGACTGGGTGTGGGAGCGTGACGTGATAGGACTTACCGTCTCTGCTAAAGTAGATCTGAATGCGTCCCGATCTAAGCCGCACGCCTTGCGGTAACGTATGTCTGCTTGCTGTGTCATCCACTTGTTATATCCTCTTATTGAGTAATATATATTATTACTTTCTCGCGTCCAAACAACGTTTTCTGGCCAGTGTTGCTTACGGTGAGGCAGTTTCTGCTCAGCAATGCCTGTTAATTTAGAGAACTGCTTGGCGTCCACCCAATCAAGGGGCGTTAGGCCCATTTGATGGAGTAGCTTTAAAATATCTTTATCCATAATTATCTCCGTCCTTCGAAATGCTTCTGACAATCAACGCACCGTTTGACACCACCAATAGCACGTCTCTTGCTTGGGATTTCTTCACCGCAGTCCTGGCATTCATCCAGCGATTCAGTATCAAATGTTGGTAGTACACGCAGCCGAGCTTGCATTTCAGCGTCTATGCGCTCACTAGCTAAGTCGATATCATCAGCCATCTTAATTACTCTCCACGTTGCTGCCACAGATAGGGCAGGTCTTTGCTGGCATGTCTAGGTTTAAATCAATAGCCAATAACTCAGCGGCTAAGGCTTCCATTTCTTGCGGGGATTTATAGTCTGGCATGTGTATCCCTAAAACGTATCGGTGATGAAGTTGCGAATACCAAGCATTTCAGCATTTTGCTTTAGATTGGTGGTTTCGATGTAAGGGCGATTTAACCTATACTTACTGCATTCAATGTAGGCAGTGGCGGCTTCATGCGTGAAGCAAGCAGTAACGAATTTTGGTACAAGCATTACTGTCAGCTTGATGTACTCATCATCATTAACTTTTACCTCGTTAGCTCCGTCAGCAATCTCTTCTAGTGCAGTGAATCGGTCTTCCCAATCCTCGTAAGTGTCACCCTCACCGTCGTCAAGCAGCCAAATATCTTCGGTTTTATAAAAACTGCTGAAACGACCTTCTTCATTGGCGCATACAAGGTCAATCTCATATACGCAAAACAACTGCCGATAAGAGCTAACATCATTAAGGCGTTTAAGCTCGGTTGCTGTCTCAGTTAAATTAACTAGGCTCATCACTCTCTCCCGTAAGCATTAGAAATAAACAGATTGGCATGACTCGCTGTCTTGGCTTGCTCAGATGCCTCGTATACTTCATCGTCAAACCCATTCATAGGGTCTGTGACGTAGTTGTCATCGTCTTGCGCTAGATACGCCTTATGTTCGGCAATCATCGCGTCTTGCCCTGCTTCCTGACGCTCAAAAGCCTGATTGATATACTGCACGCCAGCCGTTGCTGCTGTCATACCAAGAACCAGTAATGAGATAACGCCAATGCTGGCTAGAAAGTCTTTGATTGAGTTCATAACGGTTACTCTGTGTCGATGTGATAAATACTAATTTAGTATAATACTAAATAAAACGCAAGTATAAATTTAGTTTAAAGATAAATATTATAATTCGTATTAGACTAAATAATGCTTGCGACACAAATTGCAGACATAAAAAAACCGCCAAGATTGGCGGTTTTTGTAGTATTTAGAGTTTAGAGCTGTATAAAAGTATAACGTACTCTTCCAAACAGATTGAACTGTCCAAACGTATCTCTCGTTATTACCTGGTCAGGATAGGTTTCCTTGTCCATATTGTCAGACTTTAAGATGACAGTACCATTTAGGTTTTTAATGGTTCTCTTGCACATCATCTCGCCATCAGCGTTAAACACATAAACTTTGTTGTTTGCGAAGTTGTCAAACTCTCTTTCATTGGTGTTCACTAGCATTAGCGTGCCATGCGGGATCGTATAACCCATACTGTCACTACAAGCATGCATAAGTACAAGGCCTTCGCCATCAATGGGCAGATTGTTGTCACGTAAAAACTCTACAGTGAAGAGTTGCGTATGTGCTGTTGGGTAATCCTCATTGGCATAGCCATTACCGCAGCTGGCCTTTATGTCCAGATATTTGATTTGCACTAATGGATAAGCTGATTTAGCTCCCACAGATATGTGATCAGCAATTAAATCAGAGGCCGTTTCAGGGGTTTCTGATTTTTTATTATGTTCCAAGGTGTCCATCCACCCACGTTGCAAGCCCATAGCTGTTTCTATATCTCTTGCAAACTCGCTGCCCATACTAATACTGTCGCCGTTACTTTTCACACCTTTTTTAATTTGACTTATATATGACGCTGGCTTGTCTACTGCTTCAGCAAAGTCTGACTGAGTCCTAAAATTAGCAATAAGACTCATCATGTTTTCTCGTCTTATGCTTCCAATGTCCACGTTATAACTCCTGCTAGTGTTTTTTAGTATTTAACTAAATAATAGACTCAATGTAAATGAGTGCTAAACATAATTTGCAAAGCTTATAATTTAGTTATAAACTAATGATAAAATATAGCTTGAGACTAAATTATGGCTGATTTCAACAAGAAAGAGCGTCGACGTCCTGTCGTAGTTTCTTTAAAACAGAAGCTAAATAGTATGCCAAAGCAAGACCGTAAAGAGTTTGCTGAGAGATGCGGTACTTCTTTCGGTAACTTACTACAAATTGCTTACGGATGGGGTGGTTGCTCTATTTCCCTTGCTCAATCGATTGTTGCTGCTTGTGATAAATCGGTTGAACTGGACGATCTGATTCCAGAGCTTAAAAAGTCCGCTTCTTAAGTAAATACTACAACCAACCCTTAATCAATAACACGTTTTTATAAATAGGTAGGACTCGATGGACGTAATAGACGCAGCACACAAAACAGTACATAACCCAAAGCATGGTGGTTCTATTGCATTGGCAGCACGCATGGGTATGTCGAGCACTGTACTTAACAACAAGGTCAATCCAACCACGCCTACGCATCATCTACGCTTAGATGAAGCGTTAACCATCATGGAATACACAGGCGACACTAGCATCATTCAAGCTATGGCCCATCGTCTTGGCGGTGTGTTCTGTACGGTTGAAGGTGAGGCGACGCAGGCAAGCATACTTATGACAGCACTATCTACATCTGCATGCCAGGGTGACGTTATGTCTGAGATGCACAAGGCGCTAGAAGACGGTCGCATTGATTGCAATGAACGTGATGCGCTACAAACCAAAATTCAAGACACGATGAAGATGCTACGCACACTCAGCGTCCAAATCACAAATCATTGTGAGGGTAATCATGCATAAGATTGATCAGTGTAAAGCTAGCCAGCTAAGAACAGCTTTAGTTGTGACAGGTAATAATGCAGACATCAAACGTGAGTTTGAACGTATCGAACGTGCTTGCCAGCACAAACAAGGGTGGGAGCTTAAACACAAAGCAGACGCCCAAACAAAAACCCCATCAGTTGGAGCTGATGGGGTTTAGGCGTTTCTTTAATACTTAAAACTCGATGAAGGAAATATTACTATGAATATTCAGACTTTGCAAACAAATAATCAAACAATGAGCAGTCGAGAAATCGCAGAGCTTTGCGACAAGAACCATTTTCACGTCAAGCGCGATATCGAAACGATGTGCCAACAAATCGAAATAGATGTATCCAAATTTGGTGGTATCTATTTCGATGCATCAAACCGCCAACAGACTGAGTACCTGCTCGATAGAGATTTAACCATTACTTTGGTATCAGGTTATAACGCAAAGCTACGCTACCGCATTGTAAAGCGCTGGCAAGAACTAGAAGCGCAAGCAAGTGCACCAGTTATTCCACAAACCTTGTCACAGGCGCTACGATTAGCTGCTGATCAAGCTGATTTAATCGATAAGCAGAATGAGCGCTTAGCGCTTACTGAGCCTAAAGCTGCAGCATTGGATGTTATCGACTGCGCTATGGGCAGTCTAAACGTTCGAGATACTGCCAAGGCGCTAGGTATTCCACAAAACAAGTTTGTTAATTGGTGCCTAGGTCATGATTGGATGTACCGCGACAAGCGCAACAAGCTAAAGATGAGTAGTATCCGCATGAAGCAAGGCTTTATGGAAGAGCGGGCAGTGACGTATCAAGGCAACAGCAACGATCGAGTCGCAACCACTCAGCCGCTATTCACGCCAAAGGGCCTTACGCACCTTGCTAAGACTTTTGCCATCGTTCATGAGGTGGCCTAATGTATTTCGTTAATCACAACTTTACTGACCACGACTTTGAAACCAAGCATTTGAACCGTATCGAGAAAACCATCTATCTTGATTTGCGTTCTATCTACTTATCAACTGAAAAGCCTATCGATGGCAGTGATATGGACCTTCTGCAGCGCCGTCTATCTGTCACTGACGACGCTGAACAGCAAGCGCTAGCATTCGTACTAAAAGACAAATTCACCAAGGCTGGCAAGCTATTCAAGCATCCAGTATGGGACAAGATAATCAAAGATTATAAGTTTCAGCAGATCTCTATTGCACTTGGTGATATGACTAAGCGACTTAGAGCAGCTGGCGTAACTGTCGAAGCGAATGCTGGCATGTCAGCTATTAGAGAGCTATACATTCAACGCTTTGGTGGCGACAAGCTAACACGAATCACGAATAACGCTAATGTCATGACGAATGAAGCGAATGTGAAAGCGAATAAGGCGAATGTCATGACGAATGATGGCGAATACAAGCTAACTTCTAATGACGAACGTAAATTTATGGTTGATAGCTTAAAAGGTGTTGGCGAATCAGTCACGCTAAAGACTTCTATAGCAACGCTTAGAGAGCTTTATACCAAGCGCTTTAATAGTGATAGCAAAACAGATGCTACTAACGCTATCCATCAAGCGAATGGCATGACGAACACTAACGCCAATCCAATGACGAATGCAGCGAATGCAATCACGAATGAAATTAACGCGGAAAATGACACCATAACTACGAACCATGAACCAGAAACCAATAACCAGAAACCAGTTAGTGAGGACGCACACACAAACACAGGCGAGGTGATTGTGGATAAGTTTAACCATGGTTCTGTGGATAACTCTACTGATGACAATCAACCATCAGACAGCCAACCAGTACCAGTTGAACCAGTAGCATCTCAGTCATCAGCCAACCAGCCAGCAACCAAAGCTGACCAGATACGTGACCAACGTGCTGATGATATTGAGAATTGGGAAGCACCAACCATTGATGAAATGCGCGGTGAGTTATTCAAAGCAGGCAAGATGATACAGCTGACCGATGATCAGTATCAGTTTGAAATCTCAGCATTCAAAGGTCATTACGCTGAGCAAGCGCTCAAAGGCAATCCACTGATCACAGAGTCTTATCGCAAAGTAAAGCTAATCAAATGGATGATGCGTGAAGCAAACAACCAAAAAGCCGATCAAGCACGTCAGGAAAAAGCTAAGGGCCGTTTCTCTACAGATAACGAGGATTGGGGAACCACGGGTAACAAAGGCGATTCAAACTTTGATAGCGACTTACCGCCTGTCTACCATCCAAGCCACAGCCCAGGACAGCCTACTGATGAGTATGCGCCACTGTTCTTGAATGGCTGCAAGCGTCCACCTTTACTGGGCATGACTAGTGCTGAGACGGAGGCGCATGTAGATAGATATGTTCAGTCTGGTGAAGCTCGAGTAGCAGCTTATGATCGTTTATCAAGAGAAATGAAGGAGGCGGTATGAAGCAATTAACGCAAGAGATATTTAATGGCATGCCTAAATGGGTTAAAAGCGCCCGCATAGACAAAAAAGGGAAATTAGTTGTTTACAGTCTAGAGAAATCTTTAGTCACCAGAATTTTAAATAATGAGATTTTATTGCCATGGAACTGTGGCATATGGGACTCAGGGTACGACACTACGGATTGGCAGAACAGTGCGATAGATCGGGAGGCTGTATGAGTTATTTCGACGGGTACGCTCAAGGGCCACTAAATACAAACCAAAGCGTTAAGTTTAATCTAACCAAACGCGGTCAAAAAATACTAGATGACCATAATGCAGAGGTGAGAGCTACCTGCAAAATGTTGGGTGATTATAGCGCTACGAAGGTGGACGCTGATGGTATGCATGTAATGCAGTTGCATGTAGCTATGAAAGTCTTTGGCGCTGCAAATACTGTAGGCACGGAGTCACCTTTTGAAAACTGCGTTATGACTATTTTGCGGTAAACCATTTGAAGGTGATGTGAGCATGAAAACCACAAAGGGCCTCAACGTCTTAGGACTGCAAAAGTCATTTGATACAAAGGTTTATTCTTATCAAGACTGGTCTGGTCGAGTGAGAGTAGTTGAAGGCAACCCTTTCTATGATGACTACGCCAAGTGGTCAGAGAGCGGTCAGGCTAGAGATCATGAATATGGTGATATTAATTTAAAGGATGGTAAGTGATGAATAAGAACGTACAAGCGCTAGGCCGTATGAAGTCAGGGAAGATGAACAACACTGAAAAAGCGTACGCCCAGTATTTAGAAATGCAGCGCCGCGAAGGTGAAATCTCTTACTACTCTTTTGACAACATTAATCTACGTCTAGCGGATAACACATTCTACAAGCCAGACTTTTTGGTGATGCGCTCAAACGGGCAGTTAGAAATACATGAAGTTAAAGGTCATTGGACTGATGATGCTTTAGTAAAGATTAAAGTTGCCGCCGATAAGTTCCCTTTCAAGTTCATCGCAATAATGAAGCAAACAAAGAGAAATGGTGGTGGCTGGGACGTTCGAGATTTTTAATACATGAAAGGTGAACTATGAATGATCATCAAGTTACATGCGGTAATTGTTATAAGGTCATTCACTTTGTAGTTAGCGATTTAGTACTAAGGCCACGACCTGCAAGCAGCGACTACCCTAATGGTTTTTTGATGATTAGATGCTCATATTGTGAATACCTTAATCCACCATCAGGCATGTTGGGATATGAATTAATACACAAAGAATGGCTGAGGAGGTAGGACCTTGAAAAAATCGACTAAGGCGTGTCTGATTTTTTTTATTGCATTTGGCATGCCTTCTATAGTGATGGCTTATGTAGAGCTTATTGCCGGCGCAGCGTTCAGTTCTAGGCAGTGGGGAATATCTCTAATTATGCTCAGCTTCGCAGCTTTTGTTGTTTTTGTAAAATTTTTAAGCGAACCCAAATGGTAAGTCTTAGGAGAAATCGATGAGTAAGATAAAGGATAGCAGCAGAATTATCGCAATGCTTAAGCAACAGACTCATGGCATATGCAACCCATCAGAGTTCAAAGGGCAGGGTTATATACCGCATAAGCCACGCAATAATCGTAAAACTAAGAAAGGTGGTAAAAAGTGACTGATATCGAAATCAAGACCGAATGGCTCGATAAGGCAGGCGAGGTAATGGAAGTGCTGCATGTCGATTATGATAAAGACGAACTTAGGTTTAAATGGCTTAACAATCCAAACCGCAAAAAAGAAAGAGTTATATCTATTGATAAGTTCCTCCGTTACGCCGTGCCAGTTGTTCGAGCGCAAGAAGTATCAAATAAGCCTAAGCCAGCAAAGGAAAAGTCTAAGCATGGTCAGTTCACATGTGCATGGATTGATGAGTTGCCTAATAACTTTGGCCAGTCTCCAAACTTACAGTTATTAAACCAAGATTGGCTCGAACAAGGAATGCATGCCAAGACTGTTAAGTTTAATATTGGTCAAGGTGGATTACCGCCAGAAGTAAACTGGGAAGACCATTGTGCTGCTATCGCTATGATTGATGATAAGCCAGCTAAGGCGCTGGCAAGTATATTGCTATGGGGTAGTGATACCAACTGGGATTGGTCACGCCATTTCGATGATGTGGTGCAATACTTAGCAGCTAATATGATTGAGCGATGCAATAAAAATAAGCGTGTTGCACCGCAGGCATGCACTCATAACCTGCCTGAACTGGCACGACTGATGGCACGTATGGTATTACACTTCGAATTGTATGAGCTATGGGATGTTTATACAGTTAAAGGCCGCCTGCAGTTCTCAGGCATAAAGATTAACGTCAATACTTATAGCCATGCTTGGTTAACATACCAACGTCAAATGCTTCAAGATCTATTCGACATGGTTATTGATGCTGATCATTATGTTAGTACTTACCGAAAAGAATTATCAGCAGCTCAATGAACTATAGTGCTTGACCCATGACTGCCGAATGGGGTACTATTTCTCATACTGGCTTCAGTTATAAGTAGAGCCAAAGAAATAAAAGACGACAGCTTAATTGCTCTCGTCTTTTTTTATGCCTGATTGATTTAGCCACAGTCAGCACATGCCATAGAGACACCCGCTAGCAGGTGGCACTGCAAACCAAATCGAAGTCTTCACTGACTGATGCACGTTGCATGTGGCGTGTAGTCATCATGATGTGTTGACGAACTTCTTGTCCCGACGGTAGCTCAGCAGGTAGAGCGCATTACTGTTTAGTATATGAGGTCGCAGGTTCGAGTCCTGCCCAACGGGCCATATCAAAGTGGCACCCTCATCAATGAAGGTGCCAAACATTCTCCTTACCCACGTTAGAGATAGCGTGGGCTTTTTTATGTCTAACGTTTGGTAGCGAGGCTGTTGTTATGCGATATGAGTGCACAAGCGAAACGCTGTACAACAACTACCGAACAGGCGAGACGCTAGAGTATAGAGACTCAAACCTGAAGCTACTTACTGCTAGAGCTAACAACGGTAACAGTGATGCCAAGAAGTATATGGCTTTGATTGAGCCTGATAATAAGAAATGGAAACCAAAGCCATGCCGTCCACACCTTGCCGCCAATACCGATGCCCGAACTTAGTTAAACGAAAAGACAAAGGATACTGTAATGAACACTCAGACCAACGATCCGGCTGGAAAAGGCATCAGCATCAGCGAGGCAATAGCGACCAGCGTGGTTACGGGCACGCTTGGCGCACACTTCGCAAGAAAATATTGCATCGTGATGGTTATCTTTGCGTCTCTTGTAAGCGCTCAGACAGATACGTGCCAGCAACCGACGTAGACCACATCATAAACAAAGCCAAGGGCGGCTCAGATGAACCTAGCAACCTGCAATCCCTATGCCGCAAGTGTCATCTATCCAAGACCGCTAATGAGTAAGGTTGATAGCTATGCCGTCATATAAGTATGTAACTTGCGAGTGGTGCAAGCACAGCGTTAAGCGCCACGTAAGAGGCACAAGAGATGCTGGTAAATTCTGTTCGCGTGATTGCTCTTATGCTAGTGCGACCAACATGAGGTTAGAGCGCCAATCTTTAGAGCGACTAATAAAGAAGCAACGCAAGCGAGCAGCTAAGGCAGCCAAAGAAGCAAGACATGCTCAAGCTAAGTTAGATCGCATAAAACACATAGAAGAAGCTCTTAACTGCGAATGTAATATTTGTCAGATTAAATTTAAGCAAAAGACTCATATGGGTCAAAAGCAAATGTATTGTAAACATTGTGCTAAACAGTTAGCTGAAAAGCATAGAAGGAAGAGTGGTCGTATCGCTAAATCAAGAAGGCGCGCACGAATACGAAATACTAAAAATGATCCAATTGATCCGTTTGATGTGTTCGACGCCGCTGATTGGAGGTGCTATTTATGTGGTGAAAGCACGCCTAAGAGCTTGCGTGGTACATATGATAACCGCGCACCAGAGTTAGACCATATCAAACCATTATCCAAAGGTGGTACACATACGATGGATAACGTAGCTTGCTGTTGCCGAGAGTGTAACCGCATCAAGAGTGATGACCTACTGCAACCCCCTGGGTGGGTCTGCACTTCAGCCGGAAGCCCCGTATCACCGCCCCCTAAGACACATTTTTACGCACGTTTAATTAAAAGTTTAGCCCATTGACTAAGCTAAGGAATTTATGGTATGGGAGGTTTGGCGGCGGTACCAGGTCGAGGTCGCAAGCCGGACCCGAAAAAATCTAAAGGCAAAAATATCAACGTTCCAGAATTTAGTAATGTTACTGATATTGACCCGCCCGATTATATGGACGGCCTAGAATTTGCACCGATGATTTGGCGTTCGATAGTGCCTGAGCTTTTAGAAAACGAGCTGCTGAAAATTACCGACATGCATAACGTCGAGGTTTTTTGCATGGCCTATGATAACTATCGTGAGTGCCAAAAAGAGATTGCTTTAAAAGGCATAACCTTAGCCACTGAAGGTGGAAGCACAATCAAGAATCCAGCATTAACAGCACTCAATGAAGCAGTAAGACAAATGGCGACTTTTGGTAGTTTGCTTGGCCTTGACCCATCTTCGCGTCAGCGCTTAACTGGCGTTGGCAATAAAGAACAAACAAACCCATTTTCAGGTGTCCTTAATATGTAGATGCTCAAGCGAGATACTATGGCCGATTATCCTAATGTTGATATCGCCAATAAGTGGGCAAGGGCAGTTGCTAAAGGCAAAGTTCCAGCGTGCAAATGGGTTGTTCTGGCTTGCCAACGCCATTTGGACGACTTAAAAGCATCGAAAAAACGCAACTATCCATATAAATTTGACCCAAAAGCTGCCGAAAAGAAGATACTTTTTGTTGAGTTACTGCCACACACCAAAGGTGAATGGGCCCTAAAGCGCTTAAAAATTCAGCTTGAGCCCTGGCAAAAATTTGGTATCGCGGTCACGTTCGGTTGGATTCGTAAAAAAGATGGGTTCAGACGCTTCCGTGAGTCCTATTGGGAAGTGCCACGTAAGAATGGTAAGTCTGCAATTGCTGCCGGTGTCGCTCTTAATATGTTTGCCAATGATGGTGAATTTGGTAGCGAAGTTTATTCAGGTGCTACAACAGAGAAGCAAGCGTGGGAGGTTTTTAAGCCTGCTCGACTGATGGTATTGCGGTCGCCCGCTTTGGTAGCAGCAACTGGCATACAGATTAATGCTGCCAGTCTTGAACGACCTGATGACGGTTCTTTGTTCGAACCAATTATTGGTGATCCACCAGATGGCCAGTCGCCACATTGTGCGATCGTCGATGAATATCATGAGCATCCTGATAGTCGACTTTATGACACGATGCAAACAGGCATGGGTGCCCGTCGCCAACCGATGATGTTTGTTATTACGACAGCCGGTCATAATATTGAAGGCCCTTGCTATGAGCTTCGCAGTCGTGTGCAAGACATGCTGCTTGGCAACGTGCCTGATGATGAATTATTTGGCTGGATTTGGAGTATCGATGACGGGGATGATTGGACAGACCCAAACGTACTGATCAAAGCCAACCCAAACTATGACGTGTCTGTATATGCTGACTTCTTAGCGTCGCAGCAAACTAAGGCCATTAACAACGCAAGCCGTCAAAACTCTTTTAAAACCAAGCATCTTAATGTTTGGGTATCTGCAAAATCTGCCTTCTTTAACATGGAGCATTGGCGCGCCTGTGCTGATGACAGCTTAAGTCTTGATGACTTTGCTACTACGCCTTGTGTGATGCCGATTGATTTAGCGTCAAAAATTGATATTGCAGCGCGCATCAATCTGTTTTATCGACACGAAGACGATGGCAAGCTTCATTACTACTGCTTAGCACCATGGTTTTATTTACCAGAAGACACGGTTTACAAGGGTGATGAGAAGCAAGCGGTTGAGCGGTACCAGAAGTGGATGAACCAAGGTTTACTCGAAGTGCACGATGGTGCTGAAAATGACCTGAATGCCATCGCTGAAGACCTGGTTTCTGATGCAGGTAGTTTTCCATTAACCGAAGTACCTTACGATGAATGGGGTGGTTTCCAAGTCGCCGCCACTATCGAAGCCGCAGGATATGACGCCGTAAAGATACCGAAGACGGTTAAGTCTTTTTCTCCTGCTATGCGTGAATTAGAAGCAGCTATGAAAGGTGGACGGTTCCATCACGACGGTCATCCAGTCTTATCTTGGATGATTGGTAATGTCGTATCACGAGAGGATGCAAACAATAACGTATTCCCTCGTAAAGAAACCAACTACAAAAAAATCGATGGTGCTGTTGCCCTGCTAATGGGGATCAGTCGCGCAATGGTATTGGCTGGTGATGGTTCCTCAAATAGCTTGGACAATTTTACAAACAATCCAATTATGGTGGGTTTATGAAGAAGCAGATAGGCCCTATTAGAGCCGCGATATTGGAATGGATGGGTGTTCCACATCAAATAACAGATTTAACTAGCGGTCAAATTCTTGATTTGATGGGCGGTAATAGCACATCAAGTGGGAAGCATGTGACTGTGGATAGCGCATTACAGTTATCGACGGTATGGGCATGTACGCGCTTACTCAGTGAGACGATATCAACGCTACCTATTAAGGTTTATCAAAACAATAAAGATGGTAGCCGAACAGTAGCTAAGACTCATCCTTTGCATAAATTACTTTCGCAAAAACCAAATGCTGAGTATACGCCTAGCCGTTTTATGTTAATGATCATTGCGAGCATCTGCTTATGGGGAAATGCTTATGTTGAAAAGGTTTATTTCGGTACTCGCTTGGTGTCTCTTGACATTCTGCTGCCTCAAACAGTACGTCAAAAGAGATTAGAGAGTGGCGCTCTTGAATATAAGGTAGTTAAAAATGGTAAAGAGCGAATCATACCTGAAGATGCAATGATGCATATTCGTGGTTTTGGTATTGATGGACTAGCAGGTTTATCCCCGATAAAGCAAGGTCGTGAGACCGTTGGTAGTGCAACAGCTGCCGATCAATCTGCTGGCAAGTTCTTTAAAAAAGGCATGCAGCCGTCAGGGTTTTTAAGTACTGATGTGTCGCTTAAAAGTGAACAGCGTGAGCAGATTAGAGACAATGTTACCAAGTATGCTTCAAGTGAAAATGCTGGTCGCATCATGGTTCTTGAGTCTGGTATGAAGTATCAGAACATTACGATGAATCCAGAAGCGGCGCAGCTGCTACAAACGCGCAGCTTTAATGTTGAAGAGATATGCCGCTTGTTTCGTGTGCCGCCATTCATGATTGGTCATATGGATAAATCATCGAGCTGGGCATCATCAGTCGACGGACAATGGCTCCAGTTTTTAACTAATACATTGCGTCCGATACTAGTCAATATTGAGCAAGAGATACGCCGGTGCTTATTAAGTCCTCTTGACGCTGATAATATTACAGTCGAATTTTCAGTTGAAGGGCTTTTAAGAGCTGATAGTGCTGGACGTTCTGCTTACTATAACTCGGCATTAAATAATGGATGGATGAGCCGCAACGAAGTACGACGTCTTGAGAATTTACCGCCTATCGAGGGCGGTGATAAATATACAGTGCAGTCTGCTTTGATTGGG
>TARA_R110000765_G_scaffold43225_4_pt1 | contig 14836 bp, 12 predicted proteins | sample TARA_R110000765 | Tara Oceans TARA_R110000765 (sample SAMEA4398168) | marine metagenome | biome: Polar Biome; feature: [MES] marine water layer (ENVO:01000295) within the mesopelagic zone...; material: water (ENVO:00002006), including particulate matter (ENVO:01000060) such as...... | reverse complement strand
TTCAGTGTTCTCAGTCAAATGACTGCTCCAAAAGGTATCTTCTTCAAACCTGACGGTACTGGAATGTTTGTTGTAGGCAGTACTTCTGACAGGGTTTTCACATACTCCCTCGGCGTCCAGCCAACATACTAACTCAACCGAACAAACAGGAGACTTACAATGTTCGTTAAAATTACAAGCGGTTCAGTAGAAAAGTACCCATACTCAGTGGGTGATCTACGCCGTGACAATCCAAACACCAGCTTCCCTAAGACAGTTCGTGAAGCAACTATGGCTTCATTCGGAATGTATCCTGTAGGGTATGAGGCAGCACCTGCCTACGATCCACTGACGCACCGCCTACAGCACAGCAGTGTTCCTTCGCTGGTTGATGGTGAGTGGAAGCTAATCAAGACTGTAGTCGCCCTCACAGCAGATCAGATAGCAGATGCCACAGCCGCTAAAGCCAAAGATGCTCGTAAGGATCGTGACGCAAGGTTGGCCGATACAGATTGGATGACTATGCGGGCTTCTGATACATCTACACCCGTACCATCTGCGTGGCATACTTATCGCCAATCTTTGCGAGATATTAGTTCCCATTCCAACTGGCCCAACTTGTCCGACAATGACTGGCCTACAGAACCCTCTTGATGTATGATTCTATAAAAGAGGTGCGCCATGCCACTACAAAAGCTACAGTTCCGGCCGGGAATAAACAAAGAGACTACCTCCTACAGCAATGAAGGTGGTTGGTTCGATTGTGATAAAGTTCGGTTTCGCCAAGGCTTCCCCGAGAAAATCGGCGGTTGGGGCAAGATAGGGGTTAAGTCTTTTCTGGGGTCATGCCGTGCGCTATGGCCTTGGAGAACCTTGAACCTGGATAACTTCTTGGGTGTTGGCACCCACCTTAAATATTACATTGAGTCAGGAGAGGGTTACTATGATGTGACCCCTATACGTCTTTTTGTAGACACTAAAAAGAATACAACGATTAGTGTGTTAGGGGTAAGTGCATCTGCTAGTGTGGGTGAGGTGACTACAAATCAGAATTTAGAATCAGTAGACGGAGTATCTTCTGCGGGAAGTGTCGGTCAAGTTGCTGTATCAACAAATGTTGATACAACTGTGGTTCTATCTGATGGCTTGTCAGCAGCAGGTTCCTCTGGATCAATTACTACATCAATTACTGCCGCAAGTGTTAGTGTTACTCTTGCAGGTGTATCGGCTACAGGAATCGTCTTGGGTGTAGTTCAGACAGTAACTAATTTTTCTTCTGATATAAGTTTTTCAGCCACAAATGCTTCTTCTACAATCACTGTAAGCGAAGCAAATCATGGCGCAGTAGAGAATGATTTTGTTACATTTAGCGGCGCAGTTTCATTTGGTGGGAATATAACAGCAGATATACTCAACCAAGAATACCAAATTAATTCTGTTATTGATGGAGACACTTATACAATAATTGCTCGATCTGTTGATACAGTAAGCGAAATAACAGTTGACGGTAATTATGTTCCTTCTCCAGTTTTTGCAAACTCTTCAGACACAGGTAACGGTGGAACAAGCACAACCGCAAGATACCAAATCAATACTGGTCTAGATACTTCTGTTTTGGGTAATGGTTGGGGCGCAGGTGCGTGGGCAAGAGGGGCATGGGGCAGTGCAGCAGACGTAAATGTTTTAACCGACACAATGCGTATATGGACACACGACAACTTTGGCGAAGATCTTTTGATTAATGTAATGAACGGTGGGATTTATTATTGGGACGCATCAGTACCCTCCCCACTCACTACACGAGCCGTGGAGTTAAAAGATTTGCCTAACTCTGATTTAGCTCCAACTATAGCCGCGAAGGTTATTGTTTCAGATGTTGCCAGGCACGTTATTGCTTTCGGTTGTGACCCTCTTGATAATATAGGTCAGCAAGACCCATTACTTATTCGTTTCTCAGATCAAGAAAGTATAACAGACTGGAGACCAACCGCAACAAACACAGCAGGTGATTTAAGGTTAGGGTCAGGTTCTAGAATTGTTACGGCTGTTGAGACGCGCCAGCAAATTCTTGTGTTTACAGATGTATCTCTCCACGCGATGCAGTACATTGGCCCACCATTTACCTTTGGGATTAACAAGATCTCAGAAAACGTCACGATCCGTAGCCCCATATCTGTGATTGCAGTTGACGATACCGTTTACTGGATGGGTAAAAATGAGTTCTACGTCTACAACGGCGGCGTTCAGACTTTGCCCTGTGCCGTAAAAGACTATGTGTTTTCCGACTTTAACTCTACTCAGGCGGAGAAATGTTTCGGTGCGGTTAACTCTGCTTTCTCAGAGGTTTGGTGGTACTACCCATCTGCAAGCTCAGACAACAATGATAGGTATGTTGTGTACAATTACCTGCAAAATATTTGGTATTACGGTAATCTGACACGCACCGCTTGGGTTGACCGTGGTGTAAACGAGACACCTATAGCCGCTGGCAGAGATGGATACTTGTACAATCACGAGGTTGGCTTCGATGACGGCAGTACTAACCCTGCATCTCCGATAGCTGCTTACATAGAATCAAGTCAGTTCGATATAGGCGATGGAGATCAGTTCTCCTTTGTCCGTAGGCTGATACCTGATCTTACGTTCCGTAACTCTACTGCCGAGACACCCACTGCAAACTTTACCGTCAAGGCTCGTAACTTCCCCGGCGGCGCATACCTCCAGAACAACAGTAAGGATGTAGAGAAGACCGCCTCTGTACCTGTGGAGCAGTTTACACAAGATGCACACATCAGGCTGCGCGGTAGATCGATAGCCATCAAGGTTGATAGCAGTACTACTGGCACTGGGTGGCGTCTCGGCTCGCCAAGGATCGATGTGCGAAGTGATGGTAGGCGCTAATGTCCCGTATCAATGCCGTACCATACTTCCCCAACGCTCCAAAGGAGTACAGCCAGCAGTACATTGCGGAGATTGTTCGCTCTTTCTCAGTGTATGTGCAGCAGGTACAGAACCCCGGCGAAGGCCGGAACACATTTGGCGTATTCACCAATCTCCAGACAGATGATTCGGGGTTAGAGACTGGGGCTATCTTTAATCACGGTGGATATGTTATGATTACGCAACTAAATACACCACATGTTCGTGGATCAGCAGGCACTGGAGCTGTTGGTCTCGTTACAGTGACAACTACATAGGTGATAAATGTCTGACGGAACAATCATTACAATGCCAGATGGTGGCCGCTGGAAACCTGCTACCTCTGTAGATACTATACAGTGTTACAACTGTGATAACTTGGTGGACACACCAGAAGAAGTGGCGTCATACCCTGATGGCAACTGCCCAGACTGTGGTGAGTCATGGACTGATACAACTAAGCGGCACACGGCTATCACCGTTACAATGCCTCAATCCGCAGACGGAGGAACCATGTAATGGCGGCATTGGGTGGAAACCTTCAACAAGTTCTGATACAGTGCAGTACAATGATCATAGTTACAGCGCCGGAAGCGGTGCGCGGAGAAGCTTGATGGTTCCTTTTTTATTACCCTTAATCGGCAGTCTTGCTGGGACCATGTTGCCAGCAACACTGGGGACAGGGATTGCAGCAACTCTTGGTTTAGGCGGAACAGCAGCAGGCGGCTTAATTGCAGCGGCGGCTCCTAAGGCCATTGGGGCTGGGATCGGCACTCTGCTAGGTGGCGGTGATCTTGGTGAAGCGGCGTTGAACGCGGTTGGTTTTGGCGCGGCGGGCGCAGGTGCAGCAGCCTTGGGCGGAGCAGCGGCTCCAGCAGCGGCAGCAGCGGGCACGACAGGTGCGGCGGCAGCACCAGCGGCAGCAGCGGCAGCACCTGCCGCAGGGTTTGATTTTCAAACAGCTATGAAGGGATTGAACGCGATCAATAGCGCGACTGAAAAAAAGCCAGTAGCTGCTCCTCCTCCTCCAAACTTGCAGCAGGCCGCGCAACAGAGGCAGGCGATGACCTTGCCCGGCGGAGGTCCGAATCCAATGGTGCAAACGGCAAGGGCCTCTAATATTATCCCTTCCGTGGTGGGCGGCTCCTCGGCTATGCCTTCAGCAGTGGGTATAGGTGGCTTGCCTTTCAACGGGCAACCTCTTGCATATAGCGACATGACAATGGGGCTAGCCCCTGAACAACGAAACATGGCCAACCAGTTCCTTGTTGGCCGCGGCATGACAGGATTTGCATAATGTGTGGTGGTGGTGGTGGTGACCAGACGGTCACGCAAAAAACAGAAATGGACCCATTTCTGCGGCGGCAACTTTACGGTGGCACAGCAGCCAACCCACGTGGCGGCTTTGGCGGGAATGCGAGGGCGAACTCTGCGCAGTCTGCGCAGCAGGGCGCTAATCTGGTTCAGGGTGGGCCTGGCGAGCCCAGCTTTGGGTACGGTGGTGAGGCATCGACGGGCCCTTCCGATAATAGTTCTAGTGGAGGCTTCTTTTCCGGCGGCGGCGCAGACAGCTACGGAAGTTTCGGCTCTGTTGGTGATGCTCTGGGCGGCATCGGAGATGCTATCGGAGTATCAGATTATTCGGGAGCCGCAGCGGAAGCCAATAATATGGCTACGGGCGGCCTCGTGCAGGGCTACAACATGGGTGGACAAGTCCAGCCGCAAGGTCTCGCTGCTTTGAACCAAGGACAGATGCCCACGATGAATGGACAGATGCCAAATCTTTCTGACCCTATGACCGCGGCCTCACTGGCCATGGCTGTGCGCAGCCCTGAGATGCGATACGGTTCGATCATGGCGCAGTCTAACCCTAACCCTATGATGGCCCAGTCTAACCCTATGCTGTCTAACCCTATGATGTCGCGTCCTATGATGTCGCAACCTATGCAGGGCTATGCTATGGGTGGATACATCGAGGGCCCCGGAACTGGGACCAGTGACTCTATTCCTGCTACAATCTATCAAAACGGGGGTCCGGTTCAAGAAGCTCGGCTCTCGGACGGTGAGTTCGTTATGACTAAAGCCGCTGTGGACGGTGCCGGTGGTGCTGCGCAAATGTATCGCATGATGCATGGCCTTGAGAAGAAAGGTACAGCCTAATGCTTTATCAACCTAGTATGCCCGTAACGGGTTATGCAGTGGGCGGTATGATCGGTGGTCGCACTGTTAACATCGCAAGTGCTGAAGACGACATCCCCGGCATTATAGAACTAGCACGTGGCTTGGCTACAGAGGGTATTGATCTTCCTCAGCAGCAGCTGGCTGGCTTTAACTCGGACCAAGAACGTGCCTTTGATGTCGCACGTCAAGGAATCGGGGCGTATAAACAGTATCTTTCTCGAGGTGAAGATCTCACTGAAGAGGGCGTTGCTGCATTGCAGCAGGCTCTTAGTGCCACACGTGATTTGGCTGCGCAGATCCCAGGAGAAGTGGATGCGGGACAGCAGGCGCTCCTTCGAGCAGCTGGTTTGACAGAAAGCTTTGCGGCGGCGGGCGCACAAACATTAGAACGAGCTGGTCTGGGTGCAGAAGCGGCAGTTGCCAAAGGCGTTGCTGAGGCGGACATCGCGGCCCAACGCGCTCGCGCTTCAACAGCAGAAGCTCAACAGGCGTTGCAAGAAGCCTCTGCGTTTGGTCTTGAATCAGCTAGAGCCGGCATTGCAGGACTAGCGCCGGATGCAGCAGCTGGTTACATGAGCCAGTTTGAAGATGCCGCAGTACAACAGGCCTTGTCAGACGTTGCTCGTCAGGGCGAATTGCAGCAACAGAACTTAGACTTTCAAGCCGAGCAGGCTGGTGCCTTCGGGGGTTCACGTCAAGCGGTTGCAAGGCAGGAGCTGAACCGCAATATCCTTGAACAACAGGGTCGAACTGCAGCGCAGATGCGAGCCGCAGGGTTCCAAAATGCCGCTGATCGTGCCATGCAAGCAGCTCAGACGACAGGACAGCTTGGTCAGATCGGAGCTTCCGCAGCAGCTAACGCAGCACAGGCCGGTGGCCAGCTTGGTTTAAGCGCCGAGCAACTAGCCCAAGCAAGCGCCCTTCAAGGTGGTCAGCTTGGTTTGCAAGGTGCCGAGTCGTCTGGTCAAATGGGTGCGCAGGGTGCGCAGATGCAAATGCAGGGCGCACAGCAGGCTGGTAACCTTGGGCTTAGCTCCGCGAACCTTGGACTTGCTGGTATTCAAGCAGGCCTCGGTGCGCAACAGCAGGCCGCCGGTATTGGCCAAGGGGTCGCGGGCCTCGCCCAGCAGATGGCGGGTCTCGGTCAGTTGGACCAGCAGATGAATCTTCAGGACGTCAACACGATGTCGACGATCGGTCAGCAGCAGCAGGCTCAGGGCCAAGCGGGTCTCGACACAGCGTATCAGAACCAGTATCAACAAGGCATGCAGCCGTATCAGCAGCTGGCGTACTTGTCCGATATTACTACAGGTGCTCCGTCAGGTCAGATGACTAGCTCTACACAGCCTGGTCCAAGCGTCGGCTCGCAGATAATGGGTGCTGGCATGGGTATTTACGGTCTGTCTCAGTCTGGCATGTTTGGATAATAAGGAACGATCATGAATCCTACGGCTCGCAAAATGTTCAAGTCCCGAGATGCACGGAACGCTCTCCGCGGCATGGGCGGCATCTTAGCTTCCTCACCTGAGCTGGCGCAGACAGTGCAGCAGTTTCAGGAGGGTGGGCCTGTTGATTTTAATGATTGGCAGCAGATGTCTCGTACTGATCGAAAGAGCGCAGGTTTGCCTACAAGTGATATTGGAGGACAGCTCTTTTTCGATCGCTTCCAACTAGGCACGTTCGGCGGCAATCCGGACCAGTTGTACACTGCGGACGGCCCCTTTGGCGTAGACGAAGACATCTTAATGTCGCAACCTGTGGTTTCTGGTGATCCATCTAGATTATCTAGCGATCGTTTAATGCGTACCACGCAGCCAGTTACTGTAGATTATATGGGTAACCTCCAGACATTCTACACAGACATGGAGACAGGGAAGATTTATGACGCTTCAGGGCAAGACCTTAACCGATTAATGTCTCCTGCTGAGTACACATCGGTTCAGAGTAAGGTAAACCAATCGCTAGGCCGTGAGGACCAGCAAGCGGCGGAAGCTCTAGACGCAGAAAGCCAAGCGGCTCAGGAGGCTTTTGAGACCAACCCGTCTGCAGAAACGCTAGCTCTTGCTGCAGAAGCAAGAAAAACGGCTGCTGATCGGACCTCGGTCCCGGTGGTTTCCCGTAATGCTGTTGAGCGTGTTCTATCACGTCCATCTGGGTCCTTTACGAGCCGTGACGTTTTCTCTGAAGAGGGCCCCGGGGCTACTCAAATGGACAGCACCCCTGCTACTCAAATGGACAGCACCACAGGAACGGCTCTCGACTTTGACCGCACCACAGATCTTCCACCTCGCCAGCTCACCACTCCTCCCCCTCCCCCTGCCGAGCACGCAGACGCAGACGCAGACGCAGACGCAGACGCAGGCACAGGCACAGTCGACCCCAAAAAACTAGGTCCTCTTATGCCTAACGCAAACGATACGGACGACGACATCCGTGCCAAGTACAAGGACCGCCTTGCGTTGCTGCAAGAAGTGTTGGGCGAAAACGAGGCAGGAGCACGCAACAAGGGCATGGATCTCGCGATGATCGGTCTGGCCATCATGTCAGGTCAAAGCCCCAATGCTCTGACAAACATTGCTCAAGGTGGCGCAGCCGGTCTGCAAGCTATGAGCGCACGGGACGAAGCTGCGCGTGAGCGGCAGCGTCTTATTAAGACCTCGGCCCTTGAAGGTGTTCTTGATGAAGAGGCAGCGGGGACAGCTGCAGCCGCAACCGCAGCAGAAAAAGCACTGGATAGACAGAACCGACTTGATGCTGCCAAGATTGCAAACTCTACGGATCTGGACACCAAGACAGGCGAAGTCACATATCGATCTTTGTTCCAAGAAGCCTACAAGGTTGCTACGGATCTTGTTAACATGCCTCCTGAAGTGAGAAGTGGTGAAATGACTGCAGTAGAGTATGCTACCAAAATCGCGAAAGCAGGGCTGGCAGGATCAAAAGGCCAGATTGTACCTGGTCCGACGACAACTATTGCAGATCCTGCTGCGGTAGACGCGGCCATCAAGTCTAGAGTAGACGCTGCGAAGAATAACCCCGCGACACTTGCTGCCATCAAGCAAAGTCTGATAACTAAAGGCATGGACCCCTCTAAATACGGATTGAAGTGATGGCCGAAAATGAAGATCCACTAGCCGACCTTTTCGCTTCTCCTGAACCTGCAGTCGATCCTTTGGCTGACTTGTTCCCAACAGAGGCCGGCGCTCCTCGGACCTCGGACCCTGAACCAGAGGAAGATGACGAGGGCGTTATTGAATCCATAGGCCGTGGCATTGTCACTGCGCCTATCAGTGTTGCTCAAGGGCTCGTGGAACTCGGGGCGATAGGACTGGACTCAGCCTTTGAGACCGACACTCTGCGCCCTGTTACAGATTGGTTTGAGGGGGTCAAAGAAAACATTGAGCCCACGGGGACGGCTGGTAAGGTAACAGAAGAGGTTGTTGGCTTTGGCCTCGGCTTCATCCCTATTGCAGGATGGCTCGGACGTGCAGGCCACGTCGCCAAGGGCGGGCGAGCTTTGTCCAGCAGCAGCAAGTTCATGAAGTCAGCTGAGAAGTTTGGCGGAAGTGCCGCCGGCAAAAAACTGTTGTCGTCACGGGCTGGTTTGTTTGGTACGACTGCGGTGGCAACGGGCGTGTATGAAGGAATGTTCTCGCCAAGTGGTCGAGAAACACTGTCTGATTCAGTGTCTATGCTCCCAGATGCGTTGAAGACAGAAGCCTACGAAGGCCAAACTGGAGGGGCTGAAGCAGGTCGACAGTTCCGCAACAAACTTCGTAACGCAGCCGAAGCCTCTGCTATGAGCGCAGGGTTTGACACGCTGCTTTATGGTCTGGGTGCAGGCTCACGCGAAATAGCCAAGCTTCCTGTTATCAACGAGACGCTATCCCTTGCAGGACGTGGGATTGTAAACTCTTTTGATCTAGTTGGCCGTGGCGCTGCAAAAGTGCCGGGGGCGCAGCGTAGCAAACAGGTGTTTGATAAGTACTTCTCTTCCACACGTGGTGCAGACCCTGCAGTCGTAGCGTCCATCCAAGATGTAGAAGGTCTAACGAAAGCGCAGAAGAACAAAGCTGTACGTTTCATCTCTGGCTATGACAACTCCATGAAGTCCGCGATCAAAGCGATCAAGAAACAGAACGGCACTAAGGTGTCTATGGAGGAAGCCGAAAAGGACATCTACAATTATCTGGTGGGTGGCCTTGGCGATGACGTAATTATTAACAAGTATGGAAACGCTGTCCATAAAGAATTGGGTAAAGTTGTGGAGTTCTCCACTGATCTGGAAGACATTTTAGCTCGCCAGCTAGAGGATCTCGCCAGCACAGAAGAGAGACGCCTAGCCAGTGCAACAGCGCAGGTGCCCTTTGCCCCTGGTGTGTCAGTCACTGGTCGTGGGTCCGCGGCCCGTGAAGCATTGAACCAGATGAAAGCGTTACAGCAGAATAGACGGGCGCACTTGAGCCGCATGTTTGAGGTCCACCAAAACCCCATCAAGTTTTATCAAGAGCTTGACGAGAACTTCATGGAGCAAGCGCCATTCCAAGACGCCGTAAATAAGTTGATGGTGTACAACACTCGTAACAACCCAGCGGCGTTTGGCTCTGCCCAGAACAAAGCCAATGCCGAGCGTCTTGTTCTGGACATTGTTAACCTTGGTGTAATTCAGGAAGGCACGGCCCCGAAAGTGGCTATCAAGAAACGGCTTGATCTAATAAAAAGTCAAATGGGAAACAACGGTGCGCTGACATCGGAGCGTCAACCTTTGTTCCGTCTCGCTGACGAAATGCTTATTTCTCGTAAGGAATTAATCACTGAGGTTCCAGCTGTACGTGCGTTTATGGGCGAGGTCACTGACCCCAAGGCGTTGGCAATCAACACGCTCAACAACTTGGCTGAAACTACAACTGCGTTTGATTTCTATCGAAATATCTTTAGCCGGCAGACTGTTGCTGCAGGTTCCGCTTTGTCCTCGATCCGTAACGGCGCACGTCCGCTAGCCGTAGAGTTACCAAACCCGTCTCAGATGACACCGGACGAGTATGCATCTGAGATCGATTTGCTTACCCAATCAGGCGTAAGAATCGAAGACCTTGAAGACGCACTGTCTTTGGAAGGTTACAAGAAGCTTGGTGAGTTTAACCCAGACGCTCCACTTGGTGGTCAGTTCGGAGAGATGAGCGGGAAATATGTACCAGCAGAAATCTACGACAACCTGACGGCCCCTGTTACTCTTACGTCCCACCCTGTTAGTCAGCTTGCATCGATCGTTAACCAGATCAAAGGTCTGTCACAGAAACAATTGATTGTGCCAAACGTGGCCTCTCGAGTTCGGGACTTTGTGGGCAACCAACTCATGCGTGTTGCTACTGGTAACGCGCCGTCTATGTACAACCAAGACTTTGCGGGCGCTGCTCAGGTCTTCTTGCGAGATGCCTCTAACCTTACTGATGAAGGTCTTGCAAACCTCAAGTTCAAGCTTGACGCGGCGGGCGTAACTGACAGCAACATTCTGCTGCAAGCGATCAAGCAGTACCAAACGGAGGGTTCTGCCGTGGGCGCAGCTGCAAAGGTGCGCAAAGGTATTGAGAAATACGAAGGCCTCCCTGTGATGAAGCAGGTTATGAACTTCTTTGAACGTGTGACAGACGGCGTTGATGGCTACTCCAAAGCCACCGTTATGATGGGCGAAGAATCCAAGCTCAACGAAGTATTCCGCGGTGCCAACATAGACAACCCAGATGACTTCGGGTCAGCATTGAACTGGATGCAGCGCAGCGGCTTGGCCACTCGTACTCGCAGTGAGGTTCTTGACTTTGCGGCTGAGGAAGGTCGACCTTCGTCCCGCCTGTCCCCCGTCGAGATCATTGCTGCCGATCGCACAAAAGCAATAATGCCTACATACAGCCAGATTGGTACGGCTGTGCGGACCTTGGACCGTGCCCTACCGTTTGGTAACTTCACATCGTTTGCGTCTGAGAACATTCGCAACATGTCAAACATCCTTAACTTGGGGCTGAAAGAGTTGGCCACTGCAGTTGACGATGATCTTATTGCAGAGTTAGGCGAGGCGCGAGCCAAAGCCTTGGTCCGCCAAACACGAGCCATGGGCGCACAGCGTTTGACAGGTCTGCTAACTGTTGCAGCCATCACTCCAAAGGCCATGGTCCGCGCTTCGATGAACGCTACCGGCACAACAGATGAACAGATGGATCGTCTACACGAGCAGGTCGCCGAGTACCTCGACGGACACGATCTGATTATTTTGGATAACGATGGCGAAGGAAACATCCAGTATGTTGATCTGAGTTATGTGTCTCCATACGGTTTTGTCACAGACTCTATTAGCGCAGGTCTTCGTGCCTATTCTGAGAAGGGTCGCCTCGACGCCAGTGAAGCGGAGCAGTTGGCCAGTGGTGCTTGGTCCTCGGTTGCCTCTCTGGCTGACCCCTTCTCCTCCGAATCTATTGTGTTCGAACGTATTCGTGACGCGCTGCCGTCCGAAGGTTTCCCCGGCATTGGCCGTGGCGGCGTGACCAGCACGGGTGCTAAGATCTATACTGACGTAGACGACTACGGAACCAAGGTGTCTCGTGGGTTTATCCATGTAATGGATAGCCTTGCACCCGCATATCTAAAGCTTGCAGGCGAAGGCAAGAAAGGAGTCATCGAGCCCGGTCGTTTGACTCGAGCCATGATGAACACCCCTGGTGCGCGGGGTCAGGACTACAACGAGTACGAAGAGCTGGCCCGTCAGGTCACAGGGTTCACCCCCATGGAATTAAATCTGCGCCAAGACTTTGAGTTCTCAGGAAAAGAATACTCTCCTCGCCGCTCGGCTGCCAAGACAGCTGCCAACCGTCAGATTCTACGAGCGGACTCAACTCCGGCGGACATGATCAGTGGGTGGGAAAACTATCTTGACACACTGTATCGTGAGCAGTCGAATCTGTATAACGAGATCCAAGCTGCTCGGACCTTGGGCCTTAGTGACCAAGAGATCATCCGTAACCTAGTTAGTAAGGCCAAGCTTGGCTCCAAGGAGGTCGGTGTGATCATGCAGGGCAACTTCTACCCAGGATCTGCATCAAAAGAAATACTAGAAAGTGTGGTTATGCAGGTCCAAGAGGACCGCACACGTCTCACTGGAATCCAAGACATTCCTATTCGAGAGTTAGGGCAACTTTCTGCAGACCGCATGCTGCAGCCGTTGTCCCCCGAGCTATTCCGTAAACGTCAGGCTGGTGAAATGGCTGCGCCTGAAACAGGGCCCGTTCAAAACGACCCCTTAGGTGATTTGTTTTCAGGCGCAGGATCAATACAAAACGACCCCTTAGGTGATTTGTTTTCAGGCGCAGCTACTGGTCCAGCGCCAGCGCCCGTGGCCCCACAGGCCGCGCCAGCACCGGCGGCAACAACACCTCCGTCACCCTCATTGTTGGGCGGTAACTTGATTGATCAACTGAGAAACTCAGAAATTGCACAGAGGCTCTCCGGTCAGTGACCCGGCCTGACCATTACATCTATGCCCGTTCCTCCGAACAGAATGACTGTGTCTTCAGCGATCTCATGCATCTCGTTGAACACGTCGTTATCCTCGGTGGCTGCCGCAAGGTTAAGGGCTGCGTCCACTAGGTTAATCAGCGCCTGATGCTGATCTTCATGCATGTCTTTAAAGCCAAGCGTTTTGATAGCAGGGTTAAAACTCATTCAACTTCTCCCCAATTGTTTGGAAGCCCACGCAGGGCAGGAATATCGTCGTCAACCTTAGACGGTATCTTCAACGGAAGACCTGTCTCCATGATCTCTTTTATCTTAGCAGATTGCTCCTCACTTTCCACGGAAAAACAAAGTTCATCGTGAACAGTTAGCATCGGAACAAACCCCTCGGCAAAGCAATCCGCCATCGCCTTCTTTGTTTGGTCGGCTGCCGAACCTTGGATCAACTTGTTTAAGGCCTTGTAAGTAAACGCTCTTCTCAGAGATCCGCCGTATTCTTTACGAGCTTCCTCGAGCGGCATAGGTTTGTTGTAACCAAAGCTTGTCGGCTCCCACAGATGAAAGCGGCACTTGCGCCCAAGGACCGTGCGAATCTGCCCGTGCTTCTCGCCTTGGCTGCTAGCAACAGCAGCAAGCTGTTTAACAAAGGGAACCTTGTCGCGGTGCTCTTCGATGATCGACTTCGCTTCACCGTGTGATACGCCCAGCTGCGCCGCCAGTTTACCTACGCCCATCCCGTACATGATGCCGAGGTTCACAACCTTGGCTTGCTTACGGGTGATGCCTGCGATGTCAGCAACCATCTGGTGCAGGTCAACGTCGCCCTTGTGGTACTCATCAACAATGGTGTCGACCACAGGGCTGCGCATGTTGTCAGGCATGGATGCAGCAAAGTGCACCAGCAACCGTGGCTCTTGGCTCGAGTAGTCAAACGACCCCCACATCTGCCCCTCTTCTGGAATGAACAAACCACGGATCAGCTTCTTGATATCAGGGTCACGGGCAGGAATCTGCTGCAAGTTAGGGTTCGAGGAAGAGAAACGCCCTGTCACCGTGCCGCCGTCATCGCTGCGCAGCTGGTGAAATTCTGTGTGGATGCGCCCCTTGTGCTCATGCCGCAGGATGCTGTCGATGAACGTGCTGTCCGCCTTGTCAAACTCTCGCAGCTTTACGATCTGTTGGCACATCTCATGTGGGTGAGCGTTCAGATACTGCTTAGTGAACGAGGCAGCACCAGCGTCCGTCTTGGGGTAGCTTAGGTTCAGCGCATCAAAGACCTGACGTACACTGTCCGCGGCCCACGGTTCTATAGCCACACCAGTCTTGTGCTTGATGTCAGCTTTGATCTCAGCAACCTTCTTCTGCAAACCCTTCTTAGCGATGTCCGCCTTGTCGATGTCTACGCGCACACCATTGGCCCGCATCTTGACCATCAGTGGGATGAGCGAGGTTTCCAGATCAAAGATGTGCGTCAGCTCTTGAGACGTGATCTCTGTCTTCAATCTGTCCCACAACTTCATCGTCATGAACGCGTCCTGTTCAGCGTACGCTCCAACGTACGATGGCGGCAGTCGCCACATGTCCGCCTTGGGATCAATGCCCCAGTCCTTTGCCGCAGCGCGAAGCATCTTCTCGTCCTTGCGCATGTCGATGTAGTCCCGACCAAGGTTGTTCAAGCTGTAGGAAAAACGGTTCTCGTCCACCAAGGGTGCCGCTACCATAGTATCGATGATTCGTCCTTGGACCTCGACCCCTTCTGCAAGGAGCCACCCTGTATCATAGGTGGCGTTGTGCATTAGCTTGTCGATGTGCGGCGTGGCCATCTGTTTGCGCAGCCACTTCAGCGTCATCTTGGGGTCCATGTTGTGACCGTTCTCGTGACGGATCGGGAAGTACCAAGCATTGTCGCCCGCAGCTACAGCGATACCAACAACAAAACCATCCTTACGCGCCCAGCCTGGGCCCATGGTCATCAGGTTGGGATCACATGTCTCAAGGTCAATCGCGATCTGAGGATACTTCGTCAGGTCTGGAAACTCTGGTGGGATGTTCCAGTCTGGTACAAGCTTCTCACCCAAATCCATGCGCTCAAAGAAGGATATAGTGCTCTTGTCTTTACGGTCTCTTGCCATAACGCTCAGTCCTCTACCTTCAAAAGGTTGTCCAAACGCTTCGATATCTCTTTTCGTTTTTCAGAGAACTCCGCACCGAGTGCGCTGTACCCACACTTGTCGATCCATGAGTCCGCCTTGCTGAT
>TARA_R110000765_G_scaffold210099_1_pt1 | contig 14845 bp, 21 predicted proteins | sample TARA_R110000765 | Tara Oceans TARA_R110000765 (sample SAMEA4398168) | marine metagenome | biome: Polar Biome; feature: [MES] marine water layer (ENVO:01000295) within the mesopelagic zone...; material: water (ENVO:00002006), including particulate matter (ENVO:01000060) such... | reverse complement strand
TCCCTCTTCTATCGTCCACAAATTAAGACCACGGTTAATCCACTCCAAAGACATAAGATCCAGACTGCGACGAGCAGTTTTTAAATCATAGCCACCACGCATTTCAAGACCGGCGCGTTCAAACGCCTCCTCACATATCTCGGAAATATCTAAATTAAAGGTCGTTGTTCCGCTAGTTGCCATTAGTCGCCCTCTACTTTAAGCCTTCTTGCGCTTTGAACGCGAATGAGACTTAACCTTTTTACCGCTCTTAGCAGCGTACTTTTTAGCAGCAATCCTGCCCTTAGCAGTATATGGAAATTTTTTAGCCCCAACTGACGGCATCTTCTCCCCCCTTTAAATCAGTATCCCGCACCTTCTTAATAAACATTAGGTCAGCCGTGCCGAAATAAGACGGTCAAACTTTTCTTCAAGCCTATCAAACCTAACCATCAAATCCCTCATGTCCTGCTGGAGATCGGCCTTGGTGACATACGTCTTAGCCACCTCTTCTCTCGTATCGGCAATTCTCTTCCTGACATCAGCGACCTGACCGCTTATACCCCGAACCCACCAAACAAAAGAAGCACCAGCAACACTTAAAATAAGGTTCCAAATTAAACTCGCATCATTAGGCATAATGACCATCACGCATAATATTTAACGGCACGAATAACAATCTGATAAGCGTCTCCAGATGCCTCTGTCCCAAGTGTCGAAAGAAGAACGTCACCCGTTGCGTTAGTGCCATACATCTTCAAACCGCCAACATTACTGAAATCCTGATGGGTCCAACCAACGCCAGCATTGAAAGCAACAACATCTGTATCGGCATCGTACCAAAGCTGGACACCGTCAAAGCCATAAACCTGCGCCCATATTTCTTGGATGCGGACTTCATTGCAAGACTTGCCCACACTCGTCGCAAGCCCGGAGACATCAATCTTATTAACTTTCGCTTCGCCCGTACTATCAGAAAGATTTGTTAACTGGACGACAAGCTGGCGCTCACCGTCTTCTATTGTGGTGGTGCTAACAGCATCTGCCATTATAATCTCCTTCCCAGAGAATAGGGGGGAACCCCCCCCTATTTATGCAATCTGCACATATTCAATAATAAACGTGAAGGAGCCAGCCGTAGTGGCATTTACCGTGTTAGTGATGTTGCAGTAGATGGTTCTTGCTGCGGATGTGTACTGAACAGATGCCGGAGCAGTCGCTGCGTCCTGCGTCTGAAGAACAAGACTGGTCACTGTGACATTACCAACCACGACCGTTGTGCCAGCATCCAAGATTTCATCTGTCTGCGCTGCAACAATCTGGGCACCGGAGCTGGAAGTTCCAACCTCGTAACCGATATCGCCAGATCCAATTACTGGAGCCGTCGCACAAAATATCTTGATGTTGGTGATGATCGTATTGGCAGGCTGCGTGAATGAACCAATCGCGGGGCTGTCACCCGCAGTGCTGTTGACAGTAACGCCTGTGGCATAACCGACATGCTGGATGTATTTATTGGTGAAAATACCCGTGGAAGCAACAGAAGAAGTTTCTGTGACCACCCCGGTAGTCGCGGCAATATTTATAACTTTAAACCCGTTTTCAGAACGGACGGAACCGTTAAAGGTCGTATTAGCCATTTGGCTATCCTCCTTACGAAAGGTATCGCCCTAGAGTCTTCGTAAGCGTCTGCTGGGACAGTCGCTAGGGCTGGGTAATCCCAGATAAAGATGAGGGGGGAGGGCTTTACCTCCCCCCCTCATGGCATCTCTTACGAGGAACCCGGAGAACCATACACGCCGAGAGGATCGGAAACACCAAACGAATAACGCTCGCGGGCTTTATACCGCACGTTACCTGTATTGAAGTCGCCATCCATAGCGGTGGTCATCGGGGCACGCTCAAAGTTTTTCATGCCATTTGGAACATCAGTAATCATAAACCATGCATTGGTATCGGTGAGATAATGATTCACGCGATATCCTTCAGGAATTGTTCCGTTATTCTTGATTGCATTAACGTCGTTGTCCGCAGTAGATGGACGCTGTTCGCTATCCAGAATGCGGGTTGCCACGAACATTAGATCCGGTGGGACAACCAGACGACGCGGACGAGCCGCAATCATCAGACCCCTTTGGTCAGTCCACTTGGCAATCGCAATAACAGCCGCCTCTAAAGAGGTTTCGTTAAGGTCAGCACCAGTGCTGGGACGATTAGAATTCGTTCCACCTGATACCAATGGATGCGCGGTGCTAAACATAGCAACCCCGTCACCAGATTGATAAGAAGAAAACCCGTTATTCAGCGGGGTAGCTGACTTCACCTGTTTAGTATACGCCATAGCACGAGCCAGCGCTTTGGTATAACGACCACTGAGAGAATCATAGAGATTATCCTCCATAGCTTCTTCTGTGATCATAAAGCCCATTGCCACTGTTTCATGACTGTACCGTGCCGTATACGACTCCTGTGCGTTATCGTATGAAATAGCAGAACCCTCATTCTTAACAGGTGCCGCATCAAAACCCGCCAAAGCAACTTCTTCTTCAAAGCTGCGATCAGAAGATTCAGTTTCATAGATTTCTTTATGCTCGTCTTCGTACTTCTCGTATTCGAGACCGAATAAAGCATTAAGGCCCGGCAGGAGTTCTTTAAGCATTTGTGCTCTTGAAATAGCCATTGCTCAATCCTCCTATATGCCAGTGGTATCTTGGTATTGATGCGAAGCACAACTGTCACCAGTTGCATCACCGCCCGAATTAAACTTGCAGATGACATCTGTATAAGTGTCACCGACAGCCTGATTCGCGCCATCAATAAAACCAAGAATACGCACAGGTAGAGTTTTCGTAGCTGCTATCGTTGAAGAATCAATAGCATTTTTACTCGTACCGATTGAAGTAGAACCAGCCGTCTGAACAACCGCAACATTATTACCAAGAGCAGTTTGGGCGAGAGTCGCATCTCCCTGCGCTTGGAAAACAACATTAGGATCATCAATAACATATGCCATGGCATCAGAAGCCGCCACACTAGCGGTCCATTGCTGGGCATATGTAGGCTGATTGGTAGTGGGGTCTGTATATCGACACCCAACAAAGATTCCACAGGGAGTCATCGTCGCCGTACCAGCATCTTTTTCAATAGTGCCAGCAGCAACAAGTTTGACTGCATCCCCATAGAAGATAGCGGTTCCGTACGCACTGGCAATCTTGATGTGTCGGATTGAACTACTCCAATCCCCCCCACCTAAAAGGCCAACAGGCCGGAAACCATATGGTGCTGCCGTAGTAGACATCGCACACGTCTCCTCTATAAAGTTTAAACCATACGACTCAGACCTATGTAGGCTTTGAGCCGCCTCCGAAGGTAACCCTCGACCTATTCTCATTAATCTTAGGCATACGAGGATCGTTTTCCCTCATGTAACTTTGATCTACAGAATCAACCTGCTTCTGAGCTAACTTTTCATAATACTCAGAACGAGCTTCGATATTCTCTCTACTCGTTTTGCAAAGCAACAAACCACCCACTTCAATATTCCCCTCATACTCACTATTCCTATCGGAAGTAAGCATTAGCTCTGGATGATCTTCTGCCCGTACAGGTTCCCAGCCCTCTCTGAATCGCTTCGACGCATTAACATTGTCCGAAGCGCCCATAAGAGAAGTTCTAATCCACCGGAAAACATAACCATCCTGTGGTTCAGGGTCAGGGAGTACCTGCGGTGGGCTCCAACTCTTTGGACGCTCAGACGCTTCCCGTGTTTCTGTAGTTCTAGGCTTGCGCTCTATTGCCTGTTCGTCAGCCATTATGTCATCTCCTTCACAACTTGTGCCGCGTACTGTTCTGGCGATATCCCAAGTTTCCTAGCGAGGGCAACCTGAGTTCCAGTCAACTCCACTTTGCGCGGTCCCTTGCCCCCCCTCCTTGCTGGGGCAACTACCGGAGTTCTTCGGGAGGTCGGAGTCTCACTGGCAGCTTTGCCCTGCCCGAAGTATTCAGCGAACTGCTGGTGCAAAACACCATCAATCTGCTTATAGTAAGAAGGATCTGATCTGGGATCGACCCCCTTCTTAACCAATTTCTCATGTATACCAATAGCAAACCCGGTCATCTCCTCATAACCGGGTTGCTGGAACCAAGAATTCCTCTTTATCCAGTCCACAGCAGCGGGATCAGGAGCCGGAACTTCCGCTGGTTGTGGAAGCGGCTGTGCTACGGGTTGAGGCGCTGACGGCTCTGGCATGCTATACATGAACTGAGACTTCTCAGCATGCAAACGAGCCAATTCTTCCTGAGCATCAGCTATCTGATCAGGATCGCCACCCTCATATGCATCACGATAAAGGCGCTTGGCCCCCTCGATCTCCACATCAGTTTTAGCCGACACCTGATCATATAAGAGCTTGCGCTGTTCAGAAACCTGAAACTTTAATGCCTCATTATGGTCCTGAACTGAACGGGCATAATTAACAGCTTCAGTGCCTTCCCTGAATGCCTGCTCTTTTGCCCTTCGTTCTTCATTCCATTCATAGCGTAACTTGCTTATACGCTTCTGGACCCTGTTACCAAACCGAGAATCATCTTCTTCTTCATCGTCGTCAGATTCACCTGCCCTTGCTGGCCTATTCTGATCTTCCTCTGGAACATCATCGACAACCTCGACCTCAACATCATCATTGCTGAGAACTTTTACGGGCTCGGTCAAGTCATCAAAATTTTCGGGCTCCTGCTCTAATTCTGCTGCACTCATGCTCTTTTAACCCCCCTCGGATCTTCAATAATTGCTTTAACACAATCGTCATTTATGAGACGAAACTCTTTCCCGTGGATAGAAACTCGCGTGCCTGTGTAGGCTTGCATAATAATCCAGTCGCCCTTTTTACAGTAAGGACCGTTGGGAAAGCGCGAAACATCAACAAAAGCATCCGGCCCCATCTTCAGAACCATGCCTGTGATACTCGCTGTTTCTTCTCTTTGCCTGAAATCATCAGGGACATAAACGCCACCTTCTGTTTTCTCATCCTGCTCAGGAAGGGCAATAAGCAATTGAAATCCTGTTGGGTCGGGAAGCTGGGCAGCCTTACGACGCTCACCATCCAGATCTACAACTTTTTCGGTCTCGGACATCGCTGTCTCCTTGCACGTTTTCGCCAGAATGGCGAGGGGTAACGGACCCTCTGCTCACGGTTCTAAGAGCCGTGGACTCCTGCGCTATGTTTCACGTGAAACATAGGATCATTCCTTACCCCTTTTCAGAGCCTCCACTAAATCAAGCAACTCCCTTTCAGCCAAGGCAAGGCCCTCTATGACCCCAACCATTTTCTGGTACTCCTCAAAACTCTGAGCCGAGCCCGTCGCAATAGCATCGGCAAGTTCATTCATTCTCTCTCGAATGTTCTTTTGAAACACCTCAAATAAAGGTTGCTCCGTCAATTCTTATTCTCCCTTGTCACGATGCTCATCATCTATCAGAGCCTTTCCAACCTCAGAAACCAACTTGGCTTTTTCCATAACGCTCTTTGCGTCAAGCTCCTCTTTTTTGCCAGCCAACTCAGCCTTGCTCTTGGCAATATCAACACCTATACGCACACCATCAATCTCAGACTGCTCATCAATACGATACTTCTCTGTTTCCTGACGCATCTTTGCCTGATCCATATTAGCGCTCAGGCGCGCCTTATCAGTTTCTGCTTTCCGTTCAATGTCCCGCTGCTGCAACTCAAGTTTTTTCTGCTGCATCTGTATAACAGGATCTTCCACCTTCTCTTGATTCTCCTGCTGCTGAGCTTCACTAATACCCTTGTTCAACAAGCGTTCTGCCGCCTCGGCAACAAGCCTTGAAAGTTTAACCTCAACCTCGTCAGGAAGCTCTGCATCTGGGGGAGGCAACTCAACACCAAGCTCCTTCTCAATCTCAGCCCTATATTTAAAAGCCAAATGCTCCTGAATATGAGCGGCCATAGAAGAAGCAATCGTGGAAGCCATCGGGCTTTCCCCAACCAGAGACTGAATTCTAGGGTCTTGCACCGCCGCCTGATGAATTTGAATATGCGCATCGTGGTCTTGATGAATAAAAGCCCGCAATGGCTTCCCGTTGAGAAGATCCATATTCTCCGACACAGGATCACGCGGCCTCTTTTCTCCCGAAAGAGGAATAATCCTCTCCGCGTCAGATATCCCCAAAACATCCAGCATCTGCCTGTGAAGTTCAGGCAAATCATACATCTGAGGGGCCTGTTGAGATAATTGCAACGCCGCCTGATACTGCATAATCCTTTGCGACATTGTTGAAGAGTTAGGATCACTAACGGGAATAACATCAACACGACCGTCGAAATCCTCTGCCTTTACATTGTCCTCTTCCGCCTCGTATTCGTAGCCTTCTTCTGTCGCATAATCCCTAACCAGATCAGCAATAAGAGAAAATTCTCTTTTCATGGCCGCATGAAGTCGCGCCTGTATGGCTGTCATAACCTTCATGGACCGCTCTATAAGAGCAAGCGTTGTGCCAACAGGAGCGTCCTGCTTCATGTCAGCCAACTTTAAATCAGTAAGGGAGGCGAACCTTCTGCCCTCCTCAACAATTTCTGAAAGCATCTGATGCAGCACATTGCTGGGTTCTTTATAGGGGAGGAACGTGATGTTATCCTTAATCGCGCCACCCGCGATATCAACATCCCTGAACTCACCCGGCATTATAGGCGAATCATCCCCCTTAATTCGCAAACCCCTCGCCTTGAGACCTCCCGGCAAATTCGCCAGCGTCCCTGCATCCACCAATTGCCTGAGCAACGAGGTAGCGCTCTTAGCGAGACCCCCAATTAGATGTATAAGACCAAAGCCGTAAAAACCAAGTCCCGGCATATACTGGTAATGCACAAAATGCATACGCTTCACACGGCGTTCGTCGTCTTCATACCAGTTTCTACGAATAGCCAATATATGACCACCGCTCTTGGCTATGGTCACAACATAAGGAAGGGCTATGCCAGTTTCTTCATCGTCTTCGTCCACATCCTCGTAACCAACCAGATCAAGATCAGCGTGCACCTCAAGAAGAACATGCCTTGAATCCGTATCTACGGGAGTTTCCCCCTCGATCTCGTTATACTTCTCTTGAATCTGGGATATTTCGCGAGAAGCGCTGCCAATTTCAACGTCCCGATAAAGACCGGCAACCTGTAGCTTACGAATCTCATTCTCTGATTTCCGCATAACATGCGTGTAGCGCTCCGCTGTCAAAAGATCTGTCGCCCCATAAGAGACAACAAAATCTTCAGCAGGGATGAAATGGGCACAAACGCGATCCATAGAGGGATCGAAGTAAACCTTTTTAAAAGCAGATCCGGCGAGAGGCAGATTAAAAAGAAGTTGCTCTGTTTCTGGACGGTACTCTGTCATTTTGTCCAGAAGAAGATAATTCATGAAATTCTGAACACGCTCGCCCTGTTTTTCTTTTTCATCAGTTATCTTGCCAACAATTTTTATCCTGACAGGACCACTGGCGGGAAACACTTCCATAATAGCCTGAGACTGAAATCTTATGACAGCCTCGGTCAGAATAGGATGATGAACCCCGCAAGCACCGGGCCACGGAGTTGTCCTGTCTTCAATCTTGAGGCCAAGCAAATCAAGCCCATCTATATATGTCCGCTCCCAATCAGCGCGGGAAGACATATCACCCTCGACCTCTCCCCTTAGCGAAGAGCTTAAACTACGAAGATCATCTTCCTCCATAAACTCAGCAAGATTATCGTCATGCTGATCGGAGGCATCTTCTTCTTTCTGCGAAGAATCAAAGTCAATAATAACGCCGCCATCTTCGGTCTCTATCGAAACAGCATCCGGGTTAACAACAGAAATTTCCAGAGCCGATTCATTTGAATCAGGATCAAGTTCTTCAAAGCCCTCCGGGGCATTAGAAAAACTGGGGGCCTGTGCGATAGATTTTTCAATCGCCATTAAAACTAGACCTTCTTTATATCAGACACATAATCCTTGGGAGGCTTTTGTGCGCTGTCTGAAATCTGATCAGCATAAGCATAATATTTGAGACCCTTGGTGGCGGCCCCCGTCCCCTTGATCTTAACCTGTTTGCGAGCAGGGGGGGTTCCCAAATCTCTCGAAATAACTCTATTCTGATGCATCTGTTATCTCCTTCTTGTCACCCAAAACATAATCAAAGCCGTTCTTGCGCAGAAAATCCCTTATCTCTGTTATAGGACGTGCCCACGCCATATGCGGAACAGCAACATTCGTCCATCCATACGAACTTACCATGCTAGGAACGCCAATTAGCTCATATTGTTTTCTTTGGCTATACACAAATAAAGAACCGCCACTATTACCGAATATGATAGGAGCAGAGGCAAGCCAAAGAGGGTTACCGTTGATGTCCTTTGAAAAACCCGCAAGAAATCCCGCTGTTGGAAAGGGAGGTTTACCAAGTCCCGCCCCCACCGCATAAACATCACTAAAAATCCAAGGTCCGGTATCCTCATTTTCTGGGTAGAGCTTGGCAACATAAGGCATAAGACGTTCTGTATCTGTAATCTTTAAAAGAGCCAGATCACGCTTTTCGTCATACGCAACAATATCAGCTTCCCTGCCAATGGTTCCTATTAACTCACTATAATTATTATACTCAAAAACCTTAACACCAACCGGACGCCGTCTTTCTACATCAATTTTCTTTTCCTTAGAAGAATCCCACTCCTTCTCCACCGAAACATAATTTCTAATAACATGATGGTTTGTCAAAACAAGGCTGATAGCCCTGTCCTCTATTTTTTGGGAAAAAATAACAGTACCGGAACCAGAAGCACTATCGAGCGAAACAAGCACGGTGGGGTATAACATCTCCGTGTGTTTTTTCTCTATGTCTTGCAGCAAACTTCCCGCAATAGCAAACGAACAGAAGAACGAAAAAACCACACAGAAAAACGTAGCAGAAATAAATTTCTTCACCTCAGGCACCCTTTCTCCGTAGGAAGTTAAGAAAATCCACGCCCGTCTCGATATCATGAAACACTGTTATAAGACCCGCATCATTATCTTCTCGATCAGGCTGTACAATCGTTAACACAGAGGGTGAAAGATTCTGATTCTTCAGCCCCAATTGTTTGGCATAGTTATCATGAATTTTATAAGAAGCCACCCTAATTGCATGGGTAATAAGACCATCCGTGGGCTGTTTCACAATTTGGTAACCACTAATATGCCTATGGCCACTTATAAGAATATGATCTGTGTGCCCCATTTGAGCGGCCTTGGCTGGTCCATGAGCAGAGTTCCACTGAGAATTTCCCGCCCAATCATGCCTTGCGTGAATACGAATTTGCTTCTTATTGGGAAACACTAATCCAATTCTCGCGCCATGCGCCTCATAAACCCCACTCTGATTCCGTACCATCCACTGAACAGGATCACCGTTCCCTACCCAGAGATCATGATTGCCACCAATAATATATAGCCAATCAATACTTGTTACCAGCCACTCAACCAGTTTCCACGTTTCTGCTTCCGTAGTGGTCTGGTGGGCATGAAGTCTTGCCAGCCTGCCAACCCAATGATTCGCAAGATCGCCAACCGTCGCGCCAAACAACCCCTCCGTGTCGCTGACAAGCCTTACGTGGTTCTCAAGCAAATCAATAGAGGTGCCGGGATCATCAACATGAGGATCTCCCAAATGGAGTATTCCTATTGGCCCGTCAATTTTTACCCGGCAGCTTATCAGGTTCCGGCTTTTCTCAAAATCGTCGCGTCTCTGAAATTCTTTCTTCCTTTTGGATATAATCTCGTCAAGGTCAGCGACCTCGTCATACAAAATATCCTTATTAATCTGGAAGGGCTCGGATTCCCAAGGCGGCTCCCCTAACCGATTGCGGGGGGCAGTCAAGGATGATCTTTTCAGTCTTCTGTGAAAGGAAGAAATGTTCATATTCAGAGACCGCGCTGCTTCAGAAGCATTGCCGTCATACGCATGATAGGCTTCAACAGCCAATTCCACTTCCCTTTCGGTAATAGGCGGCTTGGGAGACATGGTCACCTCATCTATAATTTAATAATATTCTGCTCGACGTATGAGCTTCTCCTCCTCTTCTTCGTCAGATGGAACCCGGACAAAACCACCCTGCCTAAACCTGAGAAGGGCCTGAGTTGAAGAATCAACAAGATCGTCATGCTCTCCAACCGGGAAAGCGGCAAACTCCTCTATAACCTCCTCTGCCCAGTGTTTGGGTGGTGCCCAGACAATACCAGAAGCAAACAAATCACTAACGGCATTAACGCGAGCAATTTTATCGTTACCCCTCGACGGGGTATAATCCGACACAGGAATACCCATGGATCGCATCTCAAAAATAAGAGGAGAGCCCGCAGCCTTGGCTTCAATAATACAGGCGTCAGGCTCCCATTTATTGTATGCTTTCTGCGCTACGGACTTGAGTTCTGGGAACTCCATCCTGTCCTTGAATGCATCAAGCAGAATAATATTTGCGTTCTCTGCACCAGCGTCATCTTCCTTGAAGAAAACCCCCCATGTCGTGCAGGCAGAAAAGTCAGCCCTTTCCGTTTTTAGAAAGGCGGTATCCCAAGACTGAATAATAAACTCACAATCAGGCGGATCATCCTCTTCCCACGTTCTCCACCAGTCTCTTTTGATCAGGGCCTGCTCTTCAGCGGTCGGATCTTGTTGATACTGGGCAGACCATTTAGCCGCAGGAAGCTCTGCTTTTAGCTTTTCCAGCTCTTCTTTCGGCCAATATTCAGGCCATAAGGGATTACCGGAAGGCAATATAGCCGGGAGTTGTATTACCTCCCAACCATCACTACCTTCGCGTTGCTGAGAGGCTTTCAGAATATGCCCTGCCAGATCGCGCTGATGCCAGCGCGTCATAACTATTACAATTGCACCGCCCGGCTGAAGCCTTTGTCTTGGCCCCGATGTATACCACTCATAAACTTGATCAAAGACGGAAACGTCTGCGCTGCGAGCCTCTTGTTCACTATGTGGATCATCTATGATTAGCAGGTCTGCGCCCTTGCCCGTTACCGCCCCCCCAACACCAATAGCAAAATATTCGCCTTCGGCGTTAGTGTTCCATCGTCCTGCGGCCTTGGAATCCTGCCGCAGTTTAGTGCCGGGGAAAATTTCCTGAAAGCTGACATCACCAACAAGGTTACGCACCTTCCTTCCGAACCCGACAGCCAGTTCAGCCGTATGGGCGGTCTGTATCACTTTCTTTTCCGGGGCACGTCCCAAGAACCATGCAGGCAAAAGATAAGAGGCAAATTCTGATTTCGTATGACGAGGCGGCATATTGACGATAAGCCTTTTCAGCTTCCCGTTTACAACACGCTCAAACGCATCTGCCATAATCTTATGATGGGCACCCTCGATAAAGGCTGGCCATACTTTCTTCACAAAGGGGAGAAACTTCTGTGTTACCTTTTCTCGTTCCCTTGCATCCTCCAGCTTGTCAAGTAATGACAATATCTCCCTCTGCTCCTCATAAGGCAGAGAGTCGATCTTGTTCAGATATGACCGAAGCTGCTGATCCTGCATAGATCTTTCCAAAAAGAAAGAGCGCCGAAGCGCTCTTTCAAATTACAAGAGGGATATATTTTGCACGGGTAAGGGTGGCCCCGGAACCCGTTCAAGAGGGAAAACCCTCTCGAACAATATCAAGGTACCCCCCTTTACAACTTTGGTCAATACAGGAAATTTTCTAATGCTATTATGCCGGTTTCCTCAATTACTTAATGTTCAAATCTCATGAAAACGGCTTCCCTGTTGCCCAGAACACAAGGGATCTTCTGGTGCCCCACCAAACCGGGGACACCCTATGCATAAGATACGAAGGAAAGGCAATCATCGCGCCGAGGCTTTGCGATGGATATTTTTCATTGGCTCCTCCCCCAATAACTCTTAGCTTGCCACCGATAAATTCTGCCGGATTAGTGAGATTTATTGAAACACTCAGCTTTCTTTCCCCTGTTCCTTCTTTAGTTCCAATATCCATATGATAGAAATAATGACAAAGCGGGCCATACGTTGAGTATTGGGCGTTTTGCAGGGAATCTATCTCAAACCCCCAATGCAATCGGTTCAGTCCTGCCAAGGCATCCCAGACCTTGTCATAAACAGGCTTCATTTCCGAAGAACCTACCCAAGCCACCTTCGATCTTCTCACAATAAAATTTAATTTATTTTTATATATAACCTGCCCGCTATCCTGTTCGCAGCCCTCCCCTATTTTAATGATATCTTCCACTTCCTCCCCTGAGAACAGCCCGTCTACCACTCTCCAGCAATCAAGTGACCTCTCAAGGCTCTGATGCTGAAAAGGATTGTTATAATACGCCACCTCAGCCCTGCCCATCCTCTAGGGACAGTTCTGTGAAATTATGTATTGGAATTAGCATAACGGGCTCAATATCCTGCTTATCACCCCTGTCTGTGCGGCCCCCCATACTGATTTCAAAATCAAGCAGCGTATCAATACGGATATAACCGCAGTTATCTGACCACCGGACAACAAGGAAGGACGGGAGCTTGCTAGTCTCGGACAGGGCGCGGGCGGCCATTATCTTGGTCATGGCGATCATACAGGAGGGATACTGTCGCAAAGGCGTGCCTCTTGCCTTTATCTCCACCCACGCCACCCCCTTCTGGTTGCGTAACAGCAAATAATCCAGTTGATGCTTTATCGCCAGTTTTGAGCTTTGGCAGACCCACTTTTTCTCTATTAAATCAATAATTTCTGCCTCGGAAGCAAGATCCTCCCCGCTTTCGTACATCACTCTCAATGATGAGCCGCTCATTATCCCTGCCCTCTTTTTTTCTTTTTCATGCCCCGCCAGCATGAGCTTGGGCCAAGCGTTTTTCGCGTGTTAAGAGGGCGTGGTCTATTTCTCCTGCGCGTTTTTGTTGTGCGAAGAAAAACAGAAGGACGTTTTTTATCCATATAAATCACCTAAGGGGGAGGGCAAAAGAGAAGGAGTTTTTCAATCTCCAAAACCCTGCGCTTCAACTCGGCGACAGTAGTGTGAAGATGGCCAGTGTCGCTCGGCATAAAACGCTCCTCAAGAATACCTATTTCAATTTCCAGCGCAATCTTGTGCTGCATCCAGAACTGGTTATTAATCTGCGTAATCACATGATCAACTTTCAACAAGAGGCCCCCCTTCCACCAACGCCCGCTCAACAATAGCGCTCATGGCCCCTCTCCTGTTCTGCTTTCTAAATATAGTCCCAAGTTTTTCGGTTAATTATGGAACTCAGGTTCCCTTTTGAAATGGAGAAGATCTCTCGAATTTGCGCGTAGGACTTTCCGCTGTCTCGCAAGGCCCTGATCTCCAGCACCTGTTCTTCGGTAAAATCTCTTCGGCCCTTTCTGTGCCGACCGTGTCTAACCTTGTCGGCTGCATTTTCTGCCATCGTTGCCCACCTCAGATTGCTGTAATGGTTATTCATCGGATCGCCGTCCCAGTGAGCGCACTGATGGGATGGCGTTGGCGGCGCTCCTACAAAAGCAATCAACACCTCGCGATGTGCGTAGACATGAGTGTCTTTCCCCTCGACCAAAACCCTGTATTCCCTGTACCCCCCCTTTTTTAGGTTTCCCTTGAGGATCGTCCCCGCGATCCTGTTCGACCTATTCACCAGCAACCGCAGGTCGCCACGTTCGGACACCTCGTAAAAGGGGAAACTGGCCGGTCTCCATTCTATCATTTCAGATTTCAGCAAGAAGGCCCCCTTCTGCCAACATCACATAAAACTCCCCGCTCTCGCTGTGTTCAGCAACGGCGCTTATTTCCTCCAGAGCCAGACGCATCCTTCTGTTTTCCTTTATAAGCTCGTTGTAATCTCCGGGGCCTGTCAATGCCCGCCATTCATGCATTGGATAAATTGCCCGGCTTCGTCCCTTCACAACATGAAGAGGGCCGAGATTCGCCAGTCGCTTAACAGTCCTGTAGACATGGGTGACTGATTTCCCGGTCTCTTTCGCCAGTTCCCTGTAAGAGGGACTATATTTATTGTCCGCCCAAAATTTAAGAACAAGATCATAGATGATTTTTTGAGCGGGGGTCATTGGGTCTCCCTGATAAGATAAATTGGTTTTCCAAGAATAGTGGCTAGTTCTACCTCTTGCTGCACACCAGATGACTTCTCCCAGCCATCCAGCACAAGAACTGCCACGCAATCACATTTCCTTAGCAGCTTGAGATCCCGATTTACCCACCAATCATGATTTTCATCACCGCCAAACGGATACATCCCAATGCCAGACACTGTGGGACTAACAATTGTCACACCCATATTCATCAGAATGAAGAACATCCTCCTCGTCTGCTGAACCCACTGATCTGAGGAATGCCGGGGCGACGAAGAAGTAACAGCTCCTGCCATGCACCGTCCCACAGGGGATGGATTTTCATGATCTCCAGCAGCGATGCCCCCCGAACTGTACGGGCTACTGAGATAAATCAGCCCGCCATTCACTGTGGCAATGAAATTCATGGCGTCCGGTGAAGGCATCATAAAAACTCTGGATGTGTCCTTCTGAACAATCTTCGTCACAGAAATATTGAAGATCGGAAAGGACTCTGCCCTGAGATCGGGCTTCTTGTTCAGCAATCTGCGCCAGTTCATGTTACCTCCATGTGCCACAATAGCATGACAAAAGGATTATGCAAGTGGCTGCCTCGCTAAAATCCTGAATCTCTGGCTTATTACCCCTGCAAGGGAAGGGTGTTTGGACAACCGGACATACCGGACACCCCTATAGGGTGGTGTCCGATGTCCGGTCTGGTATGTCCCCGAAATGTCCGGTTTATGGTTAATATTGTCCGGTAA
>TARA_R110000765_G_scaffold11689_3_pt1 | contig 14856 bp, 8 predicted proteins | sample TARA_R110000765 | Tara Oceans TARA_R110000765 (sample SAMEA4398168) | marine metagenome | biome: Polar Biome; feature: [MES] marine water layer (ENVO:01000295) within the mesopelagic zone...; material: water (ENVO:00002006), including particulate matter (ENVO:01000060) such as...... | reverse complement strand
TTGGAGCAGCTAGTAAGGTTTACGACAACGCTTGGTCAGACAATGGGACCAGAAGGTTTGGCAACCTATCTGAAGCCATCTGAACTGATTAAGCGTCTTGCGTATTCCATGGGCATCGACACTGTTGGACTTATCAAGTCCGATGAAGAGCTTGCTCAGGAACAACAAGCAGCACAGCAACAGCAACAGCAAGCAATGATGATGCAGTCAAAAATGGCTGATCCAAAGAACATGGCTGATGCAGCGCAAACTGCTCAGAACATGCAGATCCAATCTGAAAACCCTGAACCTCAACCTCAATGAGTCCTGAAATTGGAAGAGCAGTAATGGCTGATCCTCAGCCTTTTGTCGAAGGATCTCAGACTGATACTTCGCCTCAACTGACTGTTCCTGAAGGCGAGAAAGGTGGAATGGTTGGCCCTGGCCAAGAAAGTATCGTCGAAGAATTTGCCAAAGAACAGGAACAGCTTCAAGAAGAAGAAGCAATCCTTGGCAAGTTCAAAAGCCCTCAGGATTTAGCCAAGGCTTATGCCGAGTTGCAGCGCAAGATGGGGCAGCAATCTTCTGCTGAACCTCAGACTGAGTCTGCTGTTGAGCCTGAAGCGACAGAAACCGCTGGCTATTCCGCCAATCAAGCCAGTGAGGTTTATGGCAAAGAAGCGGTTGAGCTTCTTGCAGGGAAAGGAGTGGATCTTGCTGAACTGATGTGGAACGCCGATCAAGGCGCTGACATCTCAGAGCACTTCGACACGTTGGCCGAAACGTTCAAGGTGCCAAGGCAGGTTGTTGAAAACTACGTGTCAAAGGCGCAATCCGCTCCGTCAACTGGCGAAGCGGGACTGTCTGATGCTGATGCGACAGAACTGCTGCAAAGCGTTGGAGGCCAAGACAACTTTGATCAGCTCAGCGGTTGGGCAAAAGCCAACCTGCCCGAGCAAGAGCTAGCCAGTTACAACGCTGTCGTTGACTCCGGCAACAAAGAAGCCATTGGTTGGGCATTGAAGGCAATGCAAGCCCGTCAGGTAGCTCCTGACGCTGTCGTGGAGCCACAGCTCTACGGGGGCGGAGTTGCAACAGACACAGCGGTCAGGTTTGAGAGCCAGCAACAAGTCCTTGATGCAATGAATAAACGCAATGAGAGGGGTCAGCGTTTCTACGATGTTGATGAGGCTTACAGAAACAAGGTTGCGATGATATTGCACGCTTCACCGGAGTTCTAGTAAGTTGTCAATAGACAGCAACCAGAACTGGGCAAGCCCGAAAGGATAACTTGCAGCCAGGGAGGAATGGGCGGTCAAAAGAACCAAAACTATTCCTTCAAAAAAAAACTAATCATGGCTACTCCTCCTGATGTTGCCTTGCAACGCTTAGGCCAGATTAAGGGCGCCGCTTCTACGTGGGGTCCAGGCCTAACTGGCGTCGATGCAGACCGCGCCATGTTCCTGAAGCTCGGAAGTTCCGAGGTTCTTGATGCCTTCATGACCAATTGCGTATTTAAGGGCAAAACTCGCGAAAGAAATATTCGCGGAGGCCGCAGTGTTGCATTTCCAATTACTGGAAAAATGGCTGCTAGGTATCATCAACCTGGCACACAAATTTTAGGTCAAGGCAACAATCCTTCTGATATTAATCAGCGGGTAATTGAGCTTGACGCATTGATGGTTGCTGACGCTGCAATTTATCAAGTTGATGAATTGATGAATTTTTACGATATTCGTCAAATTTATACAACAGAGCTCGGCAGAAGTTTAGCCGTTGAGTTCGATAAGCGTGTTGCGCGTATACTTTACGCTGCCGCTAGTAATACAACAGAGCCTCTTGCAAAGAGTCCTCTCAACGCCGGACGTACAGGCCAGCTCATCGATCTCGGTGATACCGCTGCTACTTTTGATGCCAAAACACGTCAAGCTCGTGGTGACATGTTGGTTGACGCTATCTTCGACGCTCGCGTTGGATTTGAGTCAAAAGATGTCAGCATCGATAACATGTATGCCGTATTCTCACCGGACGATTACTACTGCATTACGCAGTCTTCTCGTGCAATCAACACCGATTTCACAAGCGGTGGCGGTAACGGTTCGATCGCTACTGGCGAAACTGCAAAAGTCGCAGGGATTCCTCTGTTCTCAAGCAACCACGTCACCCAAGCCGCATACACGAATGTTGCTGGCGACGTGAATCCTGACTACGCGCAGGATCTGTCAAAGGTTCGCGGATTTGTATTCCACCGCGACGCTGTGGGTGTTGTGTCTCTTCTGAGTCCTTCATTGCAAATGACAGGGAACGAGTTCCGTGTGCAGTACCAGAGTGACTTGCTTGTGGCAAGACAAGCTCTCGGGATGGGTCAGCTTCGTGCTGAGTGTGCTGCTGCTATCTCTGTCGCCTAAAATCAGGCAGGAGATGGGGTTAAGGGGTCAGGGAGCTGGCCCCTTTTTTCATGCGCCATAGACTGTGCTCATCGTCCCCGTAGTTGTCAGATGGGTCTAGCTGAGCAGACCAAAGCGCAAGGCAGAACAACATTGCTAGACGCAGTGAATGTTTGCTTAGAGAACATCGGTGAGCAGCCGGTAGACAATCTCGACAATGAGCAGATCCAAGACGCTCGAATAGCAGAGCGAACCATCCTTGAGATCCATAAAGAGGGCCAGGTCAGGGGCTGGAGTTGGAACACTGAGTACAACTACCCCTTCCGTAAGGACGCAACCTTGAACGAAATCAAGGTTCCTGAAACCGTCGTTGAGTTCAGTCCCAACCCATATCAATACAACGGTCGTTTTCAGCTTCGAGGGACAAGGGTCTACGACCTAATGAATCGGACGTTTCAGTTGGATTCCACGATCGACGTGTTGTCAGCTGATGTGATTTGGCTGCTGTCGTGGGATTCAGTGCCGGAGGCTTACAACCGTTGGGTCACGATTAGAGGCGCAAGGATCTTCTCGGACAGAAGTCTTGGCTCTGAGGCTTTGTTCAAATACACCTTGGCGGACGAGAAAGACGCGCAAGCAGTTCTTGAGCGAGTGGAGATGCAGCAGGAAAGCCCGAACATGCTTTCTGGCCCCTACTCCTTCCCAACTTATGAGCCATATACAGGTCTGATGAACCGCAGGGCGTCCACTGGTTCCTCAATCTTCTGATGAAAAACGTAGCCGTCACTATTCCTAATCTCATTCAAGGAATTTCTCAGCAGAGCGATGCGCAAAGAGACCCAAGCCAAGGCGAGATTCAGATCAATGGTGTTTCGTCTATCGCTGAAGGGCTGAGAAAACGAGACAGCACACGAACACTGGCCGAAGTCAGCAGCGTCGGGTTTGGTGATGCTTTCTTTCACACGATCCTCAGGGATCAGCAAGAGGAATACATAGCGGTAATCACAAGCTCGTCAATTCAGGTTTTTGATTTAGCGGGGAACCCAGCAACAGTCACGGTAGATGCTTCGGCTTACAACTATTTGTCGACGGTTACTGATGCTCGGCAACAAATCCGTGCGGTCACCATTGCTGATTTCACGTTCATAACCAACACGCTGACAGCAACAGCAACAGGGACAGCGACTGCGCCCAAGGTCGCTAGACCTGCTCATGAGTGCTTGGTCTGGATCAAGCAAGCGGCTTATGGCAACAAATACATCCTCAATGTGAATAACAGGGAAGCAACGGTTACAACGCCAGTTGCTCCTGTCGTCAGCAATGGATCGACTGTCACTGAAAACAGGATTGGCTCAGAGACGATTGCTGAAGCCTTAAGGACTGGCTTGGTCTCTGCTGGTCTTACTGGTTACACAATCACAAGAAGCGGTTCTGTTCTTTGGATTTATGGCAACTCACCCATAACGGTGAAAGCGACTGACGCCAAAGCCAACAGCACGATCACTGCAATCCTTAATCAGGTCCAGGCTTTCACTGAACTGCCAACAATTGCGCCTGAGGACTATCAAGTTGAGATAACTGGAGACCCCGGCACAGCCTTCGACAACTTCTATACGGCCTTCAAGCCTCGTAGTGGAACATTCGGAGAAGGCGGTTGGGCCGAAACTGTTAGTCCTGGCGTTGAGTATGAGTTCAATGCAGCGACAATGCCGCATGTCTTGATTAGGAAGGCTGACGGCAATTTCTGGTTTGGCGCTATCAACGGGCAGACGGTTTCTGGCATTCCTGATGGTGTCCCTAAATGGGGCGAACGTGTCGCGGGTGATTACGAAACCGCAAAAGATCCATCATTCGTCGGGTATCCCATCAATGACATTTTCATTTATAAGAACAGGCTCGGACTCCTGGCTGACGAAAATGTTGTTCTCAGCCGAGTTCGCGAATTTTTCGAGTTCTTCCCCGAAACAGTCACCACCGTTTTGGATACTGATCCTATTGATGTTGTGGCTAGCAACAACAGGGTCTCCGTTCTTAAGTACGCCGTCCCGTATCAAGACGAACTGATCCTGTTTTCCAGTCAGATTCAGTTCAGGTTTAATGCTGCTGAGACAGTGCTGACCCCAGCAACAGCTCAGATCACTGTGCTGACGCAGTTTGACGTTGACATTGGCGTGAGGCCACAGCAAGCAGGTGGTGGCATCTTCTTCATGCAAGCCAATGGCCAGTGGTCACAGATGCGTGAGTTTGCAGTGAGGGGTGCTGGCACAGCGCTAACGGCTGACGCCGCCGATTTGACCGGCTATGTATCTTCCTACATCCCTGATAAGTGCTTTAAGCTGACAATTAACGACGCAGGCAATTCTGCATTCTTGATTAGCGGCAAGGCGACATCGACCACAGGTGCCACATATCGCAACCGGATTTATACCTACAAGTGGTTCTTGCGTAATTCCGGCGATGGAGCGGAACGTGTTCAGAACAGCTGGTCCTATTGGGACTTTGGGGCCGATGAGATCTTGCAGGTCGTTTGCATCAGAGAAGTCCTTTATTGCTTGATGCGTTACGGCTCAAAGGTTTACCTGGAGGCGATGCCTGTATTTGACCGGGCCGATGAAGTCGGCTTTGCTCCATCCCCTTTACTTCTAGATCGTTTGGTTGGGACAACAACTGCGACACCCTCAGCAGTTCGGATGAGCAAAGGCGTTTACAACAAGCAGGCAAACGAAACAACGTTCACGTTGCCGTATGTGGCGACTAATGAGGTTCAGGTTTGGTCGGCTTACAACACAAGCGCCACTGGGAAACCTGGGCCTGTCCTTCTTGGCTCTACAAGTAGTGGCAGCACCGTTGTGGCTAGGGGTGATTGGTCAATAGAAGAAGTATGGGCTGGTGAGAAATATGAGTTCCGCTATCGCTTCTCGCGTTTCAAGTTGATGCAAGACATTGGGGGTGGCAAGTCTGTTCGGAGTTCAGTTCGCACTCAAGTCAGGCAAGCAAAGCTTGCTTATCACGAGTCAGGGTTCTTTCAGGTCAAGACGCTGCCTGAGCATCGGTCAGAAGGTTTATACACTTTTGATGGAACAACCATTGCAGTCAGGGGGTCATCTATTGGTAACCCGGCATCGGCGGCAGACGCTGGTCCGCGTTACTCCGAGGGCGTATTCAACGTGCCAATTATGGGTCGTGGCGACCGGGTGCTGGTGGAGCTATTGAATAACACGCCACACCCAAGCAAGTTCTCAACGGTTGAGTGGATTGGCATGGTGACCAGTCGCTCAGGGGCAAGCTGATGAAGTGGATCATGGAACCGTCAGCCAGTGATGCCATGGCAATTGCGGATAACCTCAGACCAGCTGATGCAACAGAAGTGTTTCTGAGCCATGGGATGAGCCCGTTCCAGGCGGTCAAGACAAGCTTCTGCGAGTCAGACATCTGTCGTGGAATAGCCAGCGATGAGGGCGTTCCGGTTGGGCTCTGCGGGGTCGCAGACCATCGCATTTGGATGCTGGGAACTCCTGAATTAACAGCAACACGTAGGGGAAGGTGGCAGTTAATCGTTGAGGGGCGAAAATGGGTTGATAGTTGCTTTGAAGAAGTGGGTGGACCGCTGTTTAATCAGGTGTATTCCAAAAACACTGAGTCAATCCGTTGGCTAAAGATGCTGGGTTTCACCGTTGACATTCCTAAGCCGATTGGCCAGTCCGGCGCTTTGTTTTGTGATTTCTGGAGGAACAACTAATGATCGTTATCAGCCCCTTGGTTCTGGCCGCAGGGTCAGGTGCCTTGAGTTTTGGCCAGTCAATGCTTGGCAACCAAGCCAAGCGGCAGGAGCACGTCAACCAACAAGCACAGCGCGAAGCCAGCTCTGAATTTGCGTCGTGGTCGTCTTCTCAGCAAGCGCAGCAGACAGACCTAAATAATCAGTATTCCTATTGGCAGCAACAGGTCAACTACGGCCAAGAGGTTGTTTATGCCAATCAACTTCGCAACTTTGAGCTAGCCAGATCCATTGATCAGGCCGAGCTGGTTGCACAAGCGCGAGCTGGTGCTGGCGCCAACTTCATGCAGGCCAGTGAGGCCACGTCTGAAGCATTTAGTCAGCAGTCAATGTCTGACGCTGTATCGCTGATGCAGTACAAGCAGCAAGCCTTGCGTGCTCAGGCGACGACTGCTGCTGGGCTTAATGCTGGCGCAAGTAGTGATCGCTATCTAAATGACTACGCCAGGCAATCCGGCGATATGGCATCACTGCAAATGATGAATCAGAAGTTTCGAGATCGGCAATACACAAGAGACCAAGCAGGGAATATCTCTCAATACCTGAATCAGTACAACAGCCAGCAGCTTTATGCGATGCAGGACATTCAGGATCCGATTGCGCCGTTTGCTCCATTACCAACGCTGGTTAATCCTGCTGGGCCGTCGTTTGTTGGCGCTGCTCCAAGTGCATCAACAGCGTTCTTGGGCTCTGCTCTCGGTGCTGTAGGGGCTGGAATTAACACAGCAACCGCACTCAAGAAGTACACGAATTCAGGTAAGTCCTAATGCCAACACCACAACGACTAGGCGAAGGTTCACTGACGCCATCCGCTAGGCCCGTCTCCAACTTCTTGCAATTCAAGAACGACGGCGACCCAGCCCAGCCAACTCAGCCAGGGAAGCTTGCCCAGACAAAAGGCGTAAACATCATTCAGCGCCAAGCCGATCGGTCGATCCAAGGCGTCAACCCAATCACTGAGTTGACCGAGGCGTTGAAGCCTTTGACTCAGATCTATGACTATGGCGCTGAATCTTACGCATCAAACCAGTACAAGCAGGGTCAGAACGAGATTCTTAAGGCTGCAAGCAACATCAATCGCGACACAATTAATAAGTCAATTAATTACGCGAGAGAAAACCGTGATGTCAGTGCGGTAAATCCCGTGGCGGGTGTACTGATGGATCAATCCAATCCATTTAGGCAAGCTGGTCGCGTCAATCAGGCCAGCCAATTTGTAGCAAGCAAGGCGCAAGACCAATTCCGGGGTGCATGGGCGAGTCAAGGCTCAAACCTTGCTCAACTAGATCCGTCAGACAACGCAATAACGGCAATTGAAAGCAGGGTCACCAGCGACTTGGCTGGAGCATTTGGGCTTGATGAGTTCAGCCCTGGCTTTCAGGAGTACGCCATTCCTGAAATCAATAAAGGATGGGAGTGGTTGAGAAAGAAGCAGGACACTGCTTATGTCAAACACCAAAAGGAAGTTGGAGTTAGGCAGACAGGAACGTTTTTAAGCAACAAGTTGATGACGGGAGCGACTGACGAAAACATCGTCAGCTTTCTTGCTGCCCAATCCGCAAGCTATGGCTTAGTTGGCGAGCCAGTAGAGATGGCAAAAAAGGCATACCTTCACGCTGCCGATATTCTCAATGCGGCAATGGCTGATCCAGGGAGCAGGCAAAAAGCCACGCTGGCCTTAAAAAGGTTGATGAATCTGCCAAGTGGGATTCCAAATCTCAACGTGGCCGCGGCCTATGGCGCTGAGATTGTCAAAGGCCAAGCGGCTAGCAGCAGAGACGTACAGACGTTGCGTGATAACAAGCAAGCCGCGATGGAGTTCGAGGTTGAGCAGCAGTCTGGCAATTGGTTTGGGTTTAAGCCAGGCAGTCCTGAATGGCGGGCAGAAGATGCCCGGCTTGCAGAACAATTCCCTGAGCTTTCGCCTATCTCACGTCGGGACATCATGCTTAAAGCTTCTAAGCAAAATCTTGAGTTTGATGCTCTTGACGTTGACACGATGAGTCTTGAACAGTTCTACGGAACTGCGGAAAACCCTGGGTACGACGAAGGAACATTTAGGAGAAAAGCAGCACAGATTAGAAGCGGTCTTCCGGCACCAGCGCAGAAAGAGTTTGAAACACGAACCAACACTATTATTGAACGAAAGCGCCGACAGCGCAGTGGTGAAATAGATTCCACGACTGCCACGAATCAGATCAATAACGGAGTGGATCGTGCAATAAGGCTGAGGCTAGGGAAAGATGGCATGGCAATGATTCAATCAGCAGCGGAAGCAGTCATACCAATCTCAGACTATATTGCCATGCAAGATATAAACGAAACTCGCGGGATACAGCGGTTCAGGGCTTACATAACAGAGCAAGGCGAGAACGCAATCATCGCTGAGACTGCAAAAAATAATGGCATCTTGCTACCTGGAAGGCAGTCACAGATCTGGCTTGAAGTTACCGAGAAAGCTCTTAAAGATAAAGAGCTGATGGATTCATTGATCCCTGTTGAGGGATTGCCTGCCCCTGCTGCCCCTGCTGCCTCTTTGTCAGATCCGCCGCCTGCGCCGGCACCGATACCAAAATTCTTTAGTCCTCAGGGACCAGTACCGCAAGAAGTGATTGACAGCGGTGCTCCGGTTTACAACCAGCAGTCGACAATCGAAATGCTGCAAACGATGCGGGATGGGGGTCCAATCCCCGCAAGTGTCCGCAGGGCAGCAATAGATGCTGGCATGACGCCAGGTGAGTTCCTATTGGAGAACGCCAATCGCCTTGGCTTGCGTATACCGGAAGACATTGAGCGACGAGTAAGGCAAAACAGCAACCAATCTCAGGGGCTTACCGATTCATTTGCTACTGCGGCCCCTTCGGGAGACGGGCCATTAGCTATTGCGACAAGAGCTTTCGTGAACATCCTTACCCCACCAGCAAGAGCAGCTACAAGGCAGCCAACGTATGACTCCAGGCTGGGAGCACCTGCGCCACTAAGCAGCTTTAGGTCTCAAGTGTCATCCGTCACTTTCGACACAAATCAGCCAGGGATTGACGTGTATCTCGAAAACAAGCAATTCCCTGCTGTTCTGGCTGGTCGGGTGAAAGAAGTGAGGGCTGGCCCTCGATACGGCAATTTCGTCGTTATTGAAAGTCGCGACCCAATGACTGGTGGCGTCGTCGATGTTGTCTATTCACACCTCGCAAACTTTTCGACGTTGAGAGCAGGCCAACCGATTGAGGTAGGTCAGATCATTGGTCGGCAGGGGAGCACAGGAAATGTTCGATCTGTCGATGGAAGCATCGCGTCAATTGATTTCTTCAAAGTTGCGCCTGCTGGGAGCAACGACATGACGCCCTATTCCAATTACGACCCACTACGTCGGTCCATCGCTCAACAATTCGGTTATTAATCATGCCCTGGACAACTGACTCAACCGGCAAGAGCGTCTGGGAAGGCGCCTATCCCGACGCAACAGCACCACTGCCCGATACAGCAACAGCAACAAAAGCCCCTCCTCGGCCAAAGCCTGAGAAGGTGACGCCGGATAAGCCTTGGTGGGAGCAGCTAAAAGATGCAGCGGTTGACGTTGTGGAGGATGTCGCTCCTGCTTTGAGATATGCGCCAAACCCAATCGAGACAATCCAAGGGCTTACGGAAGGCAAGACGCCGGGGTTTATCGATCGTGCAATAAACGATGCTCAATATGAGTTGAACCAGCTGTCGAGCCCAGAGACAGCGTTGCCTCGGCTGACGCATTTAGCGACCAAGAGCAGTCCTGCGCTTCAGAACCTTCCTGACGATCTAGGAAATACTGTTTCGCTGGGTGGCGCAAAGGCCACGGCAAATATCGCAAAGGCAGCGTTAGATGGCGGCCCTCAGCTTCTTCAAGACATTGCGACGTTTGATCTGCCAATAGGCAACACAAGCCCGGTCAAGAATAATCCGGTGGGGCCAAATGGACCAGTACCCCAAGAAGTAATTGATACCTCGGCATCTTCGGAATTAACACCAGCCAGAGAAGGTGCCATCGATCAGGTGCTTGATAACTATTACATCGCCTCTCAAGAGTCAAAGCCTCCCTCGGAGATGACTCCTGATGAGCTTGCTGGCGATGACATGAGAGCCAGCTTGGTACTGAATGCAGGGTTGGCCGTTGGTGGTTACGCTGTTCTTGGCGCTATTGGAAGCACATATCCAGCCCTTGGCCGTGTCACTCAATTCCTTGATCCGTCTAAAGCCAAGACCTTTTTAGGTGGCTTAAGCCGGCTGGCCGGAAGCAACTTGATCGACGAGCCGTTAAGCACTTTTCTCGACGACAACACTGGCGGCACTTTGCTGGGCTTGTTTGGCGCTGACGCTGATCCGGTCAAGCCAGGAATGTCTCGCACCGAAGCTTCTAAAGCAGCGTTCTGGCCAAACTTTGGAGCAGCAATGGCGTTGGGAGGTGGCTTGTTTGGTGGCAGCGCAGCGCTAAAAAGAATGCCAAATATCAGAAGAGCTAAGGCTGCCCAAACCGCAACATCAACAAGAACCAAAACGCGGAGTGAAACAGTCGCTGATGGCATTCAGCAAAAGGATGAAACCGGGAAGTATTCATTCACCGAAGAGACGTTGCAGCCAGAGAAAGCGCAGAACGTTGAAGGCCGTGTTCAAACAGATGACGGCGAGCCAGCAGTAACAGGTGAGGCTGGCCCAACCCAAATCACATACGACCCTTCAGTCCCTGAAGTGGATGCGGCCTATGAGGCAATCGAAGGCAATCTTTCAAACGATCAACTTGACGAACTGCTCAGGTTGCAGACGGAAAGCCTTAATACGGCTGTTGCGATTGAACAAGTCAGCACTCGGCCTCCAGCGGCTAATGCTGTTAATCCAGACATGGCTTATGAGGACGTTGCTGCACCGAAGTCAAATCTGGTTCCGTCGGCAGGCAGTGTCAGTGATCGCTTTGGATCCGTGCCACAAGAGAATTTGCTGTCACTAGCAAGTCCGCAGAACAGTCCAGTTCTGTCTGAAGCGATCAGCGATGCGACAGGGAAGGAATGGCCCAACTTTGATCGGTTCGACATCCTGTCCGCGATTGAGGGATTGGAGGCTGATGGCCGCACGGTGATGCCTAGTCGCTTGATGGGTCAGCCGATCCTGCCGATTGATGAAATCGAGATTGATCCGCAACGATTCCAGTTCAAGATGAACGTTGACGAAAATGGTAAGCAGAAAGGCGGTTCTCTCGAAAACGTCAAGTTCTGGAATGAGAGCGCAGAAGGGTTGGTTCAGGTTTGGACTGACCCAATCAATGGCAAGACTTATGTGGTCAATGGCCACAACAGGCTGACGCTGGCTAGGGAAAAAGGCATTCCATCATTGCGAGTGGAATACATCAACGCTCCAACGGCTGAAGCGGCTCGGGCAGAAGGAGCAATTGCCAACATCATTGGAAACGGCGGAACTGCATTCGATGCTGCCAAATTCTTTCGTGATTCCAGTATCACGGAATTAGGGCAACTTGATGCCCGTGGCATCCCCCTGGGATCAGGGCTAGGGACTTCTGGCTTGGCTTTATCCAAACTGCCCGACAACATCTTTCAAGACGCAATTGATGGCGTCATCAGCAAAGGCAAGGCGCTGGCCCTGGGCGGCAGCGGCCTTGACGAGACCGGAATGCAGCAGGCATACAAAGCGCTGCAATCGCGTGATCTAACGGATAGCACCTTTAATGAAGTGATCCAGCAGGCCAAGTCAGCCCCAACGGTTGAAGGCAGTCAGGTTGACCTGTTTGGCAACACCGACATGCTGAACCTGATGGTTCAGAAAGGTGAGCTTGCTGCTGCAATCGAAAAGGGTTTAGGCCAAACCAAGAGAGCTGCAAGTAGCGCGGCAAAGAATGTCGACACGTTGGAGGGGGTTGGCAGCCAGATCAATAGAGCAGGAACCAAGTCGCTTGCAGATGACACCAAAGCATTGGTAGCCGATTTCAAGGCCAATAAATACATGGAAGGCCGTACCAGCCAGCTGCTAAACGAAGGCGCATTGGAAATTGAGAATGGAGCCAAAGCCAAGGTTATTGCTGATCGCATTCGTCGTCAGTTGATCGAAGAAGCGGAAGGCATTGCTGCTCCAGAAAAAGCAATTGAGCCAGAGGTCAAGGCCGAAGCCTCTGCCGAGACAGCCGAGGCGATGCCACGTAAGGCCAAGATCAAAAAGATCCTTGCGACTGGAGCCAAGAAGGGTGAGTTGCGACCATCATCAACACCAATTATTGAGACTCCCGATCCAGGGAAGGTTTCAGCTGAAGGCAAGCGTGCTGATGTTGCGGTGCTGGAAGGGCTCGACAACGAAGCTCGTCTAGGTGAGGAATGGGCTGCTATCGACGATGCAGTTGATGCAGATCGAATCGAGGCAAAGCGCAAGGCGATTAACTACGACGAAATGACGTTTGACGAGAAGAAGTCAAACGGGATGCTGGATGGTTTGGGAGAAGCCAAGCCCCGCAAGCTGTCAGAGCAGATGCGTGGTCAGCTCAACGACTTAGGTCAATCAGTTGGCAAGTTCACCCGCACTGTTGATGGAGTGATGGATCGGCAGGTTGCTGGTCTGGCTGATCGTGTTGCTGCGGTGGATGCCGAGCAAAAGGTGCTTGGAGAAATGAAGCCTCCCGAAGCAAAACCTGAGTTTGTAATCCCCAAGGACTTATCGAAATCAGCTCCTCGCTATGGCATGGCGCAGCTGAAGTTCGAGAGCGATCTTGATCGTGCGGCTTACATGATCAGAGACAAGGCGAAGAAGTCCAAGGGGGAGGACCGGATGATCGCTGCCCTGGAGGAGCAGGGTTACGACATCGACGAGATCCGTGCTCTGGGCAACGACGTAAAGACCCGAGTCGGAGACGGCGTCAAAGAAGCAACTGGCAGTCGTCGCGCCCCACAGGAGCAGATGACCATCGAGGTGCCACGATCAGAAAGTGCAGGGCCATCGCTGTCACGTACTGGCCCACAACTCAGCCGGTCTGGTGCATACAACGAAGCCAAGTTCCGCAAGCAATACGAGAGAGCCGCTGAACGCAAAAGGTACGCACAAGAAGCAGCGTTGCTGGATCTTGGTCGCAGGTTGCCAAGCGACATTGCAAAGCTGACGCAAATCAGTGAAGGGCTTGGCCGCGAGATGGTTGCTGGTCTCAAAGATGCAGCACGTATTTCTGGGCTCGATCCACTGCGGATTCAATACCTCGATCAGGTTGATACCCGCAAGTTGTTTGGCGATGCAAGCTCAAACCAAGCGCTTGAAGCGTGGGATCCAGACGCTGCAAGGTTTGCCAGGGAGAATCCAGGCGATGAATTGATGGATGTCGTTGATGGAGAGACCAACGGCGTCTTTGTTCCACGGGACTTCCCAAGCATTCACCGGAGCATGGTCTATCTGGCAATGGGGCCAAGCCTTGATTCACGGCTGGCAAGCAAAGGATTTGTGGATGACGCTGGTACGCCAATGGGCCGGACGGCTTATCACGAGTCATTCCACGCCGTTCAGGATTGGCTTGAAATGATGAGCTCTAAGCCTGGGGTACGGGCTGATTCCATTGCAATGAGGGAAGCACTCAGCTCTGATGAAGCCGTTGCTGAAATGACTGCGCTGGTTAAAGGCAGCAAGCTTGGAAACTATCAAGAGGGAATGCACATCAAGGAACTTCAAGCCGAAGCGTTTGCTACTTGGTACAACGACCGCAAAGTCAGGATGAAAGCAGGCGGTGTTCAAGCTGCTTTCGAGAAGATGAAGAAGTTCGTCAACACTTTGCGACGTAAGTGGAAGCTTGCAGCTGGGAAAGACCCCTCTTATGTAGATGTCTTTGAGCTGGCTGCTGCTGGCAAGATCGCTGACAAGGGCAACGAAGCCATTGCCAAGCTCAGGCCAGAACAGCTGGAAGCTCTAAAGGGCCGTATTGATTCCAATATGGATGCCATGCTTCCTGAACTGACAGATCGAGTCCAGAGCTACCTGAAGCAAAAACAGGCAGACTTTGATGTACTCACTGACAAACTAAGGATCGAGACCGAAATGGAGGGCTGCTGATCATGGCTAGTTGCGACGACCTATTCCAACGCAAACTTGCGCTTGACCTTGACAAGCAGGCCAACGACGAAGAACTGGCGCGGATGTCAAACATCCAGTTCAACCGGATACCTTCCGATGATCAGTTCAGGAAGGCGCAAGACGCAGCGATCGACAACTTGTCTGATCCTGAGATCAATGCAAAGGCAGCCGAAGGGGCCAGAGAAGCAGAGCTGAAAAAACAAGGGAAGAAGGCAAAAGTTCCTGAGGTGAACATTGGGCAAGAGCAGCCTTTTAATTTCATGCAGATGGCAAGAGACACGCCGGAAGAGGGCGTGCGTGATTATGCGGTGACCATGGGCGCAGCATTGGAATCAGGCAGCGCGAACTTACCTGGCTTCAAGGAATCAAGGCTTGCAAGTGCAAGATCAAGGGCTGAAACGCTTAAGGATTTGACTGATCGTGGCGATATTCGCAGTTGGATGAAAGTTATTTCTGATCCAACGGCAGGGCTTGCAGGCATCCTCGATCAGGTGATGACGGTTCGCTTTGTCAACGACACATCGATCGCTGCCTATACGGCGCAGACAGCAACTATTAAAGATTGGATGTCTGCCAACCCTGGAAAGGCAGTGCCACCAGAAATGAAGATCAAGGGTTTCAATAATTTCAAGTTAA
>TARA_R110000765_G_scaffold98047_3_pt1 | contig 14857 bp, 13 predicted proteins | sample TARA_R110000765 | Tara Oceans TARA_R110000765 (sample SAMEA4398168) | marine metagenome | biome: Polar Biome; feature: [MES] marine water layer (ENVO:01000295) within the mesopelagic zone...; material: water (ENVO:00002006), including particulate matter (ENVO:01000060) such as...... | reverse complement strand
TACCGTTGATGTAAATGGAGAATTGAAAACCTTCAACTTCATGACCAGCGGAATAAATGAAATTCAATTAACAGATTTAGCGGAATTCAATGCTATTTCTATTACCGGAGAAAGTGACTGCCAAGGTGTGGTTACCGATTCATTTGCCTTTTCGGAAGGGGTAATTATGTATCCTACGATCACTACGGGTGAAGTATTTGTTGAAGGTTTCGATGAATCAAGTACCGTGTTGGTTTATGATTTAGCGGGTAGACTAGTATTAAGCCAAATTCTTTCAGGCAAAGGTTCAAATTTAATAGACTTACGAGCCTTGGAAAAAGGTATGTATCCCACAGTAATTCAATCAAAAGAAAATTCAAAAACATTTAAGATTATAAAACGATGATATATAAAACATTAAAATATTTCACAGGTCTTGCCTTAGTTTTTGTATTCCTAAATTCTTGCGATAAAAGCACTCCTGCAGAGACAGAAAAACAGATAGACAAGCCAGTCCCTACCAAAGCAACAGGTACTTTACCAGCTAATGGTGAACCATGCTCTGAATTTGAACCAATACCAAATGATGACACCAAAGTTTCCATTTTATTTAAATGGAATACCGCTCAAAATGCCGTTAACTATGAACTGAAAGTTTTATTAGGTAACGGGCAAGCTGCAATAACTACAGTAGGTGTTCAAGAAGCTATGGTTACTTTGGATAGAGGTAAAACGTATACATGGACCGTGACTTCTAAGAATGAATCTGGCAGTACCGTAAGCGATACCTATTCATTTACTACACCTGGTCTTTCAGAAGGTAACTATGCACCATACGCTGCAGAAATTTCAACTGAATTTGAACCTGTAGCACAGTTGCTAACTGTTAATTGGACAGCAACTGATGAAGATGGTGATAGTCTAACCTATGACGTAATTATAACCGAAAACGAAACTGTTATTTTAGAAGAAATAGACTTTGTAAATACATCAATAAGCGGAATTGGATATATAGATGATACTAATTATGCCATAAAGGTTGTATCTAAAGACGGTTCTGGTAATTTTTCAGTATCAGAAGTAACTATAAATCCTGCAGAATAAATTTCTAAAAATAAGCCAACTTCTTTTCCTATTTTTATGCGAATGGAAAAGAAGACTACTGAAATTGCAATAATTGGAGCTGGAATAAGCGGACTTATCGCTGCTTTAAGGCTTGAGAAAGATGGGTATTCGCCCACTATTTACGAAAAAAGCGATAGGGCAGGAGGCCGAGTAAAAACGGATATCGTTGATGGCTATCAATTAGACCACGGATTTCAAGTGCTTTTGGATGCTTACCCAATGGCAAAAGAATATCTTGATTATAATGCTTTAGAACTTCAGGAATTATTACCTGGAGCACAAATATTTAACCAGGGTAAAAGTTCAATTCTTGGTGATCCTTTACGAAGTTTGCAACTTTTATTTCCCACATTGTTTTCTACCATTGGTAGTTTTTCCGATAAACTCAAAATATTTAAATTAAACACTACTGTTAAGAAGAAAACCCTAGAGGAGATTTTTAATGAAGAAGAAACTACGACGCTTACTTTCTTAAAATTTTCAGGATTCTCAGAACAAATTATAGAACAGTTTTTTAGACCTTTTTTTTCGGGTATATTTTTAGAACCCAATTTAGAAACCTCTTCGAGAATGTTTCAATTTGTATATAAAATGTTCGGGACAGGAAATGCAGTAGTACCCAAAGCCGGTATGGAAGCAATCCCAAAACAATTAATTAATAAACTTCAACGCACTAAATTTGAATTTAATACTGAAGTGGATACAATTACAAATACAGAAATCATATTTGTAGATGGCAGAAAAATCACACCTGATTATACCATTATTGCCACAGATGCCTCTCCATTAGTGCCTAATTTACGTAAGCAACAACTAGACTGGTATTCATCTGATACCTTATACTTCACTTGTAAAATAAGGAAAATCGAAAAACCCTTAATAGGTTTAATTTCAGATAAGGAAGCACTAATCAATAATATCTTTTATCATACGTCTATTGATACCGAACGTAGAGGGTCTGAAGAAATTCTATCCGTTACTGTAGTAAAAGAACATGAGTTAAGTGAGTACGAACTCATACAGAAAGTAAAAGAGGATTTAAAAACATTCTGCGGTATTACTACTGAACGCTACTTAAAACATTATCCTATTAAAATGGCTTTACCAAAATTGAATAATCTTCGGTATTCATTAATGCCTTCTGAAACGAGACTTACAGAGCGTATATTTTTAGCAGGCGATTATTTACTAAATGGTTCTTTGAATGCTGCAATGATTTCTGGTGAAATGGCCGCTATTGGTGTAATTCATACAATAGAAAAATCTTAGCATATCAATTATTCAACCAATAGGTAAATTTTAATGTTAGTCCCCAGTTACGACTTTGGTAGGGTTCTATTAAATAATTGTTGGTATAGACAATAAACAAATCAGAAGCGGGACTGTAGCGCCATTGAAACCGCGAATTGATATTAAAATTATTGCTTTGTTCATTATACTGCAGCAGGTTGGCAAAAAAGAGTTTATTGGTCAACGTGATATCTGCCTCGGCACCTATCAACCAAAATTCATTCGTATTCCATGGTGCAGGTAAATTAATATGATTGTAGTTAAGATTAGCTTTTAAACTTACATAAGGTTGAAATCTATAACCAACTTCACCGGTTAAACTAGTTCTACTACCATCTTGATAATAACCTCCTAATCGACCTTCTAGGGCGTAGGTTATTAAACTTTGAGGCTTGGAAAGATATTCCCAACCAAAGGAATTCCAGTTGTGTTTAGTACCTGTTGCTAAATTCGAAATACCAAGCCCGCTAGGGTCGAAAGGAGAAAGTAATTCTACGTAATCATCCGATAAAAAGAATAGTAAACTACTACGTTTTCTAAAATCAAGTTTATAAGCCAAATAAGCGGTATGATCAGTTTCTTTTAATTGTTCGTTAAAATAATAAAATCCATTTAATTCTGGTCCATGGCTAAGTATCGGTCCCGCTTTCGGAAAAAATAAATGGCCTGCTTTTCCTGATAGATTCTTATAGCCTCTTCTTCGAACAAAACCAACTTCTGCAGAATAATCATTACTTACCCATTCTTCTTGTAAACGCAAATTCCATTTACGACTGGTATATGCCAAATGGGCACCTTGAGTAAAGCCACTATCATCGTCGGTAGGTGCAAAAGATTTTAACAAAAATGCCTTTCCGTTCCAAGCGTTATTGGCAGAAGCCAAATTGTATTCTACCCCAAGGTTTCTATTGTATTTAGAATAGATATCAGTTAAAGAATCATTTTCTTGTGGGTAGTTAATAGATTGTTTATTTACGAACATCATACCAATGCTACTGCGTCCAAATATTTTTCGCTGAAGTGACATTACGGCAAAGTTTTGACTTGGCTGCCCAGACTCTTCAATTGGTGCTGTTTGCATATCCATAACCCCCAAACGCCATTTATCATTAAGGTTACCACTTATTCGCGCACCAGCTTGAATAGGTACATTTAAGCCAATTCTTCGAGAGAAGAAAGGCCGAATGGTCTCATATCCAAAATTGGCGAACAAATCGCCGTTCTCTAAAAAAAACTGTCTACGCTCAGGGAAAAACAATTCGAAACGATCGAGATTTGTTACTTGGCGATCTACTTCTACTTGCGAAAAATCAGGATTTACGGTTAAATCAAGATTCAAGGAAGAGGTAAGACTAAACTTTACATCCCCTCCAATTTTTCCGTTAGTTTTAACATCTCCATCTACTTCCTGATTTTGTTTTATATCGCCTAGTACATATGGAATAATAGAGAAATTAGTTCCAGGAGCTGGTGGTGGGGCGTCCCATACCAAAGTACCTGAATACGCAAGGGAAGCGGTTGGAAATTGACGAGGAATAGGTGTCCAACTAGATTTTTCACTCGATTTTAAATCTAAACGGCTAAAATTTATTCCCCATTCTTTTACGCCCTCTTCATATCTAATGGATTTAAAAGGTACTGCCATTTCAAAAATCCATTTTTCGTCATCACGGGTAACTTTAGATATCCATTTGCTATCCCAATTCAAGTCTATTTTTGAGCCATCATACATGGTACCGTCCCATTGTGCTCCGAATGCATTCGAACCAAAGGAAAATCCTGTTGTTTGATTATTGAAAGGGTCTAGAAAAAGTAGGAAGTTATCATTTTTACCAAATGAAAAATCGCGCCGTAAAGACTCTACAAAATAGTTGGCTTTTGTCGCATTGTAAAAGGTAGCTAAGAGGTATAAGTTATCATCATCATAGGTCATTTTTATGGTCGTAGGCTCAGTAGCTTTACGGTCATCCATAGGTAGTACCATAAAGAAATCATTTGCTTCTTCAGCCATGCTCCAAGCCTCGTCATCGCCAATACCATCAATTATAATTGAACTGGTAGCTTTGTGAATATGTAATTTATAATCTTGATTCTTTTTTTGAGAATTTACTTTTACTATAAATAGAAAAGTAAAAATGTAAAACAGCACAGAAAACTTCATTGTTCTTGATTGATAGGCACAACTTACTTAAAAAATAAATTGTTACCAATCATTGTCTAAACTTTAATCAAAAGAATAAATTAATACTATTTCAATAGCAATTGAAACATTACAATTCTCTAAAACTGTACAGAGATTTTACCTCTTATATAGAAAGGTGTACCAGGTGTAAAATGAATTTCTTCTACTGATTCAATTTCATTAAGTAATCTACTTTCCGTTGCAAATTGAGTTTCATTCCATTGGGTGTCAAAAATATTTTCAACAATTACTCCAACTGTCCAATTTTCATACTTATAATTTAGATTGAAATCAGTTACAAAATATCCCTCAGCGGTAATGCTATAATCTTCATTTGCAGCCCTATCACCAAGGTATCTATAATTTAAACCTCCCGAAAAATTACCAATATTTGTAAATGCTAGACCACCTACAGCCGTAAAATCTGGAGCTAACGGAATGTAATCTTGACCATCAGGTTCTTCAGTACTTCTACCGTAGGTATAGTTTACATCAGTAGTAAGATATAACCAATCCCAAACCTGGTATCGAACACCTAGTTCAAGGCCTAATCTTCTAGTCTTGCCACTTGGCTCTACTATACCTGCATCGCCAACATATACAAATTCTTGGTTTAAAAGTAAACCCCAAAGGGTAGCATTTAATACCATTTTATCTACTGGTTTTATTATAGTACCGAAATCAATGCCATAAGCTTTGGGTAAAATATCTTGACCTTCATTTGCCGTTACGACTCTTGCGTCATTAGAATGAAACCCGATACCAGTTTTTAGAAACAATTGCCAGTTTCTGTTTACAGCGAATAATGTATTTAATTTGGGACTTATTATGGATTTACTTTCACTTTTGATATCGTAATTTGCAGTTAATTTATTTTCATAATCAAACTTAAAATAGTCTAATCGAACAGAAGGATTAAACGTAAAATTTCCTGTTTTATATTCCGCATTAATAAAGGTGAAAATATTGGTTTCATCTATATCACCAAGGGCGTATTGTTCTAATACTGTTTTTCTGTTCACTGTATGTGCGAGTGAAACATCATCACTATTGTCATTTCTAAAACCAACACCACCTGAATATTTAAAGCGGTCATCTATACCAACATTTATATCAATTTGTTCAAAAATAGTTTCAGCACCAAAAACCGTTCTGTTTTCGTATTGTCGAATTTGATCTCCGTTTTCGGGGTCGTCCAAAAAGAATGTAAAGTTCGAGAATAGTTCAAAATCATATGTACTAATAAATGCCCTTGTTTTCAAGAACTGATCTTGACCTAAAAATGAGGTATGGTTAAGCATTAGATTAGTTCTGCTTGTTTCGCCTCCTTCAGTATCGTCAATAGCTCCGAAACGACCGATGATATTTTGGTTTACCGCGCGTTGTGGAATTTGACCAGATGCATCCCAGTTGCTTTGAAAATGTGAAGCTGTAATAGTTAATTCTTCTTTACCTATGTCTTTATAATGATAGCGTCCTAAGAGGTTGATACGATTAAAATTCTGGGAAGATTGAAAAGGTCCGTCTGTAAGGTATACTTCAGACGCTATATAGGCATCACTTTTTGCAGTTTCCAAAACATTGAATAAACCAACAAACCTATTGGTGTTGAACTGGCCTGTTTCGTATGAAATCATGCTTTTATCAATTGATTTCTTTAATTGAAGGTCAACATAACCAGCGGTATTAAAATCACCTTTGTCAGCATAATATGGACCTTTACCAAAATTTATATTGTCTATAGTTTCTGGAATAACAAAGTGTAAATCTGCATAACCTTGTCCATGTGCATGCGAAACCATATTTACTGGCATACCATCGACACTTATAGCTATATCTGTACCATGGTCAATATCAAAACCTCTTAAGAATATTTGTTCTGCTTTACCGCCACCTGCATGTTGACCTATTAAAAGTCCAGGAACTTTACGTAGAATTTCTTGAGATGATTTGACAGGGTCTTTCTGAACATCTACATTAACGATTCTACTCATAGCGTCTACTTTAGAAACTACCACAACTTGGTCTAAATTGATACTAGATTCTTGTAATGAAATTTTTATTCCATTTGTGAGGTGCTTTTCTTCAACAACTAAAACAAAGGTTTTAAAACCCAAATTGGAAAAGTATATTGAATCATTAACCTGAGTAACAGGTAATGAAAAAACTCCCGACAAATTGGTGTGACTATGTTGCCCAGAAGTTTGATTAAAAATACCAACGTTTTCTAATGGAACTTGTTCTTCATCTGTTACAATTCCCTTTAGGTTTTGAGCATTGATTGTTTTAATGAAGAAAAAAAATGCAAATCCTGTTAACAGCTTTAGTGCCCACATGCAGCTATAGTTCATAATAAATATTTTAAAAAATTGAATGTCTTTAGATGTACTTACGGTAAAAAACACGAATGGTTTTAAATCAATGTATATTCATCATGTATTCAAATTTGATTAACGTATGAACAAAATTTTCTTAGATATCAAATTATTGAATGGAATTCATGTTATATTGGGTTTCGAATACTATTGATAATTCATTCATGAAATTTCCTGAACTTGCTACACATATAAAAAATCATATTAAGGTTAATACGCATGAAATAGAAGTGTTTTTTAAGTTTCTTACTGAAGTTTCAGTATCAGAGAAAAGTTATCTAATTACGCCTAATACTCAAATAAGGCATTCATTTTTTGTTATTAAAGGATGTCTAAAATCTTATTACACCGATAATAAAGGAGATAAGCATGTTTTGCAGTTTGCAATTGAAAATTGGTGGATAAGTGATTTCGAAGCATTCTATCAAAATGAGCCTACTAAACTTACTATTGAGGCTGTTGAACAATCGAGCTTATTAGCTATCAGTAAAGAGAACTTAGAAGCCCTTCTATTAGAAGCTCCAATTTTTGAACGATACTTTAGAATTTTATTGACCAATGCCTTTATCGCTCAGCGAAAAAGAGTTTTATCTTCATTGGAGAAAAATACAAAAGAACGTTATTTGGAGTTTTGTAATTCCTATCCTAACATAGAAAATCGTGTACAAAACTATCATATAGCCAACTACTTGGGGGTATCTGCAGAAAGTTTGAGCCGTATTCGTGGCTCTTTAAAATGTTAATAGTTTCTTAATTGATATAGGTCAACTTGATTCTCATTTCTTACTAATACTTTTGGTTTAACTGCTTTATACAACTTAGAATAGCATAAGCAAAAATTTAAATACATACTAAGAAATGAACATTACATTAGAACAAGCTCAAAAAGCTATTGAAAAGGCAACTCAAAAATCAATAGCGATAAATACTAAAATGAATATTTGCATAGTAGATGCAGGTGCTAACCAGGTGGCATTTGCCCGTATGGATGGCGCATGGTTAGGTAGTGCCGATATTTCACTTAAGAAAGCCAAAACCGCACGCTATTTTGATATGCCAACTGGTGCTATTGGTGAATTATCACAACCTGGTGGGCCATTATTCAACATAGAACATTCCAATGGCGGCTTAATTACATTTCCAGGAGGTGTACCGATAAAAGATGCAAACGATATAATTATAGGCGCAATCGGGGTAAGTGGTAGTAGTGTGGAAAACGACCATATCGTTGCAGTAGAAGGTGCAGAAGCTGTATAAATAGGAATCATTAATTATAGTCGGTATCATCCAATTTCGGTATCAACCAATTCATGTTGTTTGATACCTTTTTGCATTTATAACAATGTTTTAACGAGATGAGTTAATTATTGAGTATGAATTGTATGAACTTTGTAATGAAAATTAAATAAAAATATTTCTACTATATATGAGCAAGCAAGCATTGTTAAATCCGTTTCATAAAAATCTACAATTAAAAAACCGTATCGTTATGGCTCCGATGACTCGAAGTCGTGCTGCGAATGCAGAGAATAAACCGGTTGAGGAATTGCACGTTGAATATTATAGGCAAAGAGCTTCGGCAGGATTAATAATTACTGAAGGTTCGCAAGTCTCTAAAGATGCGGTTGGTTATGTAAATACACCAGGTATTTATTCAAAGGCGCAAGTTGAAGGTTGGAAAAAAGTCACTGAAGCTGTACATAATAAAGAAGGGAAAATTTTCATTCAATTATGGCATGTAGGGAGAATGTCTCATCCTGATTTTCATAATGGGGAATTACCATTAGCTCCCTCAGCCATTAATCCTAATGCACAATCATATACTCCTGAGGGGTTTAAAGATACAGTAACTCCTAAAGCAATGACAAAGGAGGATATCAAGCAAACGATTGAAGATTTTGTAAATGCTGCAAAGAATGCTGTAGAAGCAGGATTTGACGGAGTTGAAATACATTCATCTAATGGCTATTTGTTTCATCAATTTTTCAATGGTACTTCAAACACGAGAACAGATGAATATGGTGGAAGTATAGAAAATAGAACTCGATTCTTTTTTGAAGTTTTAGATGCCTTGAAAGAAGTTATTCCTCAAGAAAAAATAGGAGTACGGTTTAATCCTTCATTACATGGACTTTTTGGCATTACTATGGATGAGGAAACGATACCTACATTTGAGTACATCATTAAAAAGTTAAATGACTATAACTTAGCTTATGTTCACTTATCTGAACCTTTTACAGATGTATCGGAAATCTCTTTCGCTGTAAAGCATATTGCAAAACACTTCAGACCCTTATATAATGGTACATTGATGATAAATGGCGGATTTGACCAAAAATCTGGTAATAAAGTTATTGAAGAAGGTGATGCCGATTTAGTAGCATTCGGTAAATTGTTTATCTCAAACCCTGATTTAGTAGAGCGATTTGAACATAATTATGAATTGGCAGAGTGGGATAATGATACATTTTATACACCTGGTAAAGAAGGATATATTGATTATCCGACTTTTAAAGAGAAAGCCAAACATGCTTAAAAAAAGAAGCGTAATTAAATAGCTATTAGGTAGGTTATTAACTATTAATTTTAAATAAGAAACATATGAATTTTACAAGAAGCGCGAAAGCACAATGGAAGGGTAGTGGAAAAGATGGTAAAGGAACAATGTCAACCGAAAGTACCGTTTTACAAGATGCTCAATATTCTTTTAATACGAGATTTGAAGATGGAAAAGGTACAAACCCAGAGGAGTTAATAGGTGCAGCACATGCTGGTTGTTTTTCAATGCAACTTAGTTTTTTACTTGGTGAAGCAGGTTTTACGCCAACAACTTTAGATGTAGATGCAAAGGTTGAATTTAAGGATGGAGAAATCGTAAAAGTGACTCTAGATTTAAAAGGAGATGTGCCAAACATTAAGGCTGATGAATTCAATAAAATTGCTAATAAAGCAAAAGAAGTTTGTCCAGTTTCTAAATTATTGAATGCTAAAATCGTATTGAATGCTAGTCTTTTGTAAATTTCAATGAAGACTTTTTATATTGGAAGAGCTGCCTGAATAGGCAGCTTTTTAGTTTTATATTCGTTTTAAGACGATTATAAATAGTAATCTGGCAACCAATTGATGTGATTTAAACTGTAATGGTTTCGCGTTAATAATTCACGTATACGAAGTAAGTAAATACACACTTTATTAAGAACTTGTAATAAAACAAGAAGACTATGGAAAATGTATTAGTAGCTGGTGCGAATGGTACCACAGGGAAAAAAATAGTTAATTTATTAAAAGCATCTCAATACTTTAATCCAGTAGCAATGGTTCGTAAAGAGGAGCAAAAAGAACAGTTTAAAAAAGATAATATAACTACAGTTTTAGGTGACCTTGAAAAAGATGTATCCCATTCTGTAGCAAATATAGATAAGGTGATTTTTGCAGCTGGATCAGGTGGTAAAAAAGTAATAGCTGTTGATCAAGAGGGCGCTAAAAATTTAATTGATGCTTCTAAAAAAGCAAATATTAAAAAATTTGTAATGCTAAGTTCCATGGGTGCTGACAACCCTAAAGCTTCAGAAGATTTACAGGACTATTTAGAGGCGAAACAAAATGCAGATGAGTATTTAAAATCATCAGATTTGAATTATGCTATTGTCCGCCCAGGATCTTTAACAAACGATGCAGGAACAGGAAAAATTGAACTTAAGTCTAAGTTGGGCCAACAAGGAGCTATTACTCGAGATGATGTTGCTCAGACCTTGGTGCGTTCACTTCATGATGATGCTGCAATAAATCAAACTTTTGAAATCATTCAAGGTGATACCCTCATTGGAAAAGCAATGGATGAAATTGCATAAATAAGTTTTAATATTGATTACATTTTATGAAAGGCCCCTTTAATCAGGGTCTTTTTATTTGGGCTAACATTACTTTTTTTTAAAGTAATAACAAAAAACTAAGAATATTTATAATTACCTGATTGTATCTATTTTAGATTAAAAAAAACATGGCAACTAAGAACTTATTCAATAAAGAAGCGCAGAACAAAATAAAGGAATTGGCAGAGTCAATAGACTTTACAATGTTGGCAACAAATTTGTCTAGTTTACCCATTCATGCGATACCAATGAGTACCAAAAAAGTGGATGATTTGGGGCAAATTTGGTTTTTAAGTAATAGAAATAGCGAGCATAATGCCAACATTCATAAAAGCAATGATGTTCATTTGTTTTACTCAAAAGCTATGAGCATGGAATTTATGAATTTTTATGGGAAAGCAGAAATTGTAAATGATAAAGGTATTATCGAAAATTTGTATCAAAAAAGTGATGATAATTGGTTTGAGGGTAAAGAGGACCCGAACATTACAGCTATCAAAGTGATTCCGAAAGATGCTCATTATTGGGACACTAAGAATACTATGTTAGTAAGTTTGCTAAAAATGGGTATTGGGGCAATAACAGGGAAGAAAGTTGATCTTGGGGAACAAGGTGAGCTTTCAGTTTAAGCTTTTAATAATTCTCACACTTTTTAGGTAGTTTTATAACTACCCTTTCTTATGTATCTTCGTTTAAAATTAAATCTATTAAATATGAAAAGTTCATTGCTAAAATTGTCCATAGTATTCGCCTTGGTCATTTCCATAATATCCTGTAAAGAAAATCAAAAGAGTAAGGATGCTGAAAATGTGGTAGATGATGTACCCATGGACAGTACAGATTTAGCCTTATTGGAGCTTGAACTTCCTGAAGGATTTAAAATTGAAGTCTATGCTAGGGGAGTAGATGGTGCACGCTCAATGGCTATGGGAGATAATGGAACCTTATTTGTAGGTACCCGAACAGAAAACACGGTTTATGCCATTCAAGATACTGATGGTGATTTTAAGGCTGATAATGTGATGGTATTAGATACGATGGAAGTGCCTAACGGAATTGCTATGAGAAATGGTGACTTATATGTCGCCCAAGTGGGTAGTTTATGGAAATATCCTAATATAGAAGAACAATTGGGCGGTTCGCTTAACAAGGAGTTGATTTATGATGATTTTCCAACGGAGTTTCACCATGGATGGAAATATATTGCCTTCGGACCTGACGATAAATTGTATGTACCTGTTGGTGCACCTTGTAATATATGTAATCGTACAAATGAAGACGAACGTTTCGCTACAATTTCTAGAATGGACCCAGACGGAAGCAATCGTGAAATTTATGCTAGGGGTATCAGAAACTCTGTAGGCTTTACATGGCACCCAGAAACTGGTGATATGTGGTTTACCGATAATGGTCGTGATATGCTAGGTGATGATATACCACCTTGCGAGTTAAACCATATTACTGAAGCTGGACAGCATTTTGGATATCCTTTCTGCCATGGTGGTATAGTAAAAGACCCAGAGTTTGGTGAAGAACATCCGTGTTCAGATTTTGTTTCTCCTGCCTTACAATTAGGAGCTCACGTAGCACCTTTGGCTATTAAATTTTACACCGCTGATATGTTTCCACCAAATTATCAGGGTAAAGCATTTATTGCTGAGCATGGTTCTTGGAACAGAAGTAAGAAGGTTGGCTATAGAATTATGATGGCAGATATAAAGGATGGGGAAGTTATGGATTACGAACCTTTTATTGATGGTTGGTTAAATGAATCGACACAAGAAGCTTCAGGTAGACCGGTTGATATCTTATGGTTGAAAGATGGGTCGATGCTAATTTCAGATGATTATGGTGATGCTATTTATCGTGTTTCCTATGATGGCACTGCACTTACAAGCAACTAATAAAATAATATAACAGCATCTAAAAGCAGCCCGAAAGAGCTGCTTTTTTATTTTGTAAACACATTAGTTCAGTTTCCAAACCGTATATTTATACTTCATAAATATCAATTCAATCTCTAAGAATCATGTTTAATTCAACTACGCGTAGAACGTTTCTAAAACAGACCGGTGTACTTTCTGTAAGTTCAATGTTACCCTTGTCGGTGTTACCTCTAGATTCTCGATTTAAAATGGGTTTACAGTTATTCACTATACGTGATGCCATGGCTAAAGATCCAATAGAGAGCATTAAATATGCTAGAAGCTTAGGGTATGAAGATGGAGAAATTTATGGTTATGATGGAGAAAATGATACGTATTACGGAATTAAATCAAAGGAATTTAAAAAGAACTTGATCGATTTAGATTTTACCATTTCAAGCGGACATTATGATTTTTCAAGTCGATTTAATGAACCTATGGAAAATCTTGAGCGTTATGTTGATCAATGTATTGAAGGATCTCATAATATCGACAGCAATTATATTACATGGCCATGGTTAGCGCCAGAATTTCGTGATATTGAAAATTTCAAAATATTAACCGATAAATTGAACAAAATAGGGGAACAGGTGACCAATGCCGGACTAGAATTTGCGTATCATAATCATGATTTTGAATTTACTGACCACAATGGAGAACAAGGCTATGATATTATTCTAGCAGGTACTGACCCCAGCTTGGTGAAATTACAAATGGATATGTATTGGGTTAAACATTCTTCTAAAAAAAGTCCGAGTGAGTTAATTGCTGATAACCCTGGGCGTTTTGTTATGTGGCATATAAAAGACATGGACAAAGTTACCCGAGATTATTCTGAAATGGGTAATGGATCTATCGATTATAAGACTTTATTATCTACAATCGAGAAAGAAGATTTGCAATACTATTATATTGAGCAGGGTGGTAATTTTGCCGAGAATTCAATGAAGAGTATTACCGATAGTGCTGAATATTTTAAAAAGAATCTTCAAAGGTATTTATAAGCTATGAAGTACCCGGATAAGGTTTATTTAAATGGTAACATAGTACCTCCTGAAGATGCTAAAATCTCAGTTTTTGACCGTGGTTTTATTTTTGGTGATGGTATCTATGAAGTTATGGTACAAATTGATGGTGTCTTTTTTTATGAAAAAGCTCATTTAGATCGCTTGCAAGAAGGTTTGAATAAAATAAACATCGCTTTTGATACAAATAACCTACTAATTGAAATAGAAAAACTATTAAACGTTACCGAATTAACTGGTAAGGATTGTCTTCTATATATTCAAATAACGCGTGGTGTCGCACCTAGACAACATTCGTATCCATTAGATATAGTACCTACAATAATGATGTATGCCGTGCCTAAAGTTTTACCTAATATTAATTCTGTCAATGCAAAAGTTATAACAAGAGAAGATTTTAGATGGTCTCGTTGCGATATTAAGATGACGTCACTTTTAGGTAATGTTATGCTGAATGAAGAGGCTATGCAGCATCAATGTTTCGAAACTATTTTACATCGAGATGGTTTTTTCACCGAAGCTTCTCATTGTAATGTGTTCTTTGTGAAAAACGGAATTGTTTTAACTCATCCAGCCAATGAGCTAATTTTAGATGGTATAACTAGACAAGTAGTTTTTGAACTTTGTAAATCTCTCCATATAGAGATTCGAGAAACCCCAGTCTCAGTAAATGATATTTCTGAGATAGACGAAGCATTCCTAACAGGCACTAGTACCCAAATTGCATCTATTGAACAAATAGATAATCATATCCTTTATAAAGACAATAAAAAAGGTTCAGTAACTAAAAAATTGCAAGAGGCCTTTTTGAAGATTAAATCGCTTAATTAATCCACCTTAAAATAAGTAAAAAACTCACCTGTGTCTTTAATACTCATAAGATTTAATATGTAGCAAACTTCAGATAAATCAGAAAAATCCAATCCTCCTTCGGCTACACTTTCATTTAAATATCTACCATCTTTTCCGTTATACTGATTTCCTAATCGCATAGCAGTATTCCATATTAGTGTTAAATGATTATCGTTCAATTTGCTGTCCCAATTTACGATTCCATCAGATTTTAAGCCAGGTGTACCATTAC
>TARA_R110000765_G_scaffold411989_1_pt1 | contig 14874 bp, 15 predicted proteins | sample TARA_R110000765 | Tara Oceans TARA_R110000765 (sample SAMEA4398168) | marine metagenome | biome: Polar Biome; feature: [MES] marine water layer (ENVO:01000295) within the mesopelagic zone...; material: water (ENVO:00002006), including particulate matter (ENVO:01000060) such... | reverse complement strand
GAAAACTCGTTACGGCAACGTACATGGGTAGAAGATAATCGTAGAATGGTAGATTCGCTTTCCAACGGCAGATTGGGCTATGTTTGGGTACCGAATACCTCGGGTCAAGGCTACGTGTCTTTTAACCGCTATTATTTTGCACAGCAAGACAAAGAAGGTGCAGTTATAGACGAACGTTTTAATGGCGGCGGACTCTTAGACGACTACATGGTAGACCTCATGACCAGAAGCTTACGGGCAGGTTTAACAAACGAAGTGCCCAATGGAAAACCTATGCAATTACCTGCAGGTATTTTAGGACCAAAGGTGCTCTTGATCAACGAAATGGCCGGTTCTGGCGGAGATTTCTTTCCATGGGTATTCCGTCAACAAAAAGCAGGTAAGCTTATTGGTATGACCACATGGGGCGGTTTAGTAAAATCTTCCGTTCATTATGCTTTGGTAGATGGCGGCGCACTAACCTCTCCAGATAATGCGGTATTTGATCCTATAAACAACAAATGGATTGCAGAAAACATTGGGGTTGCCCCAGATATAGAAGTGAGGCAAGATGCATTTTCCCTTTCCAAATATAAAGACCCACAGCTAGAGCGTGCGGTTAAAGAGTTATTAAAACAACTAGGCACAAAAACAAGTATTGTACCACCTAAATTTTCAAAGCCAGCAACAGGGAATTAAGAAATTATAATGATAGACCAATGATAAAATTCTTTAGAAAAATTCGTCAAAACCTGCTTAATGAAGGCAAAACAAGTAAATACTTGAAATATGCCATTGGTGAAATTATTCTTGTCGTGATTGGTATTTTGATTGCCTTATCTATCAATAATTGGAACCAAGAACGACTAAATGGATTTGAAAAAAGAGAGTTACTTTCAAAACTACATATAGAATTTAAATCCAATAAAATTGTCGTTGAAAACTTTAGAATCGTTGAGGAACGAGCCATTAATTCATTAATTGAATTAATGAGTTTAATTGGCGCCTCAGAAGAAGAACTTTTACATCATAATTTAGATAGCTTACTTTTTCAATCTTTCCCTTCTAACGAATTAGCATTTGCAGACAATGCAGTTAATAGTATAGTCCAAAATGGACGTCTTAACCTTTTTAAAAACGACTCCATAACCTCCCTTTTAAACCATTGGAATTCGCTCTCTGAAATCAGAAAAATTCGCTTCGAAAAACTAGATGCATGGAATAACGAGCATTTTTTGCCTTTTTTGTTATCTCACATTTCTTTTAAGGAAATGGACAGTCATGCAAATTATAAATGGGCAGGAACCTCTAAGGTAAAACCTAGCTATAATCCCTTATTCCAAAAGATTGAATTTGAAAATTTATTGGATAATGTATTATGGCTACACCAACAAATCATTGAAAGACTAGATGAAACCGATCTTCTTATTGAAGACGTTATTCATGCAACAAAACCTTATAACAATGATTAAATTCTTTAGAAAAATCCGCCAAAACCTGCTCAATGAAGGCAAAACCACCAAATACTTCAAATATGCCATAGGGGAAATTGTCTTGGTAGTCATTGGTATTTTGATTGCATTAAGCATCAACACTTGGAACGAAAACCGTAAAAACAAAAATGAAGCCAGTTTTCAGTTGTCGAAATTAAAAGACAATTTAAATGCAGACAAGGCTCAAATTAAAATGGTAATCGATGAAGATAGTACTTACATAAACAATCTTATATTTTGTGGTCGAGTACTTTCCAAAGAAGTTAATGCAACCAAAGAAGAGTTTACAGATCGTTTTCAAGACATATATAACACAATCAATTTCAACCCTGTAAGAGGAACTTTTGATGGTCTTATTTCATCAGGTAAAATTGAATTGATTTCCAACCAAGAATTGTTGGATGCTCTCTTTTCATACTACAACAGCAACTCTTATAAGGCATGGGACAGCGCCATGACAGACTATAGTCGTCATATTATCGCTCCTTATCTTCTAAATTTTGACCATATCCCAAATATTAGAGATGAAAATGAAGGTTCGGGTTTTACACATTTCGATATCACAAAATTTTCTGTGCCTAGCAAAACTATTGACGATTATAAAAACAATCAATTTATTCTAAATGCAATTCGAATAAAAATTCAATTGTTTGAAGGCCAAAAATTGCAATATTTAGATTTCCAAAAAGAAATTGACACAATTATTGCGAGCATAGATAGCCAATTAAAATAATAAGCTACAGATGATAAAATTCTTTCGGCACATCCGCCAAAACCTGCTCAATGAGGGCAAAACGACCAAATATTTTAAATACGCCATTGGTGAAATTATACTTGTTGTTATTGGGATTTTGATTGCTTTACAAATTAACAATTGGAACTCGTTGCAAAATGATAGAGATATAGAACAATCAGCACTGAAAAACTTAAAAACTGAGTTCGAAGAAAATCTTGAGCAATTGAGAATTGATAACGAACTAAATCAAGCCTCCTTAGATGCAGCATATTCTTTATTGCAATCAGAGAGAATCACCTACCAAATCAATAGAATAGACAGTCTTCTGGGCACTGCATTAAATTACGCGACTTTTGAAGCTGGAACAGGTGTTTTTGATGAAGCTATCTCTTCAGGAAAAATGAGATTAATACAGAATGATAGTTTGAAAACTCTTTTGAGTAAGTGGAAAGGAAAACTAAATGAAGTAGGAGAAGACGAAATAATAAGGCGAGATCATATTATTCACAATGCCTCCCCTTTATTTAGAAAGTACATACCATTTCGAAATTTTGACAGAGCATATGATAGAAAAGATTATATGAGAAATCGACGAATAGAACCCATAAAAATTTCAATTACTAATTACGAGAAGTTCTTCCAATCGATAGAAGTTGATGGGGCACTCTATGAAATTTACTTAAATCAGTCATATATACATAGCATTTCTATTACCTTGGAAAACTATATTGAAGAGGTACTGATATTGCTGGACAAAAACATTGAATAGTTGACCAAACATAAACCAAATGATTAAATTCTTCCGGAAAATCCGCCAAAACCTGCTCAACGAAGGCAAAACAGCAAAATACTTCAAATACGCCATTGGTGAAATTGTATTGGTGGTTATTGGTATTTTAATTGCCTTGCAAGTAAATACTTGGAAAGAAGACCTAGGCGACAAGAGAATTGAAAGGTCGATGATGAAAAACCTAAATTCAGAATTCACAAATAATCTTGATAAACTTAAAGAATCCAGAACACAATATGTGCAAACCGAAATATCTATACGGCTCCTAATGTCTTCTATGCAATCGTCTTCTGAAGAATTAAAACAAAAAAATATTGATAGTTTATTCGCAAAGGCCATTGATGTGTACGATTATAGACCAACTCAAAATGCACTAACTGAAATTTTAGCATCCGGAAACTTAAAATTGCTCACAAACGATTCACTAAAATCCATGTTATTTCAATGGTCTGCAGAGTTAAATGAAAAAGAAGAAGCTTGGCAAACATTAGATGATTTCAATCAAAACATGGTAATTCCATATCTAACCAAGAACGCTTCCATGCGAAACATTGATTCATATTCTATATTGAAATGGAAAAAAAAATCTAAGTTCAATGTCAATCATGAAAATATTTTTAACGACATCGAATTCGAGAATAATTTAGACAACCTCGCATGGGGAGTTATAAATTATGAAACAGTCTTGGAAAGATTGGAGAAAATTATTGAACAATTAATAATACTAACTGATGATTAAACTTTTCCGAAACATCCGCCAAAACCTACTCAACGAGGGCAAAACTACTAAATACTTTAAATACGCCATTGGGGAAATTGTATTGGTGGTGATTGGTATCTTGATTGCATTACAAATTAATAATTGGAATGAAAATCAGAAATCACAAAAAGACGAGCGCTATGTATTAACTGAAGTATTAAAAAATTTAGAAGAAGATGCTGTGTTGGTTGATGAAATTATCACTCAGCGCCAGAAAGCAAAAACCGCTGTCAACGCGCTACAAAAATTTGTAAGCTCCGAAACTAAAGATTCTGATTCTTTGCAATTTTACATGGTCAATCTACTCACATTTGAACGGTATTTCCCAATTAACAATGCTTATGAAATTTTGAAATCCAAAGGACTACAACTCTCAAATGATGAATTGACTACTAAAATTTCGAGATATTACGATTATGAACAACCAAAGATGAGTAATAGCATTCTGGACATCGAAGTAACCATTCTCAAAATTTTTAATGACAGAAACGGATTAGTCCGATTCTTATCGCTTATAGAAAAAGATGCGCGCATGGTTGTAAAAAATCCTAATGATCCAATTTTTATGGCGGAATTGTCTTTTTTTCTAATCGCCTTTCAAGATAATAATGGTGGTACTTTAGATAAGTTATTGGTGTTTAGAGACATCAACAAACAGCTACGTGAGAAAATAAAGAATGGATTAAACGCACTAAAATAAGCAGAATTATAATGGTAAAATTCTTTAGAAACATCCGCCAAAACCTTCTCAACGAAGTCAAGACAAGCAAATACTTTAAATATGCCATTGGAGAAATTGTACATGTGGTTATTGGGATTTTGATTGCACTTCAAATTAATAATTAGAATGGAAATCGCTTGAACAGTATTAAGGAGAAAACTATACTTACATCGACCAACAAAGAATTTAATGGAAACAAGGGTCTTGTGCAATTAAAAGAATATGAAAACTATCTTTATCAATTAATAGCCTAGGCTACCTCCTCAAGAGAATCTGAATATGTAGATTTTAAAAACATAATGCAATCGCTCATTTCCCTAATAGACCAAGATTTAATTAATAAAAAATAAAATGATGAGAAAAACCTTCGTCCTTGCAATTACAATATTAGTTTGTAATTCAATTTTCGCACAAACAACTGCTGAAAAATACGCTAAAGATGTACAATCTATAGACGCCATCATAACTGCCTATTATGACGTTGTATCCGCTTCTAGCAAAGAACCTTGGGAATTCGAGAGAGATAGTTATATCCATTCAAAAAATGCGGTCATTACTCGATTAGATGAAAATGGCAAAGCCGAATCACATGCTTTAGAGGCAGAGTACATTCCGTTAGCATTGGCACCAAAGGAAGATTTTTACGAAAAAGAACTTAAACGAGAGGTAAGCCATTTTGGAAATCTAGCCCAAGTTTGGAGCGCGTTTGAGATACGGACAGACCCAGATACAGCTTCTAATATAAAAGGCCTAAACAGTATTCAACTACATTATGAAAATGGCCGATGGTTTATAGATAGCTGGATCTGTGAAATGGAGACTGCTACAAACAATTTAGTAACCGATTTTTTGAACAGGGAATAAAGTTTTTGTTATTTCAATATTGATTTATAGACCTTCAACACATTTTCAATCTTAGCCTCAGTCTCTTCATCTATATTCTGACGCTCTGGCTTCTCTTGTAACCATTTAATAGTTCTTTTAATTCCTTCAGAAAAAGGTATGGTTGCTTTAAAACCAGGCACAAAGGTTTTAATCTTTCTATTATCGAACAAAACACTTTCTGCCTTATCTGCCAATAGCGTACCTGTAAATGATGGCTCAACCTTGCAAATAAAGTCAGACGCTATGTGTACTACCTTAGCTTCTTTACCTAGCGCATCCGCTAGAATCTTATAAATCATATTCCAGCTCAACACCTCGTCTGAGGTAATATGAAATGCATGGCCAATAGCGGGAGTATTGCCTAATAAGCCAACAAAACCTTTTGCAAAATCATCGGAGTGTGTCACCGTCCAAAGTGACGTACCATCGCCATGTACAATTATTTCTTTGCCGTCTAAAATTCGTTGTGCGGTATTGTATTTATTGAATCCGCCTATAGCGATTGGTATTACCGTATCATATGTCAATGACGGTCGAACTATGGTGATTGGGAATCCATTTTTTCTGTATTCTTTTAGCAAACGGTCTTCACAGGCTATTTTACCTTGTGAATAGTCCCACAACGGATTACTTAGCGGAGTAGATTCAGTTATCACAGGATAACTCAAAGGCGTCTGGTAACATGATGCAGAGCTTATAAAAATATATTGCTTGGTCTTCCCTTTGAACAAGGCTATATCACGCTCTATATCCTCAGGAGTAAATGCTATCCAATTGACCACAACATCCCACGCATGCTTTTTCAATTCAGTCAATTCTTCTGGCTTATTAATATCTCCAATGATAGAATATGCTCCTTCAATTTCAATCTTGGCCTGGCCCCTATTCAATACATATAAATCTATTCCTTTAGCTACCGCCAACTTACTACTTGGGGTACTAATATTGCCTGTTCCACCTATAAATAATACTTTCATACCCTTTTCGTTTTAAAATCTTTACTATGTCCCCAAAATACTTAATTATTTCAAGTTAATTAAGCTACTACCAGTTATTCTTAATGCGATTTTTAAAAAGGATTCCTAACCAACATGTTTCTAGTTTATTCTACTGTTGCACATGGTTTAAGCAATAGTATCAAACACCAAACAGCAGCACATTAAGAAGTAAAAATACTAACCATACTTGAAATATAAAATATCGTTATGGTAAGAAAAAAACTTTATTTGTTTGAAGTATAATCAATCATTTTTTTTGGAAAATATTTTTTTTTAAATCCTTAAAAATAAGTAACTTAGAGCTATATAAATCATAATTTTATTGTTATGGCCACTGTAAAATCATTAAACAAATGGGCCAATGCCCATACGTATTATTCGTTGGATTTGGTTCGTGTTGCACTTGGGGTATTTCTTTTTATAAAAGGAATAGATTTTATGTCAAATCAGGCCCAAATGGTAGAAATCATGAAGCCTTTTCAAGGTATTCCGGGAGGAATGGCCATAATTCATTATATAGTTCCTGCCCATTTTGTAGGTGGTGTACTCATCGTTTTTGGCCTGCTCACCCGTTGGGCAGTTGCAGCTCAAATACCCATTCTTTTAGGAGCAGTAATCGTAAATTTTGTGGGTGTAATGAACGAGACTAATTTTATGGTAGCCCTAGTTACTTTATCGATTTGTGTTTTTTTCTTGTTCTATGGTTCAGGAAAACACTCGACGGATTATTACCTTAAAATGCAGAAATAAGATTTCTTCCACTATCTATAAATTACTTAATATCAAGTATTTAAAATTAATAATCTTATACATCTCTGTAAAAAGTTAATCCGTTTTTAAATGGGTCATAAAAAGCAAATTCTTTAGTACCCCATGCTGTTTCCCTTAACAAGGTATGCGGATTAAAGATATTTTTATCTCCATACTCCTGAAATAAAGATTCTATATTTTGAGTAACAATACGCAACATTGGTCTATCTATTTCTAGTTCCCATTCTTTAACATCATGCCATTGTAAATGTATCTCAATACCATCTCTTATAACACCGGCATACTTAGGATTCTTAGCATCATCAGCAAAAGCAATTCTGAATCCTAATCGGTTCACATAAAAGTCAAGAGCCTCAACAACATCCCATACAGCTAATACCGGATGAATTTGATGTAGATAACCTTTTATTTCCATCATGTGAAAATACGAAAAGGATTAAAAAACGACAATTCCCAAACAGTTTATCATTACTTCTTTTCTATGTTTAGGATCAACATGTTTTATACAATATCATTACCTTCATAACTTCGTTTCAATCCAAAATAAACATTATGAGAACCACTATCAAATCACTCTTTTTCTTACTGTTTTCGGTGACTACCATGGCTCAAGTTTCCTCTAATCTTGAGCTTACCGATATTTTTAATATGGAGTATGTGTCTGAACCACAAATTTCGCCAGATGGAAGTAAAATCATTTACGTGCGAAACTTTAAGGATATCATGACCGATAAAAACCTATCCAACTTATGGATTATTAATTATGACGGTTCACAAAACAGACCATTGACCACTGGGAATCAAAATGACTATTACCCACGTTGGTCTCATGATGGAAAAAAAATAATCTTTAAATCTAATATGGCCGATGATAAGATGAAGATGTATATGATGTGGTTAGATACCAAAGAAACCGCACCGCTAACCAACACACCAAAAGCACCTGGTTCAGTTAGTTGGTCGCATGATGATCGCTATTTAGCCTTTACAATGTTCGTACCCGAAGTTGAGGAGTCTATTGTAAAACTGCCTGCTAAGCCAGAAGGGGCAAATTGGAACACGCCACCAACCTATATAGATAAATTGAATTATAGAGGTGATGGCCAAGGCTACATAAAAGGTGGTCATGACCAATTATTCACTCTTTCAATTGATGGTGGAACCCCAAAGCAATTGACCACAACTAAATTTGACCATGGTGCACCTATTTGGTCTAAGAATGACAAGGCCTTATATTTTTCGGCAAACTTCAACCCTGATGAGGCTTTTGAACCAGCAAATAGTGAAATCTACTCTTTACAACTTGCAACTGCAAAGGTAACAGCGTTAACAACACGATACGGACCAGATGGTGGCCCTGCCCTATCACCTGATGGAAAAATGATTGCGTATACTGGTAATGATGATAAATTGTTAGGGTATCAAATTACCGAGCTGTATGTAATGAATGTTGATGGTTCAAATAGCAAATTACTATCTGGAAATTTTGATAGAGATATTGCCAATGCACAATGGGCTGCTGATGGTAAAGGACTTTATTTTCAATATGATGAGGAAGGGGCAACTAAAATAGGTCATATTACTTTAGATGGAAAAGTGACTACTCTTGTAGAAGGTCTTGGCGGACTTTCATTAGGTCGCCCATACAACGCTGCTGATTTTACAGTTTCAACTAATTCTCGTTTTGCTTATACTCTGGGTGGTACACAACACCCTTCAGATTTAGGAGTTGCAGATAAAAAGGGTTCAAAACGGTTGACCTTTGTAAACGACGACCTTTTCTCTTTTCGAAATTTAGGTAAGGTAGAAGAGATTTGGTGGAACTCCTCTTATGACCAACAAAAAATACAAGGTTGGATTGTTACTCCGCCTAATTTTGACCCTTCGAAAAAGTATCCGCTCATTCTTGAAATACATGGAGGTCCATTTACAAGCTACGGATCTGTGTATAGTGCTGAAATTCAAGCATACGCTGCTGCAGGTTATGTTGTTCTGTATGCAAATCCGAGAGGAAGCACAAGTTACGGAGCTGAATTCGGAAACTTGATTCATCACGATTATCCAAATCATGATTATGAAGATTTAATGAGCGGTGTAGATGCGGTTATTGAAAAAGGTTACGTAGATACCAATAATCTATTTGTTACTGGTGGTAGCGGTGGCGGAGTTCTTACAGCATGGATTGTTGGTAAGACCAATCGATTTAAAGCTGCTGTAGTGGCCAAGCCTGTTATCAACTGGACAAGTTTTGTACTGTATGCAGATGGTGCTGCATTCTTCTCTAAATATTGGTTCGGTAAAAAACCATGGGAAGACCCAGAAAACTACTTTAGACGTTCACCTTTATCTTATGTGGGCAATGTGACCACCCCAACTATGTTACTAACTGGGGAAGAGGATTACAGAACCCCAATTGCTGAATCTGAACAATTCTATACCGCTTTAAAATTAGAAGGCGTAGAAACTGCTATGGTTCGTATACCAGGGGCAGGCCATGGTATTGCCAACAGACCTAGTAATTTAGTAGCAAAAATAGCCAGTGTTTTAGCTTGGTTCGAAAAATATAAAGATGTTAAATAAGTATATGAAAACATACAAACTAACAATTGTTTTAGCGCTATTTATTGGTTTCGCGAATGTTCAAAGTCAAGACATACCAGTATTGACCTATAATATTAAATGGGATAATACCAACGATACCGTTAATAACTGGAACGATAGAAAAGAAGCAATGGTTAGTTTACTAAACCATTACCAACCCGGCATCATTGGTATGCAAGAAGTGGTAAATGGGCAACTGAACTACTTGGTTGCTAATTTGCCGAATTTTGCTTCTGTTGGCGTTGGTCGGGAAGATGGAAAACAAAAAGGTGAGTACTCTCCTATTTTATATAACACAACTAATTACAAATTATTAAAAAGTGAAACTTTCTGGTTATCAGATACACCCAATAAAATTTCTGTGGGGTGGGATGCGGCCTTGGAACGTATTTGTACCTATGCACTTTTTGAAGACCTGAAAACAAATAAACAATTTTGGGTTTTTAATACTCATTTTGACCACATTGGGGTTTTAGCCCGTGAAAAATCGGCAGCGTTAATCGCTTCTAAAATCAAAGAACTCAATACAGAAAATTTGCCTGTTGTACTTATGGGAGATTTGAATTTGAAGCCTGATGAAAATCCCATTCAATTTTTAAAGAAAGAATTGTCTGATGGTCAATTAATAACTCAAGAAACTTTTTATGGCCCTACCGGTACTTTCAATGGTTTTGAACACGATAGAAATTTAACCGATCGTATCGACTATATTTTTGTGCAACATTTTGCCGTTGAAAGTTATATTCATATTGATGACCGCATGGAGAACAATAAACATATTTCTGATCACCTACCTGTTTTCGCTAAACTCAGTATTAAAAATTAGTTTCGAAGTTGGTATTCAATCAAAATAAAAAAGCATAAAAATTAAACATATGTTTATACCTGAACACTACAAAAACAAAGACCTACAAGAAATTCATAGCTTCCTAAAAAACAACAGCTTTGGTATTTTAATTAATACAATTGAAGGCAAACCTTGGGGTACCCATATTCCCTTAGAATTAGGAAAGAATAAAGATGGTAAAGATATTTTGGTAGGGCATATTGCAAAAGCCAACCTACAAAGTAAAAACTTAGTTGATGGTGATGAAGTCTTATGCATCTTTAATGGTCCGCATAGCTATATTTCCTCATCATGGTATCAGAAAGAGGAAGTCCCTACTTGGAACTATGTTGCTGTTCATGTTTATGGAACCGTCAAAATTCAAACGCAAGATGAACTTCTTGAAGCCTTACATGAATTGGTAGATAAATATGAAAAGGCTTCTGAACACCCCATTTCAATAAATGATATGTCTAAAAAAACCATGAGGCAAATTACTGGCATTATTGGTTTTGAGATTAATATTAACGACATACAAGCGGTTAATAAACTTTCACAAGGCAGAAGTCATGACCACCCAAAAATAATTGAAGAATTAGAAAAGCAGGGATCTTCTGAAAAAGCGGTTGCACAAGAGATGAAAAAGCTAAACAAATAGATTGTGGCTGTAATTCTAGAAAAAAAATAATCCACAAATGGCATTTTAGCCTCCTAATTAAATTCAAGACAAGACTTCAAAAACCTGTAAATCAATTCAATAAATAATAATCTTAAATTTTCGATGAAAGGTGAAACCTACCCGAATTTATAACGTAAATAGGGTAACCTTTAAACTCGATAATGATGATTTATGTACTATTCTGTTTATGCATAACCTTTGTTAGCGTTCTTTTAGTGATTTCTTATTTCGCTAATAAAGCTTTACAAAATGAGTTAAAGTCGAACAAGTTAAAATAATATCGTTTTAGATATCTTTTGATGAAATCAATCATTTAATTTTATGTAATTAATAGTACTACATTCCATTATATAAATATGAGCGAAGCTAAAACCATTTATAACTTTTCTAAATCTTCTAAGATTGAAGAATGGAAAATAGTCAACGATGAAGTTATGGGTGGAATGTCAATGGGTTTAATTCAAATAAGCTTGGAAGGAAATGGAGTTTTTACCGGACATGTTTCACTAGATAATAACGGAGGCTTTTGTTTAGTACGGCACGATGTAGAGCGCATTATTGCTAACGGCTATTCTTCTTTTGAAATTCGAATGAAAGGAGATGGTAAACAGTATCAGTTCCGTTGTAAATCAAACGACCATCAGCCCCACTCTTATATTTATAACTTTTCTAGTGGAAAAAAATGGAAAACAATTACTATTCCTTTTAAAAAAATGGAACCCTACTTTAGGGGTGACTCTTTAAAAATGCCAAATTACCAAGGTGATTTTCTCGCACAAGTGGCCATTTTAATTGGAAATAATAAAGAAGAAGATTTCAGTCTCGAATTGGACTATATAAAACTAAAATAAGAAGAGCCCTTTGAAAGGGCTCTTTAATCATTATTTTGATAGTGGTTTTTCAACTCTCTTTCAAAGATTTCATATCAATTACAAATCTGTATTTCACATCAGATTTTTTCAACCTTTCATAAGCTTCATTAATATTTTGTATATCAATCATTTCTATATCAGAAACTACGTTATGCTCACCACAAAAATCTAACATTTCTTGAGTCTCCTTTATACCACCAATCAAAGAACCAGCAATACTCTTTCTTCCCATAATTAAACTTCCTCCATGTAAAGGGTCTAAAGGCTCTACTGCACCTACAATTACCATTGTGGAGTCCCTTTTTAATAAGCTAGTATATGGGTTCATATCATGACCAACAGGTATTGTATTCAATAAGAAGTCGAAAGAATTAGCATGTTTTTTCATCTGCTCTTGATCCTTTGATATTAAAACTTCATCTGCACCTAGTTTTTTAGCATCTTCGCTTTTAGAGGGCGAAGTGGTAATCATTACGGTATGTGCACCCATGGCGTGAGCAAATTTTATTCCCATGTGTCCTAAACCACCTAAGCCAACAACACCTACTTTATCACCTTTTTTTACTCCCCAGTGCGCTAATGGTGAATACGTCGTAATACCTGCGCATAATAATGGAGCTGCTGCCTTTGCATCTAAATTCTCAGGAATTTTTAATACAAATTCTTTATTCACAGTAACACTTTCAGAATATCCACCAAACGTATGTCCACCAGAATGCTTGTCCTTACTATTGTAAGTAAAGGTTGCTCCTTTTTCACAAAACTGCTCTAAATCATCTTTACAAGCACTACATGTTTTACAAGAATCAACTAAACAGCCAACCCCTATTAAGTCCCCTACTTTAAATTTCGAAACACCTTTTCCGACCTCTAATACCTTTCCAATAATTTCATGGCCTGGAACAACAGGATATTTGGAATTTTTCCAATCATTTTTAACTTGATGCAAATCGCTATGGCAAACGCCGCAATAAAGTATATCTATTTTAACATCATCTTCTAAAGTTGTTCTACGTTCTATTTCGAATGGTTTTAAATCAGCATCCTTTGAATCTGCTGCATATGCTTTAATCTCTTTCATAGTATTAGTTTTCATTGAATTTTAATATAATCATTGTATTCAAATCAATTTTACAATCTTCGTTCGTTAACCCAAGTTTAACAAAGGGAATTTGAATTTTATTTAGCTATTTAATTCGCCACGCGCCATTCAATTAAAATTTAAAGGTTGTCATTTTTGGAAAATGTTATCTACAATACCTATTGGCACCAATAATAGAAATCTCCCTTAAGTAGGGATTGTATACTTAAATTTTGAAATTAATAGTGTAAACATTCAAGATTTAAAAAGTATAAGATGTAAATTACTATTTAGATAGAAATAAAAAAATGCCCCTATCATAATACTATGTTTTTATTGAAAATGTTGGAGTTTAAAAAGTGATCGTATTAATTTTAAGAAAAAGTGAGTTTTCATCTATATTAAATTCATTTTTTAAAATATTTGATTATTCATCTTTACAAATCAAGTGATAATACCTATTTTTAGAATATTATGTATCATAGATTATTCAACTTAAAAGGCACTATTAAAAGGATATCGTTTCCTTTTACCTTTTTTATATTCTTTTTCTTGTTGATTAAATTAAATGCTCAAGACAAAGAAGTCGATAGTCTTAGAAATTTAATTACACAACAAAAACAAGATTCGGTTGTAGTAAATGCCCATCTTCAATTGTCCGTTTTACTATCAAAAACAGATATAGAAGACTCTAAACAAAACGCCCTTAAAGCTATTGAATTAAGTGAAAAAATTAATTTTAAAAAGGGAGAAGCATATGGTTATAAAAACTTGGGTTTATTACTCTATGCAAAAGGTGAACTCACAAAGGAATTAATAGATTACTGGAAAAAATCCTTAGAATTATTTGAAGAAATAGGTTTTAAAAAAGGAATTAGTAATCTTCAAAGCAATATTGGCAGTGTATACCAAAGTAAAGGTGATGACCCTACTGCTCTTGATTATTTTTTAAAATCGGTGAGATTGGCCGAAGAAATAAAAGATTCCTTAAGAATTAGTACGGCATATCTAAACATTGGTAGTGTATATTCTAATGAAAAAGCAACGTATGACGAAGCTTTAGAAGCCTATAATCGGTCTAAAAAGATTTTTGAAAAAATCCACTATAAGGATGGTGTTGCGTACGCAGCAATTAATATGGCCGAATTATATCTCAATGAAAATAATCCAAAAGCTGCACTGCAAGCGCTTGATGAATCTATGGTTCTTTTTGACCAAAATGACCCTGAGTTAGCAAACAGTCATATAATGGTTGGTAAAGCCTATGAGCAAATGGGAATGCTTAATATAGCTGAAAAAAATTATTTGAAAGCAATTGCTTTTGCCAAAACCAATGACGCAAAAATGGAGGCTTCAAAAGCATATATTCATTTGGCAGATATCTATAATACGCTTGGAAAGCCAGATAAAGCTTTAGATGAGTATAAAAATGCTTTATTATTAACACAATCAACCAAGGTTTTTAAAGATAAAAAGGATATTTATGAAGGTTTAGCAAAAGTTTATGCAAGACTTAATGATTATCAAAACGCCTTTTATTACCAAAAACAATTTTCTGCAATTGGGGATTCTATTAGAAATGATGACTATGAAAAAACTCTCGGCAACCTTAGGTTTCAGTTTGATATTGAGAATAAGGAAAAGGAAATTGAATTATTGAACGTAGAAAACAAAGTAAAGGA
>TARA_R110000765_G_scaffold417001_1_pt1 | contig 14901 bp, 22 predicted proteins | sample TARA_R110000765 | Tara Oceans TARA_R110000765 (sample SAMEA4398168) | marine metagenome | biome: Polar Biome; feature: [MES] marine water layer (ENVO:01000295) within the mesopelagic zone...; material: water (ENVO:00002006), including particulate matter (ENVO:01000060) such... | reverse complement strand
ACATACCCGCCGCCGTTGTGGTTGGCGTGGATCTGTCCGGGCGAGCAAGCCGATAATACTCCGAGCGATATAATAGATAACACAATATACTTCATAACTGCCTCCGTTAATTATGGGGATGTTCTTCCACCCATGATACTTATCACTTCTTTTCGGTGTAATATCATACCTGCTTTGATATCACATTTCTTTACAATTACCGATTTTACTAATCTACAATCATACCCAGCATCGCGTAACTCCTGTAGCCTCTCTTGGTTTGTTGGGAATTTTCGTTTTTCAAATTTTTTGTAAAGTTGCATCATTTCATCCATTACTATCTTTCTCCTTCTGGCAGTAAATTTTTTTCTTCGAACCAGTCTACGTCAATTAATTGGTTCCCTGTCGCCAACACGCAAAGTGCACTGTCAAACGGCGAACGTATCAAGACTGACCAAGACAAATCTTCTCCCCGATATATTTCTATAACGCTAGACGTAGTTGGCATTGTGCCAATAAAAAAGAGTTTCTGATATTTTGCGATTGTCTCCTTAAATAATCTTTTTTCCATGCAAAGCATTTTAACCAATCTAGCTTCGAAGTAATCTTCTGAATTTGAAGTTACAGGCATAAATACTATAACTATTGCCGTGATTAACCCTGTTAAATAACCCATAATATTAACTGAAATAGAACGTCTAAAAGCATAATATAACTCCTATCTATTAATAATTTGCCATTGTTTTAAAGATGCCTAGTTCTACACCTTTATGCATGTAGTATTTTGCTCTCTGATGAGCAGCTTGTTTACTTACACCGAGATGCGATATCTTGGTTCCTTCTACAAAAAATAGACGCATTATATCTTCTACTTCTTGCGTCATTCTAGGACAATTTTTACTCAGTTCTTTAAATTCCGCGGCCATAATTTTGCCTCTATAAAACTTTGGGCTAATAGTCGTCATTCTTTTGTCTCCTTACGTTCTTTTCTAGAACTTTGTTATATTCTTCATCTACGTTATCTGCTGTTACACCTGCGGCTAAACATATATTAATTGCAAAACAAAGTACATCTATTGCCTCAGATCTAACGTGAGAAGAAGAACTAAAAGATTTTATCCTTTCTTTCTCATAATGTGTGGACCATGGCTTCATAGCATTTCTATTACCACCGGATATTTCTTGTATTAGTTCAGATGTTTCTTCTGACATATAGAAATTCATTTCTCTAATATAGTCTACAACGTCGCCTACATCGGCGGTAGACGAAAACTTAGACGGATCCAGCATATTATAACCTGATTGAAGCTTAGCTTGCTTCCTAAATACGTTATTCACGATGATGCTCCGGTATAATGGCATCTATTTGAGCCATAATGTCTTGTCTGATACCTAAATATTTTTCACCGCCGGGGAACTCATCGCGATGGATAGGATGAAGAAACATATCTTCATGCCAGTCGAAGCCCTCGTTTTTATCATTTGGCGGGAATAAGCTCGTTTTACCTTTTTTACTCATGGTCTGATAAAACATATCTGGCCGCCTGAAATCAACGTGCGGTTTTAACCAAGGATACAATTTTAAAACTTCCAGCCAGAGTTTTAATGCTACTACGTTATCGGAAATAGGTTGTAGTTGTTCGCATGCTCTAGCTCTGCAGTACCCCATAAGATCTTTTAATGGGCTTCTTACCATATAAAAATGTTCAAAGCATCTAGGTAACACCGTTCTTGCATCAAACAAATTTAGATCTCCGCTATCTAGAGAGTCTACGTACAGTTTTAAGGCATCGTTACACAGCGTCTCGTACCGCTCGCGAAGAGCTGGGTTACATAATATACCTGGCTTAGCAACGACGCGGTCCCTACGCACGTCTCTATCTCCATGCAACTGAGCAGAAAAGCTAAACGCCCGGTGACGTATTAGATGGGTAGTATCTATCATATCTAGACCGCTAACCGTCCAAGATATATTAACGGCTTCGAGCGCTGTAGGTAATACTTCGCCTTTGAAGCATTGATCAATACATCGATCTATCTCTTGGTCCGAGAATTTCTTATGGTCAGTTATTATTGTATCTCTGCAAGTGTTTAATAGAAATACCGCGAAAATCTTTCTAAATTGCTCAGGTGATGGTGCATCTGTAATGGTAACACTAATTGCGTCTAGTTGATTAACTATCTCTACAGGTTTAAGTTCCTGGCCATACTTACGTTCAGAATGCATATTTTCAATTTCTATTTTATCTCTCTCAACTCTCGGCATCTGTTAGTTCCTTTTCTATAAGTGTTGCATAACCGGCTATATCATGCCAGCTATCTGCGTGATTAGGCGTCATGGATAGTCTGGACAATTTTATGGCTATATGGTTTAGCCACTGAACGCAAATAGGATCCATGACCTTTCCGCGCTCTTTTTTGTACCTTCCCGTGAGCAACTTAATGATGTCTGCTTCAATTTGTATACCGCCAGAGAAAGAACCGTAATCTCTGCCTCTCTCTTGCAAAGTATCACTTACGCCAGGCAGTTTAAGTTGCATGTTTATATTCCTTTAACTTCTCTGTTATTTCAGAAACTCTCCGTTCGCTATTTTGGAGTACTTGATCCATATAGCCTTTATTGCCTAACGCCATTTCAGATTTGGCGTATTGTGAACATTGCATTGCATCAGCTAAATGAACAATCATTGCTTCTACAGTAGACTTTGAATATTCCAAATAATGTTCCTCAACAACTCTAGGCATTTTTTTAATTACTTCATCTTCTACTTCTTTAATAGCACCAGCTAATTTTGGATAGTTTTTCTTGACTAAATGGTTAACATCAGAGATTTCTATTTCAGGGACATCATGCACAATAGCTATCTTAATTGATTTAGCAACATCAAAGTTATACGTTTCTGATAAGAGTAATACGGCCAATGCAACAAAATAACTATGAGAAGCCACACTTTCGTAATTAATTACCGGAGACATGCTGTATCTTTTCGTATATTCTAAGGTGTATGCAGCTTGGAAAAATTCTTTATTCATATATAATGCCTTCTCTCACTAAAGTTGGTATAAGATGGGTGCCGGAAATAAAGTATTCTGTAATTTGCGAAGCTAGTTCATCAAAAGACATACAAATTATACCTGATGCGCCTAACATTAAGTTAAACTTTTGACCTCTTTCGTGGTCTACCCACAAGTAAAAAATAGGCTTGTCTAGCGCGCATGCATAACCTGCCTCAAACATAGTTCCTGTATCTTTGCCGTCCGTAACACATACAAGAATATCCGCATCTTTTATTGCAGTAGTATTGGAATTTAGAACAGCTATAGGATCCGTAGGCCCGCCAGGAGTAAATAACATTTCGTCCTTTGGACTGTAATATTTAACAGGAACACTATCTAATGTTAGTTTTGTTTCTTGCAAAATCTCATCCTGCCTGTCAGTAAACCAAGGTCCGGCTAAATATATAACTTTTTTATTCATGGTAATTCCTTTCATGTTAATCTACTACAAGTAAACCTCTAAAGTAAACCTATTTTTTTATTGCTTCTAATAGCGCGTTTTGTAAATCAGCTTTTCCATCTAATATCGTCATAATGTATTCGTCTATTGTAGATTTGGCAACAATATAATGCGACGTAACAGCAGAATCTATGCCTTGTCGCCATACCCTACTAATAGCTTGTTCATGTAATTCTTGGTCCCAAGTTATGCTAAACCAGCAAACATCATGGCAACCACCTGCCTGTAGATTTAAGCCATGGCCTGCCGATTTTGGGTGTAACAATAATATAGGTATTTCTCCAGCATTCCATTTTTGTACTATCTCAGATGCATCTTTAGGTTTAACACCGCCGCCGAGGTTAGGCGCAGAGAAGGTTTTCTTTAGTCTGTTTAGATCATGTTTAAATTCGTAAAACACTAACAGCGGCTGTCCTTCTAGGCTGTCGAGAAGCTCTTGGGTTGCATCTATCTTGGCATCATGCACTATTGCAGTAGAACCATCTTCACTATAAACTGCTCCGTTGCTAATCTGTTTTAACTTGCCTGACATTACCGCAGCGTTAACTGCCGTAATAACTTCTTTATCTGCAATGGCAAGGTATTCTCTAGCCATGTCTTTATAAACTTTAGTGGCAGGAGATGGAAGCTTTACTTGTATAATATTTCTTAATAAGTCCGGCATATTAATTTCATCTCTACTTTTATGCATAACTATATCATTAATTTTCTTATAAATTAATTTGTCTGCGCCAGGCTGCAATTTATGCTCATATCCCATATACCCAGAAGGATAAAAATACTGGTTTCTATACGCGGTTATAAACTTGCCTAATCGATGCCCGCCGTCTAAAATAAATAATTGACTCCATATATTTTCTAAACCATTCGGCGCAGGTGTACCTGTTAGAATGGATCTTCTCTCAAAATAGTTCAACCATTTTTTTAATAGTTTAAATCGTTTTGATCGGGAGTTCTTAAAGTTAGAAGACTCATCTACTAGTAATGCCCATTTCCCAGTAGAAAACAGCTTTGTAACGTGGCGAGAGAACCACTTCAGGCCTTCCGGGTTGATAAGATATACATCGGCATCTTCTAACAAGGCTTTCTCTTTGTCTTTGCCATGAAGTATAGCATATTTTATGCCGTTAAATTGAGCCCATTTAGAAATTTCATTTGGCCATACGAGATAAATAGGACGTATTGGCGCAATAATAAACAACTTGTCTATTTTATTTGCTCTTTGCAAAACATCAAATGCGTATAAGGATATTGCGGTTTTTCCTAGCCCCGGGGGTAAAAACAACCCTACTTCAGGTTTAGAGCACAACCACTTTATTGCTTCTGCTTGGTATTTATGAGGCTTAAATATTGAGAAAGAATTCGTCAACGTCCGATTTTCCTGATAAGATAGCCGTTTTGCAGCATTGTTTACGCAATGTTTCGAGTACGTACTTTTGTCGTTTACTAACTCTTCCTAAAGTTCTTTTGATTTCTACAAACCACACATCGCCTGAACTCAAAATAAGAATTCTATCAGGTAGACCTTTATGATAACTAGCAGGCCACTTGTAAGTTAGAGCTCCAATTTGTTTAGCAACTTTAGAAAAGTATTGTTCTACATCTCTTTCTAATTCTGTCATAAGTACCTCTTTATTTCATTAATTCGCATTTATCGGTGAAATTACACCACTTGCAACCGTCGTTTAATTTAGGGAGCCAGTGCTTTTCATTCATAAGCTTCATAGCCCTTGCATTCCATTTCTCCAGCCTTTCACCTTGATCTTTTCTAGAAAATTTATACGCATCTACAACTCCTGTTTTAGAATACCAAAATTCAAAACTAAGCGTAGGAGTGTCTGTTATTTGAAAAGTTAAAGTTGCATAAAGATCTGCTTGCTTTAAATAATACTTATATTGGCGGCCTGTTTTCAGGTCCACGATCTTATTTCCATTGGTTGCATCTAATTTGGCACGTATCCATGTATCAGATGATTTCCATGGATCTTTAGATTTTACAGGCTGCCAGTTTTTATCTAGACAAATTTCTCCTTCTGCCTCAGCGCCATCTGCTTTAAACTTCTTTAATTGTTTTGAAAACTTATCTAATTCTCTAGGTACGCCTTGTATGTCCCCTAGCAAATAATGCTCCATAAGAGAATGTATTCTTAAACCCTCTTCTAGCGGCCAACTGGTTTTTCTAGGTTCCGTAGATAATTTTTCTAGTACATATCTCAAAGCGCATTCTTCATAAGTATGCAAAGCAGAAAAGCTCCACGACTTCGGTGTATAATCATACATTATAATTTATCCCATTCAGTTAAAGTTCCATAGTTTGGCCCCCATTCTCCAGATGACCTAATCGGAACATCCCATCCAGGAATTTCGTTCATTGCCCATCTTAGCAATTCCATTTCTTGATCTCTATGTTTCTCGTTTACAGAAACCACTAACTCATCATGTACCTGCATAACTAATCTACCTTTTCTATCAGGATGTTTATAGTACCGTACCATAGCCTCCTTAGTCATATCAGCCGAACTTCCCTGAATGAGAACGTTAACTAATTTATAATAAAATTCTCTATATTCTCCATGAATATGCTTTGCAGGCTCTACATCATATAATCTACCGCCCCATGTTCTAAGTAAGGTGCCTGATTTAACTTGAGTCTCTAGGTCCTTAGACAATTGCTTGAATTCAGGTAAAGCCTCATCATAGGCAATAAAGAATGTCTTTGCCATATTAACGTCTATTCCTAGTTGCCCTGCCGCTGCTCTAGCTCCGCCGCCGTACATCTTTAAGAACGATATCGTTTTACTTACCCTTCTGCCTAGATCAGTTCCTGTGGTTTCCTTAATCATATCTTGCACAAATGTATGCACATCTAAATCCGGGTTTCTATTGTATTCTTCAAGTATAGGCCCTTCTGCGTAATGCGCGCCAACACGAACTTCTTGAGCAGAAAAATCTCTGACTAAAAGTGTATCCCCAGGATCTGGGTATATAAGTGTTCTTAGATCCATTAGATCGGGGTCATATACTTTAGGGATTTGCTGAAGATTAGAGCTGAATCTGCCTGTTCTTGTGCCCATGTTATCGTCATTTCTGGTTGTATTAAAATAAGGATAAAATCGACCGTATTCTCTGTAAGAGTCTGCCCATGGCCTAAGGTATGTACCTATTATCTTCGTTAGTTTACTACGCTGTACTAGTATCTCTACGAGTTTTCTATCAGTTACTATCTGCGGTATAAATTCTCTACCGTACCTAGGATTTCCTTTATCGGTATAAGTAACTTTATCTTCATTTATTAACTTAAGCTCTCTTAGACGTTTGAACATGTTAAGGCCACCGATCTTACAATCGCCGATCGCTTCGTTGATATACATATCACCTTCTAAGAATTTATGCTCCCACTTTTTAGCAACATCTTCTATATCAGGACTTAAGCATACACCTGTTAGTTCCATCTCCATCACAATAGGTAATAACATCATCTCTCGATGGTAAGCATCCTTCATTGTGCATCTATCACTCATCTATAAGTCCTTTATAGTAATTATATAACGCAAAAGTTCTATCTACATCGCCTATGGCATAAGTTCCTACTAGATCGCCAGGCGCTTGAGAGATATACGCGCCTGCGTTTTTCTCTGTAGATTTTTTTACATTCTCAACTATCCATTTAGTCAGATCGTCTTGTTCTATACTTGGCCATTCCAATTCTTTATACGCTAACGTCTTTAGCGCAACTGATTTGGCATGAGGATTTGCTAAAAAAGCCATTACCATAGTATCTTCTACAATGGCTACAGGTGATACATTCCAATGTGATTGCATAACGCTTAGATCAAACTTTGCGTTGTGAAAAATCCAGTGAGTGTCTTTAGTATTAAACTTATTAACAATTTCTTTTGCCTCTTCGGAAGAGCAGTTATTATTATCTAAATGTCCCCATGCATAATATTTCCCTGGGCCATCATTTTCTTTTATAGCCAGTCCTACAGGTTTAGGCGGTAACGCGGAACCACTAACTATTTTATGTGTTTCAAAATCAAGAGTGAGTAACATTTTTCTTCCTAACTTGAGTCGAACTCACGTGAGTCGACCTTGAGTTGAGATGTGAGTGGCCGCGAAGGTTTCTTCACTAAAATGGTCAAAGAGCAAATTAGTTTTATGAACGAGCCGACCACTCACAAAGGAAAGCATAAATCTATTCGCCTTCCCCGTTACTCTCAATAGTTGCAGAAAGGTCGTCAAGAGTCTTACTAGCATACGTAACTGCGCTCATAGACGCAGTAAAGTTTAATTCGTGAGCTAATTGAATTCTATTTTCCACCTTAACTCTTTCAGGTTTAACACCGCGAATTCCATTTGCTTTCGCATGGTTTTCCGCATCAGATTTCGTTTCAAAAAATCCTATGTTTGCTTCGCCTAGTGGGTTAGCATTATCGCTTTCTATTTTCCAAACTATCATGATGTCTTACCTTTCTTTACCGGTTTTGCGTTGGAAGTGTTTCCGTCGCTTTCTTCGAATATGTTTACATAATCACTTGTGTTATACGGCTTAAGAGCAAAAGCTTCCAATTCTTCAGCTCTGGCCATAACGGTTTTTATAGCTTCTTCATCTAAGAGCGCAACAAGATCAAACTCTAGTTGCGGGTAATCATTATCGTCATTAAAAGAGACCGCCGTAATAACGGTAGAAGTAGGTCTCTTATAACGAAGGGCAATAGATTTTGCGTAGGACGCCCAGGCTTTTAAACTTGTAGGGGGACACTTTAGCATCGCCATTTGCGCTGCACCAAGATCGGCGTTGTCATCATAAGCTAATAACGATAGTCTTCGTGCGTTCTTACAAGCCTTGCCTTTGCCATTAACTCCACTACCCCATTGCGCCAATTCGCATGCACTACAAGGGCCTTTTACCATCGGCAGTGGGGAGTCAGGGTGATGTTCTATGTTTACGTCATCCATAGATAAAGCAAAGCAAGCCGGTGGAGAAACGTTTTCCGGATCATACGGTCGATCATACCACGTATTTTCATACGCAGCCACGCCTACAACGACCTTTATGCTATCACCAAGATTTTCATCGCCCATCCTAAATTTTTTACCACGGATACTAATGTTGCTTGGTCTAGTATCTACTTCTCTTGCTGCCTCACTTGAGGCTTGTTTAGCTAGCATCTCAGCCAGTTCTTCAGGTATTGTCACTTCAGTATTCATAACGTTGTCCTTTTCTAACTATTTACTTTGTGTAACGCGTAAGTTCTGTCTCGTGTATTCTAGAACGCCTGGTATTTTTTCTCCGGCCTCCAACCGGTCTCTCCATGCTGTTGAAGATACGCGGCGCTGGTAGAGATCAAACGCCGCATTCTTTAAAACAAACTTATTAAATTGTCCCCAATCTTGAACAGTTGGAACAACGGTTTCTGTTAGAGAGATAGTGCCGTTATCGCCTTTATATGTTGCGGTACCAGCATATTCCATGTTCTCTAACATCTTACTTTTTTCTTCTTCATAATTACTTTTGGCAATAGTAGCGCGTGTTTCCGCTTCTTTCATAGCCTTGTATGAGGATATTAATTTATCATAATTCCGTTTGATTTTTGCAACACTCATTGTAGCCTCCTAAATATAAAAAGAAGCAGAGGAGTATTAGCTCCCCTGCTTTAAGTTACGCAGCTATTAATTCGAAGTGTGACTCAATAACTTTAGCAGCTCTTTTACTACGGTCAAATTGTACCATAGCATCTTCACTGCCGTGAGTTGCATCATCAGTGAGAGTATTATAAGCGGCTAGAACGTTGCGTCCCATTTCTTTAGAATATCCGCCGAACTTTTCGAACATAGTATCACGCCTTGATGATACTCTATCTAAAGCTTTCCACTTATCCTCTTCCGTTTCATAAACCTTCCCAAGGTAATCAAGTACAATGTCCTGACCTTGCTCTTCATTGATCTTGGTTTTCTTATATTCCAACCAACGGGATCCAGCCTCCTCAAACATATGAATTGAGGCGCCTAAACCGTCTTTAATTCCCGCAAAGCTAGCACGTTTAGTATGAAGTGTCCTAAATGCCGAGATAAAATCTCCAACTACCTGGCCATTAGCGCAAGTAATACGAAAACCTCCAACATCTATTTGAGTTGGCCATGAACCATCATGGCTATTTCTTAGAGAAATTTGGAGATGTGTATTATCGTCTTTTCCTGTAGCAATAGAGTGTTCAGGAAAGGTGAACTTTACAATACTTCGTACTGCGTTAGGACTTTGAGAAACTTTTATATCCAAGCCGTTTGTATCTAAAGCTGAAGTGTCTATGCAATTAGCAAAAGCATTAATAACAGCTTCAGTTTGAATAAGCTCATATTTATTGCCAACAACTGCAATTGGTTTTCCCGTAGATTTTTTAACAACTGCTTGTTTAAAAGGTACGGGATCGCCGTCTTCTAAAAATAGAGGTTTTAAAGCAACGGCATCAAGAATTTCATTTTTGCCGATTGTATCTTCGATTAAATTCATTGTAGTCATTTTATTTTCCTAACAGTTAACGTTTGAACGATTTAATTTATGATTATGCAATCTACCATAGTAAACTATATAAGTAAACCCTTAAAATGAAAATAATTTATTTTAATAAACGCCCCAACTTGAGCTCGACCCAAGTTGGGGCAAGGACCTATACTGCGCTCATTTTTTCACCGGCCACACGTAATCTAAATCATTAGGCTCATGCCAGCCGAATTGAGAATAGTGTTCCGGATCTTTACGTAGCAAGTTACTCCTATGGGATGCATGAAAAAATTCATCACCAAACCACTTTGGTAACTTCCAAACATGGTGCGGCCTTGTAGTGATTTTCATAGTGTTATTAAAACCTCTGGCAATCCATTCTTCTATGCATAAGTCTTTATAGAAAGCCAAACCTGCCTCATATCCTCGCCACATTCTGGTAGCAGGATGATTTTCCCAAGCACCGGTTTTAGAGTACTCACCATTTAAAGCTTTAAGTATTTGAAAAGCCTCGACACGTTGTTTGCCTAGACGCTTATTGTCTAGGCATTTAATTGATTTGCCTAAATTATCGTACGGTAAAAATGTCTGCATTATATTCTCCTTTGTTTTTTCGATTATATAGGCTACCATAGTAAACCACTAAAGTAAACCCTTAATTTTAGGTTTACTTATTTATGTAACTGAATTAGATTAGAAAAACCCCTTAGCCGGGTAAGCTAAGGGGTTTCGAGAGGTTACTCTGAGATATGAAAGGAACCGCAGAATATGTATAATCTAAATCTTTTAACGGCAAAAGTAAACAACTATGGCCGTTAGAAAAGAAGTACCAGAGGCTCAAATTGTACTGGACTTTATTGCAAAGTTTTTTTCTCACGAAAATACAATTTTTTGCGTTCAAGAAAAACCATTGCCCGCCAAAGGCTGGCCTCCAAATAATCTTAGTTCATTTATACAGAGATTTCAAGCAGTAAAAGATTTACATGCCAGTTATTATATTTCGACAATGATCGGAGCAGATAGCTACAGAAATAGTCAGGACAATTTTGGGGCATTGGTAGGCATAGTACTGGATGATATTGGGACAAAGGGCGTGCCATTAGATGAAGTACCACTTCCTCCTACATATATTATAGAGTCGAGTAAAGATAACTACCAATGTGGGTATATTTTCGATGAGCCACTAAAAGATATAGATCTTGCTAAGACGATTGTGCAACATATCTATGGTTTAGGCGTGGCGGATGGCGGTGGCGCATTGGTCAATAAATTTGTTAGGCTGCCATGGGGCATTAATAACAAGCAAAGAGATGGCGAAGTAGATACTTATCCTTGTAGGATAGTAGATATGTCAGGCCCAAAATATACTGTAGATGAGATCTCGCACGCCTTTGCTGTTGTAAAAACCCCAAGGTTCACTGACGCGACGGTTATCAGAGACAGTGTTACAGAAGCACTTATTGCTGAAAGGTGGATAATTTCGACAAAAGAAGACGGTGTTCTGCTCGAATGTCCATGGGGAGAAGATCATACGGTAGGTAAAAATGATCACGCAATATACTACCCAATTGGCACAGGTAACGCGCTTTCTCAACGAGGTTTTAAGTGTCATCATAATTCCTGCAGAAATAAAAGAGGCGATGATCTTGCTAATCTTCTTAGAAGCGAAGGTCATGTAATTCCTGCATCTTCTGAATTGGAATATACGCAACAAAGATATTGTCTTATCGAACAGTCAGGTCTAGTTGGAGATTTTATGGCAACTGCAGCTGATCACCACCCTACCTCAAGGCTTGGTGATTTTAAGAACGCAAGAACGTATCTTGTTAACACAGGCAGGATGACTGCAGGTCAGAATCCTAGAGCAATATGGAAAAAACTTGGCGAAGAATGGCAAGATAGTTTCGATACCGCAAGAGTTAATTCCATAGTTTATGATCCTACAAATTCTTCAGGCATTGTAGATGTAAATGGAAAAGCGCATTTTAATCTTTATAGCCGTCCTTCTCATGTGCAAAATATTAGTGCGCCTAAAAAATACCTTGAACATGTGCAACACATCCTTCCTCAAGAGAATGATAGAGAACTGTTTCATGATTGGGTTGCATATAAGTTGCAAAATCCTGGAAAAAGAAGCTTCATGTACCTTATGGTGACAGACGGGATATTTGGTATTGGAAGATCTGTTACAGGTCAAATACTTACCAAAGTTTTTCAAGCAGGTGTGTTTAGTCTTAATTTTAATGTCTTCACAGGAAAGACGCACCAATGGTCTGACTGGAAAGAGCATTCACAATTGATCATCATTGAAGAAATAAAAGATGATAGTAATAACTATATAGACGCTGTACATGCTTATGAAGAAATTAAACTCAATGTGGATATGCTTTCAACAGAGGTAGAAATTAATGCCAAATACCAAACAAAACGTGTAGCTAAAGCATACTATAACGTGCTTGGTTTTTCTAATCATGCAGATGCTATAAGAATACCTGAAGATGATAGGAGAATATATGTTGCAAGAAATGCTGACACTTTGAGAACATCAGAAGAATACGATGTCGTGCATGGCATGATCTACGATGAACAGGCAATAGCAGATATCTATCATTGGCTAATGTCAAGAAATGTTAGTGCATTTGATCCTAGTAGACCGCCGTCCACTAGAGCTAAGAAGGACATGGTATCTAAAACGAGAACAGACAATGAAAACATTATTAAAGATATTCTAGCGCATCTTGAAGGAGACCTAGTATATAGACATCAAATAAGGAACATTGCAATAGAACTTTTACTAGAAGAAGGCTATGATATTAACAGTCGTGAATGGACGTACCTCAATAAGGATATAAACAAGCTTTGGAGGAAACTCTCTCCTCTTAATCCTGAAGATGAAAAGCATGGCGGAAGATTAAAACTACCAGGAATGGAAGAAAAAGAACCTGTAAGAATACTCAGAAATGTACCCAGATGGCAAGGCAAGTCTATGCCACGAGGTGATAACAAAGCCTTTAAAGATGAATTGCTTAAAAATGTACCCAGTCAAAGTAAAGAAAAAGAACCCAAAACATCGTAATCTTCTGTAACATATGCACTGGGTACTAAATCTTATATAATTTAGTACCTTGCAAATAAAAAGTACCCTGAAACTTAGTGTTATATATCAATAAGTTACTACGTATCTGGGTACCTTTTATAAATAAACATGTATAAATAATGTATGTAATAGTAGGTATATATGTACTACGCAGTCTCCTAAAGAGTTTTTGGGCAAAAAATTTCAAAAAGTACCCAGTGCTGGCTATGTACATATGCTTTCTTTTAGTGTAGGATCTTAATAAGATGTTTAATCTAAAGTAGAAAGATTAGAATGGCCAAACTTAAAGGATCCCCAAAAACAGGTGGCAGACAAGCTGGGACGCCGAATAGAATTAACGGCAATGTTAAAGAGATGGTGCTGACTGCTCTAGATGGCGCAGGAGGCGTTGATTACTTAATAGACCAAGCGCAAGAAAACCCCGGTAACTTTTTATCATTGGTAGGCAGAGTTCTTCCTATGCAATTAGAAGGCTCTGGAGATGATGGAGCAATTACAATTAACGTTACGTTGGAACAATGACAGAAGTGAAATACAAACCGCCTAAAGTCTTTAATCCTTTATGGACATCAAATGGAGCAAGATATTTAGGTTCCACAGGAGGCAGAGGATCTGGCAAGTCATATGATATGGCTGCAAGAGCCATTGTAAGAAATTGCAACGATGGCACTAGAGGTCTTTGCGTTCGTGAAATACAGAAGTCTCTTAGAGAAAGCGCGCACAGACTACTAGCAGATACAATTGAAAGATTAAAACTATCTTCAAAGTTCGAAGTTCAATCAACTCAGATTAAAACTCCCGGCAACGGCGTTATCTCATTTGTTGGTATGCAAGATCATACCGCTGATAGCATTAAATCTTATGAAGGCTATGATTGGGCATGGATAGAAGAAGCGCAGGTTTTAAGTGAACGATCTCTAGAGCTACTTCGTCCTACTATCAGGAAACCAGGTTCGCAGATCTGGGCGACTTGGAATCCTCGTTCTCATTCAGACCCTATAGAATTCTTAAGAAGGCCAGACGCACCTGAAAATACGATAGTAGTTAAAGCTAACTATGACAGCAATCCTTATTTTTCTAATGAACTTGAACAGGAACGTTTGCATGATAAAATAAACAACTCTGATAGATACGCGCATATCTGGCTAGGAGAATATGAGCCACAAGCTATTGGCGCAATATGGAATAGACAGGTTATTTATGACAATCGAAGAGACGCTTATCCAGACGATTTAGAAAGAATATTAATATCTATAGATCCTGCTGTTAGCAACACAGAAAGAAGCGATGAGCATGGTATTGTGGTAGTTGCTTTGGACGCTTCAGGGCACGGCTATCTACTTGAAGACGCAAGTTGCTATGGCTCACCGCATCAATGGGCAACAAGAGCGGTTGCTATGTACGACAAGTGGGAGGCAGACGGCATTGTCATAGAGAAAAACCAAGGCGGCGATATGTGTCGCCACACTTTACAGACAGTCAGGAAGAGTTTACCTATTATTGAAGTTCATGCAACAAGAGGAAAGCATATTCGAGCTGAGCCTATAAGCGCGTTGTACTCGGTCAACAGAATATCGCACGTTGGAATGTTTCCAGAACTCGAAGACCAATTGTGTTTGTTTACTTCAAGTGGTTGGGAAGGTGATGCTCATAAATCACCGGATAGAGCGGAAGCAATGATTTGGGGATTTACTGAGCTATTTCCTGCTATGACTACTGAAAAGACAAAGCCGCAAGAATATTTCAACTATAACGAAGTTGGCGGTTGGATGGGCTAATGAAGGATAGAAAAATGGCTAAAAAAGA
>TARA_R110000765_G_scaffold1803_1_pt1 | contig 14901 bp, 11 predicted proteins | sample TARA_R110000765 | Tara Oceans TARA_R110000765 (sample SAMEA4398168) | marine metagenome | biome: Polar Biome; feature: [MES] marine water layer (ENVO:01000295) within the mesopelagic zone...; material: water (ENVO:00002006), including particulate matter (ENVO:01000060) such as...... | reverse complement strand
CTGTTTCGCTAACTTCTGCCCTCGTGGGGACTGCCGGACCGCCAGTTGGTCCTGACTCCGTGCTCCCTGACTCCGCGCTCCCTGACTCCGTGCTCCCTGACTCGCCGCCGCCGATGTTTGTTAGAAGGTACGGCAAAAGCGCATTAACGATAGAATCATCGTCACCACCGCCTTCGTCTGTGTCCTCTGTGCCTATTCCATCTTCTTGGCTTGACTCATGGTCTATGCCTCTGCTGTAAGCTTCACCGACTGTGAAGGTATTACCCCAGTTACCATTGGTCTCGTCGATCGTGTTCTGTTCGCCCGTGCTTTTGTTTTCGAAAACATTGTTCCCGAGGTAGACCCACTGAGAAGCACTCCGTGAATCATTATCCGGGTAGCCATGTTCCCAGTCCCGATAAGGCCAAAATACAGGCTGGCCAGTACCCCAAATCGGTCCAGAGGTGGGAAGGTCGTTTGTTATTATGCCACCGTCGCCGATGTCGACGGCGGTGCCACCGTCGACATCGACATCGTAACCACCGTCGACATCGCTGGCGACATCGTAACCACCTTGTGCGCCACCGCCGCCACCGCCACCGCCACTTGCAGTAGACGAATCATCATGAACCACCGGCTCAGGGAACGATCCACCGAGATTAATTATCGCGCGGTCAGAGGCTGAATCTTGTCGTGTTGTTCTCGGATCCCAATCTCGATTTGGGTCACCGGGTGGGAGCGGCGAGTCATTACTGGTTGGTGGATCTGTTCTGTAAATGGATGGGTCAGGGCCGGTGATTGGTTGAGACCCCGCAATATTATTCACGGACAACGCTATGCTTGCAGCATTACCGAGATTGGACAAAGTGTTAGGATCGATAATCGCGCCGTCGCCTAAATAATTGACGTTGCCGATAGTAGATAGTCCACCAGTAACCGCACCTCTAGTAACGCCCTCTAAACTTAAACTGTCATTAAGCAAACCGCTGGTAGTCGCGCCAGCCGCGCCTCCTAGCGCTCCGGCGGCCACTGGTGCCATGTAAGGCCCCGCCGCACCTGCCGTCAAGGCGGTAACCCCTGCTGCCGCTGCTAGTTTAGCTAAATCACCTACGCCAAACTTAAAATTCTCTTTTTGATTATCCTCTTGATAGCCTCTGAACGTGTTGTCAATAGCCTCAAATAATTGACGATTTGTCGCCCGCGAAGGGTCCGTAATCCCAGTGTTGTGTTTTAATGCCCCTAGGTAATTCTGGTAGTTCTCATATCCAGCTTGTCCGGGCGTTAGCTTTGAATAGGTATCCCAAACAGTGCGGGCGTCGGCATAGGTTCTGATGGCGCTTGCGCCACTTCCGTACTGCGTATAGTCATAGCGATCATTAGTGGCAGTGTCTCTATATCTAGGATTGACGAAATCTGCATCGAGTGCGTTTGCTTCGGCGAGAGATGCCGCTCGGTCATCCTCCTCCTGCTGCTGGCCCAGGGCGGCGTCCGCCCTTCTTGCTGGCAAGTCTGCCCACCACTCTGCCGTAAAGCCTCCCCCACCACCCATCGGGTTTAAACCCGAACCGGAGAGTGCATTCGTTACCGGAGCCGTTTCAGCGAGTGCATTTACAGGAGCAGGCGAGGTATCTGTTGCAGCTGCGCTTGTCTCAACTGCGCTGGATGTGACGCCGTTAAAATCATCCATGTACGTTTTGTCGAAAGCGTTTTGGCCATGGGAAAAGACATCCCCATATAAGACTCTACCTGTGCCGTCGTTAAGCGCGCGGGGATACGATGCCATCTTATCTGTCTCCTTGTTCGGCCTGCTTCTCTTCTTGGCTCCAAGGAGCATACGTTGCGCTCTCAAATAACTGGGCAACAATCTTGTACTTCTTATCTGCGTAAGGAGTCAATCCACGCAATCTACCCAGATCATCCAGCTTGTTCATCGCGTCTGTGCTAGTCATGATTTTGACCATTGCCTTCTTTTGCTTGGCAACGTCGGCGTCTATCCACCATCCAAACCAATCGAATCTCATAGCGTCTTTTGCTGCCGACCGGAGTGGTGCGACCCTTCTTTTCGTCTCCTTCTCTGCGGCCAACCCTGACACCGTCATAGATTGCCCGCGCGCGACTCTGCCGGTGGCCGCAAATACATCCATCAAATCAGAGAAGGACTTGAACCGTTCCGGTCCTAGCGCTTCTCTCATTACGTCCCTCTGCTCCTTCGCTCCAAAAATAGCCTTTCTGAAATTAGCTGGACTATTTATGTTTTCTCCTGCCTGCACATCCTTGGTCGCTGTGCCTCGCCATGCATCCTTTAAATACAGGTTCACCGCATCATTCCATTCTTTTTCTTTTCCTTGGTTTAGGAATTGTTTCCGTGTGTCCGCGACGATTTCCGGCCTTGCGTTCTTGCCTTTGAATAATGAATCAGCTAAACCCTCTAACGACGTGTCGGGGGTTTTAGCTACGCGACCTTCGTGCCCTTCCTCTAAAGAGTTCAAATATTTACTAAAACTTGCGTATGTTCCTCTGACATCTTTATAACCGGGGTATGCTTGATCCATCACGCTCCCCACCTTGGTTTGCGCTTGGCCTAGCATTCTAAGCCTGTTGTCTTCGCCAGCTCTCTTGGCTGCACCCATCTTATCCCCAAGTAGCTTATAAACCGCATCCATCACCTGCATACTGTTTGGTGCTTGGTCCATAACTCCATAGCCGGGGTCAATATTCACTTGATCGTACATAGAGCGGATCATATCGTCTTCCATCAGCGGCCCTATTGCCTCTTCTGGGACTATCGCATTTGGTCCCGTGTTCAGTCCGTAGCCTGTTTTGGTTGCGGTACTTCTCGCGACTCTTGCATCATCGATCACGCCTTCAGCCACGCTCCTAATTCCCTGACCCACAGTGTCCGCGCGCGGCACATTTCCAGTAAATTTTTCTATTGCTTCGCCAGCGGGAAGATTTCTACTTGCTAGGAACTCGAACAATGCATCCGCCACATCATCCTGCCCCATTCCCAGCGCTGTTTCCTCGTTAATCAACGAACGCAGGCCCGTTATTTCTGCTGGTGTTAATGTCATTCCGTACTTAGCTGCTTTGGCTTGCAGCGAGTCGGCGGCCGCTTGGTCGAACTTTCCTGCATCGCTAATCATTTGGCGTCCGCTGGCAAATTTTGAAGCAGCCGCACCCGCACCATAGCCAAGCGATTCAAACGCGGCTTCCTGTGCCATGTTGTCTATCGCGTGCTGTTCGTGGCTGACTCCAGGCGGTGGTTTATCTGCATACCCTAACGCTCTCGCGCCAAGCTGCCGGTATGCTTCGCCGCTGGTTGCGCCTAGTAGGGCACCTGGGAATCCGCCTGTGGCTGTACCTACTATAGCTCCAGCAACTGGTAGCCCACTACTGCCTGCGGCCTCACCCAGCCATCTTGTGGCGTCGCCTATATTTAACGAGGCGTCGCTTTCTTGCTCTTTATACCACTGTCCATCGTCACCCTTGAACGCTATCTCGCCGCCAATCTCGTCATAGCGTTGCCACGCGTCTGGATCGTTGGGGAAGCGTTTGCTGGCGAAGAATCGCATCCGGTCCTCGCTTGAGCGTATAAGCCCTGACTTGACAGTATCAAGAAAACCGGTCGGGTTCGGGTTAGGCAGCGCGCCGTACTGCTGCGTTATGCTGTGGTCTGGCAATGGATTATCGTTAGTGCCATATTTGCCATGGCCCTCATAGTCGGTGTTATCGAAAGGATCAATATAAGTATTAGATTCCACTATTGCGCACCCAAGCCGTAGTTCTGCGCCCATGTCGCGTCAATGTCTTTCTTAGAAGCCGACGGGTTTGCTTTTTTGAATCCTTTCTGGAACTGCGTATAAAACACAACCTTGCCGTTATTTTTGTTCTTCCCTACCATCGGCGACCTGTTAACATGATCAGACCACGCTTCGTGAGCACCCTCTAGTGATTTGTCAGGGGAATCCCGTCTGTGTTTGCGGTAAAACGCATCTCTTTCAACATTCCTATCGGCCATTGCTATACCAAAGTCCAGCAAGAAGTGGTTCGCCGTATCTGTCTTGTCAATACTCGCAACCGTTTGCGCTATAATTCTCATGTCGCTCTCTGTCTGCGGACCTGCTTGTTCTTGCATTGCTTCAAGTATGAGCCTTTTGGATACCGCGATGTAGGTCTCCGGACCTGATGCCGGGTCAAGATTGAATGTCCTTGGGTCGAGTCCGAACGCAGCCAGATAGCCTGATATCGTTGATTTGAGAGGAGCTAATTTGCCGGTTGGGGCCTCTATGTTTTTTAAGACTTCCAAGCTCGTTATTCGCGTGCGTGCCTGATCGGCGCGCTTAGAGATTTCACCGAAGTCTGCAACTAACGACTTGGACCATGCTTTTCGCTCTTCGCTTTGACCTTGATTAGCGATACTAACTAACGGCGTAGGGTGCTTTGCCTTGTAATCCGCGGTCGCTTCGGATACGAGGTTGTGACGGTTTTGTTCCCGCACCTTATCTAGTTCGAGGTTTTGGTCTATGATTTTATTGTCTTTGTTTTCGACTCGTGTTTTTCTTTTCTCAGCATTATCAAATTTGTTTTGTTTTGCTGTCTCAATCTCGGAAAGTTTCTGCCCTTGTTTCAATAATTTCTCAGCAAATTCCGGCGTAAATGATTGAGCTATGGTGTCGTTGTATTCGCTTTGAGTCAGTCGGTTAGTCTCAAACATGCGCTTCGCTCTTTTATGAAAGTCATTATCATCTATGGACTTTCCTAAAGTTATCGCCACATTGGTAATCCTGGAAAATTCATTATCCATATTGGACTTTTTCAATTCGACTGTGGCTTGTGCTTGGTCTGATGTATGTTTCGCGCTATCCTGCTGCATTTTAGCTATTTTGGATTGGTTCGTGAGCATCGCGTTTTGGGACGCTATTCCTGCGGCTTTATTGGCCGCAGGGCGCAAACCCAAAGCGTTGGTTTTAAAGAGTGTGTTAGGGTTGATTGCTGCCATTTTAGCTACCTCACCGTGTATGTAAATGGCGATTTGCCGCCATAAGCAATATCGAGGGCGTTATTGGCTGCATTCCCATAGCCCCTCGTCAGCGCATTGTTGCCAGCAATTGTCCGGCTTGCGCCTACCTCTCCAAGCGTACCGAGGTGGCCCGCTTGATTAGCCCCCCGATTCTCTAGGAACCCACCCACGGTAGAGCTTGCGCCTTGGCCCGCATTGACACCGCCAGCGAGCATGTTATATTGCCGCGTCTTGCTGGCGTTGTCTCGGTTGAACGCTTCTCCGTAATTCTTCTGGGCCAGCCCTTGCCCGTACCGCTGTAAGGCCTTGAGAGTCCCGCCACTGTATCGTCCGCCGCGCGCCCCTGCCGCCCTATCAATAGCTTGATTACCTTCTTGCAGCTCGAACTGATAGCCCGGCTCGTTAGCCAAATCCTCGCCCGTGAAATTCCCAAGCAAGGCATTGTCACTTAACCTACCTTGCAGCTCCCCAGCCGCATGTGCGCCCAGCTCTGTGTATGGCTTCTTACGCTCGATAGCTTCAGCAGATGCGCGGTTCTGCGCTTCGAGCGCCGCCAGCGTGGAGTCAGATTGCAGCTTAGCCGCGGCCTCTATCGCCTCCCTGTCTTTGTACCCGCCATATATATTAGCGGCTCCAGCAAGACCTCCGAGTATCAAGTCTTTGCTGTTGTTCGCTACAAAGTTTCCTATAGTGCTGAATAAGCTCATTATACCGTGTCTCCTGCTGCGTTAATCCATTTCGTCCCGTCCTCAACATACCAAATTGGTATGTCTAGGCTAGTGTCGAAATAAGTTCTGCCGTTAAAAATGAATACTGTTGGCCTGTTCGCCGTTGTTCCACTACTGACTAATGCGTTCAGCAATCGACCGCTGCTAGCCATCCACCGCTGTATAAACGGGTCGCCCTTGTCGTTAGTCGGCGGATTATAATTAAGTGCCATTATCCCGCCACGTCGACCCACGCGCCGACGATAGTCGTCTTCACTGGGTCCGTTGTCCTTAGCCTAAAAACAAAGTCATATGCTCGTCCTAATCTACGCCATATCACTCGCTTCCGATATTCGCCGATTTTACCCATCGACCGGGTTTTTTCACTGCCCCACGAGTGTCCGCCGTCCTTGCTGACTTCTAACGTCATCTGCGGGTCTACGCCCTGCCCAGACACCAAGCCTACGCCGCCTTCCAAATCCATCCATAGCCGTGAAACGCGCACCGGGCCTTCATCGAAGATGTGGCGGCCGACCAGCTCACGCACGATCGGAACGCCGTTGTCCGTGTACACGCCCGACGTTAACTTGTAAATATTGCCGTTTTCGTAGTCTCCGACGTACATCTTGTTAAGGAAATTAATACCCATTTCGGCCCTATGTCGAGCACCTACTGGGCCGTAACTTAGCTCCGTCCAGAGGTTTGTCTCACCGTCGTACAGCCAGCTCTTATTGTCGGTTGGAAAGGATATCTGAAAGAATGAATGTCCCTCCTTCTGGTACGAGAATGCTGTGGCATCCGTGGTGGTGTAGGTATTAAATTCTGCGGTCATTGACGCATTCGAGACGGTTGTGTGAGTGAACCCGTCGATCCTGATAACCTCGACCTCGCCCTGTAGCGAGTTCTTCGCGAGCAGCATTGTAGACCCTTCGCCGAAGCGCGTGATAGCGTCTTCCGCCGCCAGTCCTAGCTGAATGACGCCGCCGACCACGCGAGCATATGGAAAGTCAGAAGCGCCAGTGTTGTTCCAGAATTCGATAGACTCGCTACCACAAAGCATAATCTCAGTATTCGACGAAAATACTCGCACAAGGTCATCTGGGTCTTTCTCAGCCGTTGCGAAGTCAAGAGCGTTCATCATGCTCGCCACGTTTGTTGCGTCTGGGGAAGACAAGAAAAATTGACCGGTTCCCGGACTTGTGTAGATGAAATAACCATCGTGATAAATTACAGTCTTCGACGTATCTATGTGGGCCGAGTCCGTTATTGTCGCGAACGTATTGCTAGATATTGTGTAAAAATACCCGTTCGTGCCGTCTTGTATAGCGATGACGCCAGCGTGATTGTCGATCATTGACACGCGGCCGCGTGACGTCGTTAATGTGCCTCGATTCGTTTTGACGCCCGCCGCGCTGATTTCATAGAAGTTGGCTAAGTGTACGACATACATGATTTCGTTCACGGTGTGCATGCCGCGAATGCCACCACCAGCGCCTAGCTCTACCAACAATTCGAGGCCGGGCGTAGGATGCAAGCTGATCTGCGTCTTATCCTCCTGCGGCTCAATGTCCATGTACAGGTTCAAGCGCCGTTGCGCCGCAACGTCTACGCTTTTGCCGGTTTGGCCGACTCCAAATATAGGGTATCTCATTGGCCGCCGGTGTAAATATTAAACGAACGGCTGGAGTTAATGAGACCCGTTTCTACTTGTGAAATCGGTGTTCTGCGGTTTGCTCGCCGCACCCTTGTCCGCGCCTTGAATGCAGACTTGCCAACCTCGGGGGGCACCGCAACGCCGAACTCTGCCGCTATTTCCTCGGCCAAGCTGGTCACGAATGCCTGCTTATAACCTGGCGGAAACGATACGGCGGTGGTCAAGAGTGCCAAGGACGACAGTTGTTCGCGAGAGGATAGCTGTATAGTTATCGACGCATCCGGCACCGGCCAAATGTAAATAGTCCCGTTCGGGAAGCTCGGCTCATAGTACATGTATTGCGGCAGCGTGCTGGTGGTGCCTTTGTCCACTATCGACGTGTACCCGGCGCGCGTAGCGATTTGAGTGAACTGGTAGTCGTTGCCGTTCACGTCTGTATAGTACGTTGATGGATGGATTTTGACAGGGCGTGTGGTGACAAAGTTACCGCTAGCGCCGATCGTCCGGCTTTCGTTGTTTGCCGTCCACGTCAGGGTGTCCGTCCGAACGGTGTACACATATGAGTGGTCTAGACTCCACGAGTCTATCAGGTCGTTCATAGTGGTGAGTCCGTCCTGCGCTTCCGCGCCAGTCGGCTCCTCCTCAGCATCGAGGATGTGAACTAGCCGCATCGATCGCCTTATAATGTCGAGTGCTGTAGCCATATTATTTGATCACCATGCTTCGAGGATGAACGAAAACAGCATTTTTCTGTTGTTCGTCCGCCCAGGTTTGTAAGAATGTCTTGTCATCATGTGCGCCTACGTCGTCGCACATTATAACGCCTGTTTTTGCGCTGAATATATCCATGAACTTGCGCCGGTCACCTAGCTCACGCGGTGGGCCATCATTGAACCCAAACGCAAACCTATCCGGCAGTGTCTTTCCTGTAAGGTCATAGAATCCGTTTTTCAGCGGCGTGAGGCATAGCCCTATGTTCTGGACGTTCGCCCCGTGAGCGAGCTGCCTGAGCCTCTGAGCGTAATGTTCACTGTGCTCTAGGCAGTAAACGGTGTGTTCCGTTGCTGCCGCCATTAATATTGTTGATATCCCGCTACCTGATTCTATGATGGGTCCATCGGCGTCTTCGGCCAGCCTAATAGCTACCGCTAACGCGTTAGATTCGGCGGACCCTTCGTTGTCGTCGAACTTGAGCGCTTCTGTGATATCGTCGACCGTCCATGTTTTTGCTTTGATCTTGTCGCAGACGTGGCTTAGTGTGGTTCCGTCGTTGCGTCGCATGAAGGCACCAAGGCTATCGGTGAAGACAACCTTGGCCGTGTGACCTAGCTTTATTTCGGGGTCACACATCACGCGACCGCCGATTGCCCGCCAGCGATTGCAGAAATTCAGATCACCTCCCCATCGCGTACCGTCGACCAACGTCCGCTGAAAAAGTAGCGGCGTTTCGGTAGCGTGCCCATTATTACCGTTGAAGGATTCCGATAGGTTCGCGAGCGTCTCTATGACGTTGCGCGACATTCTCAGGAATCCCGTGGGTAGACCCTCGACTTCGAGCAGTCCGTTTTCGGTAACCTCGCCGGGCATCATCCGCACCGGCATATCCCCCTTTTTATCGGGCCGCTTGAAAGGGTAAACGGCCCCTATTAACTCTTCGTCGTATTGGCATAGCTTGACCAAGTCGGCAGCCTGCCATGATACGTCAGCATCGAGAAAAACAAGCTCGGTGCAGTCTGATAGCAAGAATTCTTGCATAATTCGGTTGCGGCTATCGTCGACGTGACAATTGCCTTGTAGTAAGTAATATGCCGTCTGAATGCCTGCTTTATGCAGCGCTTCGCGGCTATCCTGTAGCGAGAATGTATAGCTCGCGGTCGGATTATCGTAACTTGTCGTTGCGATACAGACCTTTTGGCCTGTCGCAGTTGGTCCATTGTCTTGGTGTAGCGTGCTCATAGAGTGTGGTGCCTCTGAGAATTGGGGACCAGCCCACCACGGCCAGCCCCCTCATCCGGTTAACTTACGTGGTTACAATCAACCCCAGCGCGACTAACGCAGCGTTGATCGATACGATCGCGGCCTCGTTAGTGGCTGTAGTGGCTGATGGGTTAGGAGCGGTGACGCTCTGTTGAACGACTGGCGTGGCCGCGAAGAATCCGACTTTATCAGTCGAAGTCAACCCAACACACATTCCGCCGCTCATGTTCCCGCCGAGATATTCGACGTCTGAGGCTCGTGCTATTGCCATGATGTTGTTTCCTTATCTGTTGTTGATTACGAGCCTGAGCCCATTACGCGGCAGGCCCACTCAGGACGGAGCGCCTTATATCCGTGAAGGATATCGAGGCGACAGGGGATGTTATCATTGTTGATGTCGTACTGTCTCACCAAACGAATGCTCAACCCATCGTATTGTTCCCGCGCTGCAAAGTGGACGCCTTGCGGCATTTCCAAATCGGCAGTTGCGAACGCAAACGCGTCCTTATGATAAGCAAGGTGGTTGGGGTACGCCGTGGAGGCCGTGCCAACTATCGTGATTACATCATTGTCGCTAGGCAGGTGGTCGATATTTTGGTTCGCACCTGACGCTTCTAGCGAGGGCGTGAACGTCAATAACGTGGTTGTCGCCGCAGAGATAACAAACTGTTGCTCATGCGAATAAGCAACCTTAGTCTCTGGGTGGACCGCTTTAACTCCAGCTATAGTGAAGATGTCACCAACGGCAGCAGCGGCACTTGCCGCGTCAATCGTCAGATTTGCATCACCCTCGGCCGGTGTGTCGTTGATAGCAACGGCAACATCACCACCCACTGTGTGAGTATAGATGCGTTCGTTCTCAACCCACTTCAAGCCCATCGTCCGGCCAACAACACCATCGCGGTACTGTTTGCTGATCTCTTTAGAGTCATGAAATAGACCCTTGAGAGCATTAACTTCGCCAGCCATGTCGACCGACTCCATTTGGATGCAACGATTGTCGTCTTTCGGCGCTAAGTTCTGATTGAGCTTGGCCTTCGCCTGCGCGATCTCCAAGATGGTAGGCAGAGTGCCGGGAGTGCCGACGTGGTTATAGACTTCCTTCGTGACGCTATCGAACATCGAGCTTTCGATGTTTGACACTAAAACGGCAACCGCCGGTTCAATGATGCGCTTGCTGAAGTCATCAATCTCCATAGTCAGCTCTTGACTAGAGAAGTTCATGTCGACACCCTTTTGGGTGGCGACGGTTAGCGACACGCTACTCTCCGCAGTATCCTGCGCGTTTAGCGTTTTTCCCGTTCGAACCGTGTATTCATTCGGGAGTCGGATTTTAAGGGTATCGCCGATCTTCGCGCCAGTTTTGGCAAACGATGAGTCGTATTGGCGGTCGACGGTGCCGATAAAGGCAATCCGCTCGTGTGCTACGCGCAGAATTTCGCGCGTAACCGCCGTTGGTGTTAATGGTGTGTTGGCCATTTGTCATGTCTCCGTTGAGTTAGAAGGTGCGGATTATCCGCGTACTTGTTTATTGCGCTTAGACATCCATTCTTTAATGTTGGACTTGTCGTTGGGCGTGGATGAACCAGACCCTCGACTACCAACCGATTTGGTTGTCCTTGGTGCGTTAGATGGTTGCTTAGCTGTTTTTAGTGCGACCGCTAATTCTCCGATCGCGAGCACCTGATGCACTTCCGACATGTTCGAGATTCTCGAAGCCTTTGCCGGGTTTTTGCCGAGGTGATACCATAAGTCTTGCCCTTGGTTCGAGGCTAGCAAGGCCTCCGCCATCGTGGGTGATATCTCTAGTTTCTCAGATAATGCCACTTCCTCGAAGTCGGCATACTTATCTACCCCTGCATCAACCGCATCGTCTCGCGTCCGTTCGAATGTCGCCACCGCGTCCTGTTGGCCCTGGTGCGCATTACGTTCGTTCTGCTTGTTTTCCAGTTCCGCTATTCTGCGGTCCGCCTGATGGTCCACTTTCGCCTCGATGTACTGTTCATAATCATCGAATTGGTCGCGGTCCGGGGCGGGCCTCACTTCCGCGCGAGGTCGCTGCAAGTCGGTTATTAACCGCTCCTGCTCACGCACTCGCTTGGTCAGCTTATCGATCTTTTTCTGGACTCCGCGCCTTGGACGTTTTGGCTTTTCTACCGGTTCTTCATCCGGTCCCGCCTCTCTGTCCTCGTCGTTGGTATCCTCGGCCTGATCGTTACCGTCTAACGCTGCCGAAGCGTCTTCCTCTATTTCAACAGTAGGTTCGTCTGTCGCGGCTTCTTCGTAGTCTTCATCGCTCATTCTTGCGTTCTCCGTTTGGGAGGCACGGTGTAAGCTCGCCGTGAAGCGCCTTGCGGCTAGTTTAGAGGTGTGCTAACGCCTCCGATTATGTCTCCGTTTTCGTCTGTTTCTATTGTCATCTCGCGCGGCTTGGCTATCTCTGCCAACGTCGCCGCGAGCATAGCTCCGTACTGTTCCGTTGATTGCGCTAATGCGGCCTGCATCTGTTGCATCTGCTGCAACATCATGTCGTTGCCGTTGGCCTGTATCCCTGCGCTGTCCATGCCTAGTCGAGCCTGTGCTTCAGCTTCAAACCGCTGAAGTTCTAATTGTTGGGCGTCTAACCCAAGCTTGGATTGGTCGAGCTGGTTCTTGATGTTGGCGGCCTCTGACTTGCTGTCAATGTCGTACTTCTTGAGCTGCGCCTCCATCTCCTTGATCTCTTTTTCAATCATCTTGCCATTGATGACGCCATTCATTTGCTCGTTCTCTTCGGCTAGTTGTTGGGCTTGCTCTTGGAGCTGCTGGTGCTGTTCTTGCATTTGCTGCATTTGTTGCTGCATTTGCTGCATTTGCATTTGTGGGTCTGATTCTCCATCTTCATTATCCTGTAATATTTCGGGGGGAATGGTGGCGCGCATACGCTTCGCCATTTCATCTGCGCCAGGCCAATCCATGTTTTTCACGAGTAGGTCGCCAATAACGCCCCACAAGTTAGGATTCGCCTGTGTCATCTGAGCCATAGACTCAAACGCGTCTTGGCGCTTCGTGTTATAGCTAGGTCCGGTACTGACCGCCACGTCGTACTTGCCGACGCTTAGATTGTAAATATTCGTTACCTTGCCCGCTGCGTCCTGCATCTCACCTGATTGTGTGGTGGATAGTTGGACCACCTCCGCAGTGCCATCCTCGCCTAGCGTTCGGGCTATGCGGTCCGTGTCGTATATATGCGGGATGAGGTCCACTAGGATGCGCCCTGCGTGGCGTACAGCGTGACTCATGTTGTCAGGGTAGTGATATGTTGCGATGTCACCTACGCGCTGTCTGGACTGTATAGCTATGCCGGACTTTTCGTTTGACGGCTGACCTAAGCTAGCCGCGAACTGTCCGATCGTGGCCTGCAAGTCGCCATCAGCCATCTGCAACATACTGACGAATCCGTTATTGACTCCTGCCGGGAATTGCCGCGCAGGTGGTGGCAATGGCTGCCCATCTTCCGACATAGCGTTGTATGGCAGATATGCGTAATTCTTGATGTTGGACTGCGCCCACTCAGTCTCATGCCCGTCAAGCGCTTCTTCTGCGACGATCCACGGTGCCTTGGGCTGCAACGCGTTCGTTTCGGCATTAACACTCACCGAGTAATTATAAAGCCGCTGTGCGTCCTTAGCGCGCCTCACAATGCCATGCACAATGCGTTTATCGTCTACCCAATAGTCCTCGCCGGGGACGCGCACGATCGGGATATACTTGCCTAACTTCTCCATGCCCTCCGACCCGCCTTCAAGTATCTCTTGGCCGTTGAGCTTCTGCCACATCAGTTGCGGCTCTTGGATGCTTGTCACACCCTCGACAAACGCATCTATGCCTGATTTTTCGAACTTGCTGGCCTTCATCCAGTCGCCATTGACGTTCACATAGTCAACGTCTCTCTGCTCGATCCAGAAGTGCTCCGCTACTCGAATGCGCTTATCTTGGACCCAAGTATCGCCAACGCCTTGCAAGTCCCAATCAATCTTATCTGCCTTGGGGAATTCTGCTTTGAACGACTCCTCCGTCATGCTTTCAGTAACAAAGCATCGCTTTGCGTCCGATCCTGCATGGTCCTCAACCCAAGGGTCAAAGTACACACTAAACGGGTTGCGAATAGGGCGAATGATTAGGTCTTGGTAGTTATAGAGCGCATCGACTTCAATCGTGTCTATCCGGAAGTATCCCATGCCCATGAACACCTGATATTCTGCCGCTATATCGTAGGCCATACCTGCATTCGAGACGTGCTCGATGTGGCGAACCATGCCTTGCAGGATCTCCGCAGTATCTGGGTCCGCTTTATCGTCCACCGGCAGTATCTTGATAGCTGCCCGACTTTGACGCATATCGTTGATAATCTGCCGGGCATGGACCGGGATTTTGTTTACTGTTAGGCACGGACGGGCACCGTCTGGGTCGTTCTCGCGCATCCGTTTCAGGGACTCCGGCCACTGGTCGTCTGCCATGCCAAACTTTAGGTCGTCGAGCCACTCCGCTCTGACCTCCTGCTCATCATCAAGAATCGCCTTAAAATGGTCCTTTATGTCTTCTAATTTCATATATTATCCTGCCATCCAGCCAGTAGCTCCGGCGGTTGCTTCTTGATTCCGGCCCTTTTTCTTCTCGCGCTTTTCTTTGCGCGTCAGTCCAGGGAATAATTCTGTCACACCGAACACGAACGCATCCGCGCGGTTAGGAGACCGCTCGCCGATGTAGCCGGTGGTGGTGAACCCGCACAGCTCGTCCTCTAGCTCTGGGAAGTGCCCCACAAAGCGGACCTTGCCTTGTTCGTGCAATGCTGAAATTGGTTCAGCTCTCAACACCTTGCCGCGCGACGCATTAACCAGCTTGATATGCGCGTTCGGCTTGGCCGTCTTTAGGACGTACCGCACCATCTCGCCGCCATAGTTCTGCTCTGCTACAATCAGGTCGGCACCGTGCCGCTCGAAGGCACTAGCCGCCACGCGTCCCCACGTTGCTGGCCCTGCCTTCACTGTGACGTCCTCAAGCAGGTATGCGTTGCCGTCGGTGCCCAGTCCGGTGACCGTGATGCCGATAGCGTCGTTGTTCTTGTCAGGGTCGTCGTCAGCTCCGCTAGGGTCTACCGCCACCACCACGCGCTGAAAGTCAGGGAGCGGGATAAGGTCGTCTGCTCGCCACTTGTCGAGTACCTCGACCGTCCATAGCGCGCTATCGTCCACATCGGCATACAGTCCATCAAGGAAGCGCTTACGCAACCGTGTTGGCATGTTCTCAAGCTCTTCGAGGTAGCCTGGCGGTAAGTTTTCCGCGTTATCGCGCGGATTCATCAACAGGCTGGTGAAGTTGCCTCCAGTGTTCTGCAACATTTTACCGCTGTCTGGGTCGATCATCTTGTGGAATAGCTTGTAAACCCAGTGCGCCTTGCTCGGTGGATTGCAGTCGTAGAACGCCTTGAGCTTGAGTATCTCTTCATCACCGGTCAGCGGGTTCACGTATGGGCACCTCTGCGCTAGACGCGTCAGAGCCGTATTCCGTGCTCCGTAGCTTAT
>TARA_R110000765_G_scaffold234732_1_pt1 | contig 14936 bp, 19 predicted proteins | sample TARA_R110000765 | Tara Oceans TARA_R110000765 (sample SAMEA4398168) | marine metagenome | biome: Polar Biome; feature: [MES] marine water layer (ENVO:01000295) within the mesopelagic zone...; material: water (ENVO:00002006), including particulate matter (ENVO:01000060) such... | reverse complement strand
CTGTTTAGTATTATCAATTGCGGGTTTGTATTGCCATTGTCTAAGCCCTCAAACATTTTGTTAAGTGCCTCGTTTTCAAACCGTATAAGGTGAGCAGCGTATGCGCTGTTCTCTGGGTTTCGGCTATGCTGCTGGCTGGCATGTACTGCATGAAAGCCGTGATCTGCCAGTATATCAACCGCTGTTCCGGTGTTAATAAAACCATAGCGGCTGGTCACGTTTGGGCTGGCTACATTTGAGAGCGCAGCGGGGGCAAGTCTAGAAACCATTTCATTTTGGTTTGTTGTTTCAAAGTCTAACATTTTTTGGTCACTTTCTATAGTTGGGGTTGATAGCTGGGCTTCAGTATTAAAGCCCAGCCAATAATTACATAACCTGAAAACCGTGTTCAGTTGGGTTTGAACGATTAGTAACAGATGCAGCCTCGAACACTGCATGCCAGCGTCCGGTTTTAGCATCGCAGATATTGATGTGGTTTATCCACTGCAGATCGCAGCCGCGTATTGCAAAGTCTAAAGCCTTACGGCTTCCGAAATTTCTCGCGCTGCGATTTACTTTCAAGACTGTTTTTACTTGTAGCATATTTTGGTCACTTTCTAAAGTTGGTGCAGTTGGAGTATTCCCGCTGCTGTTTGTTTAAGATCACACTTTTAATTGATACACAAGTTTTATTTTAAAAGCTCCCTAAAAACTGCAGTACGCTGTACCAGAAAAAAAAGAAGCCTACTATCATATATACATATTTCATTTAATGTTGTGCAGGTCGCGCCAGTGGTTCCAAGTCACGGCCTGCACTTGGCAGCCTGTTATTGCTTTACTTGGTGGCCCTTGTTCAATTTGGTTTATGACTTCAGCGGCGCAGCAATAGGCGTCTGCAATTTTATGGTATTCTTTTTTGGTCACGGTACTTCTAGGACTGCTTAAACTGTGACGCTCACCGTAAAATATATTTTTAGCGTGACCATCGACACAAACAGCGTTGACGCCCTGCAGATATTTGGGTTGGCCTGCATATCTAATACAGTCATAAAATGATTTGGTTTTTAGTCCGTTCAATATTTCTCTGGTGGTGCTGGTTTCCTGTTCCATATTTTCGTTATCAATATCTAATATCAATATAGCCTTGGCCTTGTTTGGATTATAGGTTGATACTTTTATACTCTGCAGATCTGCACCAGCAGCCCAGCCCTGCGCCAAGTGTTCAGCGTCCGTGACGTTTTTACTCCACTTGTTATTCGGAGAAACTGCAGAAGCTGCACCAATTACTCGCTCGACATTTACTCCTGTTTTCTTCGATATAGCGTCAAATGTTTTGTAGGCTATATTGTACCATTGTTTCCCGTATTGTTTTGTCGCTTCCGGTGCAGAATAATACACGCCTAAAATATTAAGTGCAGACAGTCTGCGCTGCAGTTCGTGATGTTCCATAATATGTGTTCCTTAGTTGGTTTTGTTTACTGGTGGTCAAACCAGAAGCTTAGAATAGCAGGTTAACAGTTGGGCGCAAGTTTAATAATTACGAAGAGGGAACCTGCCCACCAAATGAACGGGTTTTTTTGGATTTCTGTTGAAAATGATTTTATTTTTTTATTTTTTTTTTTTGCACCCCACTACCAAGGGCGCTATGTATGTACATACGAGACACCTTATTTACATAGGTATTAATGCTATTACACGCGGAGGTCTTTTTTTCTCTTGACTTACATTGGAGCGGTCTTTAGTTATCACCCCACCAGCTAACTATAACCAACTAGGATTGGAAAGACTTATGAAGGTAGACGTATACTTTAACTTACACCGCCGTTTATATTCGGTTCGTGCTTGTGAGGGTCCAGACAAAGGACGTGTAATTGCTCACAAAAACACAGTTTACCTTAAAGACCCTGAGTTTAAAGTATCTAAGGCAGGCAGGGCGAGAGTTTTGCGTGAGAAAAGGAAGAATGTGCATGCAGTAGTAAGGGGTGAATGGTCTAAAGACTACTCTGGAATACCTAAAATGAGCTACAATGTGACATATAACCCGTACCGTACTGATACTTTTGAATTTTATGATGATGCTGGTAATTTACAGCCTCTGCAGTATGCAGAAGCAGCCTTCCTTTGTGTGAATACTTGTTCCCGCAAAGTATTAAAACCAACTATAACCAACTAGGATTGGAAAGACTATGAATGATACCAAAGTTGATGAACCAACTATAACTTTAACTAAACGAATGCTAAGTAAGAGCATTATAGATGCTAACAAGAGCCTCACTGTATTCTTCAAGGAGTACATTGGTGGTGGCAGCTATGACAGCATAGATAATGGTACTAAGATGGTACACCCTGCTGTACTGTCTTCCTTTGACGCGAAGGAAGTTATGGAAACTACTATTACTTTGTACCGTAGACCCCGTGGAGACAAGTTATTGTCTATACAAAACCTCTCTGCGTTTGCTAAAGAGGGTGATACTGTTAAATTTGACATGATGGATGATCAAATATGGATGGTTGTGCATACTCCATCTGAATTGGGTGATGCAGCATGAACATATCACTAGACATGAGTGACTTTGGCTCTCTGTGGCACACAGCCTGCAAAGGCCTGACCCTAGAAAAGTCTAGGTTTGAGTACATGAAGGGCAAAAAGCTAAGTAACCTGCCCCCAATATACGATAACTATTTCTACTGGTTAGGCGATAACGATCTGCAGGCAATTGCTGCACTGCAGTTACTAAACCAATCTGGACACACAGCAGGTCTTTTTTGGGACACAGCCCCTATAAATGATGATCCTGATGATTATACACCTTGGGGCTACGTACTAATTACCAACCTTTCATACGAAAAGAATGAAAAAGTCGGTGAATTTACATAACAGGGAATAATCCCATGATGTTACTTGTACCTATTTTAGGATGAGTAGTAATACTATAATAGTAGTAACGATAAACACTTAAGGAATATAAAATGGCTAAGTCTAAAACAACAACTAAACCTGCAGATGACACTGTAACTCTTAAGCCTTCAGACCTGAGGGCAATACTTGACCTGTTTAACACAGTAGACAGCGTGTTAGACGATGTAATGGAGACATGTGATCTAAATCTATCCGATATCAGACGGATACGTGAGACACTGTACCCTGTCTCTAGCAAGCTTAACTTCCGTCCACAGGTAGATGAGGATGGTACATGCAGACCGTGGCTACCTAAGGTATTGGCTACGGATGATAACGCTTGGTTCAACAGTGAAGCCTAAAGACATAAATGATGATGATCCTACTATTGGTGGGATCATCTCCAAGTATAAACAATCTAGTATGTTTAGAGCCTTGGCCCATAATAGTAAACGTAGTTACCTTAGTCACCTAGATCATGCTCTTGCCATGAAGGTGGGTAACAGTAAACGTCTGCTTAAGGATACTATGTACAAAGACTTTAAGCGCAAGGACGCAAAGCAATTACACATGGATATCTCTGACTTAGTTAGCAGTCACAAGGCACGTCATACCATGACAATCTTTAGGGTTGCATGGGAGAATGCAGTGGACAGTGAACTGGTAGAGTTTAATCCTTTCTCTAAGATGAAGCTTAAGGAAGAACCCTACCGCCATGTACTATGGACACAGGAACAGATTGACGGTGTAATAGATTACTGTGATGCAAACAACAGGACTTCTATTGGTACTCTAATCAGGATGTGTTTTGTCCTGTGCCAGAGGATAGGTGACATGAGGCAACTCAAGTGGTCTAACATTGTAGATGGACGTGCTAACTTCAAACAACAGAAGACAGGTACTAGAATGTCCCTGCCTCTAAACGATGTTATCATGGATCGTCTTAGTCTTCATCCCGCACGTAACTCTAGCACAGTTATAGTATGCAATGAGACTACAGGTAAGCCGTATAGTTCAGACAGGATCGATAAGACCTTTGAGAAGATCAGGGCTGGGTATGGATTGCCCAAGGTTATGTGTACCAACACTGACACAGAGACTAACCTCTGGATCAATGACCTTAGGACCACAGGCATAACAGATGCCATGAGGTCTGGCTGCACTGACAGACAACTGATGGCTCTCTCCGGTCACAAGAACCCTAAGATGCTAGAGAGATATGCTATACATGGTAACATAGAAGCTGACGTGGCTATGGAAAAAAGAGGAATGCAGTAATGCTTATGATCGTAGACAACTTTGTTAAGAGCGAACACTTTCTCGCATCTTTAAAAACCCATCAAGAGGAGTTCCCTGATGCCTTGGATGGCTGGTGGGAAGGATGGTGGGAAGTTAAGCCCCGTAATATATGGGAAGAACTTATCCAAGGTATCTGGAGTAACTACCCTGACATTGAAACTATTAAAGGGTTCGAGTGGTGGACTAATACTCACACGGGCGCTGGTCTTGGGTGGCATCAAGACAAGGATGAGACACTGGCAGAGGCTGCAACTCTAATTACTCCAGAGCATGGCTCTGTGTACTATCCTTATCCCCATCAAGTACAGGGTGGCATGCTACAGATAGAGTATGATGAAGATCAGGCAGAAGTCATTGCTCCTATTCATAACAGACTTGTTATGTTTAATCCCTCTCGCCTACATAGGGTGACTAAAGTATACAATGGCACACGTCACGCCTTTATCTGCAATATCTGGCGGGATCATAAGCCGTTGTCCTATGTAAAAAATAAAACCAGTGAAGGTAAAAAGACATGATTACTCAGGATGATATAGATGGCTTTAGCCAAGACAGTCCTTCGATAAAAGTGACGCATATTGATCACATGGGTAATGATTTATCAGTGGTTAATGCCGCACGGGTGAGTTTTGGTAAGCAAAGCAACTGGACTTACACTGAAGGTTATGACCGCCGACCTGAGTTATCAAGGTCTGATGCTAAGTTGATCAAGTATTTAGCATCTCACTCCCATTTTTCACCGTTTGGGCATTGTTTTGCTTCATTTCACATATCCGCACCACTTTTTGTGGCCCGTCAGCTTGTAAAACATAAATTTCTGCGTTGGAATGAGATTAGTCGCAGGTATGTGAGCGATACCCCAGAGTTTTATCGACCAGAAGCATGGCGCGGTCATAATCCTGACAAAAAACAGGGTAGTTCTGGTATTGTGAACATAATACTGGACGATGAGGTACAATGGCACAGGCAGCTTTCTACCTATCAGACCCTTCTTAGTGAGGGTGTATGTCCAGAGCAAGCACGTATGGTATTGCCACAGTCTATGATGACTGAATGGTACTGGTCAGGTAGCCTTGACGCCTTTGCTGATATGTGTGTGCTACGGTGTGCTAGTGACACACAGGCAGAGACCCGTGTAGTTGCAGATGGCATTAGTGAGGAGATGAATGCACACTGGCCTGTGTCTTGGCCTGCACTTACATCAAATTAGGCGTTGACAAAACTGCCAAAGTATATATCCTACGGATCAACCCGTGGGGGTTGTACCATAGACCAACTAAAGAAAGACCTACGCAATGACCTATGCAGAACAGTTAGAGATTATAAAAGCTATACCTGTACGAGAAGGTGAGAGCAAAGTAATTCAGTGTCCATTCTGTTATGGGTTAAAGAAACTAGCCCTGTCTAAGTTTGACGGTAAGATCATGTGGAATTGCTACAGGGCTAGTTGTAATGGTAAAGGTATATACTCTGGTAAGCGTAGTGCTGAAGCAGTTAAGAACTACCTAGAAGACACTGTAAGTATTAGAAGGTCTAAGCACAGGCCTGTGCCTACAGTTACTGCATCAGTATACAATCATCCAGAATGCATTAACTTTTTAGAGTTATGTAACAGTCTAGACGCCTACGAGAGAGGATACGTAAAGGTTAAGTATGCTCCTGCAGAAGACAGGGTTCTTTTCTGTGCAACCAATGGTGCTGTAGGTAGACTGCTATCAGGCTCTGGTCCTAAGTGGATCAGCTACGGTGAGCTACCTAGTGGCATACACGTTGGTGTAGGCTCTACTGCTGTGCTGGTTGAAGACGTACCCAGTGCCTGTAGTGTTAGTAGAATAGAAGGCATGGTTGGTGTGGCACTACTTGGTACTACTATCACCGCTGGTATCAAGAGTACTCTCTCAGAGTATGATAACTGTTATTTGGTACTGGACAAGGATGCATCAGTTAAATCTTTGAAGCAAAGTAAAAGCATAAGTCGTAACATTAAAGTGCGTTTTACCTCAGAAGATTTAAAATACTTGACTACGGATAAAATACAGGACTTAATACACATCAGCTAAGTATAAATTAATAAGATACCAACTAAGGATATATGAATGGACCATTCACTACTGAAAAATTTACTAGAACATGAGTTCTACCTGCGTAATAAAGCCAAGCTACGTGCATCTCTCTTCGATGATACTATGCTGGAAGTGTATGAAGCTATTACATCCTCCCATGATAAGTTTGGTATAGATATAACGGCTGTGGAATTGTTTGCACACTGGAAGTCTACACATCCTACTGCTACCACATCATGGGCTGCAGAGGTTGAAGACCTTGTTGGCTGCATATCTAGTGCAGAACCTATATCAGACGCCATTGCGACAGATGTTATAGAGAATTTGTGGCGTCAGAGCGTAGGACTAGACATAGCTAACTTAGGTTTGTTGATGTCTGAGGGTGAATCCTCTGCAATGGATAGACTTAACACACTCCTTGACAGGGTGTCTGATGGGTATCTGCCTGATGACTTTGGTGATGGTGTCACTGATGACATATACGAATTGCTTGCAGTCACTAGTAATGACAACCGTTTTAAGTTTAACATCGAAACCCTGTCCCGTCACGTATATGGAATTGGTGCTGGAGAGTTCGGATGCATTGCCGCCTACTCTAACGTGGGTAAGACTGCACTGGCTGTTAGTCTGTGTGCTGGTCCTGCAGGCTTCTGCCAACAGGGTGCGAAGGTTGTCTACATATGCAACGAGGAAATAGCTAAGAGAACCAAACTACGTGCCATAGGTTCTTACACAGGTATGACCCGTGAAGAGATAGACCTAGACCCATCTGCTGCTGCAGCCAGATACTCTGGTATAAAGGACAGACTTATCTTTGTTGACGCACAAGGATGGGACATACAAACGCTAGAGGGTTTCCTTAACAAAGAGAAGCCAGATATTTGTATGATTGATATGGCAGACAAAATAGAGTTGCATGGTAACTTTAACTCAGGACATGAGCGTCTGCGTGAGTTGTACTTCCGTCTCAGGGAGTGTGCTAAGAAATTTGACTGCGCCATTCTGGGAAATAGCCAGTGTAGTGCGGAAGCTGAAGGCAAGACCCGTATCACTATGTCTATGATGGAAGGCTCTAAGGTTGGTAAGGCTGCTGAGTGTGATGTTATGCTGGGCATAGGCCGTATAAATTCTGGAGAGGATGATAACGATCCTAGCCGTTGGATTACGGTAATGAAGAATAAAATTAGTGGATGGCATGGGACCGTGCAGTGTAACCTTGAGGCAGAGGTTAACCGTTATGTCGTTTAGTCCTGACCAAGAGGTATTGATTGCTGACTTAGAGACTACTGTGGAGTTCTTTACTGATGGTAGGCGTCCTGATAATAGTCCCTTCAATCCCTTAAACCGTTGTGTATCTGCACACTGGGGTTGGCTAGGGTGGGATTCCTTGGATGACTATAGCTATAGTGTCTATCATCACAACGAACATCTCACTGATGATAGCCCAGAAGCATTCCAAGCTGCGCTCTACAAGGCTAAGATTGTAGTGTTCCATAATGCTAAGTTTGACGTGCAGTGGCTACTAGAGATGGGCTTTGTTATCCCTGACACTCTAAAGATTTACTGCAGCATGATAGCAGAGTTTGTTTTGCAGAAGAGCCAGAGAAACTCTGTATCATTAAAGTTGTCTGCAGAACGTAGAAACCTATCTAACCAGAAAAAGTCTGATCTTGTGGACGATCTGTTTAAGTCTGGCGTAGGGTTTGAGGCTATGGACCTTAGTACCATGCTTGAGTACGCAGAGGCTGACATACGGACTACTGCAGAGCTTTACCTACAACAGCAGAGTGATTTCTCCTGCGAAGAGAACAAGTCTCTGTTACCTGTAATAGATCACATGGGTGACATGCTGCTATTCTTAGTAGAGATTGAGCGCAACGGTGCTTATATCGACTTGGACGTGTTGAAAAGGGTTGAGACAGACTTTCTTAACGAGAAGATTGAGTTAACCAACCGTCTGAACGAGATAGTTGAGCATATCATGGGTGATACCCCTATAAACCTGAACTCTGGTGATGATATGACAAAAGTTATATACTCTAGACGGGTTAGAGATAAGCATGTTCATAAACTGACGTTTAACATTGGTACAAACGAGGCAGGTAAGGCACTACGGCCCCCGCGCATGACTCCATCACAGTTTAATTCTGCAGTACGAGCCACAACTGACGTTGTATACCGGACAGATGCTGTCTGTTGCCCTGACTGTTCTGGAGAAGGTTCTATCCAGAAGTTTAAGACTGTAACCAAGATAAAGTTGGGTAAGAAATACCGTGTTACTGGTGAGCCATATAAGAACCGTACTAAGTGTAAGGTATGTAAGGGCGTGGGAGCTATCTATCAGTCTAACGGTAAGGTTGCTGGCCTTAAAATGATACCAGAATCAGCCTTTGATGCATCTATGGGTGGGTTTAAGACTGACAAGGAGACTATAAAGAGGATGATTGCTACAGCAGAGTCCAAGAATAAGACTACGGCTGTTGAGTTTTTGATTAAGATAAGTCGCTTGAATGCAATAACTACCTACCTTGATAGTTTTGTAGCAGGTATACAGAAAGGTACACGATCAGATGGAATACTTCATGCAAACTTCAACCAGTGCGTTGCTTCAACTGGGCGTCTGTCTTCTAGCGGCCCAAATCTTCAGAACCAGCCAAAGCGCGGCTTCCCTGTACGGTCTGCTTTTGTTAGCCGTTTTGATGACGGTATTTTGGTTGAAGCCGACTACTCAGGCCTCGAATTTAGAACCTGTGTTGAGCTATCTAGGGACGCACAGGGACTAGCTGACATACTTGAAGGCAAAGACATTCATAGACAGACTGCCAGTATTGTACACCAGAAAGACCCAAGTGAAGTTACTAAAGAAGAAAGGCAAAGCTCGAAGGCCCAGACATTTTTGCCACTTTTTGGGGGAACTGGTGCAGGAATGCCAGAACATGTCAAGGCTTACTTTCATAAATTTTATGAAATATACCAAGGCATACATGGATGGCACGATCAGCTTATGGTTGGAACTCTAAAGAATGGTATTGTACAGACGCCTAGTGGTAGGCAGTACTTTTGGCCTAACGTGGTACGCACCCGTAATGGTAGGGTGTCTAACAGTACTCAGATATTAAATTATCCTGTACAGGGCTTTGCTGCTGACACTGTACAGTTAGCCTGCATAAGGGCGCACAGACTATTTAAGCAGCATAAACTTAAGAGCAAATTAATCTTGACTGTACATGATTCAATTGTTGTGGACTGTACTAAAGAAGAATTTGAACAGGTTAAGTCTATCCTTCATACCGCTATGGTAGATGTACATGAGGAAATAGAGGCTAGGTTTAACTACAAGTGTGTAGTCCCTTTCGACATAGAGATAAGTATTGGAAGTAATTGGCTAGACCAGACGGAAATATAGTTGACCCTGAAGGTTAACTGAGGTACAATGTATATTCACACAAACTGGAGACTATAATGTCTGATATCATACCCGTAGAAGGCGGTCTGAGCCTACAAGAAATGGCTGCAGAACTGGGAGCATCTTCCGCACCCAAGGGACCAAAAATCCCCGCTTTGAAGATTAATTCTCAGGGCGAAGACAGAGATGGAAATCAAATTCCATTAGGCGCTTTTTTCTTAAATGTAGATGGCGTGAGAGCCTATGCTAAAGAGGGCGTTAAGATTCGTCCTTTATCCAATCATATCCAGTATATGCACTGGGGTGATGGGGTGCTTATTAATAAGTCACGTTTGATTAAGAATGCGCGTGAAGAGGCGAGGGACCAGTTAGGCGGTCTGATGTGCAGTATGCCTTCTTATGAAACATCTGTTAGCATGACGCCACAGCAACGTGAAGAGTACATTGGACGTGATCGGTATCGTATCGTTCGCGCACTGTGTTCGTATGAAGGTACTACAGCCACTGGTGATACTGTTACTATTGAAAACCAGCCCTGTATCTTATCCCTGAAGCGTAAAAATTACGGACCATTCTATCACGATGTCCTTAATCGTTTACCTGCTGACACTAATATGTTTGATTTTGAAAGCGTATTAACTGCTGAGAAGCATAAGACTGATAAGGGTGCTGTGTATTATGTTATGCGCTTTGCTCCTCAGTTTACCAACAAGCTTCCTCTGGATCAAATGACATACGACAGCCTGTCTGCTGTGGTTGCTATGGTCAAATCAGAGAACCAGAAGATTGATGATAAGCACTTTGAAGCATTAAATCGTAAAAATGATGAGTCTGAACAGGACAGGATCATGGATGAAGTAAATACTCTTGAGGGCGATTTTCGCTAATGGGTATTATCCATGATATGACAAATGAGGTATACCATGCTACGGCTGGTATATCCTCTTCACCCGTAAAGACGGTGTATAAAAAATCACTGTCTCATTGGAAAGGGGAGAAGCGTAGGCAAACGGCTGCTTTTACTATGGGGTCTGCTGTTCACGCTCTTCTATTAGAGGAAAATAAAAACATTGTTGTCAAAGGTCCAAAGACTAAAGCTTCTAAAGCTTTTAAGGACTTAGAGGAAACTCTTGATGGGGAACAGATACTACTGACTGAAGTTGAGTGGTATACGGCTAAAGCAATATCTAAAGGTGCTTTGTCTAATCCTACCATCAAGTCTCTACTGCGTCACAAAGATCGTCAGAACGAGGTATCCATCTTCGTAGAGTGTGAAGATACGGGACTTATGCTTAAAACTAGACCTGATTTAATGATCCTGTCTGAGCAAGGTTTGTACGATGTAAAGACTACACAGGATGCAAGCCCAAGAGGGTTTTCAAAAGAGTGTACTTTGTATGCATACGACATTCAGGCAGCGTTTTATTTATATGTATGCCAACTTGCAGGTCTGGACGTTAAGGAATTTTCTTTCTTGGCGGTTGAAAAGTCTGCACCGTATGTCAGCCATATGCACGTTGTTGGACCAGAGCTACTGGAATCTGCGACTATACGTATGAAACAAGTGTTGCGTACTATTGCGGAAGCTAACAACAAGGAAGAATACGGCACTGGTTGGGGTGACTATACAATCCTTGGCAAACCATCGTGGCTCTAACGCCACAATCTGCTAAGGCTAAAGGAAGACGGTTTCAGCAATGGTGCAGAGATAAGATTTTATCTACGTATCCAAAGCTGGAACCGGATGACTGCAGATCAACATCTATGGGTGCAAATGGTGAAGACATACAAATGTCACCTGCCTGTAGAAAATTGTTTCCCTACTCTGTAGAGTGCAAGAACAACTCTAAAAACGCTATCTATAAAGTTATGGAACAAGCCGCCGCAAACTGCCCTAAAGGGGCAACTCCACTAGCCTTAATAAAAGCAGATCGACATAAGCCATTAGCGGTTGTCGATGCAGAACACTTCTTTCAACTAACAAAGAAAAGTAGGTAACCTATGAACGTACATGACCTAGACCCTGATGTATTAGCTATACACCTTAAAATAGATGACGATGGAGACTTCCAAGTAACTATCGGTCATAACCTAGAAGAACAGGACTATGAGGAAGGTGAGTTAGAATTTTTCAATGATCTTCTTAACGGCATATCTTTCAGTATTAACTTTGGTATTGAAACTATGGCTGCACAGGGAGCTATCATGCGTAAACTTCAGCAGTTTTCTGATGAAGAAGACGAAAACGAAATACTCTTTGAACCTGATGAAGCCTTAGTAAAGGCTATGCAAGATAGTAAAGTAGTATCTATAAAAAGAAAGTTAAACTAATGGCTAAGTGGGATATGTCTAAACTTTCTAGTAAGTCTGACACTACTATGGTTGACAAGCCCCCGCACTACAATCAATCTACCATTGAATGTATAGATGCTATGGACGCAATGGTAAAAGGTTCTAAAGTACCCTCACACCAAGCATATTGCTGGCAGAACAGTTTTAAATACCTGTGGCGCTGGCATTATAAAAATGGTTTAGAAGACCTAAAGAAGTGTCGTTGGTATTTAGATCGTTTAATACAGCAGCTAGAGGATAATAAAAATGATTAATCATCCAGACCCTGTAACTCTTAGCACAGTAGATGAAAGAGCCTTAGACCTTATTGAAATAAAAGATGATATGTGGACACCTCAAGAAATGGTTGTGGAGTTTGCTACCTGCATGGAACAGCCTTTAAATAAAGTTTGGCCCACTAGCCTCAAGCTAGAGGACTTACGTTGGAATATGATAAAAGAAGAGTACGGCGAGGCTCTAAGTGAAAGCTGTGAAGGAACTAATGAAGAGGCCATGCTTAAAGAATTAGCAGACCTTGTGTATGTAACTTATGGGTATGCGGCTACCTATGGGTGGGACTTAGATGAAGCAGTACGGCGAGTACATAAAAGTAATATGTCTAAGCTAGGTAATGACGATAAGCCGTTAAAAAGACCCGATGGAAAAGTCCTTAAGGGACCAAATTATGAGGCATGCAATTTAAGCGACCTTGTGGAAAGAAAAGAGTGAAATGGATAACTATTTACCAACTGACTATCAAACATTTATCGCAACATCCCGTTATGCCCGATGGCTAGAGAAAGAAGGCCGTAGGGAAAACTGGGGTGAGACTGTATCTCGCTATATGAAAAACATTGTCATGCCTATTACAGGTGACGATACATATATAAAAAGTATTGAAACAGCTATCCTCAGTCTAGAGGTTATGCCTAGCATGCGTTCACTGATGACAGCAGGCCCAGCCGCTGCCCGTGACAATACTTGTATGTACAATTGTTCCTATCTAGCAGTGGATGACGTTAAGGCCTTTGATGAGGCCATGTTCATTTTGCTATGCGGTACAGGCGTTGGGTTCTCTGTAGAGCGACAGTTCATAGAAAAGCTACCAGAAGTACCTAACCTAATAGAAAGCGATACAGTAGTGTCTGTACGTGACAGTAAGGAAGGCTGGGCAAAGGCATTTAGACAGGTTCTAGCCCTGCTGTGGGCTGGAGAGATACCAAAGTGGGATGTTAGCAAAGTACGGCCTGCTGGTGCGCGTCTTAAAACCTTTGGCGGTAGAGCAAGTGGCCCAGCGCCCTTAGTAGATTTGTTTAACTTTACTGTACAGATATTTAAAAATGCAGAAGGACGTAAGCTATCTTCTATAGAATGCCATGACTTGATGTGTAAGGTAGGTGAAGTAGTAGTTGTAGGCGGTGTACGCCGTAGTGCAATGATTTCTTTGAGCAATTTGTCTGATGATGGAATGCGGTATGCTAAGTCTGGTAAGTGGTATGAGAATGAGCCACAGAGAGCCTTAGCTAATAACTCTGTTGCCTACTCTAAGAAACCAGACAGTATGTCGTTCATGCGTGAGTGGATGGCTCTGGTTGAGAGTGGTTCTGGTGAACGAGGTATTTTTAATCGTCAGGCTGCTAAGACACAGGCTGCTAAGAATGGTAGGCGTGATCCTAACTATGAGTTCGGAACTAATCCTTGCAGCGAAATAATTTTAAGACCGATGCAATTTTGCAACTTAACAGAGGTAGTTGTAAGAGCTACAGACACTGTTGATACTTTAGCTACTAAAGTTAAAATTGCTACCATACTAGGTACAATTCAAGCTACTTACATAAAGTTCCCGTATTTACGAAAGTCGTGGGAAAACAATACTTCTGAAGAACGTCTGCTTGGTGTATCGTTGACCGGAGTTATGGACAACCCTCTAATGACTACTGCTAATGCAGCATTAGAACAAACCTTGGAGTATTTAAAAAATGTCGCTATTGCTACTAATGCTGAGTGGGCTGAACGCCTTGGGATTCCTGTTGCTAGTGCTATTTCTTGTAATAAACCGTCTGGAACCGTATCGCAACTGGTTAATTCCAGTAGCGGAGTGCATGCTCGTCACAGCCCCTATTATATTCGTACTGTGCGTGGTGATAACAAAGACCCTCTAACACAGTTTATGATGGATCAGGGCATACCTAATGAGCCAGAGGCTTTTAAGCCAGACCAGACTACAGTGTTTAGTTTTCCTATGAAGTCACCAGAGGGTGCAATCTGTACTAAGGATACTTCTGCTATAGATCAACTTAAGACTTGGTTGATGTACCAAAGGCACTGGGCAGAGCATAAGCCTAGTGTTACCATTAACGTCAAAAAAGACGAATGGTTTTCTGTTGGTGGATTTGTGTATGAAAACTTTGACGAAATGTCTGGGGTAAGTTTCTTGCCTTATGATGATCATACCTATCAGCAAGCACCTTATCAGGAATGTTCAGAAGAGGAGTATCATACACTACTAGAGTGTATGCCAGACAAGATCGATTGGAGCCTTCTCTCTGATTATGAACTAGAAGATACAACCACTGGAATGCAAACTCTAGCTTGTTCTGGAGATTCCTGTGAGATTGTAGATATCTGATGTTTGTATACATAGTAATACTGGTACACTTGGGGGGATACAAAGTACACGCCCCTAACATGGTATTTAAGACAGAAAGGCAGTGCTTTATATATAAAAAACTAGACACAGATCGTCTTGTTAATAGCGCACCAACACCTAATTCTGAGGTAATATCTATGTGTATAAAATTACCTGAAAAAGTATGATTCATATAGAAATAGCCTACAGATCGCTTGACCTATAGGCTATTACTTGGTATAACTACTATGAAAGGTTTGGTCACCTTTCGTTAGTTGGTAGAAGCCCTGCACTGGTATTCCTTTCTCAGTGTGGGGCTTCTTTTATTTA
>TARA_R110000765_G_scaffold349219_2_pt1 | contig 14952 bp, 13 predicted proteins | sample TARA_R110000765 | Tara Oceans TARA_R110000765 (sample SAMEA4398168) | marine metagenome | biome: Polar Biome; feature: [MES] marine water layer (ENVO:01000295) within the mesopelagic zone...; material: water (ENVO:00002006), including particulate matter (ENVO:01000060) such... | reverse complement strand
CCGCCATCGACAGAAGCCGGCCAAGGACAGTGTTCCGCGCAAACGATACCGGGGGCAGAGCATCGTGGGCCGGGAGCAAACTTGCAATCGGTACACGGACCAGTGCCAAATAGGTTCCATGGAACGCTACCCGCTCAGAGAAAAAATCATGTGCCTTACCAAAACTCTGTTCATGGCAGCGGTGATGGTAGCTTGCGCCACATCCCAACAGTTCAATAAAATCGGGAACGCATTATTAGGTGTGCCAGTCACGGCGGAATAACGAAAGGTTCTCACGCGGTAATAACGTCTGATGAAGGTCTATTGATAGAAGCGGTTATCATCCCGGTGACGGCTAAGCTCGATCAGCATACAGCGCATTGTATTTTTCCGCGCTTAGTGAAGCAACGCCGTGATGCGCGTAACATCTTCAGCCTGATCAAGCGCTTTGAGGGCGGCGAACGCCGATGTTGCTTTTGCGTCACTGATGCGCGACGCCTGTTTCGCGCAGTCCATGAATTTTTCCTGTACTTCGGACCAGGTCAATTCGCGTGCAGGCGCGCCGGGGGCCACATCGACGCGGACCTTGTCCTGGCGACCATCCTTTAAATGAACTTCTACTTCAACAAAGCCGCGGCTGCCGGAACTGCGTTTTTCAAAGTCAGGGTCATTGCCTCGGCACGCGTTGGTTTCGTGGGCGTCGATGCGTTCATACAGTGCAGCAATGTCGGGGCGGCGTACCGCCTCGTCTCCAAACGACCACAGCGAAAAATTTCCGTCGAGTGCGGCCGCAGCGATGGAATATGGTAGGCTGAACTTGCCTTCAAGCCCGGTTGTCGGGCGCGGATAGGTCAACACACGCATGCCGCCGGGCGGCATACGGCAAATTACTTTGTCGACTGACGCCGCGTCGAATCCCAGCCGCTCGCGCAATGTAAGCACGCCATCAATGGGGCGGTGTGTCGCGTAACAGCATGGAAATTTTTTGACCGCAATCCCGGGATTATCGATCACAAAAGGTTTGCCCAGCCCGCGCGCGGTGATGTCAGGGTCAGATGCCGCAGTCCCGAGGGTTGAAAAAAAACCCGCCTCGGCTTCCATGATATCGGGCGCCGCGGTAAAGCCCGCTATCGCCAAGCGTACCGCGCCCAGCGCGCTGCGCGCCGCAAGACCGCTGTGCAATGGCTTGGTCATGGTGCCGAAGTTGCGCCGCAGACCGCTGGCCATTGAACCTGCAATTCCCATCGCTTGCTGTATGGTGGGCGCATCCAGACCGTGTAGCCGGGAGAGCGCGGCAAGTCCGGAAAACAAGGCGAGCGTGCCGGTCGCGTGGTAGCCGCGCTGGTAGTGTTCATTGGTGATGCCCAGGCCAATTTTGCCGCCGACTTCGACCCCGATAATGTAGGCCTCAATAAAGTCTTTGCCGCTCACAACTCTCCCATTCATGCTGGCCATCAGGGTGGCGATTATGACGGCGCTGGGATGGGCTGGCATTATCGATAGTACATCGTCGTAATCGAGCGCGTGACCGTAGGTGGCGTTTATCAGCGCGGCGGTTTCAGCGGTGGCGGTGAGACCGGTGCCAAGTATGGGGGACGCGCCAGGCTCGCGTGCGGCGTCGAGGTAGCGTTGCAGCGGTTCGGCGACTTCGGAACTGACGCCGGCTAGTATCACCGCAAAGGTGTCGACGATGACTTTTATCGCTTTTTTATCGCTGCCCAGCGGAAAGTCCGATGCTTTGGCGTCAACAATGAATTCCGCGATGGTGGCGGTGGTGCCCATGATTGTTCCTTTAACAGAATATATATTGCGTCTTATGAATTCATGAACGCGCCGCCATTGGAATGTATGGTCTGGCCGGTGATGTAGGCGCCTGCGGGGCCGCATAGGACGCGGATCAGGTCGGCCATGTCCTGCGGTAAGCCCTCGCGGCCAAGGGGGACACTGTTGGCGCGCGCTGTTATCTGCTCGGCGCTCATCGTCGAGTCTGGGTCGCGCGTGTCGTGCGTGCCGACAACAACTTGATTGGCGGTGATGCTGTCGGCGGCAAGATAGAGCGCCTCGGCCTCGACATTGTATTCGATGAAGTCGCGGAACCCCTCGGCGCTGTCGAATTCCGCCGTGTCCGCGCCGGTCGGACGCCGCGCTGATGCGCTGCCGAATAGTCCGAACTGCATGGTTGAGGCCTTCTCTGGCTGTCGCGGCATTAGTGAACTATCTTTGTAATTCTACCATAAACTCTGCCACTGCGAAAGAGTGACCATCTGATTACGAGTCAGCGTCAGGTTGATCGCCGCCAATATTACACAATCTGCAATCGAAACCAGGAGTTGCTCTCAGGTCGTCCGTCAAGTGCCTGTATTACGGCACAGCGTGTCCAAGAGGCTTGATGGGGGCATAAAACAGCGACAAGATGCAGGAAAGGGCGTCCTACTTGGGCAAGATCGGCTTTTCATCTGGTTTGTGCGCTGGTTCAATAGCTCCCACCCCGCACATGTCACGGAGGCATAGAATGCAATCGGCCAAGGTGCCAATCATTTCCGGACACGGTGCGCATATTCCTGTTGTCGGCTATGGCACTATGCTGTTTCCGGAGCCGGAGCGGGCGGTCGATCTTATCGTCCGCTCTCTTCAATGCGGTTATCGGCACATCGACACGGCGCGTAAATACGGTTCGGAACAATGGGTTGGCGAAGGAATCCGCGCCTCAGGCGTGGTGCGAGAGGACATCTGGGTAACCACCAAGGTTACCGAGGAGAACGCATCGGCCGGCGACTTCGCGCGTTCGCTCGATGTCAGCCTGAAGACGCTCAGCCTCGACTATGTGGATTTACTGCTGATCCACTGGCCGCAACCTAATGTTCCTATGGAAGAGACGCTGGGCGCGCTAGCCAAGGCGCGTCGCGAGGGGTTGGCGAAAAATATTGGCGTCTCGAACTTCACTGCCGCCCTGCTCGACGAGGCCGTGAGCCAATGTTCCGAGCCACTGTTCACCAACCAGATCGAGTATCACGCCTATATCCGTCAGGACACGATCATCGCCGCCTGCCGGAAGCATGGTCTGCTCATCACTTGCCATGTGCCCTTGGCGCGTGGAAAAGTACTGAGCGACCCGGTGATCCGCGAGATCTCGAAAGACCACGGCAAGACGGCGGCGCAGGTAGCCCTTAAGTGGTTGATACAGCAGCCGGATATCAGCGTTGTGCCGCGCGCGCTCGAATACGCGGAGATCGAGGAAAATATCGACATCTTCGACTTTGACCTCAGCGGGGACGAAATGACGCGGATTTCGGCGCTGCGCGACAGGAACCTTCGAATCGTCGATCCGGCGGTCCGCCGCCCGGTCTGGGACAAGGCGTGAAGGCACCCTAAAACACCTCGTCACAAGGTCCCATTAGCCAGATGGTCTATTAACCGCTGCATGGCTGGGTTTACTCCGAAGATTACCACTACAGAGTAAATCGACACAGGCTTAGCTGTCCGCTCCACTCTGTCTGGCAAGCCGGTAGGGTCCCTCTAGTCCAAACTCAGACTACGCTCAGATACGGCAGTCACCGGCGTAACCTCAAAGCGCCCCGCCATCGACAGAAGCCGGCCAAGGACAGTGTTCCGCGCAAACGATGCCGGGGGGAGGGTGCATGGTGGACCTGGGGCCACTCGCATACTTGCAATCAGCACACGGACCAGTGCCAGAGCACAATGCAGTGCGGTTACTCAATTAAATGCTTAAATTCTATCGACGTGCGAATTTACCGGATTAAAACTCTGATGCTATAATCGTTCTACCGAAGGGCAGCGGCGGTCCCTGTATTTATTCGTCGGAGGGAGTGGCAGTACGCTGCAGAAAAGTTGGAATTTCAAGAAGAAGCTTATAATCATTCCCTAGTGCCGGTTTGGTCGCTGCTCCTGCCCCTTCAGAGCTTATTGGCGCCGCAGTTTGTTGTTTAGAGGCCACCTTAGGTTTGGGGGGTGATGGTTGCCACGCACGGAGGTGTTGCCCGACCCGCGCATAGAAATCAGGGACTGTTTTTTCAATGTCCTCGATAAAGGTTTTACGGCCAACAAACCGTCTACCTGCATCGAGGGTAAGGATAACCTCAAAGCCCCTGGGTGGTAACATGCTGCCGGCTGTATTTATTTGTGTCGGGTCCTCCCGCAGCGCATTCAATGTGTAACTTGTATCCGCTGCCCGTGAGGGCCATACGAGATTGATACGGATGTCGGTCGAGTCTGCATCTTTTAACTGTCGGAGTAACCAGTTCAACCTTGTAGCTGAGCGTTTCTTTTCACGAGGGGCTTCAAGGAACATGCTCGTCCGAATTGTGCGGCCCTTTAAATCGGCCACGACTTTCAAATCGTCTGCCGCATTCGGCACCCGCAGAACTGCAACAAGCCGGTTATCCCGACATAGGCTCGAAATATCACGTTTGATGTGAGCTTCTTGTTCAATCAAATTCGGTTTGGATAATTTAGAGAGTTTAACACTAACCTTTTCACCTAAGGCGCGGCTCAGCATTAATGCGAGATCTCGCATCTTCTGATGCCAGCCGCCCACCAAGTCCCCTAATGCAGGATCGCCGGGATTCAGACGGGCACCCGCTTGGACCATACCCACAACGTCTTTCCATGGTGTTGGCATTGAGGTGTAGCCGTCTACGCCCACAGATTCGTGCGAAAGAAAACGAATCAGTTCTCTAAGCATATACGATTGCTCAGGGTCCTGGACTGCGGCCTCCTCGTGCAAAAGCACAGCCTCGGTGAGAATCGCCGTCCATGATAAATGAAACAAGCCGACGTTTTTAGTGAGTTTCCGCGAAACAGGGAGAGGGTGGTGATCGGGTAGCATAGCGAATTGATTGGAAATAGTGACTACCGCATCGATAGAGTTCTGTCTCGCAAGTTGGAGGTATCGCTCAACCTGGTCCTGCTCAAGATGTGCAGACTTTATCTTGGCTTCGATCAGAGCGCGCCACGTGGTCTTGCCAGAACGGATTTCAATTAAACCATCGGGTCGGTCGTGGTCTGCTTTCTCGCCGGCGGACAAAACCACTTCAGTAAACGTGTTCACAATAGAGCGAGCACCCACCCGGCGGCCCATTGAGCTTATTACTGCGTCAGCAAAAATCGGTACGGCAGACATTACCGCCAACAATACTGAAGTAGCCCGCTGCTCCTTACGGCTGTCCGCTATAACAGGGAATAAACGAGCGACTTCGCCACTCTTAACGTAGCTAGGCAGTTGCATTGCTTCCTCCTGTTTTGAAAAATGATGATGCCGCAACTACTCTAAACTGGTCAATGTATAAACCCATCTATCCAGGATAGTAATGTCCTGTAAACACCCGGACAGGGGTAGCTATAGCCGATTAGCTCTTAGGCCGGGCCAGCAACCCTGGATCAAAAGCCATGGTCCCTGAGCCGAGGGGCTGGTCCGGGTTTGCCTCATGGATTGTTACTGCCCAACGTATCGTTATAGAATTTCCGCCATGAAACTCCTGGCCCTCCATAAACGCAGTTCTCGTTGCCCATGAATGCGCATCACTACAAAGCCGCTCACTGGGTTGGTCAGGGTGTCTTCGACAGCCTCGTATCGTTCACGGAGTTTGAATCCCGTGTGAACGACATCTTCGAGGAGAAGGATCGTGGGGACGTCTTCGAGATCTTCATCGAAGGTTATCTGGCGACACAGGCAATCACCCAACACACGGAGCATTGGGTAGTTGGCGATATTCCCGTCGAGATGCGCGAACGCTTCAATCTGCCAAACGATGGCACTGGTATCGACGGCATCTACGAAGAGCGCAGCGGCAACCAGGTCGCCTATCAGGTCAAATACCGCAAGAACCACAATCTGACCTTTGCGGAAGTTGCACCATTCCTTGGCATCACAGAGAAGTTCACCGACCGCGTGATCTTCACCAACGCGTCGAAACTGTCAGACAAGGCGGCCGCCCGAACCCGTTGGTATAGCGGCGAGGTATTCAACGCGCTGACACCGGTTCAGTTCGATCAGATCGAGGCCTGGCTTAAAGAGAAGCCGGCTCCAGTGGTTAGAGCGATCCCTGACCCGAGCTACCAGACGCAAGCTCTCGATGATATTGCCACGACGCTGAAGGATAACGCCCGCGCCACCGTGGTGATGGCTTGCGGAACGGGTAAGACGCTAGTTGCGCTATGGGCAACCGAACAGGCCAAACCCAAGACGGTGCTGGTTCTCCTGCCATCGCTGATGCTCCTTCAGCAGACACTGCGTGAATGGAGCCAGCATACAAGTTGGGGCTCACGGTTCAGCTATTTGTGTGTGTGCTCTGATAAGACTGTCGGCCTACGGAACGACAGCATCAATATAGATAAGACCGATGTTGGCTTCAAAGTTGATACCGACCCGGAGCTTGTGCGCGAGTTCCTGGAACGTGAGACAGACGACATCAAGGTCATCTTCTCGACATACCAGTCGACCGAAGTCGTAGCAGAAGGCGCTGCAGGGTTGCCGCCGATAGATCTTGCGCTCTTTGACGAGGCTCACAAAACCACGGGCCGGGCTGGTGGCATGTTCAGCTACGCGCTGGACGACGAGAAGGTTCAGATAAATAAGCGGCTGTTTCTGACAGCAACGCCTCGGCACATCGATATCCGTAAGCGGGATAAAGAAGGCGACTTTCGGGTTCAGTCGATGGACGACGAAACTCTTTACGGACCCAGGGCACATACCCTCTCGTTTGGGGCCGCTGCAAACAAAGGCATCATCTGCCAGTACAAGGTTCTCATCTCTCTGATCGACAAGCAGATGGTTGATGACTTCAGCCGCAACAACGGCATTACGCTGGTCGATGGCGATGAGATCGGCGCACGTTGGGTGTCCAATCTAGTGGCCCTGGATCAGGCGGTTAAGAAGGTGGATGCGAGCAAGATCATCACCTTCCATAGCCGCGTCTCTAATGCGCAGGAGTTTGCAACGAATGAACCGCGAGGGATCGCGCATTACCTCGATGGCTACGATGTCCGCCACGTTAATGGAAAACAAAACAGCGCCGCTCGTAGTGACGCGATTCAGGCGTTCGCTTCGGCATCTCATGGAGTGATAACAAATGCGCGATGTCTGACCGAGGGCGTCGACATTCCTGCTGTCGACATGGTGGCATTTATTGATCCTCGCCAGAGCAGGGTCGACATCGTTCAAGCTGTTGGTCGGGCCATGCGCAAGCCGCGGGGGGCAACGACAAAGACGGTCGGTTATGTGCTGGTCCCGTTGTTCGCCGGAGTAGATGGTGACGGCCTTGATGACGCCATTAAAACCGAGAAGTTCGAAGCCATCGCGAACGTTCTTAACGCGCTGCGGGAACATGACGAAGAGCTTATCGATATCATTCGGGAGCTTAAGCAGGACAAGGGCGAGGGAAAGCCGTTCAACCCTAAGAGGCTCCTGGAGAAGGTAGAGTTCCTTGGCCCGCAGGTTGGTTTGGATGAGCTTGTTCACAGCATCGCCGTAGAGATTACCGACCGCCTCGGGGTTTCCTGGGATGAGTGGTATGGGATGTTAGTCAAATTTAAGGAGCGCATGGGTCATTACGCAGTCCCTGTCGGTTACAAAGATGGCGACTATAGGCTGGGTGCATGGGCTGCCGAACAGCGCAAAAGAAAAGACGCTCTCAAGTCCGAACGCCGTAGACGGTTGGACGAGGTGGGATTTATCTGGGATCCCATAGGGCAGCAGTGGGAGGAAGGCTTTACCGCGTTATTGGTCTTCAAACAGCGCGAGGGCCATTGTAACGTCCCACTCAAATACAAAAGGGGGGGCTTCGGGTTGGGTGGGTGGGTTTCAAGCCAGCGCATAGGAAAAGGCTCTCTCTCACCCGAACGCTGTCAGCGGTTGGACGAGATCGGATTTGTCTGGGATCCTAAAGGGCAGCAATGGGAAGACGCCTTTGCGGCATTGGTGCGTTTCAAAGAGCGGGAAGGACATTGCAATGTCCCGAAGCGTTTTAAAGAGGGGGGCCTCAATTTGGGTACATGGGTTGGCTACGAGCGTATCCGCGCCCGCGAAGGAAAATACCCCCTACCCCTAGAGCGTCGTCAGAGTTTAGACGAGATCGGATTTGTCTGGGACCCTAAAGGGCAGCAATGGGAAGACGCCTTTGCAGCATTGGTGCGTTTCAAAGAGCGGGAAGGACATTGTTTAGTTGCCAGAGATCACCAAGAGGGGGATATTTCGCTGGGCCAATGGGTTTCCGACCAGCGCAAAGGCCGAGAGCTTACTGCCGAGCACCGCCAGCGGTTGGATGAGATAGGGGGGTTTGTCTGGAATGTTTTGGAGCACCGGTGGGAAAACGCCTTTGCGGCTTTGGTGCGTTTCAAAGAGCGGGAAGGACATTGCGATGCCCCCAAACGTCATAAAGAGGGGGACCAAAATCTAGGAATGTGGTTAGCCGATCAGCGCAAAGGAAAAGGCTCCCTCTCCCCAGAGCGTCGCCAACGGCTGGATGCAATAGGAATTACCTGGAATGCGATATCGGCAGCATGGGAAAAAGGCTTTACGGCATTATTAAAATTTAAAGAGCAGGAAGGCCATTTCAGAGTCCCCAGAGGCTACAAAGATGGGGACTATAATCTATTTTCATGGGTGAATAACCAGCGCACAAAAAAAAACGTCCTCACACCCGAACGCCGTCAGCGCCTGGACGATATAGGTTTTGTCTGGAACGCGCGGTTACCCAAAACATCTGACACCTGAACGCTTTCCATTCCTAAAGACCTTGATCGGGTCCCTTTGGCCAAATCCAGACTAAACGCTGATACGGCGATTGTCGGCCCCCAACAAAGCTTATCAGCCAACAGTCGGGGCTTCATACGAAGTTATAGATATGGTTTGATAATCAACTACCGGGCCATTCTCCGCTTCCCAATCAACAATGGCGTCAGCTTCGGGTTTCTTACTCTCGTCGTATGTAATTAATGCGGCTTTATATTGGCCACCCCGGTTTTCTAATACACCCTCAAGGCGTTTAAGTCTGGCTTTTAGCGCCAATTCAAATGCGACCTTGTACTGAAGGCGGGCTAGCAAATCGCCTGATCTGAACCACCATCGGCTCCCTATTAAACAGGGGGCCGTTTTTGGCTTCCCACTCTGTGATTGCTTCGCCTTCAGCCTTTTCGTCTTCAAAAAATACAATGATGGGCCTGGGACCCGAACTATCCGTTTTCTCTAATTGTTCCATTCGTTTCTTCAATGCCATCGGTTCAACTCTTCATTTGTTCCAGCACCGTCATGCGGGCCTCGAGTTCGCAGGTTTCGATGGAACGGCGCTTGGCTTCCAAGACCCCCGCAACCACATTGGCCTCCTCTGGCGTTATGTCTCCAATAGCCATTGCGCCGATGACAGTCCCTTGTGCCTTGGCGACATCATCGGAGGTTTCAACCTTGGGCAATGCAAGCGTGACCGGGCGCGATTTACGTGGTGGGTAGATGCGCTCCATGCACAGCCGTAATGCGGTTGCATCTCCTTCTAAAGCCTTCTCAATGGCCTTGCGGGTGATAGCCTCGCCTTCACCCTCCAGCAGCGCTTCCAGCGCTAATGTGGCCTTATTGCGGCTTCCATGAGGGCGCCCAGACGGGTTGCCGGATTGACCGGGCGTGAACTGACTACCTTGTTTTGCATCTGTTTTAGCAGGTGAATCAGACATTGATTGGGTCTCCAAAATAGCGTCCCTATTTAGGTACTATAGTACCGCTTATTGCGGGGTATTGGAAGTCCGCCAAAAGCATTTCCAGTTTTTCAAACGTTAGAGGGGGTGGGGGTGAAAAACATGAAAAGTTAGGAAATGCTTTGGATTACCGGGAAGCAAGAAAATAGCCATTGTGGTCAGGGGGGCAGTAAAACAGAATCTCTTACTCTCTTTTTCTTTTCTTTGTTTTTTTAACTTTCTAAGTTTTCTAAGTTTTCACCCCCACCCCCCACGACAATGGCTACTTTGTCGGAATGGACAAATCATCCATTTAAGAATCCATCAATTTATCGATTGTTTTATCCATCACAGTTTTCACTAAGCAATAAACCATCAGATTTTTATCCCGCTTTTCGCAACACCACAAATGACCTTTTTCAGAGTTTTTCCCCTCCCATCGTTTTAGAACTTTTTGGATCTTGGACTTACTCACCATGGTGTCTTCATGAACTTTATTAACAAGTTCTGTTTTTCCAAGTTCAGCTTCATGGATGTACTGTTTGATGGAATCAATCACATCGCTATCGCGTTTATGCTCTCTTTCAATTTGCATCATCTGTTTTGTTTTTTCGACATCACTATCCGATAAGCGTTCGACGCTGTCGAACAAGGACGTATAATCGCCCCCTGGCGCCTTCATGTAGGTAAACGCCATTTTCTCGGCGACATCACCTCTGGCTTTGATGTTTCTAAATTCAACCCGTTTTTCTACGCCGCCAAAGTCCCCATCGGAACGTCCTAAATCTTCAATGATAAAAGCACAATCGGTATCATCAACGATGTCCGATGTGCCGCTAAATATGCTTTTCCCATCAGGATCTTTATGTTTGTTGGTGTGGGCTAAACAAATAAGCGTGCCGCCAGCGGAAATGAAATTTCTGACTTTTTCTCCAAAATCAGATGCTCCTTTCTTGTCCATAATGTCTGTAAATTTCTTCAACGTATCCAATATGATAATTTTTCCGTTCGCTTCATCTGATTTAACTAAATCTCCGATGATGGCGAATAGTTTATTCTTGTTAAATCCGTTAACGCCAGGGATTAACATATTGAATCCACTAACTTCCGCTATTTCAATTTTTTCAACCCCACCTTTATATGTGTCGTCTACGTTTACATAAAAAACATCATTCGGATTTATCTTTTGCTCTTTAATCCTCTCAACGATCAGCCAGAGGATTAATAGCGTTTTGCCTGTGTTGGGGGCTGCGAAGAAGGTTGTCCACTGCCCCAATATGGCGAGGTCTTTCAGAACAAACCCATCCTCCAGCATTTTCTTCCTCAGGGCCCCGCTTTGACCAGTTGCTGAATAGGAAAGCAGGATGTCGGTAGGGGGTATTTTGTGATCACCAGATGGTAGTTCTTCAATATTTTGAGCTTCTCTATATTCACGTTGCTTAACGCTGTTCCAACTTTCTGCCCCAGTAGTGAGCCAATTATCGCAAGCATCTTTTAGGGCATCGTTTGAGTTGCTGTTGTGGTTCAGGACACAGAACGCACTGAACGCGTCATGTGCGCCTTCGCCATTGGTATAGAGCGGGTCTGACGTTGATAGAGAATTCACACGGTATTTTCCGGTTTCATCCAACTTTACATTGGCACTGAATGAACCGCTTTCGCTACTGAGATGCCTGAACGAGCTTCCTTTTTGATCGTAACCAGCTTGCAGCAATATCTGCTCAACCTCGTAGGCTTTGTTAAACGCATCAATGGGGCTGTCGACGTCATGAGACTGTCGGGCTTCTCGTTTGGCCTTTGATTCCTCAATGCGCTTCTGGGTGGCTTTTAGGGTCTCTGTGCGCTGTTTCCTCTTTTCTTCTATCTCTGTGGCAAAGAATGACAAAGGGGCTACACATCCCGTATTGCGCTGGCTGACGGCATTGTAATATTCACCTTTATTGGGTAAATAACATAGTTGGGCGGCTCTCTCGTTCGCCCTATCAGGTGTGATGGATTTCCCTTCCAACCAGTCATTAATGACCTCTTGGGAAAGCTGCCAGTCGGCAAAGCACAATGGCTTATCAAGTGGCATGATAATTCTTGATTTCTGCACTTTTATTGAAGCAGATCGGCTTGTGTAGATTTCATAATTACATTGTAGTTCATTTAAGAGTTCTGCCGTCTCTTCAGGGATTGGGGGCGACACATCCAAATCAAACCACAACAGCCAATATTGACCGTGTTCCTCCTGTTGTTTGAAAGTACGGCTATGATGAGTTGATGGAATTATCCACTTGGCCTTTGATTTATCTACGGCCTGCGGGTTGTCCACCAGATACTGAATTTCATCTAGGGTGACATCGACATAGGTGTTGCCGTGTTTTTCAGAATGGCGCTGACCTGTGCCGCTGATGGCGACTGAATGGGTTTCTAAATCAGCCATCGTCTATCGCACCCCAACCGGCAGGCGCACCTCAGAAGCATATTGTCCGGGCTGACGATCAGCAAACACGCGACCGTCTGGCGGCGTCCAATTGCGACGAAGTGCATCCGCTACGGCTTCCTGGGCAAACGATGAGGGTTGTCGGTCAGGTTCGCGCCAGTGCCGCGCGATGACAGGATATGTCTCTGGATCAGGTGTTGCGATATTAGGTATAAAATCGTAATTTATCATGGTCGGTATATCCTTTTGGGTGCCGATGAACCCAAGCTGCCCAGCTTAAGATTCAGATCAGATTGTCCGCCGGTGCTTATGGTGCCGGGGGCTTTCCCGTAAGGGTTTGTGCTGCTGCGGCCTGTGGGCCGGGATCAGACGTGGATGCCCGAAGACGTGCCTGGCTATAATGGTAGCAATCGATGCGCCGATATTTCACGCAGCGCCCTGATACACGGACAAATTTCGGCCCCCCCCCTTTCTGGCGCTTGGTTTGCAAAGTTCGGTCCGTCAAATCTAGGAAGACAGCCGCTTCCCTTTCGTCGATCAACGCGAACCAATAATCGGCGTCACCGTATGAAGGCAATGCTGTGGCGGCGGGGTCGTGGACTGTGTTTTGGGTAATTTTGCTATGCATACGCTCACTCCATCATTGGGCGGTCACGTTGTCGCGACCAGTGAACGTAATTTAGCGTTTATGCGACGTAAATCAACGCTAACATATTGATTTATATGATTATTTGTAACCCAACAAAGAGGGGTTTAGGGTTACAACAGGGGCTGGGGCTAGGGTTCGTATTCGATGTTTTGTCCGATTTCTTCATAGAATGCTGCGAGATACCTTACATCCTTCCGCCATAGGGTAACTGTCTTTCTCGTGACCCCGATCCGCTCGGCGACGCGGGCAGCGGCTTTATCAGTCACCCAACGAGAAGACGGTTTATCCAAAGGGATTGTAAAATAGAAGTTTGTAAACTTCACCTCTTCCGCAATTCCCGCTTTTTGTTTTGCAGTGAGTCCCTTTGGATCGCTTCCCCCCGGCATTAGAGATTTGGCAAGCTGGACAACCTCATTAGGCAATGGTGTTCCATTGTCGGCACAAGTCTGCAGCAGGCCGATACAGGCGGACCGCAATTCCGATTTGGAAGAACCCTTTAAGGGCCTGCCGTTTTTCCCTATCCGCCTCAGATATGCGTTCGCCCGAGTTGCAATTACGCTTTTAGAAAATTTTGCCACAGGCTCTCCTCACTAACTAAGTTTTGCCACCAGCCACTTCAACCAGCTTCGATTTACCGGCAGCTTCCATAACGTGCTGTCCGTGCGCTTCAAACGCTTCGCGTGCCGGGTCTGCTCCGAGACGGGCATAGGTGAGGGTCGTAGCTATATTAGCGTGTCTCAATCCGTCCCGGATGGTGTTCAGGTCAACATGCGCCTGCGTCATCCACGATCCGACAGTGCGCCTCAGATCATGCAAATGCAGGTCTTCTAGCCCTGAGGGCAGGTCAAAGTCCGCCGCGTTCCGGCATTCCCTGCATGATGGTTCACGCCCTAACTCTATCGTCAGTCGTTTGACCAGCACTGCCGCTTCGCCATCGTGTGCAGCCCAATAGGCCACTGTTGCCCGGTCGCGAATCCGTCGCCATGGCTTGTCGATATTAACCAGGTGTTTTCGTGCTTTGGCTCCACAGAATAGGAACGGGTTTTTGTCCTGAGCCGGGAGGGATTGCAATATCGCCAGCGCGGGCGCGTTTAGTGGCAGAAACTGCTCATCCCCAGATTTGCTATCTGGTAGCCGCAGCCGCGCCAGTTCCCAATTGACCTCAGTACGACGGCGGGGAAGTAGTTCGCTCTTGCGGGCACCCGTAAGCATGTAAAGCCATATAGCCCCCCGTACATAGATGTTGGGCTCTCGATCAATCGCCTTCGCGATCAAGGGCAACTCATCCGGCGTTACGAATCGATTGCGCTTGTGTTCGGCAAATTTCCTGATGCCTTCCGCTGGATTGTCCGTCGCCGCGTCAACGAACCCCTCGTTCCGGGCAAATCCGAACATGACGCGGAGCAGGTCTAGAAATCGATTAGCTTCATAAGGGCGTGTAGCACCGATGCGACGATGTACGGTGGCAACTTCTTGTCTGGTAATAGAACGAGCCTTGCGGGGTCGCCATGCCTCGGGGACATGACGAATCAGCCGGTCGCGGTCGGTCTCCCACGTCTTTTTGTGCGGTCGGGCATGGTGTTCGATGTATTCACGCTCCAAATCCACAAAGGTCTCCCCCTGATCTGCCTTGCGCCGTTCGTCTAACGGGTCCTTGCCGTCGCGTACCTGAACTAGGTGCTTTCGGGCACGTTCACGGGCTTGCTCAATGGTAAGGTCCATACCGAACCGCCCCAGCACCATGAGCCGCTTGCGACCGCCAGCGCGGAAGCTGAGCACGAATGCCTTCTTGCCGGATGGATAGAGCCGCACCCCAAGCCCAGACACGTCGCTATCCCAGCGAACATCCCAGCCGCCAGCGTACTTAAAGCCGTCGATTTTACGCTTTGTGAGTCTCTCGGCCTGCATACCGGTTCCCTACACCATGGTCGGTCCTCAACTCCCTATAAGCCGAGTGACCAATAAGTGACCACATGTAATCGTAATACGCTGTATCAAGGGTGTAAACCGTTCGTTCCAAAAACGTCTAAAACCCTCAGATAGATGGGCTTAGAGTAAACTAACGTATGACGGTTCGGCGTAGACTACTTGAATGGCATTCAAGAGGTCGTCGGTTCGATTCCGTCCGGCTCCACCAAATTAAACAAGGGCTTAGATGGAAACGGCTAAGCCCTTGTTGATTCAGAGTGACCAGTAAGTGACCACCGAGTAGCGTTTC
>TARA_R110000765_G_scaffold108107_2_pt1 | contig 14967 bp, 24 predicted proteins | sample TARA_R110000765 | Tara Oceans TARA_R110000765 (sample SAMEA4398168) | marine metagenome | biome: Polar Biome; feature: [MES] marine water layer (ENVO:01000295) within the mesopelagic zone...; material: water (ENVO:00002006), including particulate matter (ENVO:01000060) such... | reverse complement strand
ACTGTTAGAAAGACCTCTAAATAGAGGCTCTTTAACAATGCCAATAGATCCATGAACTGTATCAACTTTCATAATATTATGTCCAAAGGAACCGCTAACATCTTTGTGTGCAACACCTAATTGATAACCAGCTACATCTGTTGCAAGCTTTAGTGACTGGTCAAGGAATCCGGTTGATCCCATTTTATTAAACAGAGTTACAACAGGAAGACCTGCAAGTGCAAGCTTCTGAGATTCTCCACCACGCGCAGGATCCATTAAGACTTCCATATCACCTAAAAATAGGTCATATGTGAATTCTCCACCTGTTACAGTTCTACTGTATGGTGCGCCTGAAGAATAAGACATTGCCGAACTTGCCGCTGATGGTGCCGCATTGGCAACAATGTGCCCTACGATACCTTCAGAGTATTGAATACCACTTATTCGTGCTCTTTGTCCAAATAACATTGCTCTTTCAATGTCAACCTTATGTTCTCTTAGTTTTTGATTCCAGACTCGTTGCCATTCGTTGGCATATCCTCTATAATTAGTAGCAATAGCTGTGTTTGTCAACTCCGCCGCAGTTTTGAAAATCTGGGTATAACCAAAATCATCGTCAAGACTGTCTGACCAAACATCAGGAGATCCGGTGCCTTCTTCAAAAGAAGTACCAATAACCTGACATTTATCATTGTCTGCAATGACATTGTAACCAGTTCCATAACTGGAATTAGGGAGAGCTATGATTCGGCCAGTAAAGACCGTTTCGCTTCCCTGATCAGCTGGAGCAGAATCAACTCTAACAGAGGCGTATGAAACACCTGCTGTTCCGTCGAGGGTCTGCACAGCAAAAACCATACCTTTTACAAGATAATCAACCGAACCGCTCCCAGCATTGGGAGTGTCAACTGTAAAGGAGTATGAACTCCCTGCACTTACAGCTGAGCCGCCATTAACGGCGGCAGACGTTAGGAATGTCCTACTTGTCCAATCGATCCGTGATCTGTTTTCCATAAATCGGAATACAGGATCATTCGTTGGTGCTTTTGCTACTTTATTAAGATATACAAAGAACGGTGACTCTTCTGGAGCTAATTCAGCAACGCGATCCCCGAAGTCGTACAATCGTCGTTGGTCTGGGGCTTGCCCCACACCAGCAGATGATGCCGCCGCAGTAATCGAGCTACTCTTTAATGTTCCGCTAGTAATAGCCATTTTTTTTCTCCGTGAGTTACTTTATTATTAAAATACCGTTTTATCCCCCACGCTCATTACACTCTCCCAAACTTTATCATCTTCTGATCTTGATTGGGGTGGTGCACCTTGTATCGCGCCGGGGCTTCTTGGAGCATTTTTTGCCGCACTAACTGCCTGAGCTGTATCACTAACCGATCCGACTTTATTGACGTCACGATATAGTTTTACAAGATTAGGCAAACCTACTTGTTCCTTCGGTTGAGTAACAAACTGCATAAAGTTATTTACATCCTCATCAGAGAATTTATATGTACCACGCAATTCGTTAACCGTGTTGTTATAGGTCATTTGTTCTGACATTTGTTGCTCCTGCCTTTGTAATGCCTGACCCACAACTTGATTCGTTAGCTCAGTTTCCTGTTGCTTACGAAATTCATATGATTGTGAACCCGGCTTGTAGTAGGCTTCCCAAGGGTTAAAATCCTCTTCTGGCAGTGCTGGTTTAGATAACTCTTTCTTTGCTGACTTTTCGTTGATGTTGCTCTGCAATAGATCGACCAAGTCTGGACGAGATTCTAATAATTGTCCTAAGGGCTCTAATTGCTTCAATTTACCATTATCGGCATACGCACGATCATACATTGATTGAAACTTTTTAGCCTCACCTTCCCAATCCATTGCTTGTTCAACAGCTTCTTCAGCCTGCATCACTTCGTTATCTGTTTCATTGACAACCTGATTTATAACCTCAGTTTGTCCTTCATCACCACTGACAAATTCGGTAGTGGCCTCTGTCTGTGTAGTGTCCATTACGACTCCTTTTCTAGATGTCTCTAAGCATTAGGAGCAGAACCGGGTTCCTTCATGGAACCAACCAATTTCTCCGCTTCGAGCTTCACCTCGTTTTGTAGTTTATTTAATTGAACCCTTCTATCAGATTTGGCGTCTGATGCAATTTCCGACAATCGAGATTTGAATTTCTCAACCTCGACGCGCTTTCTATCATGCACAGACTCCCTCTGGGCTGTCTGGAGGTCACCCTCCAAATTCTTTATCTGTTCTCCCATAGCCTGAACCTGTTGCGTTAACTGCTGACGTTCTTCAGTTCTACGGAGGATACCTTCTTTATCAAATATTTCTGGGTTTTTCTTCAGTACTTCATACTTATCTACTATACCCATTTGAAATGCTTCCATGTATACAGAAAGCTCTGCCCACTTACTAGTTGGTAAACTAGAACCGGGCTCTATGCGAACATCGTGTTGGGAAAGATTGTGTTTATCTTTCTTCATATCTAAGATAACATTTTCGGTACTATCATAGACATTCGCCATTGCTTCTGTGACATCGTTGTTGGCTTGTACCAACCTAAAAATCTTTTTATATGTATAATGCCCTTTACAGAAATTATATAATACTTTTCCCAGCCTGTCGATACTAAACTCAATATCTCTCAGTTTTGACTTAGGTCTTTCTGTTCCCAGTGCAATCATTCGTTCTGTGCCGCGTACCGTTTCTGGTGCTTTATCAGAAAAACCATGCATCATCTCTGGTAATCCAAATGTAAAATCAATATAATGTTCACATTGTTGAATTAGTTTATAAAATTCTGACGCTAACGCTTGTGGAGCCGGATAATGAGGTTCTCCTTGAGAACTATCTACCTCAATAACCGCATTTGGATTTGCCCAATCTTGCTCTAATTGGCTTATATCTTCTACACTACCTAATGGTACTAACAGCTTTAACCCGGCGGAAGCTTGAGCATGGGATAAAGCCAATGACCATAGTTTGTTTAACAATCGTTGCATTGGGCGAGCTCTCGACACATCTGATTTAGGATATGGAGTTTCTGTCCAAATATTAGGTAATGGAACTATTGGATAAACATCTGAATGAAGAATAGCCTCATATAGAACAATCTGTCCCATAGTAGCACATACTTTAACTCTTGACTGTTGAACTGGTATTACTTCATATTGACTAGTCTCTACGCGTTCACGGTTATCTTCGATAAATTGCATATACTCTTCTTCGTCGAAAATAACCTCTTCACCAGACTGCATATCTATAACACGATAGTATGTAACCTTTACCTTATAAAATCTTTCTAATATCTGAAATTTCTCGCGGTGATATAGATCACTGTCTTTTACCTCGGCTGGTGTAAACACAGTCCTTGAATTTTTATTTTGAGCGCTAGGGTAATCTTCTTCACTGTAAGCATTAAGCTGTGAAATGATACCAGCTACTTCTTCTCCAGATTCTTCATCTATCTGCGGCCCTAATTCAGGGTAGAGGTTGACGACTTGCTCACCAGTTAATATGGTAGAGAGGATGACGCCTTCAGCGTCATCATACCACCTGTTTCTGGTGGAAGGAGAGACGTATACCCGAAAAGGGTTAACATAAGTGAACTTGACGTCACCCCTACCGAAGTCTGACTCAGGGTCTATATACGCATATAGATAACCCATTCCAGTAATTGCATAATCATGTATCGCTTCTTTTAATTGCCAATCACCTTGTGAGTTTTCCCAAATATAACTCATTACAGTACGCCACAATGTTGCTACCTTTACGTCAGAGTCCTCACGCGGAGTCACTGTAAAAGCTGGCGGTCTTGAAGTTAATACTGCTTTAAACTTTTCAATTGCTGGCCCGATTCTATCCATAGGCACATCTGCCTGATTGCGAGCCTGTAGTTCATCTGACTCATCACTGGTAAAGTGATTACCAAGAAAGAAGTCAATATCATAACGAGCTTCTGTATCCCAGTTTGCTCTTGAGTCCCGCCATTGGCGGTACAATTCTTGATTGTAATCTGCTTTAGGGTCTGATTCTAAAGGCATTATATTCCTTCACTGCCTAATCGTTGTAATAAAGCCGCACCTTGCAAACCTTGTAATGAAGATGGTGGTTGTTCTGGATTAACACCTAAACGATTATATAAAAATTCGGTTTTTTCTTGTATTGGAGTTTTCATTCTACCATAACTTTGAAGATATGGTATTAACACATCTAAATTCTTTTCAATTTCGTTTCCTCCATAATTGTCAGATGGGGCTCTCACTACAGGGGTTCTAGAAGCACCGGGATCCCCTTGAAAAGTAGGCATGTTGTATTCATTGCTGTCAGGTCTATTAAAAATTGATCCTCTTTCTTTTATTTGTCTTTCCGGATTGAGCTGTTCTAATCTTTCTGGTTCTACTCCTGTCCCTGCATTTATCAAGCGTAACTGTTCTAAAATACTTAGCGATTTTAGGTTATTAGAACCTATGTTTTCTTTTCTGTCTTTTTGTAATGCTTCGTTATAAGCACCCGGTGGCCCCCAATTACCAGTAGGGACTTGTCCACCCTCTTGATAGGAAAAGTCTTCACCACTATCAACTCTTTTTGGAATAGCGCCAAAAAAGTTTCTTACAGGATCGAAAAGACCACCCTGCCGTTCCGCGCTTAATCTATATCTTCCCTTATCTGTTTCAAAATATTGCGCCTCTCTTGATTTTCCTTTAATCGCATCGTCTTCTTGCAGGTCTACCAATGAAGTCCCATAATAAGGACTACCCTCTGTTAAGTGTGTTTGCTTACCAAGGGAACGCGAATAATCCTCCGTCGACTTATCACCCAAAGCCGCCTGTACATCATCTATTTGTTGTTGTACCCTAACCGTTCCTTCATCTCCAGATGGTTTATTCCACCACGACTTTAATTGTGGATCAGACTCTGTAAGTTTCCCCATTCTCTTCTCAGATAGATATGACTGTAGTTTGCCTATAGCTGATTTAGGACGAAAATCATGTTCCCCACCAAACATAGCTGGGTCTTTTTTCCACGCATCCATAGCCTTATGCCCAACATCGCCACCAGCGAAACTAATACCACCACCCGCCGTTGTGGACACTCCGGGTGCTAATTCTTTTGGAACAAACTCGTCTTCAACTTCTCCACCCTCTTGATAACCATGTACCATACCACCTTCTTGATAACCCATCCAATCTCTTAGCGCTTTGAAGGTGGGATTCTTAAAGGTTTTTTGCTCGATCCCGCTTTTAACACCTTCATATGGAGTGAATGCCTTTAAGCCTTTATCGGTATATTTATATGTAAATTCTTTTGAGCCTTGTCCTAAATATGGACGATACCCATGTTCTTCAAGAAACTTTTCTGCAAGCCTGTTATCCCCACTCTTATAAGCTAAATCCGTATCAGACCAAAGTCTGTTTTCTCTTTCTTTGGCGGTTTCTAGATATTCCTTAGCTGATTTCTTTTTAGTTGATTTTTTTCCAGTTTTCGACATTCTTTTTAATGCTTTACTGGGAAATAATTTCATTTGAGTTCCTTTCAGAACCTTGCCAACCCCTTTTACAGTACCACCAACACCACCTGTCATCATGTCTAATAACATATCACTCATTTGACTTTGACTCATATCTTCTGTAGGTTGTCCAAATATATTTTTACCAGCTGGGAACATAACAGGATCATCTTCTACTTCTCCACCCTCCTGCATATTGCGGGTAGCGTCTACTCTTTGTCGTACTGGGGAATTAGCAATAGGATATCCATTTACATCTGATTTTTCTGGAGCATTGTCCTGAACTAATTTATTTTCCAAATCAGCTGAAACAATAAGCTTGTTTAAATTACCATGAGCTCCGTCTGCTTGATTTAGAAGCTCCATGTTTTCTGTGCCTAATGCATTTACCGCATTACGTCTGACGACGTACTCACCCGGTTCTAGGTTGGCGTTAACAACGTCACCCATCGGATACTGTCGGTAATGTGGCATGCCCTTCATGTATGTGGTGTATTTTATAAATAAAATACTGGGGGTAAATTATATAGGGAAATTTCTATTTACAATAGAATTTAAGGAAAAAGCTAAAAAAATCTTATATTATTAGAAATTACGTGATCCAGTTAACCAATTATAAGTTTTTTTAAGTGTAAAATCACGTTTCGTATCTTCTTTTGTTTCCATCTCGTCTTTTGACATCTTCTGAGATTTTGGTGCCCTAGCAAAATAATCCGCATAGTATAAAGCGTCCATAACATCATCATTACGTGGTTTAGGGTGTTCAAACAGTTCATCAACCAATTCCGTCATATGCCTTTGTAGGTATAACTTCTTTGAATTAACGATAGGCCCGAGTGTTGTTTCCAGCCTATCTTCCTTTTTAATTCTTGCCGGCGGCTTTACTCCCTTGAATATACCGGGTAGTAGCCTTTTTTCGCCGGCGCTCATTCGCGTGACCATATCTCGCACCATTTCTTGGGCGGCAACAGTCTCAATAGTTACTCTTCTTACTGGTGAATACTTCTTCGCCATGTCTATAATTTTTTGCGGAACGTCAAATGTGGGTATTCTTTCTCTAAAGTAGTCAATGACATACCTATTGTTGTTTGCATCAATACCCATAACCAGTATAACCTGAAAATCTGAGGTTGCTGTTGCAGTAGCGGCTAAGTCAACTCCAAGATATACATTAATAGGAATTGCGTCTTCTCCTTCAATAATATAGTTAAACCCGCCTTCATTCTTAAATACCCCATTATAGTACTGGATTCTATCAATTTTAAAGGAAGCGTTAGATATATCCCTTGCATCGTTCATATACTCCTGTGCAAACTTATTTACCAGACCCGCTTCAATAAACTCTTGTTTTTTTCTTTTTAACTTTTTTAGAGAGAATTGCTGAGGCCAGATAGACTTACCATCCTCAACAGCTCTATGAAACACAACATCCCAAGGGTATCTGCGTTTATCTTTCATCGCATTCTTATAACCGTCGCAAACCATCTGCAAGAAGCTGTCATAATGAACAATAGTACCCGCCAACCATATCCAACCTTCATTTCCGGGGGTTTCTTCTAAAGCAGGATATACCGTAGATACTACCCATTTCTTGATTTCCGACCTACGTTCTGGTGTTTTCGTGTTTAATTCTGATTCAAAGTCATCAAGAACGATACCAGTATAGCGCACATCTACTTCTGCCCTACCTCTTAACCTTTGTGAAGTACCCTTTGCAATGACACGATCTCCCTTTGGAGTAACAATATCTTTCTCTGTCCACCTCTTTCCTGCTTTTCCACCATCCATATTGCCAAAGTAGTACTTTATTTTCTTGTTTACTTCAAAATGACTTCTTAAATATTTCAAGTGATCAATGGACTGACTCTGTTCTTCTGACACCCAAGCAATAAAATGTTGCTGGTTTTCCCCAGAGAAGCATAGTTTATGCATAATTGCCGCTTTGGACAATATAGACTTGCCAAACCCTCTCGGCATAACAATACATGTCCTACCTCCATGAGCAGTACTGATCAGTTTTTTCGCAACATCGAAGTGAAAGCTAGGTGAAGAAGATTTATTTAAGAAATCGCGGGGTAAAAATGCGCGGCCAAAGAAGACAAGGTCAGTATATGCTCTTGCCAGTATCTCATCTTTCTCCGCCATTAAGCTCGGAGCTGGATTAATGTTAAAGTTTGTTATGTCGCTATTGTCGTTTATGTCTTCAACTGACATAATTCAAGCATATATGTATCGTAGTAGGGTATGGTATGTGAAAGGGGTAGGCATAACTGGTAGTATCCGGATTATAATACATTATTCACTAGCCTCCGATAATAAACCCTGTTCAAATGCTTTTAATTTTTCTTTAGAGAAACCAGTGAACTCCTGTATCAATGCAATGGATTCTGATTTCTTTTCTGTATTCAATAACCCTGATATCTTCATTAACGTCTCCAATGCTCTTAGTTTATCTCCATGACGTGCTTTCCTGCTATCTACTACATTTTTCATCTCTTCTAACAGATATGTCTTACTAATACCTAGATCATCTAATAATAACTCTACTTCTTTATCTACCATAGTTTTTACTCTCTTTTCTCTTAATAAGGACAGTGAACGCTTACGCGCATAGTCAAAATCATTGGTTTCAAAACAATTAAGGTAGGCGTTTACAGGTTTTGCGCCTAATGCCACCATCTTTGCAAAATTTTTCTCTCGTATTGTAACGCCCTTATTGTTTTTGTAGTTTATAAAACGATATACATTTTTCGCCGGTTGCCCTGACAGCTTGGTATATTTACCTGTAGAGGCAGTACCAAGCAAGGTACGCACAAAATCATTGGTTTTATTGTTTTTTATACTGGTATCCTTCATGTTCCACCTATGAATAATATTCATCACCTTTCCATCATCTGACTTAATCCATTCCCCCATCTGTGCCTTGCGCCAGTCGGGTACTATTTTTTCGCGGGGGTGATGTTCGCGGAACTCCGCTTCATCCTTGTATAGATTGTATTCTACTCCCTTTACAGTCTTTTTATGCAATTTACGCCTCTGCTTCGGTGTTAGAAGTGTATAACAAGACTGGTATGTCCATTTCATCAATAATAATCATCATCTGCATTACATACTTATAATCCCCTGAAGACTTGAATTTATCCGATAAGTCCTTTAATATCTCGATAGATGGGCCTAATTCTAAAGAACAATCATAATCGCGCAATTCCATAAAGGAATATAGATAACATGATAAATCTTTTCAATGAATTATTTTTTCCTTGACTTATGTACCTGTAGACAATAAATTCAACCGTCCGTTGAAGGACGATACTATTGTATTAATACTATTAATAGTACTATTATAGTACTATATAGTAATATAATACTATTATAATATTAATTAATATTAAACCCCACTATAACTATATATAGTTACTATAGTAATAAATAGTATTATATAGTACCGCCCAAAATATTAAGTAAGTAATCCCAATCTATAAAACCTTATAATTTTTAGCGCCAAATAATCAAATAAACACGCTTGCGTAGTTGCGTATACTCACTGCGTACGCAAGAATACAATGTCAAGGCCGCATAAGGAACCCTAAAACAGCCTCCTTGTACGGCGTATTGAAAAAAACCCCAAAATTTTAAAAAAATTATATAATTATGTCCGCCTCTCTTTTAGATTGGCGGGCTCCCCCCCTAATCCCATTCCAAGTTGAGTTTTCCAAGTTGAAAAAGTCATATTGAATGTATACCGTTGAAATACTTGAATTAATACGGAACTAATACCCTATAAGATCATATAAGTATTATAACGATAACAATTAACAAAGGATATACAATGAGATTAGATAAAGTAGATATAGTAGCAATGCAATTTGAAAATAGAACAATGGCAATATTTGACGAATGCTTACAGGATGAAACATTCTTTCAAATGTTTGTAGATAATTCATTGGAAGAAATAGAAGTAATTGTTTCTAAACTTTCAAAGTATGCAAAAACCAATTTAATATAATAAAACAAAGGATAATAAAATGAACAAAACAATAACACTAAGCGGTAATATGGTAGAGATACCAATTGAAAAAGAATATTACCATTGTGAAAATTGCAATATTAAATTTCCTTCAATAGATGAAAGGTATGGGATGTGTAAGGAATGCAATGAAACCAATGGTTTTTGTTATGAATGTGAGGCAAATAGTGATAAAGTATATGGAATAGAGCCTAATTATACTATACGTAATCTTGATAGTGAAAATAAAGATACATTTCATTTTCGTGGTATTGAAGTGTATAAAATAAACCCTTCAGCGCATAGAGGTGAAAGGGTTGCTATATATGATACTAGACATAAAAAAAGAATATATATATCTTGGGATTATAGAGTTAGCGACTTAAAAACCATTGCAATGAATGAACTTGAAAAACGCAATATAAAAGTAGATGGCTTTACCTATAATGAGAACACTTATAAATATACGCTATTAACTAGAGACTTTGAGACCCAGTTAACTAAATAACCAAATAAGAAAGGAAATACCATAAATAGGTATGATTTTAATCGATTATACCTATTTTTTTATCTATTAGTACTATTCATTTATAGGAATTTACGTAAGTAGCTTACGATTATATATTTTATACTAGACATTTACGTAAGTAGTATGTTTTTTAATAGGAATTCACGTAAGTAGCCCTAATTTAGCTATTATGGGCAGATAATTCACGTAACTAGGTTATATGTACCTATACCTATTAAACGTGCTTTAGCATACAATGAAGGCTTTAATTATATATATACTATATAAGCACAAACAAGTGTACAAACAAGTCGCGCTATTTTATGCTTTTATTACAGCCAAATAAATAAATATATATTATTATGGAACTTTTATTGATTACGTGCATTTACAGGGTATGAAACAAAATAAAATAAGGATATAAATAAAATGAAAATAAAACCAAAAGAAAATTATAGACTACTTGGAACTTATCCAGTAATTACATTGAATAAGAATAAAGTATATAAAGTAATTAAAGCTACAAATCAACCAAATTATAAAGAAAACGGTCTAGTGTTTTGTGATAATATTTTATTAAATAAAAATGAATACACTGTAATAAAGGAAGGTAATTAAAATGAGTACATGGAAATTATTATCTCCGCCAACATATAATTATAAAGCTAGTAAAAACTTACAATTGAACGTGCATACATATTTTTTATGTTTAGCGCATTCAGATACAAGTGGATATAATGTTTGTCCCAAAGCTAATAGAATGAGCATAAACGAACATAATAATAATAAAAGTGATTGTTCTTATGTTTGTGTAGCTGAAAACGGGAAAGGTAATATACCTGTTGTAAAAAATGCTAGAATTCGTAAAACTAAAATGTTTTTTGAACATAGAGCTGAATTTATGGAATTACTTTATAATGACATAAAAAAAGCTATTGAGTACAGTAAAAAACGGAGTTATAAACCTACATTTAGATTAAATGCTTATTCAGATATAAAATGGGAAAATGTAAAATATAAAGGTAAATCGTTAATGGAACATTTTCCTAATATTGTATTTTATGACTATACAAAATTAGTTAATAGGAAAGTTCCTAAAAATGCTAATCTAACTTATTCATATTGGGGAAATAACAAAGATTATAAAATAGCTACTAAAAACGGCTTAAATGTAGCAATGGTATTTGATAAAAGAGTTCCATTACCAGATAAATATAATGGTAAAAAAGTTATTGACGGAGATTTAACAGATTTACGAACAAAAGAAAACGACGGGAATAATGTAATTGTTGGATTACGTGCTAAAATGAGTAAAGCAAACATTGATAAGGAACTACAAAAAGATATTTCTTTTGTAGTTAGACCATAAAACCAAAATAGGAGTAATTAAAATGAATATAAAAGATTATGAAAATGTACTTTGGAATAGTATAAAAGATGATCTAAAAGCAATGGTTAATATTGCAGAAAGAAAACCAAAAACTACACAAGATCATTACGGGGAATATTTACACCTTTTAACCAACTTAAAATCGCAAATAGGATTAGACATTGCTAGATCATTATTAATTAAAGCTGGAGGCAATGAAAACGGAATTAATTCAGCTTGTAGAATAATTACAGGTAACTAAAATAAGGAGTAAATAATGCTAGACTATACTAAAATATTAAAAGATGATTATGACCAGTTACAAGAAGATTATAGGTTAATAGAACAGGAAATAACTGATCTAGAGAACGAATTAATCAAAGCTAGGTTTTTTATATTTCTAAGCGGTATGGTAGGGTTTTTACTAGGCACGTACCTAGCTTTTTTAATACTGTAAAAGATATATGGGAACTTTTTATCATGTACGTAGTTATATAGATATGAACAAATTAAATAAAGGTAAATAGAATGAAATACACTATGACATTAGAACATTGCCCAAATCCCGATATTTCATATCATAGCGGATACTGGCAACACCCAATAAATAAAAAGCCAATAAAAGTATCTAAAAACACCCTAAAAGAAATGAGGGGAGAGTTTTATAAATGGAGAGAAGAAAACGGCTTAGGTGGTGGAAATATGGGTTTTATAGATGTGATTAATCAAAAGAATAAACAAATAGGATATTTTGGCTATAATGGAAGATTTTGGAGAAGTAAAAACCCATTAAATAAAGGTAATTAGAATGGATAAACAAAGAGTCAGATTCTTAATATTTTTAAGCGGTATGATAAGTTTTTTACTAGGTGTAGTTATTACAATATTAATTATATCCATAGAACATAAATTATTTTAACTAAAATAAAGGTAACTAGAATGGATAAAACAAAACATAGTGTACGTAATAGTATGGGGGTGGGATATTATGGAGAGTTGGCAGTACGAAAGGAATTACATAAACAAGGATATAATGTATATTTACCACAATGTGATAATGATGGTGTCGATTTGGTAGTAGAACACAAAAATCACGATAAATTCATACGGGTAAATGTAAAAACATTTACCAAGTTAAAAACAAACACCAGTATTGAATTACGCATGACAAAACACGTTGGAACTGGTAGGGTACAGTGTGTAGCAGTATACTATGAACCTAAGGATATAATAGCATTTATACCATATAATGACAAATCAGATTGTTTAAGTATTGCATTAGGGAATGCAAAAAACAACCAACAAAAAACACGTACTTGGTTTTGGGCATATAGTAATTTTCCAGAATTCGAGTAGATCACAAAAGGAGAGTAAATAATGAAAATATCACAAAGAAACGATTATCAAACATTTAACACTGCGATGAACATACCAGAGGGGTGGGTTCAGCTTACTTGTGCAGATCCATTACATGATCTAGAGTTTGCAATAGAGCAGTTAGAGAAAGCTAATAAAAAATATGCAATATGCGAACATAGAGACAATAGAGTTTCTGTATGGGTAAGACAATCATAAAGGAGAAACAAAATGCACATGATAATTAGAAATATAGTCTATGCTACTTCAAAACAGGAGGCACTAGACAAAGCAGAGGATAATATGTATCATATGATAGGAGATGATGGTAATGCACCATTTGATTACTATACTACATTTAATACTGGTGCAAGTAGCTACTGGGGAGATAAATACAAGCCAGTATCAAAGCTAACATCAAAAGAGGGGAGAAAACTAGTTTGTGATGGTTGGAAATCAACACTAGAAGAAATACGTAGGCACGTAAAAGCAGTAAAAAAACACTTCATAGGTAAGAGTCCAGTTGATTTTCTAGCATCCAATAACTTACACCATCATTTAAGTCAATTAGGAGAATATAGAGGATCAAGTTGTTGGTTGTATGATGATGATGGAGAGGGTATTAAAAAAAGAAGTCATTTAAATGATACTCTAAATAAATGGAAATGTATATATGAAGATAAAGGGGAAGAGAACCCAAACAAAGATGATAGTATTTTTGTAGTACCCGCAGATATACATTTCTAAAAAAAAAACCAAAATAAGGAGAAGTAAAATGATAGAAGTAACAAAAGAATTCTTAGAGGAAATTGAACAGGACATTGCAATACTGCGTGATAGTGAATTTCATATATGTAATTATGAATTATCTCAGCAGATGGAAGATGAAGGTAAGAAAATATCAATAAATACAAATACATACTGTTCTTGTACTGATTTTGACGAAGTGAGAGATAAAATAAGAAGAGTAATAGAAAATAAATAAGGAGAGTAAAATGAAAGAGCAGAAAGAAATTTGTAGTATATGTGAAGGTGACTTTGACTTAGATGGAGAAGGTGGTATCGTTGGCGATCTAGGTGTACTACCAGTAGCTTTCTGTCCATTCTGTCTAAGTGGAGTAACAGACTTAGCAGAACAATTAATGGAAGGAGAAGAGATGGATATAGAATTAGCAAGGTATATCGCTAGTTATGTAAATGAGGAACTGGAACGTAATAATAGTATTGATAGAAATACAATTATGTATGCAGTTGATGCTTTTAATGGAGGTGCTAGATAATGAGTAAAACTGGGGAATACTATCAAGAATTAAAAGAATTAAATAACTGGAATGATGCAGATAAACATTATGAAGATGAACAGATAGAGAAGCATTATAAAAAGAAGAAAAAGGAGAAAAATAAAGATGATAACAATAGTTAATTGGATTAGTGATTTAATGGTTTTTTCTGTTTCCTTATTATTTATTGCAATAGCGCTGTTTATTATATATCTTTTAATTATTACTATGTTTAATAAATGAAAAAAGATAAAAAAGACGTACTAGTATTACTGGCAGATAAGATACTGGCTATTAATAATGATAGGTCACTAGATCGTAAAATGTTAGCAGTGGTAAGAGAATGTTTACAAAAAGCAGATAAAATATTGGAAGATATAATTAATAATGAGGACTAAAGGAAATATACATCAGAAAATAAAGGATGGTACTTATTATAATGTGGAGTACGGAAAAGTTAAAAAAAAGAAAAGAAGATTAGTCCCTCTAGATACAAATAAAACATTAGACGTTTATGAATATATGATGAGACATTTTAATGAAAATAAAGGACACAAATGAGAGCAACTGAATTTATTGATTTTATAAATAGAAAAAGTTTAAACGGTATTGAAATGTATTCACACCTAGAAACAAGGGAAGAGAATAAAGATAAAAAGATGGCGTTACAGGAAAAATACAGACTGATAAGAAGGCAAATAAAAAAAACAAAAGAGGTAAAGTAATGGAGCGTTATAAACTATACGATTGGCAAAATAAAACAGAATGGAAATATAAAGGTGGTAATAACCCAACCAAAGATCCAGATTATATTAAAGATAGAAAAAAATTATTTAAAGAACATGGCAATGGGTGGTGGTGGAACTGGCATTTAGTACCGCCAAGTAAAAGACCAATAGACCTTTGGCGTGGTAAATTGTTTGAACCAAATATGTCAGGGAAGAAAAAAAG
>TARA_R110000765_G_scaffold424381_2_pt1 | contig 15003 bp, 11 predicted proteins | sample TARA_R110000765 | Tara Oceans TARA_R110000765 (sample SAMEA4398168) | marine metagenome | biome: Polar Biome; feature: [MES] marine water layer (ENVO:01000295) within the mesopelagic zone...; material: water (ENVO:00002006), including particulate matter (ENVO:01000060) such... | reverse complement strand
CATATCTTCTCCGTAGGACCACTCACTTTTTGATCCCGCGTGGGTCGCGACCATATCAGTTCTACAATCAAACTTGGTCAATACAATCTTTTTAGTAGCAGCAGCACCGTCCGCTATTAATACCTTGGGATAGAGGGTGAAACGGTTGGGAGATCCAGCACTGGGAAACCCAAAATCATTATCTTGATGATAAGCACAGAACTTAATTACAGTTCCGTCATCTTTGACACCCGCAAACTCCATTCGTTCATTTGCCAACTGGAATTGGAAATACTTGATAGCGAGAGTATTTGCTCCAAGATCATACATTTTATTCTTTGAGGCAGAACCTCCGTAATCAGTTGTTGCTGGTTGCCAGTAAGCGACTTCGGCAACTGGATCAATTGTTCCAGAACTTGGGTCATCTGCTTCATTAAAGTAGTGTAGAGGCATGGTCGGTTTGAGATCATTTCCAGTTCCAAGTCCATCAACTTGCGAAGCATTTTTAAACCCAAAATAGAATATTCTCAAATAGTGTTTCCCGTCTGCCGCGAGTTGAGAGCGAGCAACAAAATCACCAAACTTCCAAACTTGATTGGATTTTTTAGTCTCCGCCCAAGGTGGGGCAGCATTTGATGCTCCACCATTTCCATAGAGATTTATCATACCTTCACCATTATCATATCCATTGTTAAGAGGCACAGCAGTCCCACAAGCAACTGGACGAGTGAGACCCACAAACCACTCACAGTCCAGAGCAGCACTTACATCAAACTTAAATAGACCATTCGCATGAGACATTGGGAACTGGGGAAAAATACCACCAGAAAAATGATCACCCGCGACGCCAAATCCAGCACTTGGAACAACATTTGTGATTGTTTTTGTCCCATTATCCCACCAATCAGGAACAAATGTTTTATCATGAAACTGGTTGGCAGTAATATCATCTTCATCATTTGCTTTATTACGATAAAAACTGGGCATCCCATGCTTACCAGTTCCTAAATCTCTTTGATCATTTCCTAATAGAGGACGAGGATACCAAGTATCGGGTTTCGCTCCCGCACCACCAACATCAACTTGCGAGGCGATGGTTTTTTGAGAAAACTTAAAATTAAATCCAGTAAAAATCCCTAAAAGTCTTTTGAGTGAGATTTCAGGAGTAGCAGCATCTGGATGAGCACAGTAAGCATTTGTGAAAGCACTTGTCAGTTCTTTTGCTAATAGTTCAGCAGTATAAACACCTTCTGTAATGATAACTGGTAGCATTGTAGTTGGTCTATTGATTGGAAGATTTCCATCTTTCGTATCAATCGCTGCTCCAAGCATGACGAACGCTTGTTTGTTTTTATCCCCAAATCTAAATACTGGTGCTCTATGGATTTTAACCGACTGGACTGCTACCTCGCTATGAGGAGGGATAACCGATGGATTTCCTAAATAATTCTTGTAAGACCAAGGACTTTCAATCGCATTGTTGCCAAGGTATCGGTCCTGCTTTGAAGAAGTAATTATTAACGACATTTATATTTAGTAGATATATTTTAATTTTGTATAAGTTTTTTTAAAATATTATCTATGAGTAAATGTATTCAACCAAATCAGTTCCCAAAAAGATAAAAGATCCATTTGACGGCAAAAAGATCAAAAACAAGGGAGGCAAAAAGATTAAGAAACTGGATATGGGGGCGTGTGCCTTTGCTGATGATCTACCAGATATCAATCCAGACCATCCAGCAATGAGGCGTGGAATAATGTTTGATGTAGATAAGGATATTGATCAAGATAAAAAGATAGATCCAGTGAAAGTCTTTGAGAATTATCAAGAACCAAAAAAGGGCGGGAAAGAGAAGAATGAAAAAAAGATAAGATCTGTGAAAAAAGGAACACCAAACATGACTTATGGGGGCAAAAATACTACCATCAAATATACACTTTAAAAAAAAAAAAGAAACATGAAAATTAAAATATATTTACTTATTATAAATATGCCGACGAACTCTTTCTGGTCAAGTGATGATAAGATCCCAATCTCTCAAACAAAGATCTCTATTCCAAGTGAAAATGGTCTCTCTTATGATGGTGGTCAGCGGATCATCTTTACCATTCCTGCTGGAACGGTTGAATACTTCAATCCCATCAATACTATTTTAGAAATGGATTTTAAATATGCTCTTGATACGAATGTTAATAGAACATTACTACAACTGGATCCTCAACTTGGGGGATCTGTGCTAATAAAGCATATTAGGATCTACGCAAACTCTGCGGAAATGCCACTTTTGGAGGAGGTCCAAAACGCAAATGTTCTTGCTGCTCTACGATATGATTATGATGCGAATGATAACATTAAGAAGAAACGTGCTTTAACGGAAGGATGTGGTCTTTATGATCCTCGCCACAGGTCCCAGTTCAAGAATGAACAGACTATGGGATGTAATACCAAGAATAACACTTATTTCTCTCCCAATATCTCGGGTTCTACGAAACTGTTTGGTGATGACAATACCGATGAAAGCACTGCTGCCTGTATAAGAACTGCTAAACTTTGCTTACCTCTTCATCAATCTGGTATCTTTGGATCCAGTGTTGTGTTCCCTAATTTGATGGTAAATGGTTTAAGATTAGAAATAATTTTAGAGGATGCTGGAAAATGTCTCAAACAGGTGGAGAAGGTTCAGCACGATAACAGACTGGAAAACGGTTGGTATTTCCACTCGGTTGATGGCAACGACAATCTTGATGGTGTCTGGGCGAATGATAAAACTAAAACAAAGAATGCTTTTTTCATTTCCAGAATTAATAACGCATTAGAAGTAAGCGATTGCCCTTTTTGTGTGGGTGAAGGTTTTTCGTTCCAGCAGAACTCTGCTGTTCCAGCAGACTGTCTCAATAAGAGAATGACATGGAGAAAAGCAGACGAGGCGACACATTTCCCAATCATTACTAATATTCAAACAATCAATGCTGGTGCGGCAAATAACACTTATGCTCTCGTCAAGATTACATTAGATGAAAATGTTTATCCAGATTGGGGAGGTGCCAAGGCGGGAACTCCTCAAATGACTTCCAAAACTGAAAACACCAAGAACAGATGGGTCATGTATTCAACCAGTTTGAACCATTCAGCGGGTGAAGCACTCAACACCAAATCTCCCGCATCGTGGGAACCTACCTATACCGTCTCAAATGTTCGTCTCACAGTTGAGAAAGTGGAGATGCCCCCTGCTTACACTTCTAAACTTGCTTCTCAAATGAAACAGGGTGGAACTATCAATTATGATTTCCTTTCTTTCACGAATTATCTTTATTCTCAAATGAAGGACGACCGAGTTGCTAATATTCGCATTCCAATTATGAATAAACGCTGTAAGGGAGTATTATGTATCCCAACGGACGGTTCAGTTTATCCTAATAACCAGATAGTCAATTGCGGTGATGGCGATGAAACAATTGCTAATCAGGCAACTCGTAAATATACTTATTTCACTCACAGAGAAGGGAATGAAATGTCCGCTGCGGTTGAGGGTAATTGGGCAAACTATACTGAAAGATCTGGACTGGTAGGTATTGCTGATGGTTTAACTAATTACCAGTTCTTCTATGATGGTCGCCTCAATCCGTCAAGAAAGGTTGATTGTAAGAAGATCTCTAACAGAACCAGTATTTCGCAGCAACCTCTCGTGGAATTAGAGAAATCACTTTCAGTTTGCGGCATACCTCCTAACTCGTTTAGTAAGTATAGGGACAACTTTTGCGTAGGACGTGCGGTCGGGATCCAGCAGGGAGTAGCAGATCTATCCACTACTGATTTTAATTTACAATGTGAATACAATGAAGCGACTAATGCCCCTACTAAAAACAAGTTATGGAATATCTACATTGGTCATCTTCGTCGCTTGATGATTAAAGGAGACAGCGTCATGATTGATGTGTAAAGGTTTTGTCCCCTCGCCCTTTTTTTCTAATTCTTTTCTGGGAATAAAACATTTCAAAAATATCGTCAGGGGTCAAAAACTTGACATCTAATTTTTAATAATTAGTCCCAAACTTTTAATTTCTAATTATTATGTATAAATGGATAATAATGAGAGAGCACTTTTACTACGAGGTAAAGTCCGCCAAGCAACAAAGGACAAACTAAATCCAGTTTCAGTCAAAGGAGAACCCTACTGGGATTGGGAACATAAGGAGATTTTAAAGTTTATTGAGGCAGGAGATACTGATAAGCAAATCAAAGATAAAATCAAAAAGAAGAGAAACTATTATTCCAAACAAGATGTAAAGAAATCACAAGCAAAACAAGCAAAGAAAATAGCAAAAATAGAAGATCCAGCAGAAAAAGCAGTAGAAAAGGCAAAGATATCACGTAAATCAAAGGACGAAGCAGGTGAAGCGATAGAAAAGTCAAGATTAGAATGGATGGGAAAGTTAGAAGATATTGAATACTGGAACAACCCACCACCAGTTGCTGGAATGAAGAAAGTAGTTGTTTTTGATCCTAATAAAATGATCATGACATCAGTTCCTGCTAATATGGGAAAACAGGATAAAACTGGAATTGCTTCTTCACATGGTGGGTTAAGAGGATATGGGCGTGGAGATCAAAAGTTTGGTGATGCTCCTGTAAGTATGTCAGCAGGCGAAAGATCACATTCAGCGGGACGGGCATTACCAGTATCTCAAATGCTCAAAGATGAGTATCATGAACCAGATACCGTTCATGGACTACATGCCTATAAAGGATATGCCTATGATAGTCAAAAGAAGAGCGATCGGCGGTTAGGAGACAGCATGAGACAAAATGTTGATGAACATAGTTATGGAACAGCGTTGAAGTTTGGATACAGACATTCTTCGGCGGGTGCTCCGATCCATTTCCCAGTTCAAAAACCAGATCCAAAAGATCCAGAAACTTGGATGCCAGAGACTTCTCAATTAAAAACAAGAAATTACAAAGTTGGGGTGGGAACAGGTATCTTGCGAAATCCAGAGAGCGAGAATAAAACAGTAAGGTATGATAAAAAGATCAAAATAGGAAATGATCTATATCGGTATCTGGATAGATTTCCAGAAAAAGATGGTGATCTACTGGATAGAGACGCAGTCATAGATCATATTGTTTCCAGTAATGAAGGAGTAAATAGAGAAGGTGTAGCACAGGCACTTTCTACGAAATGGGGCAGTCTTGATGAAAAAGTCATGGATGGTTTTATCCTCTTTGGTAATGAATACATGGATGAGAACCCAGAAATAACAGTAAAAGATCAAGATATGCCGACAGCAAATCCATTTGAGTGGCAAGAGTATGAACTTGGTGAAGACGGAGGAGATCTGGAAGAAGAGGAATGGCATAAATATTCTCCCCTTCTCCCGTCAGTGGGAGGAATGCCTATTTTTGAATACAAATATGCCGATCAAGAGAGGGTCTATCGGTATGGAAGGAACGAATACAACTGGACACTCCAAGAGGAAGATGGAATAGGTAGAAAACCAGTTCGTAGAATTATGAATGTTCTTAATGAACTGGATAGTAAATCACAGCAATATCAGTTCGCACTCAAAGAATGGAAAACGTGGCAGACCAGATGGGACATAGAGGAAGAAGGAATATTCAAACATACTAAATCTGCTCATTCCAGTCATCAACATTCTGGAAGAGATACTTTTGATGTAATTCACAGTGGCAAACCAGTTTATCATTTATGGGCAGATAGTAAAGAACTCACAGAGTTATCCAAACAAGAGGATAAATGGAATGATTTATCTAATCCCAGATCTACAACAAGATATCCAGAGGAGATTGATGAAGATCCTCACCACCTCTTTTCTCTGGGTGATGGAGACACCACTGCTCCGTGGAAAGGAATGAGATTACTCAATCCATTTTATATTGTTATCTATACAGGACTGGGTCTGTGCTATATCAAAAACGAAACATCACTCCAATACTTTGGTAAATTACCCTATGTAGCAACAGAGTTTGGACATGTTAATTTTAAATATGCTGAAACAATGGGTCCTTTTGATTTTGTGAGAGATATTGATCAAGCAGGAATGTTTGGCGGAACTCCTGAACTGGAAGAGCAGGAATGGAGCGAGGATCTTCATGACTATGAAAACGCAACAGAAAGCGGAATGGGTGTAGATACCGAGCGATACACATTTGCGAATGATATTCTTAATCTATACAGTAAGTATAGAATTGGAGAAGTTGGAGGCAAAAGGATCCAAGTTGCTTCTGGAAACGGACCTTGGTCCATATTCCCTCAATTTTGGGGTGGAGAATGGAAAATGTGGGGCGATTTGGAGAGCACCCAAAGGAGTAAAGAAGCGGGAGGACTGCGGCATTTTGAGATTGGATTAAATAATATAATAAAGGATGCGGATCCTTATAACACTATCCATTCGGGACCTATCCAGCAGGAGAAAGGCAAAATATGGAAAAAAGATTACAAGAACGCGGAGTTCTCCCGTATTATTCAAACGATAGAACAATTTATTAAATTAAAAACAATCTATAAGCAGAACGCCACTCCTGAACAGATTTTATCGGGAGAGCGGAGTAGTGAATTAGAAAAGGATATCTCTGCTGATGGAGCGAAGATCTTAAAGAACTGGAACTTATGGAATGTTCATCCGCTACAACGCTACAAACGTATGCCAATGGACTGGATTGGATACCGACCCTTTTCGTTCCAAGATTGGGAATATGGAGAAAAGCATATTGTCCCTCTACTTTGTGTTGAGGGTGGATTTTTCCGTGTAGGAACAATTGATGATGACTATTATCTTTATCCTATCCTTATGACACTTGATGATCTTTCTCCAATGTATCAACAACGAGAAGATTACCATAAAAAAGTAAGTCTCCAAGAACAATATACAGTTGAGAAATATGCCGAATATAAGGATGGGGATGAAGGAAATAGAGGAATAAAACGAGCGAGATTACTCTTTGATAAAACAGATGGCAAACAAATAGGAACACATCAGCGACCACATACTGTCGCGGGAGCAGAAGAGAAAGAGGAGGACGGCGATATGGAACCCTATGACAGAGCAGAACACTGGGGCAATCCTTTATCCAAGGACTGGAAGGAAGGAGCACCTGAAACTTCTGGAAATGTTGGTGGAACGAACTCCGCCGCTCAATATCGTCTCTCTACTATTCGTGGAATAAATTGGGATGATGTTGATGAGAATGGTAGGTGGCGAAAGCGAGCAGGCAGTGGGGCAATCACGACCGTTGATGGAAACACAATCATAGAGGGAAAGATCTATATGTCTGTGGTAGAACAAAAACTCAAAGTTGGGAGAGAAGAAGGATCTTATCAAAGCAGGTATTCTTCACCTGAAACACATTTGTATCGTTTCAAAAAGATAGAAGGTGTGCTAACGGGAGAAGCAGCGGCAAAAGAGAAACATGAGGCGTTCATCAAAAAATATCACGATGATTTTATTGAGGTTGTTGGTGATGTTGATCTTTATAAAAAACCAGTTTGGAAGATACCAAAAGAACTGGTAAAACAATTAAGTGAGCAACGATCTCCACTCCCGTTCTGGACCACATATGAAAGTATGATAGAAAAACCAGCGGGAGGTCAGGGCGACCACCCCTATGATCAGTGGGCATCAATTGCGAAACATTGGGTTTTAAAAGATAAACAGATCAAAGATCTACTACCAAACCAAATTGCTTGGATTTATGAAAAAAGGAAGCAAGTTGCTGACGGAAAGAGGATACCAACACTGGAAGTTGTGAATGAGGATACTCGGTTGTGGATAAATGGTGGTGTCGCAGGACACCTGTCCAGACAGAGTGATTTCAATATTACACGAAACAAACGATATGAAGAAGGAATGGGAGTGGAGAGAAATACGGGCAAACCAATAATGTATGACAAAGGAACATATTTTAGACACAAAGGATATTTTGATTACCTTATCAATCAGTGGGAGGCACACCATGATAGCATGAGGGAACAATTGTTTGAAGAGACACTTGTTCCATGGTTAAATGGAACGGGGGGTGATGATGGAGCAATTAGGAGAACTGTTCATGTTCCTTTTCCTTGGGTCAAACCTAATATGGAGTTTCAAGTTGTTGTTTCTGGATTTGTTATTCCTCCCGATTATAAGAACTGTGCTCTTGGTGTTTGGTCCCACCACCACGCAGAAGATTACGGTCCCACTGTTGGTATGATTAAGGATCTGGATGTTTTGGACGAGGTTATGAGTGGGAGAAGAAAGGTTCTCAAAATAAGTGATATCCATTGGGGACATCATATGAACCTATTGGGTATTCACCCACTTATTCTCACTCAATACGATGAAGGAGATATGGAGCGACCTATTTTGAGCGATCCATATGATAGAAAAGAAGTAATAAAATACATTGAGCATGATAATTATCATGTTGAAGGGGTCCAGATACTTACCAATGAAGAACTCAATGAAGAGTTTGGAAAGCACCAGAAAGAACCAGTTCCATTCAAGGTTGGTAAAATAGATGATACACATATTTGGATAAAGAGTAAGCATACCGTTGGAATGAAACGCTATAAAAAAGAACAATTTATTAAGTTCGCAGAGAACCCAGTTGTAGGAGAGGAAGTTAATTGGAGAGATCAAAAGACACCTTATCAATTGCTCGCAACCTTCTATGATGAGCGATATTCGGCAGGGACACATCAACTATCAAACCAATCAATTCCATTCAATCCAGTTCGTATGCCCTATCATTTTGTAGGGTCGGGTGGTGATTTAGGAAAAGCACCTTATAAAATGTCTGCGACACAACATTTTACGCATTACCAAGCGGCGGCATATGCGGAGCATCAGGAGGGGGAATAATTGCTTCTTCGTCATCTACTTCCAGTTCTACTTTTCGGGCACATTTGAACAGACCCCAACACACACTGATATCACTACATTTTGATTTAAAAATCACCAATAGGACAGAGGCAATTGCTGCTGAACTAATTGTAATAATGTTAGAATAATCATTTGCGTTCCACTCACTGCTTAATGTTATTTCCTGATTTGACATTTATAACATAAGAAAATATAAAAAAATGTCATAGTAAATATCTAAAAACCTTCCATAAACTTGTTATGGATTTCAGGATAACGTTGTTCTAATTCATCCAGTCTATCTAATTTCTTGTAATAGTTAAACTTTGCTCTTTCGCGAGCATGAACTTTATTAGTTTGATAGTAGTCTGCTTGTCGCGTGCTCAATTCTACTTTATTGGACTGGTAGTATTTCTGGTTCCACTGCTTTCTCTGCTCGGCAGTAGGTTTCTTATAGGTATGTTTCCTTTCGTCCCTACGATCTTGGTTTCTTATCCATTGGTCAATAATCTGTGTTCTTTTATCGTCCGTGAGAGCAGACATTGTAGTCATATAGTTTTATAACGCATTTGTTTTTTAAGTATTTTATCAGTTTTATAAAATACTTAAAAAAGAATGATTAATAATAAGTATGAAATACTTACAAATCCCTCGTTTTCCAAATTATCAAATCAATGAGAATGGAGAAATCTATTCAACCAAACGAAAGCATCATATCAAGACGCAAATGAACAATTGTGGATATGAAATTGTAGGTTTATATACGGATGGAAAAGCAAACTCTGTTCATGTTGCTCGCCTCATTTTAGAGGCATTCGTTCCTTTACCCGACGGTCATTCATGTGAATGTGATCATATTGACCGCAATAGATCAAATAATAAATTGAGTAATTTGAGATGGACAACCCGTTCTCAAAATAATCTAAATAGAAAAGTAGCAAAAAGTAATAAACTGGGTATAAAAAACATTAGTTATTTTCAGGGCAAGTTTCATTATTACAAGCGTATCAATGGAGTAATTTATAGAAGATCGCAAAAAGAATTAAATAAAGCATGTTTTGAACAGTATTGTTATGATAGATTAGTCATTTTAAATAAAGGAAACCATCCTCCGTCTTCCCAACAATGAGGTCTTCTGGATCTGCTTCTTCGTCCTCTTCCAGATCAATATCAGCACAGACTTCTTTTTCTATTTCACTGGGTTGATATTCGGGTCCTTCTTCGTCTTCTTCGTTGGTAAGCAGGCATGGTTCGTCTAATCCCAATACAGTGAGTAATTCGCTAATCATTTCGGGTTTTCCATGTTTATCACATATTGATACAATTTCTTCTGCTATTTGTTCCATTTATTATTATTACAAATATTATAATTTCCGTGAATGTTTTTTTGTTTAATTAATCGCTGTAATATCCATCATTCTCACCATCACTTAATTCGTCCAAATCTTCTGCGAAAGTATAGTTGTAGTTCTGGTGATCGGCAAAGAGTGCTCTGGCACGATTAAGATTAGGAAGTTCAAGGACTTTTGTATTTTTGTATTTCCTTTCATTGACATCTGATCCAAAGATATCATTGATAGTTTCATAGAAAGTATTGATAGGAACTCGTGTAGAATAAGCACCGAGATCACTGGCACAATAAGATCCATAAAGACCATCATACTTATACCAGTATTTCTTTTCCCCAGTATCTTTATTCTTTCGCTGAAATCCTCCCTTGTAATCATAATTGGGGCAGTTCCAATCTACACGAGGATTTACAGTCTGGATAGTTCCACTTTCCAGACACTTGTAAAGATACTTAACGTCGCTGGTCCAGTTCAGTTCCACTTGTTTCTGGAACAGTGCCGTCTTCACGAACTGGCGTGGATTGAACCGACTGATATCCCGATTGTAAAGTAATTTCGCAAATGCTTCTGCTGGAACATTTAAGATTTCATCAATGTATCGTTTCTTCTCTGGGGTTTGAACACCACATAGGAAATCGTCCATTTGGAGAACATTAAATCTACGAGAATGTGTTGAAACATAGAGGAAATAGGTTTCATTAGTGGTAATTAGATAATCGGCAAAGTTATCAATCTTATACATTTCTTTGTTCTTTTTATTCACAATTTGTTCTTCTTCGGTAATCAATGCTTTCAACTGATTGTTCTGTGATTTGTTGCCTCCATAACTGACTTCGTCCAAATCAATTAACATTTTACCTTCAATCATTCCATTAAAATCTCCCAGAACTTGATTAACATTAGAAATGGATACATAGTAGTTATTCATGATTTTCTTGAACTTATTCAAAACGATATTCTTTCCAGAACCTTCTTTTGATTTCAAACAGATAACAACTGCTAACTTGACCCAAGGTTTTTGTAATTTGTGGGCAAACCAATCCAGAACATAGTTATACTGAACTGGATCGTTCAAACACCATTTTGTTTTGATGTGATTAAGGAGGGGACCACATTCATCAACATCTGCTACTTGACAGTTTGCTTTTGTAATTGGATATCCAGTCCAGAGATTGAAACAATCTGGGGATTTATTTCTTGGGTCAAATACAATTTTATGAATGACTTTTCTCTTAATAGATTTCTTCCATATCTTATACGGGTTCATTATTTTTTGATCATCTCCAACCTCAATCACAAAGTCTTTATCCTCCCATTCTTTCGCTGCGTCAGCGGCAGATTTTGCTTCCCAGTCTCCATTGGGTAGCATAACAATATACTCACTGGTTTTTCTATTATAGAAAATCTCTTTATTCATTTCCAGAACGACTGCGTCTCCACCTCCCTCCGCATAGAGTAATTCATATTTGTTCATAGGACTATCTTGATTTGCCCAACGTTTCATGCTTTTAAAAGTAAGTTCAGCATTACCGTTAAAAGTGTTCCATTTCGTTGAGATTTGAGAAATGGATGATCTTCTGGTATCGTCTGGATCTTTCATAGACCATTCTATCCACATTTGAAGTCCTTCGTCATTGTTTCCAAAATTATTGGAAAGAATGATACCAATTTGGACCCAGAAATCATATTCATATCTATTCACGCCGAGGCGATCCAGATAGGTTCTAATCTGTTCAGCAGAACAAGTGTCAATTGGGTTATTTGCCAGATCCCATTCTTCTTGATCAGCGAGTGCTTCTGCTGCTGCTGGTTGGATATCAACTGCTTCCAGAACTGGGACACCTTCACCAAGCATATGTTCCATATTTGGATCTTCATCAATTTGTTCTGGATCCTGAACTTGATTAACAAAGTTCATTCTCGCATGATTAAAGTTATCTCCAATGTCGCTCCATTCGTATTCTTTAATGGTTTCACCTAACATTTCGCGATTGATAGGTTCCCAGATATTTCTCTTTTGAGTAATAAGGTCAATATCTCTTACTTCACCAATTCCACATTTTGTTTCACATTTGTAGGGTGGGCACCCATTAATATGAATGTAGAAATGATATCCTTTGGTGGTTTCGCAACGGTAAGTGTTGGTTTCTTTCAGTTTGTGATATAACGGGCAGTTATCCAGTTCTTTGCTGTCAAAATCAACACAGTAGAGGCGACCAGTTTCATTCTTACAGTATTTAATAGCAAGTGAGTAATTGTTTCCGTTTCCTCTATCTGCTATGATATCCTCCATTGTCATGTTGGATTTCTCCCCAATCGGGATTTTATTTCCATTTCTCATATTAACCTGTATCTTACGGACTGCTGGGACCGAATAATGGGTTTCTAACATTTCCATAAACACATCCATATCAACTATATTCTTATTTAGTATTTCTTTTTTAAGTATTTTATAATTCTTAATTCCTACACTATTCTCTTTTACTATGATATTTTTATTAATGTTAGAAATCAAACTTTGTTGCGGAATAAAAAGTCCCGATTGTAAAGTTTTTGTCCCCATCTATATTTTAGAATATATTTTTATTCCTGACATGTTTTCTTTGAAATTATCGGGAGGGGACAAAAACTTGACCACCGTAATGAGATACTTGGGACTTTGACCCCTGTTTCAAAGTTTGATACTTTTTATTGAGTAATGTGTCATACTTAAAAAGGAGGTGTATAATAAGAATAAGGAATAAACAAATAATGGCGGGTTCAATTACGAAATACGAGGCAGAGTTCCTTGACATGATGAGCGATCTCAATTCTCAAATGATGGACCTTGCTGGCAGTGATTTAATGACTGATGAGGCATTGCGTCAGTTATCCATTTCTCAAATGGAACAGCATAAGAAGACGAAGAAGATGTTCGCCACGATCCAGTCCATGATTAAGAGCGAATACTGGAAGAAACGTCGTGGGGACGAAGCAAACCTTGAAACCAAACGAAAGACCGAATTAGAAAAGAGGAAGGATGCGAAAGAAAATCCAGAGAAATACTTTATTTGCCAAAGGTGCGACAGTATCTTTACCAGAAAGGAAAATCTTGCCAGACATCAGGGCAAAGCACTGAAATGTGGTGTGATTAAACAAACCAAGAAAGGAGCATTAGAAGTAAAAAATCATAAAAGTTGGAAGATTAATAACTTTATTGCGGACCATTTAGAAGACGAGGACAGCGACGAAGAAGGGGTGGAAGCGAATGAGAATAATGAATTATAACCAGAGCATTTGTTGGGGTAAATCCAGTTTGTAGCATAGATAGATAGAATAGAAGGAACAGTTTTTAGTAGGTGTTAGGACCCCGTTATCAAGTTTATCAAAGTTAATTTTTTTATCAGGGGTAATAACCTGTAAATATTTCATATCCTCACCAAATATCTCACGGAGATACTTGGTGAATAAGTTCATACTATTCATAATGATTATGAATGGTTTATCCAGTTCGTGAAGTCGGGTAAGCACTTGTTTCTTTAATTCAGTTGAGAATGGAGGGTTGGTAATAATACTACCAAACTGGTCTGGTTGCTGGGTGAGCATATCCAGTTCTGTATCAGCAACTACCAGTTCTGGGTCGCCGATTATTTCCCTCAAATAGGAGGGAGATTGAGACTGGGTTGCCCCTAACATACACGCCTCCCAGACTGGACCATTGATATTCTCAACGGTCGCAATTACAGGGGCAATTTGTTCCCACGCTGATTTAGGCGTGTAGTAGTCGTCGTGTTTTGAGAAATGAGGACTGTCTGCGAGATTTGCCATTGTATATATTGTATTAGATAAAAAATAATTAAATAGTATTTATCAAACTTTATTATACACACAAAAGTCCCAATCTACCCCTAATCTCCGCAACCACATTCGTGCTCGTGCTCACACTGGGTTGGTGCCTCCACGAAACTGTCAAGGCAGTGCGGGTCAATCATGAGCACATATGGTTTCGGGCATTCACTTTCAGTTCCAACTCCAAGAATTGTTGGGTTCCCTTTCTTGGAGTAGAAGCAAACACGAACTGGAACTCCACCAAGAACGCGGTCGCTCCAACGGGACCCGAGAAATCCAACTGCCCAGTCTTCACCGTCAATCTTCTGCTTACGCTTGGACTTCAAGTCGCGAATGAGTTCAGGCATTGCTCTGGTATTAAACCAGTCCAGTGCTGTCTTGATAACGGGGTTGCCCCCTTCTTTTTCCCAGTTCTCAATGACGTGGGGGTTGAACATTGCTTGGGTATCACCAGCAAACTGGGTGAAGTTCTTATTAAATCCAGTCAGGAACATTTTCAGTTCCTTCTTCAAAACTGAAACCTGATTTTCAGTCTTGTATCCCGCCTCCGTCAGGAGGTCATCAAACTGCTCACCCTCCGCCACGTTAATGGCACGGGCGGTCTGCCCGTTGGGCATCTGCGAGAGTTCAACTGGCATGATCTACTTTTTTGAACTTTTTATTTTCTGTATTCTCTACCTCTGTTCTCTTTGGTTATGGTGTTGAGAGAGATGAAATCTATCAAACTTTATCACAGGCACCAAAGTCCCATCCCACCGTCAAGGTTCTGTCCCCTCGGGGGAATTACAGAATAAAAAATATAATCTACTATAATTATTAGTTTTATTACACAGGGACAAAACCTTTACTTTATTCATTACTTTCGTGGGTCCGTGCCTTCTCCGCACGTTTCTGCTGGATTGCCCCGAAAATCGCCTCACTTATCCCCTCCATTGCTTCTGGTTCCTTCGCCGCCCAGTCCTTAACCGCGTCCATAACTGGGTGTGCC